>Ga0256404_1006070_pt1 | contig 20463 bp, 12 predicted proteins | sample RumenRJG_01DNA_FD_185990 | JGI IMG/M metagenome (GOLD analysis project Ga0256404, IMG submission 185990) | Bovine rumen microbial communities from Lethbridge, Alberta, Canada - RJG_01 | ecosystem: Host-associated > Mammals > Digestive system > Stomach > Rumen | place: Canada: Alberta | collected...
AACAAAGGTAAGGAAAAACTGGTATATTTTCTCGTATATTGAACGTTAAATAATTTAAGAGTTATAGAGGACTCTTATTACAGACTGCAAAGTTAAAGAAAGCGGCAAAGCCGAGCGAAGCCCTTTATGCCCTTAATGAATTACAAATACTGCATGAGGATGTCCCAGACGGCGATGATATGGCAGACGGAGCCAGCGAGGACGAAGAAGTGGAACACGGTGTGCATGTAGCGTCGGCGGTGGAGGGAATAGAACAGTGCGCCGGTGATGTAGCACACGCCCTCGGCGATGATCCACACCACGGCAGCGGTGCTGACGCAGTGGAGTAGGGGTTTGAAGGCGACGAGGACGGAGAGTCCCATGAGGCAGAAGCAGATGGTCTCGAGGTTGCTATGGGGTTTGAGCTTGTGGAACGAGACGATGGTGCCTGCAATGGCGGCGGTCCACACGAAGGCGAAGAGAGCCCAGCCCCAGAGCCCCTGGTCGCGCATGGCCACGAGGGTGATGGGGGAGTAGGAGCCGGCGATGTGCCAGTAGATGGCGGCATGGTCCCAGCGGCGCAGCCGCTCCTTAAGCCCTACCCCCTGCCCCTCCCCCGTAGGGAGGGGAGATAGCCCCACCCCCTGCCCCTCCCCCGTAGGGAGGGGAGAAGAGGGGGGAATGGCATGATAGACGGTGGAGGCGACATAGCTGCCGAGCATTCCGAAGAGATAGAGGGACACGCCGAAGGTTGCCCAGCCGTTCTCGTGGCGCGCCGCCCAGATGATGAACAACGTGCCTACGACGACGGCGAGGAGGATGCCGGCGGCATGGCTCCATGAGTTCCATAGCTCTTCGCCGCGTGTGTAGTTGATTTTTCGTTTCATGTGGGAGGGTTTTAAAGAGGAGAGAGGAGAGTGGAGAGTGGAGAGAGAATAGCATTAAAGAGGAGAGAGGAGAGCATTAAAGAGGAGAGTGGAGAGAGAATAGCTGTGCGGGTTGCAATAGTCCCACCCACTGAACCGTAGGGGCAGACCCCCGTGTCTGCCCGAACAACAGCGAGCAACCTGCACTCCCATACACCCTAAATACGCGGTCAGACACGGGGGTCTGCCCCTACCCTCTTCGCTATTCTCTCTCCACTCTCCACTCTCCACTCTCCTCTTTAATGCTCTCCTCTTTCCCTTATTTCTCTATCGTGAAATCGAGCTGGCGCTTTTCTACGTTGGCTGCGGCGACGCGGATGCGGATGGGGTCGCCGAGCTGGTATTTGTGATGGCGGCGACGGCCCACAAGGCAGTAGTTGCGCTCGTCGAAGTCGTAGTAGTCGTCGTCGAGGTCGCGCATGGGTACCATTCCCTCGCAGTGGTTCTCGTCGATTTCGCAATAGATGCCATACGACTGGATGCCTGAGATGTGGGCGTCGAAGACTTCGCCGATGTGCTCGCCCATGAACTCCACCATTTTATATTTTATAGACTCGCGCTCGGCCTGTGCGGCGAGCTGTTCCATGTCGCTGGAGTGCTGGCACTGCTCTTCGTAGTAGCGCTCGTTGCCGCTCTTGCCTCCTTGCTCGTAGCGGGTGAGCAGGCGGTGCACCATGGTGTCGGGGTAGCGGCGGATGGGCGACGTGAAGTGGGTGTAGTAGGGGAAGGCGAGTCCGAAGTGTCCGATGTTGTGAACGGAGTATTTCGCCTTCATCATGGCACGCAGGGCAACGGTTTGTATGAGCTTCTGCATGCGTGTGCCCTCGGCGTCGTCCATGAGCTGGTTGAGCGAGCGGGCAGTCTGCGACGTGGTGCCGGCGGTCTTCAGCTTATAGCCGAAGCGCACCACGAAGGAGCGCAGCTCCTCGAGCTTCTGCGGGTCGGGATTCTCGTGGATGCGATAGGGCAGCGTCTTGGGCTTCTTGCCGCGCTGGGGCTTTCCGACATCCTCGGCCACGGTGCGGTTGGCGAGCAACATGAACTCCTCGATGAGCTTGTTGGCATCGCGCTGGCGCTTGAAATAGGCGCGTGTGGGACGGCCGTCGGCATCGACGTCGAAGTGCAGCTCCTCACCTTCGAACTTCATCGCCCCGTTCTTGAACCGTTCGGCACGGAGCTTCTTTGCCAGCATGTCGAGCAGGAGCAGCTGTTCGGCATATTCGCCCTTGAGGTCGTGGGGTGCGAGGGTTCCCTCTCCAATTCTCTCTCCACTATCCCCTCTCCCCTCTCCTCTTTTATATAGATTAGGTGAAGGCTCGCCGGTGCCGTCGACGACGCCGTTTTGCTCGAGCAGCTCCTGCACCTCCTCGTAGGCATAGCGGCGGTTGGAGCGGATGACGGTGTGGACGATGCGATGGGAGCGCACCTGTGCATCCTCGTCGAGCAGGAAGACGACGCTATAGCAGAGCTTCTCTTCGTCGGGACGCAGCGAGCACACGAAGTTGCAGAGGTGCTCGGGGAGCATGGGGATGGTTCGGTCGACGAGATAGACAGAGGTGGCTCGCTTCTGTGCTTCCTTGTCGATGATGGAGCCTTCGGTGACGTAGTGCGAGACGTCGGCGATGTGAATTCCTACTTCGTAGAGGTTGTCCTTCTTGCGGATGGAGAGGGCATCGTCGTAGTCCTTGGCATCGTGTGGGTCGATGGTGCAGGTCCACACATCGCGGAAGTCCTCGCGCTCGGCGAGGTCTTTCTCGGTGACCACGCCACTGATCTTCTTCGCTGCTTCCTCCACCTCCTTCGGGTACTTATAGGGCAGGCCATACTGTGCGAGGATGGCATGCATCTCGGCATTGTTCTCGCCCTCGCGGCCGAGGATGTCGATGACCTCGCCCACCATGTTGCGATGCGAGGCGTCGGGCCATTGTGTGATGCGCACCAATGCCTTGTCGTCGTCGCGGCCGCCCTTGAGCTTGTCCTTCGGGATGAGCACGTCCTGCACGATGAGGTTGTCCTGCGTGACGAGGAATGCGATGTCGCGAGCCACGCGCAGACGACCCACGAAGGTGTCCTTGGCGCGCTTCAGCACCTCGAGCACCTGTGCTTCCTTGATGTGGTTGCGGCGACGGGCCATGAACGAGAAGCGCACGCGGTCGCCGTTCTGTGCCCATAGGGAGTTGCGCTCGGAGACGAAGATGGGCTTGTCGCTACCGTCGGGGATGACGGAGTTCTTGCCGTTGGCCTTGCGCACGAAGCGACCTTCCTGCACTTGTCCGGCGGTGCTCAGACGGTAGGCGGAGTCGCCGACTTTCGTCAGCACGTCGTCCCACGCCATGTCCTCCATCGTTTCGATGGCGAGCATCTTCAGCGGATGGGTGTTCAGTCGGAGCGTGCGGAATATCTCCTTGAAAGTGAAAACTTTTTCGGGTTGCTCGGTGAAGAGTTGTGTGAGCAGTTGCACGAGGTCCTGCTTGTTGGTGCGGCGGTGCATCTTCGTCTTGTTGGCGGCAGCCTTCACCCTTGCTGCCTGCGCCTTATGGCTTCTGGTCGGTCTTGGCATAGTTGAGGTTGAGATGTTGAGGGGTTATGTAACTTTGTTCCATGACTTTTGTCACGACTTGGCATAGTTGATGCAAGCATCACTCTGCTCTCGCTGTTCCAAAAATTAAGATGTTATTTCAGCTTCAAAGTTACAAATTATTCCGCCAACGTGGTATCATCGGCGGAATAGCTTATAGTTTCTTAACATTTGGGAACGATATAGAAGTGGGAAAAAACGGCCTGGAAGACCCTAAAGGGGTCTCATATGCGTAACCGCAGGTCTTGACCTGCGGGGCCTAGGATCAACACCAACTTCTCGTCCCCAAGGGGACGCACAGCAACTGGAATGCCTATTTGTTTGCTTTACATGGTCATGTGCGACCCCGTTAGGGTCGTGTGTCTGTGGATGTCATACACCGCAGGTCAAGACCTGCGGTTACCATAGTGCGACCCCTTTGGGGTCTTATAACCAACACCGGTCATGTTTTCATCTTGACGATGATGATGACTTTGGCGGAGTGGTAGGTGTGGCGGCCGACGAGTCGCAGCATGTAGATGCGCAGCTGGCGCGGCGATTCCTGGGTGACGGTCATCGTGAGCACGTCGCCGTCCTGCTGGCGCGTGGTGCTGCCGTTCTGACTCTCGTCTTCGAAAGCCTTCTTGAACTTGCCTGCCTGAACGCCATGCAGCTGCAGTTCCTTCACCACTTTCAGCACGCGGCGGGTCTTGGGGTCGCGGTCGACGACCGACGTAAACTTTGCTGAGCCCAGCGTAGAGAAGTTCTCCACGAGCTCGTCGATGCTGTTTTGTGCGTGGCAGGGCAGCACAGCGGCAAAGCAGCAGAGCAGGAATGCTATGAGTTGGCGCTTCGTATTCATTGGTTTCGGTTGTTTCGTTTTTATTCTTTCAGTAACTCTTGTAGTCGTCGGCGCTCCTCAGGATCGCTGATGTTCTGTAGTACGTCGGCTTCGGCCTGTCTGACGAAGTCTTGTTCGCTGATGCTGGCCTCCACATGGCTGGCGGCGGCAAGCGTCTGTTCCAGTTGCGGGCGTATCTGCCGCAGGTTGTCGTTGCGCTCTCCGGCCACGACGATGTAGGAGCCCTCGTAGCGTCGGTCGAGCTGATAGTCTTGCAAGGCGCGATAGCCCGTCACGCCCACGACCAGCACTGCCACCACTGCCGAGACGGCTGCCAGATAGCGCAAGCGCAGCAGGCGGCGGGCGCGGCTGACGGTTTGCCGCAGCGATGCTGCCGACAGGCCCGTGACCTGTGCTATCTCGTCGTAGTCCATTCCCTCGAGGTCGTGTAGTCGCAGGATGGTCTTCTGCCGGTCGGGCAAGGCTTCAACGAGCGACATCAGCTGTGCCACCTGCTCATCGGTGTCTTGCTGCGAACGACTGTCGGCATCGAGGCGTTTCATCTCCAGCAGGTCCATCTCGGTGAGCGTCTGCATGCGATGCAGCTGGCGCAGGCGGTTCAGCGAGAGATTCCGCACCAGCACCGATGCGAAGGCCTCGGCGTTGCCGATGAGCTGGTCGTGCAACACCCACATCTTCAACATGGCATCCTGCACGATGTCCTCTGCCTCCGCGGTGTCGCGAAGGTAGCGCGTGGCCTGTGCCAGTAGGCGTGGTCGCAGGGTGCTGGCCAGTGTTTGGAATTCAGCGGATGTCACGTTTTTTTGAAGGGTTTAAAGGGATTAAAAGTATTAAAGAGGAGAGTGGAGAGAGGAGAGTGGAGAGAGAATAGCGGAGAGGGGGTAGGGGGGGTAGAGTTTAGAGTTGAGAGTTCTTTCTCTATTTCATTACGAAAGCGCCCCTGCGGGTCGAGCGGTGCGGGTAGGGGCAGACCCCCGTGTCTGACCGCGTATTTAGGGTGTATGGGAGTGCAGGTTGCTCGCTGTTGTTCGGGCAGACACAGGGGTCTGCCCCTACAGTTCAGTGGGTGGGACTATTGCAACCCTGCTATTCTCTCTCCCCTCTCCTCTCTCCTCTTTAAAAATCTCTCTCCTCTTTTTCTAATACTTATTCAGTTTCGAGGTGTTGATCTTCGAGACGCCCGAGGCTTGGATGTCGGTCTTGTCGGCAGTGCCCTCGATGGTGAACTTTGCAGCACCGCTATTGCTTGCCGAGAGCTCCTCGCAGTCAACATCGAGGAAGACTTTGCCGGCACCCGTATTGCTGGTCTGCAGCCTGCGACCCTTGAAGCGAACGTCGCTCTTCGATGCTCCGCTGTTGTTCATTTCCATCTCGCGTGCCTCGATGGTGAAGTCGACATTGCTGGCACCGCTGTTCACGAGTTTTACATCATCGCCATGCAGGGTGGCTGCAATGTTGGAAGCACCCGAGCAGGAGGCGTTCAGCTTCCCAAAGGTGATGGTTTTCACATCCATTGCCGAGGCTCCGCTGCATGTGAGCTTGAGGTTGTCGCTGCGCAGGCGGTCGGCATGCAGCTTGGAGGCACCCGAAATGGTGACTTTTAGATTCGCGGTCTGCAGGGAGGAGGTGTTCAGTCGGGTGGAACCACTCAGGTCGACATCGCTGATTTGCTTCATCGTGACGTAGGCCACCGGCTCCTCACCTTGACGCAGGTTCAGGTTCTTCTTCAGGCTTTTCGTGTAGATGTAGAGCTCATCGCCCCGCTTCTCTACCTTTGTAATCAGATTGGGATTGGGACATTCTTTCACGCGAACGCTCTCCACCGAGCCTTGTGTGAGGACAATGTGTACGACGCCACTGGCGGTCAGCCGTGTGAAGCCAGACAGCGGGTAGTCGGTGTCAGTGGCGGTTCTCGTTTCCGTGTTTTCGTTCTCCACAATGTCTTTCTTTGCACTGCAAGCTGATACGCTCACCAGCATGGCAAGCAACAGCAGTAAAGTGATGTTCTTTTTCATAATGATATCGTTTTATAATTGGATTTCTACTACTATGTACACATAAGACGGCGATTTGTGACAGAAAATTACAAAAAAAGTGATAAACCTGATGATTTCTGGGGTAAAATCAAAATTTATTTGGTTTTTCCCTCACTTAATCGTACCTCTGACCTTCGGTCTTAGGTAGGCTGCATCTCGGAAATGAAAATAAAATGGCTTTTATTTTGCATTTCGCTCGATTTGCACTACCTTTGCACCGGAAAAGAGAAAAAGGTATGGAAAAAGTACTTGTCACAGGAGCCAGTGGCTTCATCGGAAGTTTCATCGTGGAGGAAGGTCTGAAGCGAGGATATGAGGTGTGGGCAGCTGTGCGCCGCAGCAGTTCGAAGCAGTTTCTGCAGGACAACCGCATCCAATTCATTGAGCTCGACCTGGATTCAAAGGAACGGCTGGTGGAGCAGTTGCGCGGTCATGAGTTCACATACGTGGTGCATGCAGCGGGTGTGACGAAGTGCAAGGACAAGCAGGACTTCTTCCGCGTGAACACCGAAGGCACGCGCCATCTGGTGGAGGCTCTGCTGGAGGTGAACATGCCGCTGAAGCGATTGGTATACTTGAGTTCGCTGAGCATCTTCGGTCCGATTCGTGAGCAGCAGCCCTACGAGGAAATCCGTGATACCGATACGCCCCAACCCAACACCGCCTATGGCGAAAGCAAACTCGCTGCTGAGGCGTTTCTCAATGGCGTGGGCGAGCGGCTGCCTTTTGTGGTGCTGCGCCCAACGGGTGTCTACGGGCCGCGCGAGAAGGACTATTTCCTCATGGCGAAATCCATTAAGGGACACGTGGACTTCTCGGTGGGCTACAAGCGGCAGGACATCACATTCGTCTATGTGCGCGATGTGGTGCAGGCGGTGTATCTCGCATTCACTAACGGCACACCCGGCAAGGCGTACTTCCTGAGCGATGGCGAGGTGTATCAGTCGTCGACGTTCAGTGATCTGATTCTGAACGAGATGGGACATCCCTGGTGTTTGCGCATCAAGGCTCCGCTGTGGGTGCTGCGCATGGCAACCTTCTTCGGTGAATGGACAGGACGGCTCACAGGCAAGGTGTCTGCCCTGAACAATGACAAATATCACATCCTGCGGCAGCGCAACTGGCGGTGCGACATAGAACCCGCTCGCCGTGAGCTGGGCTACGAACCCAAGTGGCAACTGGAACAAGGGGTACAGGAGACCATTGAATGGTATAAGGCAAACGGATGGCTATAGATTTAGACATACGGGACTGGCTTGAAGATGAAGACATACGGGACAGACGGAACAGAAGGTAATCTGTAATGAAGACATACAGGACAGACGAACAGAAGTATTATATTAAATCTGTGTAATCTGTGGATAAATAATCAAATTCTTGGCAAAGAAGGGAAAGACATATTTGGGAAACCTGCGCGATCTGTGGGCGATAGAGAAGAACCCGCGGAAGGGACTGATGAGCTACGAGTGGGCGGCAATGGCCTACACGTTGTTCACGCTTCTGCTGATATTCTTCACCTATACGAAACTGCAGCACCCCGAGGCACTCATCGCAGGACGATTGCGCATCGTAGCGATGACGGTGGCGCTTTGGGCGGTCTATCGACTTGTGCCATGCCGACTAACGATGTTCGCTCGCGTGGTGGCGCAGCTGGCACTTTTGGCATGGTGGTATCCCGATACGTATGAGCTGAACCGTGTGCTTCCCAACCTCGATCATCTCTTTGCCAGTTGGGAGCAGCAGCTCGTGGGCTGTCAGCCTGCCCTGTTGTTCTCACAGCTGATGCCGCAGGCGTGGTTTAGCGAACTCATGAACCTTGGCTATGCCAGCTACTATCCGCTGATTGTAGCCGTGATGCTCTACTATTTCGCTTGGCGCTACGAGGAGTTTGAGCGTGCCACGCTGGTGCTGCTCGGCTCGTTCTTCGCCTATTACGTCATCTTCGACGTCCTGCCCGTCGTTGGCCCGCAGTATTACTATCCCGCCATCGGACTCGACCAAGTGGCAGCAGGCGTGTTCCCCAACATCGGCGACTACTTCAACTATCACGCCGACATACTTCCTTCGCCGGGATGGTCGGACGGCATCTTCTACCAGATGGTCGAGAGCGCTCACGATGCAGGCGAACGACCCACCGCCGCCTTCCCTTCGTCGCATGTAGGCATCACCGTGGTCATCCTCTTGCTGGCCTGGCATGCACAAAGCCGCCGCCAGTGGCTGTTCTGGGTCATCGTGCCATTCTTTGTGTTGATGTGCTTCGCCACGGTCTACATTCAGGCCCATTACCTCATTGATGCCCTTGCCGGTCTGCTTTCAGGCATTGCCTTCTACGTGGCATTCATGTTCATTTCCTCCCTCATTCCTTCGCCAAAACCAAACCGACGAGCAAAGGCAGGTCGGCGAGCGTGAATGGGAGTCCATGATTCCTTTGTTTTTTGCGTCAAACCGTTAATAATCACGGATTTTGTCTGCAGAGTTGCATTTTTTTTGTAATTTTGCAGCCGAAATAAACAGACACTATATGAAGAAACTATACATAGAGACCTACGGCTGCCAAATGAACGTGGCCGATTCGGAAGTGGTGGCCAGCGTCATGCAGATGGCAGGCTATGAGGCATGCGACACGGCAGATGAGGCTGATGCCGTGTTCCTGAACACCTGTTCGGTGCGCGACAATGCCGAGCAGAAAATCTATCATCGCCTGGCTGAGCTGAATGCCCTGAGGAAAAAGCGCGGCGGACGATTGATTCTTGGTGTGTTGGGCTGTATGGCTGAGCGTGTGAAGGAAGATCTCATCGAACATCACCACGCAGACCTTGTGGCAGGTCCCGATGCGTATCTGAATCTTCCTGACCTCATTGCACAAGTGGAATTGGGACAGAAAGCTATTAATATAGAACTGTCGACAACTGAGACTTATCGCGACATCGTGCCTCAGCGACTGCCCGGCAATCGCATCGGCGGCTACGTAAGCATCATGCGCGGCTGCAACAACTTCTGCCACTACTGCATCGTTCCTTATACCCGTGGACGCGAGCGAAGCCGCGATGTGGAAAGCATCCTGCGTGAAGTGCGCGATTTGAAGGAGCGCGGATATAAAGAGGTGACGCTGCTTGGGCAGAACGTGAATTCATACAGATGCGTAGGCACGCAGGAAAATGAAGTTGTGACCTTCCCGCAGTTGCTGAGAACTGTGGCCCACGAAGCTTATCCCATGCGTGTTCGCTTCACCACCAGCCACCCCAAGGACATGAGCGACGAGACGCTGTACGTCATCGCTGAGGAGCCGAACGTGTGCAAGCAGATTCATCTGCCAGTTCAGTCGGGTTCTGACAAGATTCTGAAACTCATGAACCGAAAATACACCCGCGAATGGTATTTGGACCGCGTCAGTGCCATCCGTCGTATCATTCCCGATTGTGGTCTCTCTACCGATATTTTCGTGGGTTATCACGACGAGACGGAGGAAGACCACCAGCTCTCACTCTCGCTGATGCGTGAGGTAGGTTACGACTCAGCATTCATGTTCAAATACTCCGAGCGACCGGGCACCTATGCTTCGAAGCACCTACCCGACAACGTGCCTGAGGAAGAGAAGATACGTCGGTTGAATGAGCTCATTCAGTTGCAAACCGAGATGTCGGCGATTGCCAACAAGCGTGACGAGGGCAAGGAGTTCGAAGTGCTCGTGGAGGGCTACTCGAAGCGTTCGCGCCAGCAGCTTTGCGGCAGAACCGAACAAGGAAAGATGGTGGTGTTCGACAAGGGGGCGCATCATCCTGGCGAATTGGTTCAAGTGCGCATTACTGGAAGCACATCGGCAACGCTTTTGGGCGAACTTGTAGAATAAATCTACTTTTTTTTGACAAAAAGTAACCACGTATCGATTTTTTTTGTAAATTTGCAACCAACAGAGCAGCGATAGCGGAGTTTGTGAACTCTGCCGAGTCGCTACAGAGGAAGACCTGTGGTCGACCAATAGCCTGTTGATTGCAAATTTTTGTTAGTCAGCGGCTTACGTTTGTTTTTGAAAAAGAAAACGCCGAAACGCTTAAAAGGGAGTAGGCATCACCTATCAAGCTATGTTTTTTAACTATGATTCCAGAAGAAGTGATGAACAACGCTGCCGAGGATCTGCAGCAGAAGGCTGAACAGACCGTCGAGGCTGCCGAAGAAAAGGTGGAAGAAACCGTTGAGGCTGTCAAGGAGGAAGTGGCTGAAGTGAAAGAGACCGTTGCCGATGCCGTTGAGGAAAAGGTGGAAGCCGTCGAGGAGAAAGTGGCTGAAGTTGCCGACGCTGCCGAAGAGAAGGTTGCTGAGGTGAAAGAAGAGGTCGCTGAAGCCAAGGAGGCTGTTGAAGAGGCCGTAGAAGAAAAGGTCGAGGCAGCCAAGGACACCATCGAAGACGCCAAGGAGGCCGTAGAAGAAAAGGTCGAGGCAGCCAAGGAAACTGTTGAAGACGCCAAGGAGGCTGTTGAAGAGAAGGTTGAAAAAGCTAAAGACGACTTCGCCGAGGCTGTCGATGCTGCTAAGGAGAAGATTGGCGACGCCGTTGATGCTGCGAAGGAAAAAGCCGAGGAATTGGCCAAGGCATTCAACGAGAATGAAACCGTGAAGGAAGCCAAGGAAAAGATTGGCGAGGCTGTCGGTGTAGCCAAGGAGAAGATGGAGGAGTTCGGGAAATCCCTGAACGAGAATGAAACCTTCAAGGAGGCTCGCGATAAAATAGACGATGCTGTCGATGTAGCACGCGACAAGATCCAGGATCTTTCAGAGGATGCTGCAGAGGTCGCTGGCAAGGTGGTCGAGGAGGTGAAGAAGAGCAGCTTCTTCCAGAAACTGAAAAACTTCTTCTCCAAGTAAATCAACTGTGAATAACTATTGCAAATGCTCAAAATGGCAGCCGTTGCTGGCTGCCATTCTTATCGTTTTGTTGGCATCCTCGCAGGTAATGGCTCAAACCGATGTCACTTCGAGGATTGTAAATCCAAACTTCGATGGCCGTAGCTTTGCAGGATGGCAACAGCAGGGTTTGTGGTTTCAGACCAATAGTTCTTTTGAGGGGAAAAGCAACTATGCCTATGTAGAGCAATGGGTTCAGAGTCCAGGCAAACTGGCTGATCCTTACATTCGCCAGACCCTAACAGGATTGGCTAAGGGTCGTTATACGCTCACAGTTGCTGCCCGCCACACGCAAAACGGTGAGCCGGCAAGAGGCTGCTACCTTTTCGCCGATTGGCAAGAGCAAGGTGTTTCTACCTTTGCCGACTACTCGCTCACTTTCGATGTACTCACCGACGATGTGTCTATTGGCATTCGCTGCCAAAATTCGGCTGCTAACTGGTTTGCTTGTGATAACTGGCGGCTCACGCTTGTGAGCACCGATGTCAGCTATCTGCGCTCAGGACTCAGCAATCTCATCTCTTCGGCTCAAACTATTGAGGCCGATGTGACAGATGTCTCGGTAAAGAGCACGCTTTCTGAGACCATCAGCAATGCGCAGCGCTACACATCTAACGGCTCGGCAACTGATATCTCCGCTGCGGCTACTACCTTGAAGGAAGCTATGCTCGCTGGCGAGCGTAGCATCTTTGCGGCAAAAACATCTTCAACCAGTGGTGTGCCCCGCGTCACCACGGATAAGCGGTATGCCCGTGGAGCAACAGCCATTTTCGGTCGTTCTACGGTGGACTCGCCCACCGACATCCTCGAGCAGGGCTTCTGCTATAGTGACACCAATCCTAAACCCACCGTAGCCGACCCGCGCTCGACTCGTTATGTTGAAAATGGTGGACGCATTTACTGCCTCGACAACCTACACCCCGGTACTCTCTATTATATCCGTTCTTATGCCGTTACCACTAATTATCAAGTGGGCTATGGCGATGTGCTGCGTGTGTACACCCTGCCGAAGGGGAATGTTACATGGAGTCATGAAGGTGGTAGCGATGAGGAATATCAGCGCATCTCGCAGTCAATCATGAGTGTAGCACATTACTGGTCGACTCTGACAAGCATCACGGGCTTTACTCCATCTTCTCACTATGGCTCGGGCACTCCCACTGCCGACTGCTCGTATGGCGGATGGATACGCGTGGGTCCCAACGAGAGCTATCAGGCAACGGGAACGCTTCTGCACGAGGCAGGACATGGTATAGGAGTCGGCACGCACAGCACCTACTATGGAGATATCCGTACGAATAACAACACGGGCTTTTGGCTGGGCAAGCGCGCTACGAAGTTTCTGCAGTTTTGGGACAACAGCAACGGCGTACGACTCTATGGAGATGCTACGCACCTCTGGGCCTCGGGAGCTGCACAAGGCTTGAGCTATACCATCAATGGCGCTAATGAGGATAGTCACAGCGATGCATCCTATTACGGCAACTCGTTACTCATGCAGGCCATTGTCGAGGATGGGCTCGCACCCGTCGGCGGAAACTTGCAGGGACTAGCCTATACGCTGGACAGCGACGACAGAACTTTCGTCATCCGCAACAGCGACGACGATTTCGGTCTGCGCACCTCGTATCTAGTCGACAATAATGGCACGTTGCAACTTCGGAAACTCACCACCACCGAGGCGCAGACAGCATCGAACAATGCCATGTGGGTGATGACGTTCGACCCTGCCACCCAGACGTATCGTATTCAGAACACGCAGACCAAACGCTACATCTATTATGCTTCTGACAACACAGCGAACGGCTTTAGAACTACGACTTCTACTTCGAACGAAGTGAATTTGCGACTGCAACTGTCGTTTGCTGATGTGACTGTTGGCCTGAGCGACGCCCCCGTAGCTCTCGACTGTTATCATATCATGCGAGCCACCAGTACGCCCTCACCGCAAGCACTTTGTGCGATGTCGACGACGGCGACGGGTTCTCAGCCTTTTAGTAACACTTTGGTAGCAACGGCACAGCGATGGGTAATCATTGATATCAATGCTTTGGAGGAGTTGCAGGCCATGATGGATGTAGAAGAATTCCCTGATCCCGGCTATGACATTACTTCAGCGATGGCTCCCTATTTATGTACGGGCAGCCTGCAGAACTGGTCGGTCAATGGCATGAAGGTTAACTACAAAGATGGTTCTGCCCCCTATATCAATTCTTCCGATGGGGCACGCATCGACTTCCCGTTCATCGAGCGGTGGGTGGATTCTGCTACGGGAACTCTCCCCGACACGCAGATTGAACAAACCCTTACGGAACTGCCCAATGGCTACTATTATCTGCGAGGTTCGTTCATTGCCTGTACACAGACCGATGCTGATATTGTCATCTCAGGCGTAAACTTCTATGCAGGCGACCAGTCGGTGGAATTGTCTACTGGCAACGGCTCTCCGAAGCGCTATATGTTGCGGGTAAAAGTCACTGACGGGACGCTAACTTTCGGTCTGGGCATCAAGAATACTCCGGCCAACTGGGTGGCAATGGACAATCTGCAGTTGTTCTACGATGGAACGCAGGAAGAATACATGGCGCAGGCTACACCCTGCAATCCTGTGCGTGTGCCAATCTACAATTCTACGTTCGACAAGTGGAATATAAAGGGCTGGGCATTAAATGGCAGTTGGCAGACAATGAATACCGACTACAGCCATATCAACGCGCCATTTGCGGAGAGTTGGACTAACTGGGGCAATGCACTCGACGATAAATCACTTGTGCAAACTGTCGCCTTGCCTGCCGGAGCATACACATTGGAGGCGGCCGTTGAAGCTGTACAGCAAAATGATGCATCGGTTTCGGTAAATGGTGTTACCTTGAGAGTCGATGATAAAGCAGTTGTATGTCATACTGCAAATGAAGCTCCGGAACTGTTTTCTGTTGATGCTCTCTTGGATGCTGGTGATCATACTCTCGGCCTTTATGTCGAAAACACAAACGCCAATTGGGTGGCAGTCGACAACTTCATCTTGCGCTACTACGGGCCACACCCACTCCTGCAGAGCGACGTGAATGGAGATGGCATCGTCAATTCCGACGATGTGACGACACTCGTCGCTTACATCCTCGGTATCCCCACACCCGACTTCCTGCCGTGTGCTGCCGATATCAACACCGATGGCCTTATCGACATTGCCGATATCACAGCCCTCGTCAACCTCCTCCACCCAACTCCATAGACCGTCGCCTTATTCCTTTCTTTTTCTATACGCTGCGGCTTGCCGCAGCTTTTTTATTATCCCACTTAGCCATCTCAATGCCCTCATTCCCCCATCTCATTGTTTTAATACAACCATAGCATTACTCTTGCATTCTCAGAGCATTGCCCTTAGACCCTTAAAGCATTGCTCTTGCACCCTCAAAGCATTGCCCTTGCATCCCCAAAGCATTGCTCTTGCACCCCCAAAGCATTGCTCCAGCGCTCCAAAAGCATTGCTCTTGCACCCTCAAAGCATTGCTCCAACGCTCCAAAAGCATTGCTCTAGCACGCCCAAAGCATTGCAAACACTTACAAACCTCATAGGAACAACACAATAAATGGCTGCGCAGTTCACATGAGCCACGCAGCCATCTCCTGTATTTCGATTGCCTGATGGCAACCACTTAGTCTTCCTTAGTCTTCCCAGACTCCCTTGCCGTCACCGATGTCATCATCATCGAAGTCAGTTCCCTTCGAGAAACCGATGTTGTCTCGGTCTGATACAATACCACCTACCGACATCGTCTCATCTAACAATCCATATCTGCTTCTTACATCTACGGTTCTCACCTTTGGTGTTATATATTCTTTCTTTTCCATATCCTTAAATAGTTTCTGGTTTTTGTTGTTTTGCCTACCTCTATTCCTTCCCTACTGGGGAGGATTAGGGTGTTTTTTTTTACTTTATCACAACCTTCTTGCCGTTTACGATATACAATCCTTTAGTAAGGCGATTGACACGCTGGCCAGAGAGATTATAGATGACATCTGACATTTGCACGGAGACATCAGTTCCAGCCTGATCGATACCACTCGGATCGCCGAAGCTGAAGGTGAAGCCCTTACTCGAGGTTGTGGAACCTGTATCGAGATAAGCCTTGTTGGCACCTAGCGTAATGGTGGTTGTACCATTGTTGTTGAACTTGTAGAAACCAATCTTTCCGTCCTTGCGGCCCATAGAATAGTAAGGTGTCGTATCGCCCAAATCAAGCGATATGGGAACGAGTGTACCCTTCAGCAGGTTGTCTTCCTCAGCAATAACAGGCTCCACATCACTCGTAATATTCAGAGTCGTTGTGGTAGCAGCCTTATCGTTAATCAAAACGACAGCAGTTTTGGCAGGAATATTGCCTTCAGACAACTCCGTTAGTTTGGCCACACCATCAGCGACTTCGGCAATGTAGTATGCTTTCGTGTCTGCATCTGTCTGGACGTCGAATGGCACATAAAGCGTAGCATACGATTTGTCACCGACAACATTCAACGCAAGCGGTTTGGCAAGCTTAACGGTAAAGTTGGCCAAAGACAGCCACTTGCTGGCATCGGTGGTGGTAACGGTAATCGTCGTAGAAGTTGTATTCAAGCCAGAGACCGTAAGCGGAGTGTATTCGTTGTCGAGGTTAGCAGGTGTAATTGCCGTACCATTCTCAGGTGTCAACGTATAAGTTTGACCTTGATAAACACCCGTCTGTACTGAGTAGCCTGTGATGACATAACCCTCGGGAGCCGTCAGCGTCAGCGTAGAGTTTGTATTGGCTGCATCAGGATGGTATGCCAAATTGTAGCGACTGTTCAAAGAAGAGAATCTATCATGTGCTCCATCACTCAAGGTCATCGTCAGGCCAGCAACTCCGCTGGCAGCATTAGATGTCCAGGTGAGGCCGTCCCATGAGCCGTAGGTGCTTTCGCCATTTTTCTCATAGACGATTTTCACATCCTTAGACTCCAGATATTCGGGCACGTTATATTTCTCCAGTGCGGGGATGAGGCTCACAAGCTGGTCACGTGTGATCTCGATGAAGTTCAGAGGATAGTGGTTGTAGTCGGTGTAGCCGCCAGCGCTGTTCAGCGACTGGTCCTCGAACAAGAGGTAGAGGCTGCCGTTGGCAGGATTCTTGTCCATCGTCACGTAGCGCGTGCCCTTTGTCTGAACGTTTAGGAATTCCGTCCAATTAATACCCTTGTCGGTACTATAGTAGAGCTTAAAGTTGACGTGGTTGCCAGTGGTGATGGAATGGATGATGACATCGGTCTTGCCCTCGGTTGTCTCACGCTGGTAATAGAGGATGTCCTGGTTGTTCTGACTGTCCTGATGGAGCTGGTTGTTATCCCATTGCGTTCCATACGTGAAGCTGAGTGTGCCATCATTGTTCTTGGTATAGGTGGCGGTGTTGAAGCGGCGAGCGCCTCCCTTGCGGATGGAACCGAACAGCGAACCGTCGTTCATTTCTATCACTTTGGCTTCATCGCCTCCTACAATCATAGGTGTAGGACTGAAATACCATGTAGCACCGTCATCTGTAGAATAGAACAGATAGTCGTCAGCAGCAGCGCCCCAGTAGGTGCCATCGGTGATGGTGTAGTTGTCAGCAGTCAGGGTTTGTGCCGGGATGAGGTACATCAGTATGCCGTCGGATGTATAAAGACCCTTACCGGAAGTGACGAAGTAGTCATAGAGACCATAGCCGCCGGCGGCACCCACGCCCGTAGCGTTCTGAATGGCACCTGTAGAGTAGAGATCCACGGGAGGATTACTCTCGCTACTGCTCCACGTCACACCATTGTCCGTGCTGGTGGACATACATACATGCTTCTGACCATACCAATAACCGAGATTGCCCGCAGCAAAAAGGCAGTAGAGTTTACCATTCTTACCCTTCACGAGGCTGGGGTCTCCATAGCCACACCTATTGTTATCGGCAGTACCGACACCCTTTGCAATGGTGACAGGGGCGCTCCATGTCTTACCACCATCAGTAGAGCGACGCACCACGATGTCGATAACGTGACCGCCACCGATATCGGTGTAACTTTCATAACGCTTGTCGGCGGCTACTACGATGCTACCATCATCAGCAACAACCATGGCAGGGATGCGATAGACACGACTTCCGTTGTCACGTGGCAAGAACGGATAAGAATGAGCATTGAATATCATTGCTCCTCTATCTGCAGGATCGCCGACGGAGGTCAGGTCGAGCTCTTGTGCCGTCTGGCCTTCCACCTGATAGGCAATACCCGTCACGGCGGCATCGAGGACAGCGCCGAGGGTTGCCGTGCTGCTCACCGTTGCAGCAATCCAGTAGTAGTGCGTGCCGGCAGTGAGGTTGCCGAAAGTGAAGGTGGCGGTTGAACCGGAGATGGATGCCGTGGCGACCTCCGTCTTCGTGGGAGCGCCGTCGCCTGTGGAATAGATTTCGGGCGAACTGGAGTTAGCTTCGTAGAGCTTCAAGGTGGAGATGTTAGCCTCCGAGCCGTCCTTGAGGTTAACGGTCATCGTGGTGTTCGTAGCATCCTTGAAGGGAGCGGCTGTGACACGAAGCAGCATCACTTCGCTGTCGCGTCCTGCCGTCTGCCAGCCCTGCTCCACAACCACGCCGTCGGCAACGATGGCCAGGTTCGGGTCGTAAGTAAAGGTGATGGTATGATTTGTCCCTTCGATGGTGACACCACTGGCTCCGTCCAGCGTGAAGTCGCTTTCCTCGGGCGTCACACCCGTCGGCAGGAAGAAGAAACCGTTCTTATAAACTGCGGTCAGACCACAGACATCAGCGCGCGAGCAGGTAATCTCTGCCGTCTCGGGAGCGTTGTCGCAGAGGACCTGCCAAGCCGTGAGGCCGGCAGCGTCGAGGTCGATGGGATAGATGTTCCATGTGGTGCGATAATAAGAAGTTTCACCAATAAAGAAGTTGCCGTTGCTCACATACGGATCGGCATATCTGCCATTGGCATAGATGTAACTACCATTATCATAGCCGGGAACAACAGCTACAGGCTCACTGGAAGCCGTGGGGAAGACATTGCTGATATTTGCAAGATAGCGTCCGTCGGTCATCTGCCAGTTATAGTCGTCGCCGTTCTTGACAAAGCGTGTGTAGAACGTAGCATCGCTGATGGAAGGCTGCACATCTACGCCACCTGTGAACGTCAGCGGATAATTGGCCTGATTCGTGGTGCCGGGGTAGATATAGCGGCCGGGAGAGGCGGTGGCGGTGCTGTTGCTGGTGGTACGGATGCTGATGACATACCATCCGTCGTCTGCTGTGACAGCTCCTGTTAAGGCCGTCTGGTTCTTCACCAGCTTGGCCACGGCAGCGCTGGCAGCTGCGCTGGCATCACCATCAACTTTCGTAATGGTGAAGTTGCCACCTTCATCATTATAGTTAATAATTGGGCCAGTATAGTTATTGCTGACGGCCATGTAGGCAGCATTGGTTCCGCTGACGGGATTCGAAGCCATCTTGATTTTCTTCGTTCCATCGTTTTGGTTCTCGAAGATTACTGCCACAGCATTGTCGCTAAACACCCATGAGTTGCTTGCACTTTGTGCAATGCCTGTGGGAATGGCAAACTTGCCAGCACCTACGTTGTAGAGATAGAATTGGCCTGTTGTCCCAGTAGGAATGATAACCCATTGGCTGTTGGCATTGGTAGCATCAAATGTGCCGCTTTTGCCACTTGACCAGACATACTTTGGATTTTCGGGGTTGTAGATGAGTGCACCACGACTGGTGTTGGTGTTGTTGATGGTATAGACGTTATGTATGTCTATGTATGTTACTTTGACGGTATGGTTTGCTGCGTCCACCTCTATATTTGGAGATAATCCCCACTGAGTTGGAGCAGTGAAATCACTGGCAGATGGTGTTACGCCATTAGTGAAGAAAAGAGTACCACCATTGTATACACTTTTTAGACCATAAATATTACTTCCTGTGTAAGTTACTTGAGCATCTTCTTCACCATCAAATTCGACAGACCATGGTTGGATTCCATATAAGGAGAAATCTATGGAATAGAATTGGCCCACAGGAAATTTATTTTGGGCAGTTTGACCAATATAAGGCGTTGCATCTTTACCACAGGGAATCAGACTATAGCGATTACCTGTATATCCTGACGTTATCACAGAATAATTAGGAGTGCTGGAACTTCTATATATAATGAAGTTCTTCTCTGCCTTAGAATTGCTTGCCGCTCCCGTTTGTCTTACATAATGTCCATTTGCGCTGCGCAGATAACCATCAACACCTCTTCCACTCTCACTTCCCTCCTTTTCAAAATAAACTAACGAAAGAGCTATTCCATCTGTTCCCGTGGGAGCATTGTCAAGGTATAGCGAGTATTTGTTGCTATTCACAGTAACATCCTGTGCATAATTCTTAATGTATTTCCCGTTTACATCTGCATCCGAATAGTTGGTATTGGTATCGCTATTGGTATCAATCCATTTAATTAAATACCATCCTGAGACTATATCGACAGGTTTCTTAAGACCTTTTTCCGTAGGTCCAACTTCGTAAATCTTCACTTGCTTGGTGCCGCCGGTGCCTGTGGTATAGCCCCACAGCATATTGCTACTGCGATCAAGACCACGAACGGTGTTTTCTGCATCCGGAGCAGACGGATAAGCTATACCATTAGAAAAATTCAACGACCAAGCACCGGCTGATGCTTCGTCTGCGACAGAAGCGAGCGCTTGATTATAAACAGGAACTCCCCAGAAGTGATTTGTATAGTAGTTCTTAATTTTCCACGTGCCATCGCCATTGCTGATGAGATAATAGACACTACTTTCATTACAAGCATTGCTCATCGGGATGTCATAGTTAGTCCCGTTGTCATTGATATAAGGGAACGTGCCAGTGCCAGCTGCTTGGCTTTGAAAGACATACGCCTTACCGCTGACGATATTGTTAACATCTGTCACTTGTTCACCTACCGTGACAGCAACTTGTGCTTTCACTCCCACTACCCCTATTATCATGAGGAGTAGCATAATAAACATTCTTGTTGGTCTCATAAGATTATGGTTTTTATTGTTACCTAAAATCCGCAACTATCATCCAATACACGATTAAGGGTAGATTTATGAGTCGTTAGTAGCAGCTTTCAGTAAAAAGCAACAGCACAACATCAATATGTAGCCACCATCCCCTTACCCCACGA
>Ga0256404_1006072_pt1 | contig 20463 bp, 19 predicted proteins | sample RumenRJG_01DNA_FD_185990 | JGI IMG/M metagenome (GOLD analysis project Ga0256404, IMG submission 185990) | Bovine rumen microbial communities from Lethbridge, Alberta, Canada - RJG_01 | ecosystem: Host-associated > Mammals > Digestive system > Stomach > Rumen | place: Canada: Alberta | collected...
TGAATGATGAAATGATATCATATCTATTGTCTTTAAATGAAACAAAGTTTGTAGAATTTGAGCCGAGATCTTTGAATAGTACTTTTGTATAAGCACCTTCTTTTACAAATGGAACACTAACATATCGTCCTTGATATCCTGCTGGCACCAATGAAATGTTTTTAATGTATTTGCTTTCAAATTCATCGTATGCAGCTTGAATTTTAGTATTTACATCTGTATCTTCTGTCGCATTAACATCTTTATAGATAGCAGCATTATGATTATCTGCTTTATAAACCTTGTTTCCTGCCCAGTAGATTGTTGCATCTTGTGAGAGATTATCATTTTGATTTAAGTATGAATAAGTTGTATTTCCGCTTTGGTCAACTTTCTTAATTGCGAAAGGCGAAGCAGTGTTATCTAGAAGGTAAACTGAAACAGATTCATTTCCTGCTTGGTCGGTTATGTAAAGAATGTATAATCCAGTGCCAGTTTTTACAAATGAAGGACTGATTGCGTCGCTATTGATATATCCCTCTGCGTTTGGATATCTTATCCAAGAAGGAGTAGAATTAAGATTCAATTTGTAACTAATAGGCATACTGTCGATATATTCTAAGAAAGCTGAAAGAGCAGATTCATAGCTTGTTGATGTGTCCGCTTCAAGTGAATAATATTTGTAGTAGCCGAATGTTCTAGCTCCGCTTTCTTTTCTATCTTTCCATGTGAAGATGAGAGGTTGATTTGTAAGTCCTTCCAAGTTGCTTGTTGTTACAATATATTCTGAAGAGTTTTTAAGTGAAACGCCATATGCTTCAACGTTTTCAATTTTGGTCTTGTCGATAGTGAACTGACGTGTGATAGGTGTTCCTGCTTTTCCATTTCTTCCGCTGTAAATATTGATTGTATATCTTCCATCCTTGGTGATTTTGTAATAATCACTATCCTCATCATAAGAAGATAAATCTCTTGCAGCGTCATATGTTCTTGTCATGAAGTCATATCTAACAATTTCAATAATAGGGTCACTGTTAAATGTGCTTGCTGCATAGTTGTTTTTGACATAAACTGTTTGATTTGTAAAATCTTGTGATGGAAGCTCAGGTGTTGTATCTCCATGATTTTCCGCCTTAACAGTCACTGTTGGGGTGGCGTTAGTAAGTTCGAAGTAGAAAGCCTGATAGAACTTATGTGAAGGAGCTGATAAGCCAGATTTGATATAGTCGTCAAAGCTATATTCAAAAACAGCTAGGTATTTTTGCTCTGTTTCATTTCCGCTTAAGCTTACATTCTTTGTTGAAGTGATTTGTGTGCCAGTGCCTAATGTTAGAGTTGTTTCACCTGTTTCAGAAGTAGAAGTTGTTACTTTATACAGATAAGCATTGTTGTAAGTTCCATATTCTTTAAACTTAACAGGTGATTGATTTGTTGAAACTGGAGTTAATTTTTTTAAAGCGTTTTTTAGTTCGTCGTCGTTATTCAATTCATCTGCTTTATTAATATCCACAAATCTTGTAATATCCGCACTTTCTTTAATATTGAAATTGCTGTCATATGTCTTGAACTCAGGATATTCATTTTTGCTAGCTGAAGTGTTGTATTTTGTGAAAGTTGATTGATATCCATAGAGGTAGGCAGTCTTTCCGTCGACGTCCTGTGGAAGGATGTAGGTTGTTGGATTTAAGTTGTCTGTGTTGTATGAGTAAACAAGGTCGAAATCCAATGTGTATTTTCCGATATCCTTGAGATAAACTCTTGCGGTCTTTGACTCTTTATCAAAGCTAAGTTCAAATAGCCCTGTGTCGCAATATTTGTTGTAGAACGCATCGTTGTAATCAATCTTTCCGTCTGTGTATTTAATATCTCCCTTGAAATCCAATTTCTTGTTTTCGTCATGGTTGTATACAAGTGAAACAGAACTATCCTCATTGTTTAAACTTTTTGTGATAGTCAAATTGTATCTTGTGACATCGTAGTCAAAGTAAGGAACGCCTTCGCCTTGATAGTTGAAGAACAAGTCGTTTTTTTCAATTGAGCCAAAGTTTTGAATGTTGATGTTCGGAGTATTAAGTCCATTAACTAAATATGTGTCGTGACTAAATAGCATAAAAGTCCAAACGATTGTTCCGCTTGATGAAACAGGGAAGCTGTTTCCATTATCCACAGTTGAATAGATTGTGTAAGGAATGCTGATTTCGTAAACACCTTCTTCTGTGAGCTGTAGTTTATTTCCAGAAAGAGTGGGAGTAGTTACTCCAGTTTCTTTGAATGTAATATCGAGGTCAAAGTCCATTGTGCCTCGTCCAATAGGTGAACCATAAGTAGTCCCAGCATTTTGTTTCTTGACATATGATGGAGTTCCATTTGTTCCAAAGCTAAGAGGTGTGCCATTTCTCTTGACGGAAAAATTTGTGAAAGTGAAGCAATCCCAGATTTTTTTTGTCTCATCTGACATATCATAGCGAACAAAACCATCATAAGTTTCGATTTCTGTTCCGTCAATTAAAATACTGTCAATGATAAGTTCATCTTTTTCGCCAAAATTGAAAGTCAATTTTCCAACAGTGTTTGTTGTATCGTTTTCAAGAGTGATAGTATTATTATTTGTAAGCTTATAAGTCGAAGGCTCTGTTTCAGAAACTTTCATGGCATCTAAAATAACATTCTTTTCAACTCCATTCAATCTGTATGTAATTATAGCTTTAGAATTTCCTTTGATTGTGAAACTCTTATAAAGCTTTGTTAGGGTGTAGTTGCTGTCGCTTTCATTTTTAGTTACAGCCTCGTATCCCACGGTATTCTCAGTTCCGCTTGGCCCAAAGCCTTTCTTGTAAACTTTTTCATTTATTCTTTGAGTGTCAAACTTCACATTGATATAATCTCCGCTATTTGCAAGTACTAGAGGTGAAGCGGTGTCTGTAAGCTTAGATTTTTCTTCATAATCACTATCAACGGATTTTTTAGTCATCCATTTTCCGATGAAAAAGTCGTGCTGTGTGTTGTTCACAGTAGCGTTTGTGTCGGCGTAGGATACTGAGTTTGTTTGCTCCTGTTGTGATAAAATAAGCCCCGCCCCGCTTCCAAGAAGAGCAAGTGATGCGACACTTAAAACTGAAAGTTTAAAAATATTTTTTAACTTTGACATATTTCACCTCGATTAGTCCTTTTTAGACAAAAATATTTTATCACAAAACCTATTAAAATCAAAACAAATATAAGATATTATATTAAATAAATATATTTATTTTAGTATGTATAAAAGAGCTAAAAAATATTTCTTCATCCATGAAATAAGCGAAAATAAATGAATTTAAATTAAATAAAAATAATAAGAAATTTTTATTTATTTTTAAAAATACGCAATATGCACAGTTTTTTAATTTAAATGATTAAATAATTAATTAAAATTAATTAATTTTTGAATATTTTTAGGTCTAAAATGTTTTTTTCAGCATATAAAAAATGAGGAGAAAAATGCACATGAAAGAATTGTTTAAGGGCACTTGCGTTGCCTTAATTACTCCCTTTAAAAGAGGTAAGATTGATTATGCTCGACTTGAAGATATGATTGAATTTCAGGTTTTCGCTGGAACATCTGCGATCCTCATTTTGGGGACGACTGGAGAAAGTCCAACTGTGACCTATGAAGAGAGAGTTAGTATGATGAAATTCTGCAAAGAAAAGATAGATGGCAGATGCCTTATGTTAGTCGGAGCGGGTAGCAATTCAACAAAGACTTCAATTGAACTTTGTATGACTGCAGAAAGCTATGGAGCAGACGGGCTTCTTGTTGTGACGCCATATTACAATAAGTGCAATCAAGAAGGCTTGTATGAACATTACAAAGCGGTTGCGGGCAGTGTGAAAATTCCGATTATCATGTACAACGTGCCATCTAGAACAGGTGTTAATATTGAGCCCCAAACAGCCGAAAAACTTTCACATATAAAAAATATAGTCGGAATTAAAGAAGCAAATTCTGACAAAAATCATATTGACGAGATGATAAAATCTCTTTGTGGAAAGATAGCTGTCTACAGTGGAAATGATGATTTAAACTACTATTTCCTTGAAAGAAATGCCAGCGGAATAATTAGTGTGACAGCTAATCTTTTTCCGGAGTTTGTGAATGAAATGGTTGATGAATTTTATGCGGGACATAGAGAGTCGGCACTTACAATGCATGAGAGTTTGCAGGGTGTAAATCACGCAATGTTTGTGGATACAAATCCCATTCCCGTGAAATATGGAGCTAGCTACTTGCACCTTTGCGAAAATGAACTTCGTTTACCACTTACACCTTTGCCAGTAGAAAAAAAGGGGATAGTGGAAAAGGAAATTGATAAATTAATTTACTAATAAACTGGCGCGAGCGCCAAGTTTAGAACCGCAAAAAGTGGTGATTTATCAGTCTTCTTCCATTCTTTTTAGGCTAAAACCATGTAAAGCTTGAGGCTCGACGTTCGCCACTGGAATGAGTTTAGTTCCCTAAATGATTTTCAGGGGCGGACGGCAGTTAACAAAAAGATTTGCTTGATTTTAGCCTAAAAATTAGAACCGACGATGAAAAACCTCTATCGGGAACCTGAAACAAAGAAGATACAAGAGAAATCCCAAACTTTTTGCTCCCATAACTCTTTGATTGATGTTATTCTAAAATAGAATAAATTTAAAAAAATTCGAAGTAACATCTCTGAGCAGAGTGTATTTGTCGAAATTTTCTCTGAAAAATCTGACTTACCTCGAAAATGATTTTTTATTAAAGTGTTCTGCGGAGACACTTCTTATGATAGCCCTATTTTTTTGAAAAATTCATAGGTTGATAGCGTCCCAGTTCTATTAAAACGGCCTATATACTGCAATTTTGATGCATTTCCAAATTCAAGCTTATTAATTTTCTCGTTGCAAGTAAGGAATGCTTTAAATCCGCAATCACTAAGTATCTTAAGACTTTCTTTTGAGTATTTCCCAAATGGGAAAGCAAAAACGTTTGATGTAAATCCGCACTCTTTTTCAAACTTATCTTGAAGTCTCATGACGTCGTGGGTTAAGTTTTTTTCGTATTCTTGCGAGCTTTCGTTGTACATCTTTGAAACGCCATATCTTGGCTGAAGCTTGTGCATGTTGTATGTGTGATTTCCAACTTCCCAAATCCCGCTTTCTTGCATTTCCTTTATCTCGCCCCATGTTAGATGAGAGTAGTTTGGGTTGTCACGATCTTCGTGAGTTGAACAAAACTCAGAGTGACATCCAATAATGTTGATATTTGCTTTAAAGCCAAGCTCTTTCAGTATGTCAAAAGCATAGTAATAGTTGTTGTAATGCCCGTCGTCAAAAGAGATTAGCACTGGTTTATCCGGCAGAGCTTTCCTGCCTTCGCAGTGATCTATGATATCTTGCACGAAAACACTTGTGTAACCCCTTTCCTTTAGCCACGTAAGGTCACTTTTAAATTTTGCAGGGGAAGTGATGTATGCTCCCGTCCTACTTTTCAAAAGTGAGTGATACATAATAACAGGAAGCTCTACGACCGTTTCTGCCGAGGAAACTTCGTGATTTACAGGGATGACACATAAAGCGAACATTAATGATAAAATAAAAAACAGATATTTTTTCATATAAATAGTTTGCGGCGTAGGTCGTAAAATATACAGTTATGATAAAAATAACTGATTTACAGGATTTATTTAATTGCCAAATAAATTCTCGAAAATCTTAATTCATAATTTCATAATACAAATCCTTAAATGTTGGGTTCTGTTTTTTTTATCAGTTGTAATTTCTTGGTTCTGTTCCATTTCTTTAAAACCTTTTCCCTCTCGATGGCATCAATTATTCTAGGAGTTCTTTCTACATAAAGAACTTTTGTTGTATTATACTTATCTGTAAACCCTTCTTTAGTATGCTTTTTATGTTCACTTAAACGCCTTTTTAAGTTAGAAGTTACGCCAATGTATAAAACCTCATTTGAATAATTTGATAAAATATAAATAAAACCTTCTCTTTCCATGTGTTTATTTTATCATTTTATCTTAAAAACTGCAAATATTATTATGTTAAACTATTAAAACGGGGGCTCTCTAAAAGAATATCCTCTTTCACGGCATAGTTCTATGCCGTCATACCGACTGGAGCAGAATTCGTCAGAATGGAGCGGAATGGAGTGTATCTCACAAAACTTTTCGAACAAGTTTTGTGCTTATAAAAAATAAAAATCAAACCTTGGCAAGGTTTGATAGATACGCTCCACTCCGTGCTAACGCACTTCGGTCGGTATGACGACACCTGACGGGTCGTGAAATAGGATGTTTTTAAAAGGTTATTTCGTGCGAAGCCAATTCTTGGCAATGTGCCACTTCGGTCCGGGTCCGACAGGACTGAGAACCTTGGTTCGAATCCCCCTCAAAGTATTTCGAGATATTTGTTTTGTTTGGCGCAAAGAGGGGGCGACGCGTTAAGAAAACTTAATGTTATTAAGTTTTTAGCCAAAGCCGGGAGCGACTTGTTCGCGGTCCGGGTCCGACAGGACTGAGAACCTTGGTTCGAATCCCCCTCAAAGTATTTCGAGAGTTTGTTTGTTTGGCGCAAAGAGGGGGATTCGAACCCCCGGTGCCCGCAAAGGCACATCGGTTTTCGAGACCGACACATTCGACCACTCTGACATCTTTGCATGCAAGAGTAGTTTAGCACATTTGACTCACATTTGCAACTTAATAACAAAAATGAAATCGACTTTTCCTTCGCTTTTCAAAAATGCAATAAAAAAACAACCTTTCGAGGTTGTTTTTGAATTTAAACTATTATTTTCCAATGATTGCACGAGCCATATTTATAACAAGTTTGATTGAACCCGTTGTACTTCCAGAACCTTTGTCAGCAGGAACATTTCCATCGATGTTAGATTTCAAGGTTAACTGCAAAATATATGGCAACAACTGAGTGAAGAACAATACCAATGCGATTGTAATTGCAACAGCGATTAATGTTGTAACTAATCTCTTTTTAGCTTCATCACGTTTTGATTGGTCTTCAGCTCTAGCAAGATTAACGCCAAGAACGATAGCATAGATAGCACCAGCAGCACCAACAACAGCCATGATAGCATATAATACAGGATTTAAAACATCAAATAAATTGTTTAACCATTTATAATCACCTGTAAATTTATAGTTTGTTAATAAAGTTGAAAGCATAATAATTACCTCCGATTAATCTTTCTTAATTTTTACATTATTAATGTAACACAAAAAATAAATAATTCAAAACGATTTGACATATTTTTTCAAAAAAAAATTAAAAATCGTAAAAAAAATATATTTCACATATAAAAAGATTTTATTCGACTATTAATTCAATAAAAAAAACAACCTCGAGAGGTTGTTTTTTTAAATTTATATTATTATTTTCCAATAAAAGCACGAACCGTATTTACAACAAGTTTGATTGAACCCGTTTTACTTCCAGAGCTATCGCCAGCAGGTTTTTCTTTAACAAATGAATTAATAATTAAAGGCATTAATTGTGTGAAGAACAATACCAATGCAATTGTTACAGCAACGGCAATTAAAGTTGTAACCAATCTCTTTTTAGCTTCATCACGTTTTGATTGGTCTTCAGCTCTAGCAAGATTAACGCCAAGAACGATAGCATAGATAGCACCAGCAGCACCAACAACAGCCATAATAGCATATAACACTGGATTTAAATAAGTAAATAAAGTTTCTAGCCATGCATATTTACCTGTGAAATCATATCCTGACCCTGATAATAGAGTTGAAAACATATCAATTACCTCCAAATAATTTATTTTTATTTTTTGTAAAAGAATTTTTTTTATTCCTAATTCAATAACTCTTTACACAGATAATTTAACACAAAAAAATATTTAATCAAAACGATTTTACATAATTTTTTATTTTTTTTGAAAAAAATTGTTAAATAGTCAAAATAAATTATTTTTCGATAATTTTAGTTTAGCATTTTACTAGACAAGCGAGCTAACAGCATAATTCATTATTTCATTAATATAGTTAATCTTTATGTAATAGATCATTATCTTTCCGTTCCTGCGATAAGCGACTAAATTTTGATCTTTGAGGAATTTGAGCTGATGACTGATCGTCGTTTGATTTATATTTAGAAGATTTGACAGGTCATTGACGCAAAGATCGCAAACAGACAGGCACGAGAGGATTTTGAGCCTCGTCGAGTCAGAAAAGTTTTGAAAGTATTCTGCCAGTTTCAGAACAGCTCTGTCTTCTGGGAGATAGTTTTTTATTTCCGCCTTATGTCTTTCGGAAAGTATTAAATATTTTTCTTGTTCCATTTTTGCTCCTTTTCGTAAGATTAGTTTAGAATAATAATTTTTATATTCAAAAGAAAAAAATGTCCGATTTTAGCATTTTTGAGAAAAAGAAAAATAAATATGTATAATGGAGGAGATATGAATATATCTAATGAAATATTATTAGTGATGTTAATATCTGTAATTGCCTCGGCTACGGATACTAACCTCAACACAAATGCAAACTTTTTGCTACTTCTACTTTTGACTTTGGCAAACAATAACAACAACTCAACATCTTGCTACACACGTTGCCCTGGAGTATTTATCTAATTATTAGTTGATATTTGACCTCTTTTGTGCTAAAATTAAAGCATGAGAGAGAATATTTTATCGCTATCAACTGGTTGGGTGCAATTAAAGGATAAGTTTTCTTTGAAAAATGATCAAGGAATGTCTTTTTTATGCAACTACAAAGCCCCATGCGGAGAGATAGCAACTTTGTTTTTAGTAAATGAAGAGGTCAGTGTTGGACTAAACATGTTTGACAGAATGATTACAGACTACAAGCAGACGACACCTAATCTTCAGATGCTTTTAAAGTCAAAGGTGAAGATAAGGGACAAGCATGCATATGTCTACATCATAAGAGAAAAGATATCGAAAAAAGCAATGGTGCAACTCTTTTTTGAGAAGAAAAACACGCTATATGCACTGATTTTTAATTTGGAAAAGTATGAGCCTAGCACAAAGAAGTGTATTGAGGGAAACAAAATCTTTTCTGAAGTTATATCTCTTTTGGAGGTGCAAGAGTGAAAAAAGTTTTACTACATTCCTGCTGTGCACCTTGCTCAACGCAGGTTATTGATGTGCTGAGTTTCGACTACGATCTGACAATTTTCTACACAAATTCGAACATCTATCCCGCAGAGGAATATCAAAAACGTTTGGCGGAGCAGGAGAAATATGTTAAAATCGTAGGTGTGGAAATTCTGGAGGATGAGTACAACGAAGAGGACTATCTTAATTTCGTCAAAGGATTAGAGAACGAAAGAGAGGGCGGAGCGCGCTGTGCAAAGTGCTTTGAATACAGGCTTAGGAGAACTGCAAAAGAGGCTAAAAAGCGTGGTTTTGACTATTTTGGAACAACTTTAACAGTAAGTCCGCACAAAAATTCTTTCATAATCAATCAGATAGGTCATGAGATTGCCGAGCAAGAGGGGATTCCTTTCTTAGAGGGGAACTACAAAAAGCAGGATGGCTATAAAAAGAGTATAGAGTTTTCAAAAAAATATAATCTGTATCGTCAAAATTACTGCGGATGCAGATTTTCAATAAGAAAAGAGGATTGATGTTTAAATTTAAGTTCAGAAAAAGAAAAGCAATAGCTGAAGAAAGTGCATATGTGGAAAAGCAGGTTAGGAAAATTCCTAAAGTCGTTTCCATAATCTTTTTAATATATGTAATCATTTTTGTTTGCTTTATGATCTGGTACTTTGATTTTAGAAGTAAGTATTATATATCCGATGTCGAAGGACCATCAATGAGTCCAACGATAAATGCTGAAGTCTCGGATTCTGATCCAAATACAAAACAGGACTTTGTTTACGTAAACAAAAAGAAGGAAGCACAGAGGGGCGATATAGTCGTTGTCAACTTAAACACAACTGGAGTCAAAGAAAACGATTACTACATAATAAAAAGAGTTATCGCTATGGCAGGTGATAAGTTGACAATTAAGATCGCTGAAGACGGATATTATCACGTTTTCATGCAATATGCTGGACAAGAGGAAGTTACACAACTAGACGAGGATTATATTAAGAGCTATGAGGGCTGGACGAGTGCAAAATCTTCATATATATCTTCAACAACATACTATGAATCTGAATTTTATAGCACATTTATAAGCTCAGGCACAAATGTTTCAATAATTGACGGCGTAGCTTTCTATGAGGTTCCCGAAAATAGTTATTTCTGCTTGGGGGACAACAGAGCTGTTAGTGTAGATTCAAGAAGAAGAGGCGTTTTTTCAAAGAGTAAGATATCTGGCGTTGCTGAGATTATTGTTAAAAATGGAACAAATTATGGTGGAATAAAGCTGTTTTTTAAGAAATGGGGCTCGATTTGGGGATTCTATTGGAAACAGATAGAAATGCTATTTGCAAGATAGATTAAGACAAAAAAGGGCATAATCCCTTTAAAAATATGAAAAAAAAGAGTAAATCATTTTGAAAAAGTGTAAAAATATGATAATATGTAGATAGGTATAGAGATATACAAATCAAAAAAAGGGAGAAAACATTATGAATAAAGCTGAATTTATTAAAGTTATGGCTGATAAAGCTGGTTTCACACAAAAGGACGCAGGAATTGCTTTCGAAGCAATGGTTGCAACAATTGTTGAAACATTAAAAGCAGGAGAAAAAATTGCAATCGCTGGTTTTGGTTCATATGAATTAAAACAAAAAGCTGCAGCAGTTAAAATCAATCCTTTAACAAAGAAGAAAGTTAAAGTTGCTGCTAAGAATGTTCCAGCATTCAAATTCGGAAATAGCTTCAAACAAATTTTCAATGCTTAATTGGATATACTAAAAAAAACGGGTTCGTCCCGTTTTTTTTCTTGCATACATCAATTTTATTTGCTTTTTTTATTATTTTAGGATAAACTAAAAATGCGGAGGCAGTTATGGAAAATAATAACCTTACAAGTGAGACAATAAGATATCACTTTGATATGCTAAGAGATGACGTTGGAAAGATTGTTGACAAGTTAAATGGCAATCTTGGTTTTTATGCGTTTAGATATGAGGAAAAAATTAAAACGACTGAAGTTGTTTACGACACTCCAGACAACCTTTTGTCTAGCGTAGGAATTATCTTAAGTAAGCTTTTCATGAATAATAAAATTGGATTTTATGTAAGAAAAATCACAAGACTTCCAAGCGAAATGAAAAGACCAAGCAAGAGGGTTAAAATTGCTGACTGCGGGCCAAGAGAAACTCCAAAAACGTTCACATTGCAAGTTTCTCAAGCGATTAATAATGCGTTCCCGAGTATTTTTACAATCGATATGGCTGAAGTTGTTGAAAAAACTATGCCAAAAATTCAGATTGATATCAAAGGTCAATCCTACAATATCTCGGGCGGAACAGGTTTCAAAGGTAGAATAATTTTTGAAGACGTTGTATATAGAGATTTAGTGACAAGAAAGAAAGTTAAGGGTAAGAGCGTGACACTCATCCTTCCTGTTGACGAAGAATATGAATCTGACAACGAAAACGTACTTGATGGAATTGAAAGATTCTGCAAAGAACTTATCCCATACAAAGAGACAAGAGTTGAAATTGCTGAAAGAGTGCTATATCCTAAAAAGCAATCAAAGATTGGCATGAAAGAACTTTTAAGACAAGAAAAGGAAAGCAAGAAAAAGAAAAAAGAAGAAGAGTAATCAAAGTGCACCAACATGGTGCATTTTATTATTTAAGTTTAAAAAATTTTTATTAAATATCATTAATTACAGAAATTAAAATGAGGCAAAAATCCAGCGAGATGCGAGGCTCGATGTTCATTTCAGGCAGGAGTTTAGTTCCCTAAAATGACCGTCTGTGCTGGACAGTAGTAAACGAAGCAGGTCACTCTATTTTTTGCCTCATTTGGATTTTTAGGACATCCGCTCTCTTAATCCTATACCTCGAAAAAATCAGAATCGAAACCGCTAAAGCAATGCTACATCCACAGAAGACAATCATGCCAAGGCCACTTTGAACAGACAGAGGCTGGAGAGCTGCAGTTGAGTCAAACTTGATAAAGTCGAGCATAAGACCCATAACGAGAAGCGAGAGCGAGTTCGAAATGTTGTAGGTGAACGAGTAATAGCCTAGATATGCCCCGGATTTATTTTCACCTGTTTCAAACTGCTCCATTGCTATAACATCTGCGTACATGGAGATAGGAAGAGCGTACATTGCTCCAGTGCCCATTCCACAGAGGAAAATTGTGAAGCAAGTTATAGGATAAATTATGGAAATGCTGACGTAGGTTCTAAACAGGAAAGTTATGAGCGTAGCACCAAGTCCCATAAGCACAACACTAAGCCCTGTGATTATTGCATGCTTTTTGTCCACTTTTTTAGCAATACTTAGCCAAAGAGGTTGAGCTATGATTGCCCCACCGAAAAGGCAGAGAAGAAGGATTGAAATTTGCGTGGATGAAAAGTGATAACAATATGTGAAAAGGTGCATCCCAACTGATGTAAGCAAGCTTGAAGCAATTTGAGCGGTGGAATAGCCCAAAATTACGCAGGCAAAAGAGGATTTTTTAAAAACATCAAAATATCCTTTCATAAGATTTCTAAATGAAGTTTTAGGTGCAAATTCGCAAACATTTCTCTTTCGTGCTTGTTTTAAATTGCCAAGAACATTTATTAGTCCAAATAAAATCATTAATCCCGAGTTAATGTATGCAATAGTCAAAAATCCCTCTTGAGTATATTCAGTTTGAACGCCAATAGAGATTGACGGCATAAAGAAGTAGAGCAGAAAACTTGGAAGTATCATCCCTATTATTGCAAAAATGGATTTAAAACTTTGCAATTTCGATTGCTCGTTGTATTCAGGAGCTAAATCAAAAGCAAGGGCGTTGTTCGGAGTTGAGAAAAAAGTGTTTGCAGTTTCTTGTAGCAGGAGAAAGAATATTAGCCAAAGGAACATGACAACCTGCGAACTTTTCGGCATACTCCAAAGGAGAATATTGCAAAACGCAACTGCGAATATTGCCACAAGAATGTAACCTAAGCGTTTGCCAAAGACTTTATTGCATGTCCTATCAGATAAGTTTCCTACGAGAGGGTCGCTAATGCCGTCCCACAGAGAGGAAATTGCGATAGCTAACCCCGCAAGTGAGCCAGAAAGCCCCATAATACTTGTTGCAAAAAACATAATAAAAGAATTCATGGTCTGGGAAAGGGAATTATATCCAACGCACCCAGCACCATAGCAGAGCTTATTTACAAAAGGAAGGTTATCTCTTTGTTTCATTTGAGATATGTATATGCAAACTATATATCGAATTATTTTAAATCTTAATGTATACAGATAAAACAGGGATAAGAGAATTTTGTCAATATTTTAAAAAAAATTAAAAAAATGCTTGACACGAACATCCCCGATATGTATAATTGACAATGTGACTATGGCCTCATGGTCAATCGGTTAAGACGCCGCCCTTTCACGGCGGAATGAGGGGTCCGACTCCCCTTGAGGCTACCAAACAAAAGAAAAAAGCTCATTTGAGCTTTTTTTCTTTTATTTCTTTAAATTTTTCTTGCTTTTAAATAAATTTTTAAGTTTAAATGTAGGCTTATCCTTGTGATTTAAGTCTCTTCTTGCAAATACGACGACATAGACGCTGCCACAATATTTCTTTAGAGCTTTTGCACATTGATTTGAAGTTGCACCTGTTGTCATGATATCATCAACAAGTAGGATATTTAGGCCTTCGATATCTTTCGAGTGCTCAATTTTGAAAGCTCCCTTAAGATTTTTCTGTCTATCGCTAAAGCCAAGCTCTTTTTGATGCTGAGTTTCTTTTGCCTTGAGAAGAATATCTGTTCGAACGGGCTTGTCAAGCAATTTTCCTATTTCATTTGCAAGAAGCTCTGACTGATTGTAGCCTCTTTTCTTAAAAGATTTTGCAGAAAGAGGAGTAGGGACGATAATGTCAAAATCAAGTCCAGTGTCTTTTACTCTTTCAGCCATGAGTTTTCCCATTGGCTCAGCTAGATATTTTCCATTATTAGATTTGAATTTTAAAACAGTTTTTCTGACAGCTCCAACATAGATGAAGGGAGAAAGTGCTTTGTCGAAATCTTTGTGATCTTTCTTGCAGTGATAACAATATCCCTCGTCGATGGGAAGGGGAGTGTCACAGCATTTGCACCTGTATTTTCCGTTATTGAAAAATTCCTCCTTTGCACAATCCTCGCAGTAAGGTTGTTTGTCAAAGTCAGGAATATCCCTTCCGCAGAAAATACATTTTAGTTTCTTTGGAAACAAAAGATCAAGAAACTTTTTAATAAAGTTCATTCATTCTCCTTCTTAAGTATTTAATCAAACAGCTTTGAAACCTTTTCCACACTCTCAATGAGTAAATCCTTGAGAAGTGTAAATCTCTTCACTGTGTATGAGTTTGAAACCATGCGTTTCAAATTCTTTTTTTCTCCAACAAGCACGACCATTTTCTTTGCTCTTGTAACAGCGGTGTAAATTAAATTTCGAGTTAGAATAATGCTAGCCCCTGCAATAATTGGAATGACGATAACATCAAACTCAGAGCCCTGGCTCTTGTGAATTGTAATTGCATAGGCGAGTGAAAGATCTCCGATGTCCGTTCGTGGATAAATACATCTTCTTCCGTCGTCAAATACGACTACTGTTTCGCCCGTTTGATAATCTATCATTTCGATGTAGCCAATATCTCCGTTAAAAATTCCTTCTCCTTCCTCTTCCAAAAAGCCGTTCATCCTCTTCCAAACAAGGTTATAGTTATTGGCGGTCTGCATGACTTTGTCACCAACACGAAGCACGTTTAGTCCGACAGAAATTTCAAATTTGCTAGGCGATGGTGGGTTAATTATCTCTTGCAAAGTCCTATTTAGGTTATCAATCCCACAAACGCCAGCTTTCATAGGTGCAAGCACCTGAATTTGATTGCTCTCTAAGTTAGTAAATTTAGGAAGACGGCGTGTAACTAGGTCGACGACGGAGTTTTTTATCTCTCCAAGGTCCAGCTTTTCCTCAAAGAAAAAGTCTGAAGAAGTGTTGTCTATAATAGGCATAACACCTTGATTAATTAAGTGTGCGTTTGAGATAATTAAGCTGTTGTCTGCCTGTCTAAATATCTTTGTGAGCATAGTCGTTGAGATAACCTTGCTTTCCAAAAGGTCACCAAGGACATTCCCAGCCCCAACGCTAGGAAGCTGGTCTTTATCTCCTACAAGGATTAGCTTGCAATCCCTAGGGAGAGCCTTAAGTAGAGAGAACATGAGCATAACATCGACCATGGAAACTTCGTCGATGATAACTACGTCTGTTTTTAGCGGATTACTTTCATTGTGAACAAATCTTGAGCCACCTCCATTCGCAAAAGGATTGACATCTAGAGCGCGGTGAATAGTTTTTGCATCCTCTCCAGTCGCATCTGCCAGCCTTTTTGACGCTCTGCCAGTAGGGGCGAGGAGCATGACTTCCATTCCACTTTGCTTAAGAATTTCAATGATACATTTCACAATAGTTGTCTTTCCTGTTCCCGGTCCACCAGTTATGATTGAAATTCCCGAGTTAATTGAATTTTGAATAGCCTTTTTCTGCTCTTCGTGGAATGTTAAGTGATTTCTTTCCTCGAAAAACTTAATGTCTTTGGAAACGTCTAACTCTTTCTTGGAAACAGCTCCGTTAAGCAAGGCAATTTTTTGAGCAATTCCGCTTTCATATCTATAATATTTAGTTAAAATTACGATTTCAACACCATTGTGCCAAAGTGTCATGCAAGTTTTGTCATTTACGATACTCTCTAATGCGGATTCATAAAGCTCTAAATAGTCGTCTTCGCTGAGCCCAAGCACTTCAGAAGCCTGAGATATGAGGACTTTTTTAGGGAGATAGGTGTTTCCACTTTTTTCAGTGGAGTTATTTAGTGTGTGGATCAGTCCAGCTCTAACACGGAACTCTGATTCACTTGGAATCCCTATGCTTTTTGCGATTTTATCTGCAGTGATAAAGCCAATTCCGTCGATGTCTTCAACAAGGCGATAAGGATTGTTTTTTACAATTTCCACAGTCTTTTCAGCGTAAATTTCGAAGATTTTAAGTGCCATATTCGTTGAAATGTTGTATCCTTGCAGGAACATAACAGCGTTTTGAAGACTCTTTAATTCCTTGAATTTTAGCCCTATTTCTATAGCTTTATCCTTGCTTATTCCCTTGATTTCTGCAAGACGCTCAGGAGCCATTTCAATTATGTCAAAAGTGCTATATTTAAAATAGGAAACAATATTATGTGCGGTTACGGGACCGACTCCGCGGATTAAACCCGATGAAAGATATCTCTCGATTCCGGCGAGAGTTTTTGGCATAACTGTTTCATAGGAAGTAAAGGAAAACTGATAACCATATTTTTTATTCTTAACAAATTCGCCTTCAAGTGCGAGGTTTTCGCCCTCGTTTGCAGAAATAAGTTTGCCGACGATAGTCACCATTGTCCCCTTAAAGTCAACAAGTCCTACAGTGTAGCCATTTTCTTCATTTCGATAAATGATGTCCTCAAGAGTCCCTTCAATTTTCATAGTTTAATTTTATCTCAAAATAAATAAAAAAACAAGTAAAAATGCTTGCATAAGTTGAAAAAAAAGGATATAATCTTAAATAGTTATGAAAACAGCACAAAAAATTTTAGAAATTGAATCTCTATGCGAGAACTTATCAAAAAAGAATGCGGAAGGCGGATTACTTAGATTTAAAGTATTGTATTTTGTGTCCCAATATGAGAACCTTTCTGTAAGTATGATTATTGAAAAATTAGGTATTAAAAAATCTAACTTTGCTCTTTTGACAGCTGCACTTGAGAAAGAGGGAAGTATTGTTATTCATCAAGCCGAGATCGACAAACGATGTCGCACTTTATCTTTGACTGAGAAGGGAAGAGAGGAGTTAAACAACTATTTAGAGGATTTAGAAGCATGTTTAGGCTCAACTGATGTTAACGTTGATGAGTCTTTGGACATAATATTAAAGTATCTAAACAAAATTGTATAGCTTATTTCCCGTGATATGGAAAATATTTTTTAGGAGAATAACATGTTGAAAATATATAACTCTCTCACAAGGAGAAAGGAAGATTTCGTGCCAATAAACAAAGATATGGTTACGATGTATACTTGCGGGCCAACTGTCTATCACTTCGCCCATATTGGAAATCTTCGCAGCTATATCATGGAAGATGTTTTGGAAAAAACATTGGGATATATTGGATATAACGTAAAACGTGCGATGAATATCACTGATGTTGGACACTTAGCTGGCGACAGCGATGATGGCGAAGATAAAATGATCAGCGGTGCAAAAAGAGAACATAAGACAGTTTTAGAAATTGCTAAATTTTACACAGATGCTTTCAAGCATGATTGCGACAGATTAAATATTAAGTGGCCAGAGATTGTTGTTCCTGCAACCACTTGCATTGATAGATATATTGAGATAATAAAAGACCTCGTAAATAAGGAATATGCTTATATTTCAGAAGGAAACGTATATTTTGATACGAGCAAATTAAAGGAATATTATGTCTTCACGAATCACAACACTGACGACCTTATGGTAGGCGTCAGAGATGGTGTTGAAGAGGATATGGGGAAGAGAAACAAGACCGATTTTGCACTTTGGTTTACAAAATCAAAATTTGCAGATCAAGAACTTAAATGGGATAGCCCTTGGGGATATGGATATCCGGGGTGGCACATTGAGTGTTCGGGAATAAGTCTTAAGTATTTGGGAGAATATCTTGACATTCACTGCGGTGGAGTTGATAATAAATTCCCACATCACACGAACGAAATTGCACAGAGCGAGAGCTATCTTGGACACAAATGGTGTAACTATTGGTTCCACGTAGAACACTTAAACAACGAAACAGGAAAGATGTCAAAGAGCTCAGGTGAGTTTACAACAGTTGATAGATTAATTGAAAAAGGATATGATCCTCTTGTTTACAGATTATTCTGCTTACAATCACACTATCAAAAGCCTCTCCTATTTAGCTACGACAGATTGAATGGTGCACTTTCAACATATAACAGAGTAAAAGACAAGATATCTGCTATTCAAAAGGAAAATCCAGGGGACTTTGATAACGCAAAATTTGACCAGTATAAGCAAAAATTCCAAGCTGCTCTTGAAGACAACTTGAATACTTCAATGGCTTTAGCAGTTCTCTATGACGTTTTAAAGCAGGAAATGTCAGCTTCAACGAAACTAAAACTTATAGAAAGTTTTGACACAGTTTTAGGATTAAATCTTTTAAAGAGTGAAGGGCACACAGTTCCAGCGGAAATTACTAAACTGGCGGAGGAACGTTGGCAAGCCCGCTTAAACAAAGACTGGGCAAAGTCCGACGAACTAAGAAATAAGCTAGCAGAACTAGGCTATATTGTGAAGGACAGCAGGGAAGGTTACACCCTCACAAAACAATAAAAAAAATAAAAAACGGGCAATACGCTCGTTTTTTTTGATATTCTATAGATTATCTTAAAGTATCTTTGCTTTCTTTTTGTGTTTTGTTTGATCTTATATTTTCATCCATTGGATTTAAGCTAACACGACCCATGCTATAAATTGCATAGAAAATTAACCATAAGCTTGCTGCAAAAACTAAGATGTAAACTATTCTAGATCCAATAGTTAACCCTGCACCAAAGATTGCAGTAACTAAATTCCAATCGAAAATTCCAATTAGCCCCCAATTGATAGCTCCGATTAAAACTAATGTGAAAGCAATTATATTTACAACAATCATTTTTTACCTCCTAACCTATTCTTTGTATTTCTTGCGGGAATATTCACTTTTTTATCTCAAAGACTTGACTAAATGAAAAAAAACAAGTAAAATACAATTGTTTTGGAAGTGACCATCCAAACGATGCACTCGTAAATCTGCGATTTGCTCGTTTAGTGCAGACAGGTCTGCCAATTTCCTCAGATTTTGGCTTGACTAATTTATCGTAATTTATCAAATTAATAGAATATGCGGATGTGGCGAAGTAATCTCATCAAATTGCTTTCGACATTCACAGCTATCCAAACGATGCACTCGTAAATCTGCGATTTGTTCGTTTAGTGCAGACAGGTCTGCCAATTTCCTTATATTTTGGCTTGACTAATTTATCGTAATTTATCAAATTAATAGAATATGCGGATGTGGCGAAACTGGCAGACGCGCTGGACTTAGGATCCAGTGGGAAACCGTGGGGGTTCAAGTCCCTTCATCCGCACCAAACGAAGAAGCTCGATTGTTACGTCGAGTTTTTTAATATTTAATTCTAAAATAGTTAAGCCAGGCCTTGTATTTGTCTTGACAGGATAAACAAGTGTCAATTAAATAACCTGTTTCATTATTCCATTCTTTAAGGCCACGATAATAAAACAATTTGTGATCTTCGTCAATTATAAATGGGACGATATTGTTAGCAAGACATTCTTTAAACATTATTAAGCGACCAATTCTTCCATTTCCGTCTTGAAAAGGATGGATGGATTCAAATTCTTCATGAAAAGCAATAATATCTTCAATAGATTTGTTTTTTCTTTCATTATATTTTTTTATGAGAGCTTGCATCATAATTTTAACATCTTCGGGACTACAAGTTTTTTCTCCACCAATTTCATTTGGAAGCTTTTTATAATCTCCAACTCTGAACCAATTCTTTCTTGAATCACTTGTTCCATTTTTTAAAATAAAGTGAAGCTCTTTTAGCATATCTTCAGACAAAATTTTTGTCGCGTTGTCAATAATATAATCTACACATTTGAAGTGATTTGCCGTTTCTACAATATCATCAACATTTATAACGGCACTTTCCATGCCTATAGTGTTTGTTTCGAAAATAAGCCTAGTTTGATCTTGTGTAAGCGTACTTCCCTCAATATGATTGGTGTTATATGTGAATTCAACCTGTGTCTTATGATATATTCCACCTGAAAGCTTCATATTTTTCTGCTCCCTTAATGTGTTCAAAAGCTCGTTATTCGTTAAAGATAATGTTGTTTTTCGTTCTGGTTTAACCGAGCTATCTGGAATATTCCAAGTTTTCCCTGTCAAAAAAGCTCCTGGAACACGTCCTTTTGCACAATAATCTCTAACTGCTCGCTGGCTAATATTCCATTTATTTGCTATTTCTTTAACTGATAAATACTTCATAACCACCTCATTAGATCTATTATATACCTATATCGGCAAAAAACACAAGTAAATTTGAATAAAAAATTGCCGATAGCGGCAAAATTTTACAATTAAATGTTCAATAAATTTCCGATATTTGCAGTTATTCGTATTTTGAAAATCAAAAAACATAACCTTGTCCTTCCCATAATCGAACTGTTTCGACAGATTTGGGGGTTGAAATATGGGAAAGAGGTGTGATATAA
>Ga0256404_1006073_pt1 | contig 20460 bp, 22 predicted proteins | sample RumenRJG_01DNA_FD_185990 | JGI IMG/M metagenome (GOLD analysis project Ga0256404, IMG submission 185990) | Bovine rumen microbial communities from Lethbridge, Alberta, Canada - RJG_01 | ecosystem: Host-associated > Mammals > Digestive system > Stomach > Rumen | place: Canada: Alberta | collected...
TAAACCGTGTCTTCTTTCACCGTAAAGGCATTGAGGTCACCGCCCACACGCTCCAGCGTATTCAGAATCTGCAAGGAACTGCGGCGCTCTGTTCCCTTGAAGGTGACGTGCTCCACGAAATGCGCCAATCCTTCATCGCCAGGTATTTCATGGCGAGTTCCCGCCGCTATCTCATAACCACAATAGACCACCGGCGAAGTGGATGGCAGATGGATGACACGTAGTCCGTTGGACAGAGTATAAGTATTGTACTTCATAAACTGGCGGCAAAGTTAGTGCAAATGAGTGGAAAAACCAAATTTATTTGGGTTTTCCCGAGTGCAGCCTAACTTCACGGCTCGAAGAGACGTAAAGTTAGTGCAAAATTCCGATTAAGCGAAGAGAAAGCAAATAAATTTGTGAACCACACTTCCTTATAGCCTTCCAGGGATACTGCCTTCATAGATAGTGTTATCGTTACTTCCCCTTTGCCTTCATTTTCTGTTTAAGCCGTTCCAAGGCAGTATTTGCCTCATACACCCCGTTATTTCCAGCCATCTTATAATCATTCTTCGCATACTTGAAATAACCCAGCGACTCGTAGGCGACCCCTCTAAAGAAATAGAGGCTGTCATTATAGAAACCGGTATTCAGCGCACGATTCACACTCTTAATTACGTCAATCCATCTGTCATTGTGGTAGGCTTCATAAGCCTGCTCACAAAAGGACTCAAACGCCTGATGCCGCCTTGGGGCAGTTTCTCGCGAAGCCCTCAAAACCTTCTCCATTGGCGAGTCATCATACAGATTCCCCACTACTATGCAAATCAGTGCCATCATCATTACCACCTTTCTCATATCGCACCTTTTTAATAATTGATGCCGCAAAGATAGGCCATTCTCCTCTACCCTCTACCATGACCAGATTTTTGTTAGAATCATTACTACGCTGCCGGGTGGTGGTATTGCCGTAGGAATCAGTGTAACTTGAGGACGAACCAACGGACTGGCCGTAATTGTTCTTATACGTAGTATTCGTATTGCCGTAACGATCAGTGTAGGTATTCGATGAGCCAGTTCTATTGCCATATCTATCGGAATAGGTTGTAGAAGTGTTGCCGTAACGATCAGTGTAACTTCTGTCTGTTCCTGTGGTATTGCCATAGCGGTCTTTATGGGTTGTCGTAGTATTGCCATAACGGTCTGTGTACGTAGAAGAGGTGCCGATAGTATTGCCGTAACGGTCACGGTGAGTGGTTGTTGTATTACCGTAACGGTCCGTGTACGAAGAGGACGTTCCCGTTGTCTGACCATATTGATCGCGGTGGGTACTCGTCGTATTTCCATAACGGTCTGTGTACTTCGACGAAGTACCTACATTATAATTCTGTGCATTTACTGTGATGGCGAACACGATAGCCATCAATGTCATGAATGTCTTTTTCATAATCAGTCCTTTCTTCTTATGTTATACTTTTAGTTATCGTTATCGTTACTTCCTCTTTGCCTTCTGCTTAACCCGTTCCAAGGCTGTATTTGCTTCATACACCCCATTCTTTATAGCCATCTTATAATCCTTCTTCGCATACTTGAAATAGCCCAACGACTCGTAGGCAAATCCTCTGAAGAAATAGAGGCTGCCGTTATAGAAGCCAGTTTTCAGCGCACTATTCACATTATTTATCACGTCATTCCATCTGCCATTACGGTAGGCCTCATAAGCCTGTTCACTGTAGAACTCATACGCCTGATGTCGCCTCGGAGCTGTTTCACGCGCTGCCCTCAAAGCCATCTCCATTGTAGCGTCGTCATACAGATTCCCCAATGGACTCACCACAACCTGATCATTTCCAAAGGTCTGAGCCTTTCCGCCCACAGCCACCAAGCACATCAGTGCTATCATCATTACCACCTTTCTCATATCTCTGCATTATAAATTCATGCCGCAAAGATAGACTATCCTCATCTACCCTCCAAACAAAAACCAATAACAAGCCTTGTGAAAACTTCAAAAATAACGTCCCGACAGATGGTAATCAATAAAAAAGTTGTATCTTTGCGGTATCCTAATCATCTACGATATGCCTAATAAGAACATCTTTGCCGGATTTGGAGCCAGATCAGAGTTTGTCAACCTGATATACACGGAACTAATGAAGCGTGAGTTCGTCAGTTATGCCGACATACTCACCTTGTATTGCAAAAGGCCTAAAGGCTACTATGAAAAGAAAGCCTGCAACCGCGAACCAGGCTATGGTGAACTGAAAAAAGCATTTCCAGATGTACTGAAAGCATTGGAAAAGGCATGCCCCGGATGTATTAAAGACAACGGGCAAAGCAAAGGTAAAGCATACAGATATGTTGGCGAGAGTAACGATCCGTTGTCAGAAGAGCGAAAGGCAATAGTCCAGAAATCCGTGGAAGATTATGTCTCTTTCTGTAAGGCTTCGGCAGGAATTTTGCCAGCAAGCTGGTTCACGTCATTCTTTGAGAATACCCAGTTACTACTTGACACGAACAGGGACACACAAGACGGGAAAGTACCTATTATCTCGAGCTTAGAACAGAATCTCACGAATATCGATTTGCTGCCGCTATTCTATAAGGCCATTTCCAACAAACAGGTATTACAATTCGCTTACCACCCCTTTGGCCAAGAACCATTTGAACTCATTTTCCATCCCCAGTTTATCAAGGAATACAATGGTCGGTGGTTTGTCTTCGGCGATGCCAATCGCGATCCATTCAAGACATACAATGTTCCTTTGGACAGAATCGTAGGAAAACTTGAAGCTGTAGAGGGCGTTGAGTATATTCCTGCCGAGAAAGGATTCTATCAACAGTTTTTTAAAAATATCATTGGTGTCACCCATGAGAAGGATGCCAAAGTGGAAACGGTGGTTATCAGAACCAAAACGGAATACCAGCATGGTTTGCTGTTGACAAAGCCCCTGCATCATTCCCAGAAAGAAACGCTGCCCTTTGGCGAACATGATTGCCAATGGTACGGCGAGGTTACACTGACGATAGAACCCAACCGTGAACTGCGAGGTAAAATCATGCTTTATGGCGAAAACTTAGAAGTAATGCAGCCACAGCCATTAAGAGAGCAAATCAAGGAGATTCTCGCAAAACAATTAGAAAACTATAGCAATATAAAAGAATAAGATCATGGATACGAATACCGAACAACTCTCAATCATAGCAGAAGGATGGTTGCATAAAGATACCCCAACCTTTGATGAACTATCAACATCTATTCTTCAGACCCACCAGTCAGCACAGGCCAATGCCATTAAAGCCGTCAACCAGATGGCCACACTTCGCAACTGGCTCATAGGCTGCTACATCGTGGAGTATGAACAGAAAGGCAGCGACAGGGCGAGATATGGTGAAAGATTGCTGAATCGGCTGGAGGAAAGAGTAAACACCAAGGGACTGAACTTAACGCTGTTTAAGAATTCACGTCGTTTTTTCCTTTTGTATCCAGAACTGCGAGAAATGTTTGGAAAAAGTTCGACGACGTCGGACTTTTCCACAGATGTAAATAAAGATAGAGAAAAAAGTCCGACGCCGTCGGACAAATTCAAAACACCAGCCAAAACGCTCCTCCAAAAATTGTCTTTTTCACATATTTGTGAAATCATGACCCAAGACGATCCTCTCGCCCGTTTCTTCTACGAAACGGAGTGCATCAAGGGAACTTGGTCGGTTAAGGAACTGCGTCGCCAGATTTCCACTAACCTCTATTTCCGCAGCGGAGTCAGCAAAGATCCCCAAAGATTGTTGAGTACTATCAAATCCGAAACAAACACGCCTGTACTAACTATCCGTCAGCCCTTCACTTTCGAGTTCTTAGGACTGAATGCCAAAGACGTTATCGCAGAGTCCGATTTGGAGGAAGCCCTCATCAGTCATCTGCAAGAATTTCTGTTGGAACTGGGCAAAGGTTTCTGTTTCGAAGCTCGCCAAAAACGTATGATTATCGACGATGAGTACTATTTTGCAGATTTAGTTTTCTATAATCGAATTCTGCATTGCAGCATCATCGTTGAGTTGAAGAACGATGAGTTCAAACACGAATACCTCGGACAACTCAATGCCTACGTATCATATTATAATGAAAACGAGAAGCATCAAGGTGACAATCCGCCCATCGGCATTCTGCTCTGCACTCGCAAGGGTAAAAAGATGGTAGAATATGCCCTTGCTGGCATGGACAACCAACTCTTCGTTTCTACATATATGTTACAATTACCCGACAAGGCGACGTTAGAGAAGTTTTTGATAGACGAAACGGAAAAGGGAATAAAACATGCATAATCGGAACATCTAAAACGGTTCTATGGAGAATGGAACTTATTCAAAAAACAAAATGCTTGCAGAAATCAGAATAAAAACTTACTTTTGCAAACAAAACTATTAATACTATTACCTTATGGCCAAATATATACGAACACTAACCATCCTTTTTGACACAGAAATCAGCTTCAAAGAGACTACCCTCTTTCGTGGGGCTGTGATTAAAAGTCTTGGAGAGCACCCAAACCTGTTTTTTCATAATCATCTGGATGACGAAAAGTTCAGGTATTCATATCCTTTAATCCAATATAAGCGATTAGGAGGCAAGGCCGCTATTGTCTGCATTGAAGACGGTGTAGATATCATAGGCCAGTTCTTGGCAGAGGTTGATGGTAAACTGACCATCGGAGAACGCCAAGTAACATGTAATACCGGAAGGATTCAGCCAGCCAGAATCCTTGTTCAGACTTGGGAAGAGATGTTCAGTTATCATATCAGCAGATGGCTACCTCTTAACTCAAAGAACTATCAGCTATATAAGGATATTGAAGGAGTGGTGGAAAAGGTCTCTTTCCTTGAGAATATCCTGAAGGCCAACCTGCTCTCTATGCTGAAGGGGCTTAACATCCATCTAGAAAAGGAACTGATTCTGAAAATCACGGAACTCAGTGACTCGTACCTACTGCATAATAAAGGTGTGAAGATGATGGCCTTCAATGCCGACTTCAAGTGCAACCTATCGATTCCTAATAATATTGGAATAGGCAAAAATGCCAGCATCGGTTATGGCACTGTACACCTGTTGCGAAAAGAAAAAGACAATAACAACAATTCAAACCAATAAGCACGAATGGAAAAAAATCAAATTTTCAATCGACTGTTTGTGGGAGGGGATCTTTCTGGAATCCAGAAATTCCTTTATAACATCTCGTCAAAGAAGGCTGCTGTCAGTCTGAAAGGCCGTTCTTACTATCTCCGGAAATTGATGGAGAATGTCTGTGGGAACATCAAGAAGGCTACAGAAGAGAATGGAGCCAAAACAACAGAAGTTATTTATAGTTCTGGCGGTAAGTTCTATCTTCTGACGGATAACACTCCCCAGATTGTGCAGGCTGTCGAAGCATGTGCCAAACAGGCAAAGCGGGAGCTTTGGGAAGAGCACAAAGGGCAGCTTGGACTGAACATCAGCCAAGTGGCTTTCCGAGAGAATCCTGACGGCACCGTAGATTGTCAGGATGCCTCCAGACAGAAGCCGGGCTATCTCTGGAAAATAGTGAATGCAGATTTTGCTCATCAGAAAAGTCAGAAATTCAAAGATCTTCTCACAGAAAGTTTTGCGGACTTCTTTGAGCCAATACCTGTTGGTGGCACCCCCAAAGTGTGTGCCATAACAGGTATAGAATCACCTGACTGTGTCAAGATGTCGGCGGATAATGATGAAGAGATGTACGTTCTACCTTCTGTTCGTCAGCAGATACAGTTGGGCGAGGAACTACGTCGGCAAGAAGGCTTTAAGACCTTTGAGGAATACGCCGGAAATACAAACTTGGGCATTCTCCGTATGGACGTTGATGGTTTAGGGAAACGCTTTATTACTGGCTTCGACAGTATCAGTCAGTATAAGGCCTTCTCCAAGCGTTTGGTTGATTTCTTCGAAGAGGAAACAGGGAAAATTCAACAAGAACCTATCTTCAAACCATACCTGAATATCATCTATGCAGGTGGCGATGACTTGTTTATTGTGGGACGTTGGGATAAACTAATCGGTTATGCGGAGCGTATCCACAAAGAAGTTGCTCAGCAATTTCAAGATGAAGGAATAAGCATCTCGGGCGGAATAGCGATAGTCAAGCCCAAATACCCAATTGCAAAGGCTGCAGAATTGGCTGGTGATGCAGAAGATGCAGCCAAGCAATTCCGTAATGGAGAAAAGAATGCTTTCCACCTGTTAGGCAAGACTATTTCATGGAACAAAGAATTCGACTATGTGAAAAGTCTCATGCAACAATTTGTCTATCTGATAAATGAATATGGCCTCAGCAAAGGCATCTTGCATAAACTGATGCTTTACTCATCAATAGCTGATAGGAATAAGGTTCTTCGCCAAGAAGGCAAAAATGAAGACTTCAGCTATATCTGGCATATCAGTTACTACCTGACGCGATACATGAATCGCTATAAAGACAACAAAGCAGTCTATGACTTCTGCCGATCTTTAAGAGACAGAGAACTGGATTATAAGAATGGGCGAAATCTGGAACTGATAGCACTCGCAGCCAGATGGGCCGAACTTGTAATTAAAGACGAAATCTATAACTAAAAACAAAATAATCATTATGAGTTGGAACAAAAACAAAATGATTCCCATTGAGGAAATCCAAACTAAAGTTACCGATGCATCGGTAAGGTTTGCAAAGGAGTTCGGTACCTTTCTTGCAGAGAGGGAAGAAACTGCAGAGCCTCTTACAACCAGTCAACTTCGAAAATTCTTTGGTGAAGTAAAACGCCAGCAGATGCTTGGCTACGATGAAACTCAGTTTGCCATGCTCAAGCCAAAACTGGCTTATGCTGTGGGACGTGCCAAGCAAAACGGCAGAAAGAATAAAACTCAGAAGATTGAAGATTTCTACAATGTGTTGGCTGATGCGATAGACAAGGTGCTTACAAGTGTTGACAAACCAAAAGCATTCAAGAATTTTATTACTATTTTTGAAGCCATTGTGGCTTATCACAAATCAGCAGAAAGAAAATAACGAATTAAAAGAATAGAACAATGAAACAGTTAGTCAAAAAAATCAAGATAGAAACTACCATCAATCTTATCACAGGTCTGCATATAGGAGGTAACAGTGAAAACGTTGAAATAGGAGGTATTGACAATCCAGTCATCAAACTGGCTTCAAAAGATAATGTGCCATATATACCTGGAAGTTCTCTGAAAGGCAAGATGCGCTGTTTGCTGGAACAAGCAGCAGGTGCACCTCAGATTGGTTTGTCCTCTGAAGTCAACAACTTATTTGGCATTACCGAAAACAAGGAAAACAAAACCAGTAACCAGCCTTCTAAAATAATAGTAAGGGATGCCATGCTAAGTGAGGATTCCAAGAACATTCTTCTTGCTTGCGATAATCTGGATATGCCTTACACCGAGAATAAATTTGAGAATGTCATAGACCGAGTTAGAGGTGTGGCAGAACATCCTCGTCAGACTGAGCGTGTACCTGCCGGTGCTGTGTTCAATGCAGAGTTTGTTCTGAACATTTGGGATACCGACAAGGAAGAGGACTTGCTGGCTCTTTTTGAAAAAGGAATCCGCCTGTTGGAGAACGACTACTTAGGTGGCAGTGGATCTCGCGGCTATGGTCAGATTAAATTCGGAGAGTTTACCAAGACGGAACTCTCGGAGGCAAACAATTGGAAGGCTTAAGCAGATAGTATATGGCAACATTCAAGATATATAAGTTGCATTTTACTGCCCCTCTGCACATTAGTGACCAGCATGAGGACGAAGGAACCAGTCAGAAAACGATACAGTCTGACACGCTCTATGCTGCACTTACATCCTGTCTGGCCAAGGCAGGAAACCTGTTGCCTGAAGATGGCGATTTAGGTTTTGTGGTAAGCAGCCTGTTCCCATATTTCCAGAAAGACGAAAATAGCAATCCCATCTATTTCCTGCCTATACCCCTACACGCAAAGCAAGGAGATTTGAAGGATTTGTCTCTGGCGAAGAAGGTCAAGAAAGTGCAATGGGTGGACAGTGTGCTTTATGGTGAAATACTGTCGGGCAGTTCATTCTTCGATGGTACGGAAGAGTATCTTCCATACATTCAGGAGTCTTATCTTACCAAGGTTCAACTTCCTGAAGACGCCAATGGTTCCAAAGAATTCATCAAGTCAGAGGTATCTCAGCGCGTTACGCTGAAAAGCCGTACTGGCGAAGATGATGCTTTGCCCTATTATGTTGATAAGATTCTGTTTCGGCATCATGCAGGACTATTCTTTATCGCAGAAGGCGACACCACATTGTTGGAGAAGGCGCTGACCTTTCTATCCATGGAAGGCATCGGAACAGATCGGAACGTAGGCTTTGGATTCTTTGAATTCAGTACGGATGAACTGACCATAGAACTTCCTGAACAGGCTAACCATCAAATGGCACTCTCACTGTTCATCCCAGAGTCAAAAGAGCAATTAACTGCATTGATGAAATCAGACAGCATTGCATACGATTTCACACGGCGCGGAGGCTGGGTAACAACCTATCCTTACAACACGCTGCGTAAGAATGCCATTTATGGATTTCTGCCCGGGTCAATATTCTCTAAAGAGGCCAACAGCCCCTGCGTCCCCATTGGGAAAATTGTAGACTTGAAACCTGATATGGGGGAAGAGTCGCCAGAACATCCCGTCTGGCGAAACGGCAAGGCCATCATGATACCCATTAACATTAAATAGTGAGATGATAGAAGACAAAAAATATCCCATAGAATTAGAAGTCATCACCCCACTTTGTGTAGGTGCGGGGAATGACAATGACTGGGTGAAAGGCATCGATTTCGTTCAGAAAGACGGAAAGGTTTATGTCATCGACATGCAGAAAGCAGCTGCTCATGGAGTGCCCATAGATCAACTGACAAATCTGTTCCTGAAGAATGACGAGGCTGGTATCAGTCTGTTGCTGGGAAACCAGATTGAACAGTTGTCGAAGTATGTCTTTGATGCTCCAGCAAGAACGGACAACAATATCAAGACCTTTCTGCGTACCCAACTTTACGACAAGCCATTGGTTGCAGGCAGTTCCATAAAAGGCTCTGTACGTTCTGCCCTTTTTAACTATCTGCGCACTAATGAGGAAAAGAACGAAGAAGTCTTTGGCACAATGAGAGACGGAACAGACTTTATGCGTTTCATCCACATCGGCGACATAGAGATGCCATCCACCATCCTTGTTAATTCCAAAATTTTTAATCTGCGGAAAAATAATGGGTCATGGTATGGCGGTTGGAAGCATCGTGGAACATTTTATGGTGATTCTCATACTGATAACAATTACCATCCTGAAGGATTCAACACGCTCTACGAGTGCGTGGCTCCTGGCAACAAGGGACTTGGCAACATCTCTCTCGCTGTTAATGCTTTCAGTTTGTTGGAGAAATATGGGCAAGGGAAGTCGCCATACGCCAACAAGAAACATACATTACTCAATGAGCCTGTCAAACGTCTGTTCCAAGTCATCAATGATGTCACTAAAGGATACTTGCAGAAAGAGTATGCATTCTTTATGAAATACGATGCGGAAAGGTCAGACGAAGTGACAAGTTGTATAGAGTCGCTCCTGTCAATGATTCCTTCCGATGGTTCCTGTTGCCTGCTGAAGATGTCTGCAGGTGTTGGCTTCCATTCCATTACCGGCGACTGGCAATATGATGACTATGACGAGACGGGATTTAGGACAGATTATCCCCATGCAGGCAAAAAGAAGTATAAATCGAGAAAGATTGCCGAATACGAGCACCGTCTTCAGTTGATGGGCTTTGTCAGACTTCGTGCTTTAAGTGAAGATGAGGCCAAAGAAAGAGTCGTTACACTTCAGCATAGCCACCAGATTCTCATTAATAACATTCTTCAGCCAATTAGCCAACGTGAAGCAGAAAGGAAACTGAAACTTGCCGAGGAACAGGAGCGGAAACGGAAAGCAGAAGAAGAAAAGAAAAAGCAAGAGGCTTTCGTTTCAACATTGGAACAGTCACGTATGGATTATAGTGCTGGGACTTGGAGTGAGGCTATTGCTCATGCAGAAGAAGCCCTTCGCCTATTTCCAGACAACAATGAAGCCATCGAGCTGATTGCGAAGATTAAAAAAGCCCAGGAAGTGGAGAATTTCCGCCAGCAAGAGGTCATTGCTGCCGAACATAAGTTCAGTCAGCCTTTGGCAGATGTTCTTCGTGGAAAATCATCATCTGCAGGAAATCTTATTGGCACTTTGGCCAAATGGCTGAAGATGAACGGGCGTACTTTGGGAGAAACCGAATATGCCGCATTGCTTTCAGAGGCCCAAAATCTTCCCGCGAAGGAGCAGAAAAACCTTAAAGGGAAATGCAAGAATCTGCTAAATGAGGAGCAAATTCAAAGGTTACTTCGAGATCTTTCATTGGGTTAATGATGGTAACCAAGCGTTCTTTGAAATACAAAAAAATGAGTGGATAATAGGTATATACTATTCTATTAAGTCATTTTTAAATCCAAGAATCGTCATAACTCGTTATATATCATTACATTACAAAATATTCAGTGTATGATATTTCCATTATAACAAGGATTACAACCTTGTTTTTTGCGTAATGAATACATCACAAGTGTATGATATTTCCATTATAACAAGGATTACAACTTAATCGTGAAAGTAAATTTCTTTGTGGTAGTGTATGATATTTCCATTATAACAAGGATTACAACTTTAAACCAAGTTCAAAGAAATGTTTTGCAGTGTATGATATTTCCATTATAACAAGGATTACAACCTGATCACCACGTCGGCAATGTCGGCCTTCGGTGTACGACATTTCCATTATAACAAGGATTACAACTGTCTCACTTTCATTCCGTTCCTCACATTCGGTGTACGACATTTCCATTATAATAAGGATTACAACTCTCTACGCACGAACAGTTCTTCTGAATTGGGTGTACGACATTTCCATTATAACAAGGATTACAACAATTTTGACATTATTAAAAAGGTTGTCGTGGTGTACGACATTTCCATTATAACAAGGATTACAACTAATTGTTGAAATACTTTTTTACTTCATTGGTGTACGACATTTCCATTATAACAAGGATTACAACTAAAAACTATTTGTCCCATATTTATTTTATGGTGTACGACATTTCCATTATAACAAGGATTACAACTACTCGTCCTGAAAGTATAAACCGCCGTGAAATGTATGATACTTCCATTATAATAAGGATTACAACTTCTTGCGTGAAGAAACTCCGTTACCGTGTAGTGTATGATATTTCCATTATAACAAGGATTACGACACAAGTACATCACCATCTTTTGCATCTTGAGTGTGTACCATTTCCATTATAACAAGGTTTTTTAATTCAAAAGATTGCACTTTTCAATATAATAATGTAACTTTGCATCAAAGAAAAAATTAGTGAAGAATATGGGAAGAAAAGTCCTCATTTCATTTTTAGGCACGGGCCCTTTGGAGTCAAAGGATAGCCGTATCTACAAAACGGCTGAATACCGAATTGGAGACCAAACTCTTGGAAAATACCCATTTGTGTCTGCTGCAATTAAAAAATACTTTAAAATAGACAGCCTTATTCTTGTTGGAACAGCCCACTCCATGTGGGAAGAAGTTTACAGATGGTTTAGTGTCGATAACGGAATGTCCATTGACGATGACGCTTATTTCTCTATTGCAGAAGCATGTGAGAAGGCGAATTCTAAATCAGCCTTGACTATTCCCCACCAAGAAGTGATAGAGCAATCCATGGGCCGCGATTCAAAAGTTGTCTTAATCAGATATGGCGTTAATGAACAAGAGATTAAAGAAAATACAGATATTATTCTTGGACTGCAACAATATTTAGAAAAAGGTGACGAGTTAATTGTTGATGTCACTCATTCTTTTCGCTCTTTGCCGTTGTTCATGATGAATTTGCTTATCTATTTGAAAAATGTCAGTCCTAAACGAATCATGCTCTCTCATATCTATTATGGAATGCTTGAAATGAACAAAGAGTTAGGATATGCTCCCCTCATTGACCTTAATTCCATGATGGATGTAAACGACTGGATTACCGGTGCCTATTCTTTCTCTGAATTTGGAAATTCCTACAAGATTTCGAAACTCGTTGAAAGCGAGGACAAAAGCGTCTCAACACTTCTTCAGGAGTTTTCAAACCTCATGAATCTTAATCATCTACATGCCATTCAGAAGATCTCCCAACGATTAAGCGCTATCAAAAGCAAGAAATATCAGACTCTTATTCCAGAACTGACCATTAATCCTATAGTTCAATCTTTCATCAATCAATTTAATGTAAATGGTGATAATCACTCTCTCTTCCAGCTAAAAGTTGCCAGATGGCAGTTAGATCACAGGAAGTATGCTCAGGCAATGTTGACTGCTCAGGAATCAATGATTACATATGTATGCGAACAAAACAAATTGGCGTGGGATAATTACGATAATCGTGAAGGTGCAAAGGCTTTACTTTCTTATAAGTATATACCTGGGGCTAAATGCGACACGGGATTAAGGAAAATATATCAAGAATTGAAACCGCTAAGAAATTGTACAGCACATTCTATTGAAACTACAAAGAATGTTCCTGAAATGTTAAGAATGCTAAGTGCCTGTATTTCAAATATTGAATCGATTATTTCTCAACCAGGCGATATTCGCCGTAAACCTGTCGAAGACACTCGCAAACGAATGCTAATCAATTTTAGTAATCATCCTTCTCAAGAATGGGACACCACCCAACTTGATGCTGCAAAGGAATATGGTGAAATAACAGACCTTTCTTTCCCAGACATTTCACCAACAGCTAGTGAGAAGGAATTGCAATCCTTAGCAAATCAGATCATTCAAAAGATAACTTCAGTAGGAAAAGATTGTAATACCACCGTCCATATCATGGGCGAAATGACTTTTACCTTTATGGTTGTCACTCGTCTCAAAGAATTGGGTATCCGCTGCGTAGCATCTACCACCGAGCGGAAGACTACCTATAACGATGACGGAACAAAACTGTCGGAATTCTCTTTTGTGAAGTTTCGCGAGTATTAATACTCGAAAGAGGATTAACTAAATCGCTCTTTGACATATTGGATTTTATCTGTACCTTTGCAGCCCGTTAGAGAAGACCTGTTTTGGGCAAGGAAATGTTAACGAATGCGGTATATTGTATGTCTAATATACAGATAATAAGGTGTTTATATATTTGAGGCTCATAGAGCATATTCCATTAGAATAAGGATTAAGACGCAGAGTTTTTCTTGCAAACGATAGTTGGCATAATAGCTCATAGAGCATATTCCATTAGAATAAGGATTAAGACTCGTAACCAAATCGCCATTTGCGTGCTGCACGTATCTCCTCATAGAGCATATTCCATTAGAATAAGGATTAAGACCCTTCTGACCATATTAACAATAAACATCCTAAAACAGCTCATAGAGCATATTCCATTAGAATAAGGATTAAGACACAACAGTTACCATTTCAATAAATTCATTTTTTTTCATTCTCATAGAGCATATTCCATTAGAATAAGGATTAAGACGGTGAGCAATCGTTATATCTGCGTGATGTGGAGGCGCCTCATAGAGCATATTCCATTAGAATAAGGATTAAGACTCAACAAAGTCGTCCTTGGACTCAGTCTCAGCGAACTCATAGAGCATATTCCATTAGAATAAGGATTAAGACACATTGTGCCGTCACTGCCAACAAAGAAGATGTGGCGTTTCTCATAGAGCATATTCCATTAGAATAAGGATTAAGACATTTAACAGATGCAAACAATAAAAGACCAAACAGTAATCTCATAGAGCATATTCCATTAGAATATGGATTAAGACTACTGCTCGGCAACCGAAAGCGCATTAAATTCAAATCTCACAGAGCATATTCCATTAGAATAAGGATTAAGACCCTGTCGCAATTTGATGTCTACTAATTTGTAATTCATCTCATAGAGCATATTCCATTAGAATAAGGATTAAGACCCCTTACGAAATCCGTGAGAAGATGCAAGTTCCCTCATAGAGCATATTCCATTAGAATAAGGATTAAGACAGAATGAGGACTTATTAATTGTTATTATAATAATAGACTCACAGAGCATATTCCATTAGAATAAGGATTAAGACTCACCGTTGACATCAACGACGATAAACTGTGCCTTACCTCATAGAGCATATTCCATTAGAATAAGGATTAAGACTCAATTGAACCGATTTCACTGTTGCTGAACTCGATGGACTCATAGAGCATATTCCATTAGAATAAGGATTAAGACTGAATACATAACCTATAGAAAGACGCCTATGAATATTACTCATAGAGCATATTCCATTAGAATAAGGATTAAGACGTGGTTAAGCCTTTCTTGTAGGTAACATTATCACCTCTCATAGAGCATATTCCATTAGAATAAGGATTAAGACTCGAAATTTATATTACAATCGAAATCATCATCATCTCTCATAGAGCATATTCCATTAGAATAAGGATTAAGACAGCTCTTCTATGCTTACATTTACGACGTTAAAAGTATCTCATAGAGCATATTCCATTAGAATAAGGATTAAATGTAAAAACGGTTCCAAGTAGAACGGAACCGTTCACAAGGTTGTTTTTCTTGCTGCGTTGCGGAAATCACCTTATCTTTGCAGCGTCAATCATCGATACCACCTCGAGATTGATGCTGCAAACGCTTATTGGTGGGAACTAAACAGAACGACTTCTATGACAAGCACGGCACTTCAAGCTATCGCAACAAAGGCTTTACCAGCACTCTCTGGCGAGTCAATAACCTATAATGCCGCCAAGAATGTGTTTCTGTCGCAGGGATATACCAGTGCTGCGGGGAATATGTATTACAAGGCTGTGCGTCTGTCGAACAGGCTGATGGTCTATTACGACCTGGGACAAGGCTACAAATATACTTTCCTGAATGGCATCAAGTTGTTCTGTTGGGATGGGCAGAAGGCAAACCTCATTGCTCAGAAATACTGGGGCGGTTGCGACTACCATGTATTCAACGAGCAGTTCGCAAAAGACGAGAGTATTCTAATGCTGAGTAACTTCCTGGCAGGACAACTGAAAGCACAGGGCGGGTGTGTCAGCAATCAGGAGATATACTCCTTTGCCAGTAACATGATCGAGGAAACTCATCAGAGACAACTCGCTTGAAAGTGAAAAGTGAAGAATCAATAACCAACCATAAACCGATAAGACTATGGCAACACTGACCAAAGCAATCAACAAAAGTCTGTTTGACAGCATCCTGCCGTCATTCGGAAATCCCCGGGTACACATTCCGATCTGGGATAACAGTCAGAAGATGTTCATCTGCAACGAGTACGAGAGTGGCAATGGACACCGCTACTACTTGGGCATCCGCTTCTGCGACCGAATCGTCATCGTAGAGAAAGTGGGCCTGTTTCACAACTGGACTTACATCGACAGCATCGAGCTCTATGCCTTCAATGGGCAGAAAATGGAACTCATCCAGAAGCGGGACTACGATAAGGTGTTCCGCAACGAGGACTTCATCCGCCAGGAATCGGAGCAGATGGTGAAGGACTATCTCTCGGGCGTGATGAAAGCCCAGCGTATCTGCATTCCTGCAGAGCAGATTGCAGCACAGGCTTCTGAACTGGTCAGCGGATGCTACAAGAGTTTCCTTGACCCAGACTTCAACACACGTTTAACCCAAATACTTCCTAAACTGGAACAGCGATAACTATGGAACAGACACAGATTGACAAAGAGAACAAGCAGCAGGTGCTTGCCTACGAGCTGATTGCTAACACCAACAGCAGTTTCTTTCTTACTGGCCGTGCAGGAACCGGTAAGACTACCTTCCTACGCAAGGTACAGAAGTTGGTGGATAAGCAATTCATCACGCTGGCTCCTACGGGAGTGGCTGCCATCCTGGCAGGCGGCGACACGATTCATTCGTTCTTCGGACTGCCGATGGATGTTTGCTATCCCGGAACGATGGGCAAGATGAACGAGGCTCGTATCCAGACTTTGCTGCATACGGATACCATCATCATTGACGAGGTTTCGATGGTGCGCTGCGACATCATTGATGCCATTGACTACACGATGCGGAAGACGTTGCGCTCTTCACTGCCTTTTGGAGGTAAGCAGGTCATCTTCGTGGGCGATATGTTCCAGTTGCCACCCGTGATTGCGAGGAAGGAAGAACGTGAGTTGATGCATGATCTTTATCAGGCAGATGACTGCTTTTTCTATAAGGCAGATGTCATCAAGCGGATGCGGTTGGTGAAGATTGAATTTCAGAAAGTGTACCGTCAAGACGATACGCAATTCCTCGACATATTGGAGCATGTGCGCCTCAACAAGGTGACACCGGAGGATTTGATGCACCTGAACCGTCGTGTCTGTCAACCAACAAAGGAGGACGGAATGGTGATCACGCTGGCATCCCGCAACAGTACGGCAGATGCCATCAACGAGAAGTGCCTCGCTGAGATTGATTCAGAGGAGTATGTTTATGAGGGAACCGTGCAGGGGAAGTTTGAGGAAAAACGTTTCCCTGTAGAAATGACGATGAGGCTGAAAGTTGGTGCACAGGTGATGTTTACCCGCAACGACCAGCAGAAACGTTGGGCCAACGGCACATTGGGGAAAGTGACAAAACTCGCAAAGGACGAAGTGCAGGTGACGACCAATGCAGGTGAAACCTATGTCGTGCCTAATTGTTCATGGGACTCTGTGACATACGAATACGACAAGGAGGCCAAGAAACTAAAGAAGGAGGTAACGGGTACGTTCACCCAATATCCCTTGAAGTTGGCTTGGGCCATCACGGTACACAAGAGCCAGGGCATGACATTTGAAAAGATGTCGCTCGACTTGAGCAAAGGTATGTTTGCCGCTGGTCAGCTCTATGTGGCTCTGAGTCGTGTGCAGTCATTGGACGGATTGTTTCTGTCTAAAGGCATCATCCCCCAGTATTGTCATACCAACAGGGAAGTGCTGTCGTATGCTAACGGCTATAACGACGAGCAGGTGATCAACAACGAGATAGAGAGCGGAAAGGCCGTCTATCAGTTGTTAAGTCACTACAACTACGACGAGGCTGCCAAGCAATACCTGTTGTTGGTACAGAAAAAGGCCGAGGCTGGCGACATCAAGGAAGCCATGCAACAGACCAAGCGGTTCCTTGATACCGTAATCTGTGATGAGGATCTGTTTGGCTGCATCAGTGAGATTCCGGCATCGCTGATGGAGGCCGACCACTGGGCACCCAAGTTTCTGGTGGCATTGCTCAGTCTTTATGCGGGGAAATACGAGCAAGGACTGGAGTCTGTCGATAGCGTACTTTCACAGCATCAGTGCCAAGAAGCACTCTATGTGAAGTCACGTTGCCTGACCAAGCTGGAACGGTATCAGGAGGCTGATGCGGTAAACGTGCAGATGGGTGATGTGTTCGACATGTCGACACCCGATTGCAAGGTGCTCTATTCGATAGCCATGCTCAACGAACTGCATATTGGAGATCCTGGACTGAACCTGATGCAGCAGTTAATAGCAGCAAGGCCGAAATACGACAAGGCAATTCTTTCACTCCGTGAGTTGATGAAGCGGAAAGGGATGGTACTGGTGAAGACTTCTAACGAACCGCGTGAGCTGGTAGATGACTTCAACAGCGACATGCCGGAAAAGGAGTTCGCCCATAAGTTGCAAATGGCTCGCGAGAAGGCCCCCAAGGCCGTGGAATACCTTCGCCGTACGATCAGGCGGCAGGAATTCGCGGGATAATACTATAAATGTCTAACACAAAAACACAAAAAGCTATGGATACACAAACGAAAGAAATGATAAAGGAAGAGTTGAAGCAGTTTCACTGCTCCATTCTTTTGGACGAGGTAAAAGAAAAAGTACGCAGACTGAAAGCGTATGGAGTGGAAGATTCTGAGATTATGACAGCAATGAATGAAGAAGAACTGTTCCCCCAACTGGTCGTGACAAAGGATTATGAGATCGTCCTGCTCTCTGATGAAAAGGAGGTGAAAGTGGAGATGGAGCCATTGGTCAAGGCGGTTTATCTGCTGTTTCTCTCCCACGCTGAGGGCATCGTCCTGAAATGTCTGCCTGACTATCGGGAGGAGTTGACGGCTCTATATCTGCTGTTAAGACCTAACGACGAGCTGACGGACAGGATAAAGAAAAGCATTTGGGATGTGACTAACCCAACACTCAATTCCATTAATGAGAAGTGCACGAGGATTCGGAAGTTATTCTCTGCCATCCTGCCTCCGAATGTTGCCAGATACTTTGCCATTTCCGGCAAACGCGGAGAAGCAAAAAAAATTGATCTCGTACGGGCCAACGTGATTTGGAAATGCAAATTGCCAAATTCACAAGGCTTGTGATAGAATAATCTTTGGAAGCAAATATGCAAATTTGTATATTTGCAATAGATTTTAGTTTAAGTAACAAACGATATGAAAGAAACAAAGAGTGAAATTGGATGCTCCAGCATGCGTGAGATGCTGAAGGACTGCCTTCATGAGATAAATGAAAAAATAGCAAAAGAGAGTAGGTTGGGAATATCATCTGGATTCCGACCTCTGGACGATTTGACGGACGGCTTTGAGAACGGAAAGGTGTACGTCATTGGCGGAAGAGCCTGCATGGGAAAAGAGGAGTTTATGCTGTCGATGATAGATAATATCGTACAGAAGAGCGAGTTTCCCGTGTTGTTGTTCTCGACAAAAAAACTGAAGTCAGAATATTTTTCCAGATTTCTGTCCATCCACTGCGACATTCCCACGCTTGATTTGAATACAGGTTGTTTGGAACCGCAGCAGTGGAAAGAACTTGATAAGGGCATACAAACTTTAGACGATGAATCATTGTTTATTCATGACAGTTTGGGGCTACCTCTTGATGAATTGATTGAAACCACACGAAAATGCATCAAAGAAAAGGACATAAGCATCATTTTCATAGACTGTCTGCAAATGATTGATTTAGGAAATGAAAACGGAAATCCTTCAGAGAGAACAGCAAACGTGATGCGTTCGCTGAAACAACTGGCTATCCAGGAAAACCTGCCAATTATAGTAGGGACAATGTTGAACAAATTCTCAGGCTATGATGATGATTACGATTTAAGGCGACCTGAACTGACGAATTTGCCGGACTCCTGTTTTATTGAGGAACTTGCAGATGTCGTAATGTTTACACATCGTCCTGAATATTATCACATCTACATGGATGAGCATGGCGAAGACCTGCATGGAATAATGCAAATCATTGTAAGAAAGAATAGTTTTAAACCATTGGGCGAGTTTATTCTTAATTATAAGCAGGAGACGGGTGCTGTGATAATGAGAAAAGAGACAAGTGCATCTACTAATAAGCCAACCAGAGTGGAGGATTTAATGGAAAATAAGGCTGTTAGAAATCTAATTAAACAATTTGACCTTGAAGAGTTTTCCTATTTTAGCGAGTAATTAAAATGGCCACTCCAAAAGTTGTAAGGAAGTATGCAATGGTCGCACTGATGATGGCTTTCATGGTCTGTGCATGCCATCAGAAAGAGGTCGTGAAGAGGGAAGTAGTTCATGACACGGTTTTTGTGGAAAACTCCTTGAAGAAGGTTGACACGGTATTCTATGACAGCAAGTGGTTGCGAAATCGCTTTGAAACGGCCAAATGGAAGAAATGGAGAAACTATAAGGATAGCATTGCGGTGGAATATCCTGAATTCATGAAATATATGTCCGATTCAAGGGAGCGGAAACTGCACGTTGAATATCATGGGGTTACGCTGTTGGCTGTGGCCTACGATGATGAAAGCGAGAAGTCGGTACAGGAGAAATACGAGGCTCTTAACATGGGGGCTGTGACAAAATCGGTGAGCCGAAACTCGTTCCTCTTGGCGGGAAGCATTGGTGACCGGAGACTTTTCTTTGAAAAGGACATCAAACTGAAAAACAAGACGTGGATGTATCTGCGGGTGGAGTTCCCTTCGGAACTGACATGGGCTATCGATCCTTTGTTGCAATATGTAAAAGCCTTTCAAGTGAATTTCCTGCTGTTTGCCGGGGATTCATGATAGAGCCCCAACCTGAGAGTTAACCGCTACAACCCATTCCTGTCCCTAACCCATCCCCCTCCAAAAGAGGTGATTTTCTTTTTGTAATTTTAGTTTTGAGGATAGAGAAAACAAATTTCGGATAAAAACCGTCTTATTTGTTTGTATCTGAAAAAGTTTTTGTATTTTTGCACTTAACTAAGAGCGCGAGATGCACAAGGAGAATAAACTGATACTGTATAAGGATGAGAACGGCAGGTTGACCGTAAATGTGCGCTTTGCCGATGAGGATGTGTGGCTGACTCAGGCGCAACTGGCTGAGATTTATAACACAACTCAGCA
>Ga0256404_1006076_pt1 | contig 20448 bp, 21 predicted proteins | sample RumenRJG_01DNA_FD_185990 | JGI IMG/M metagenome (GOLD analysis project Ga0256404, IMG submission 185990) | Bovine rumen microbial communities from Lethbridge, Alberta, Canada - RJG_01 | ecosystem: Host-associated > Mammals > Digestive system > Stomach > Rumen | place: Canada: Alberta | collected...
TCAGGATTAACCACCTGAGCCTCCACGCCGCCACACACCGCGGCCATCATTGCTGTAATCAATAGTTTTTTCATTGTAATTTAAAAGTTCTTTAAGTTCAAATATTGCATCATTCTCAGTCTATGATTATCTGAAAACCGCGACAAAGGTAATGCTTTTCCCCCAATCCGCCAAAGGATTCACATTATTTATTCTATTAACATTTTTTAGTCGGGGGATTGGTATAACAATAGGAGATAATGCGTATCTTTGCGCAATCTGATTAATTAACCTAATAAAAAATGACAGCAATTATGAAACGTAAATCTACATTTTTGATTATGGCGCTGGTGGGCATGTTTGCCTTCAGTACGCCGGCTGAGGCACAATGGGGCAGTCTGCTGAACAAAGCAAGAAAGGCCGCTGGCATCAAAACGAAACAGGAAAAGGCAGTGGATGCGGAGAAGCATCGTCAGGACTCTATCCAGGAGGCCATTAGGAGCATCACGCCAACCATCCCACAGCCCGCAAAAAGCGGAGCACCTATCGCCATAAAATGGCAGAACACGCAGATTGGAACATGGGATCCAGTGAAGCTGGAGATTACCTTCAACAAGACTTACGAAGATGGTGAGCTGGCTGGACAGAAAGTGAGCTACAAGCTTGACCCATCTACTGGTGTGTGGACCAGCAAGAAGGGCACCAACGTTGGACAGATGAGCAACGACGGAACAATAATCTCGCCTAATCTGGGCACAATAAAGTTCGACCCAGAGAAATGCACTATAACAATGGACGGAGCAGTGATAGGTAAGGCAAACCTGAAGAATGCTTATGTGTACGACGTGCAGATAGGCGGATTCGAGGGGCATGTTAGTCCGCTGCTTGTGGCATATACCTTCCACGGAGTGCTGATATCTAGAAACCAAATAGCAGAGTGGAAAGAGGCTAAGCTAAAGGCTGAGCAGGCCGCCAGAGAGCGAGCCGAGAAGGAGCGCATAGCACGTGCATCACGCCCCCAGAGCAGCAGTAGTTCAAGCAGCTCGAGCAGTAGCAGTCGCGAGGTGAAGTTGTATCGCGGTGGAAGTCAGTTTGGCGAGCTGCGTGCTAACGGCGATGTTTACATCGGAGGCAGCTGCAAGGGTGAGTTGCGTTCGAACGGCGACATCTACGTAGGAGGTAGCTGCAAAGGCGAAATCCGTTCTAACGGTGCCATCTACAAGGGCGGCAGTCAGATAGGTGAGGTACGCTCGAATGGTGATGTTTACGAGAGAGGTAGCAAGATAGGTGAGGTACGCTCAAACGGCGCCATCTACAGAAACGGCAGCCAGATTGGCGAAGCACGAAACATGGGCGACCCTAAGAAGGCAGCCGTAATCTACTTCTTTGGATTCTTCTAAGGTTTAACCTCTATATCCCAATGGTTGCGCACGGATGGTGCGCCAACCGTTAGGGTTAGAGTGAGCTTGCAAGGTGATTTTAGCGAATCGAGCGGGAACACAATCTCGCCCACAGGATTCTGTGTAGCCAAAGGGATATTGCCTGAGGCTACAAGTCCACCCGCAACAACCTGTCCGCTATCGGTATTAAGATAATAGGTGGTGCGCACGCCGTTAAGATGACCATACATGGCGTTATAAACCACCACGGGCACACGCAGCGTATCGCTCAGGGTGTAGCTGGTTTTATCGAATTGCGCCAACGGGATGATGGGACGGCAGAACTGCGAAAACTGGGTGGCAGCAAAGCCAGCATCCTTATCAGTGAAACGTGCGTGAAGCACTCCGCTGAAGTCGCCGCGACGGTCGCAAAGTCCGCCAAGAAGGATATGTCCGATACTGTCGTTAAGCAATCGCTGCTCGATGCCCATCTTGTATTGCATCATATCAGCACCATAGATAACACTCTGATTAAGCTGAATGGGAGCGATATACCCATCGTTCCACACATAGCACGAATCGCCTACCGACATCAGCACCAGCGAAGGATGATGGCCATAGGCATCGGCCATACGACCAAGCTCAAACAAGCTCTTACCCTCGGGCTGGAGATACATTCCTACCTTATCGGCTGCAGTGAAAGCGGCCTCTACAGGGCAGTAGCCGTTAAAGCGAACATGATTAAGGCCCATCGACTCAAGTCGGCGGAATATCTTTTCCCACGTAGCAACATCGGTAGGCATGCGGCCCCACTCGGGGAAGTAATCGTCAATCATAGCACCACGCAGATAGACGGGGTGGCTGTTAATGAACAGTCGACCATCCACTACCCCAGCCTCGCGCATACCAAACGTAAGCTCCTGATAATCATCGGCCGCACTAACGCCCATGCGATAGACGTTGGGATGGAACTCATCCCAGAAGCGGTCTTGCTCAGGAATACCCATCTGAAGCTCCATATGACTGTCGTAGATATCCTCATTGGCAAGGAAGATGGCGGCTGAGTCCTTATTCTCGTGCTGAACCATAATCTGAACGCCGTAGTAGCCGTAGTTGGGCGACTGACCACGAAGATCGAGATCGACACCCACTGAAGCACTAAATGGCTTGGGGTGCAGCGTTACCTTTTTTATATATAGGTGGCGCGGTTGCGCACGAAGTTCGACAGAACCAATCATGCCTCGCGAATCGTGACCAGCAATCTGAATCTCGACAGTGTTTCGCTGACCAGCAACAATGCGCTTGGTGACATCGAGAATATGAGGAATGGCTATGGTAGTATCGCCACCAACCTCGAAACCGTTTACACGAACGGTGGTAGCACCAAGAGGGCGCTCGATGAAGAGCTGCACCCGACTCTTGTCCCACTTCTGCGGAACATAAACACTCTGACGATACACAGCAGCACTATCGGCATAGGCAGGCTCAAGCAGCTTTACCACATCCTGAGCCAAAGCGGGCAAACACGTTGCGAGAAAAAGTATGGTAGATATAATCTGTTTCATGGCTGCAAAAATAAGGCTTTTTTCTGTACTTACCAAACAAAATAAAAGAAAAAAGGCAATTAGAATCTAATCTAACTGCCTCTCTTTTGGTAGCGGGACCCAGGATTGAACTGGGGACCTCATGATTATGAATCATGCGCTCTAACCAGCTGAGCTATCCCGCCATTTGCTGATTTGCGGGTGCAAAGGTACACATTTTTTTGAAACCACCAAAATTTTTCGGCAAAAAGTTTTGTGTTTCGGGAAAAATTTGTAATTTTGCCGCATAAAACATTGATATTAGTCAATATAACTACCCCTAAAACGTATGGGAAAACAGAAAATAGACATCGAATACCCTTTGGCAACTAAGTCGCCAGCAATCATATGGGAACAGATAAGTAGCGCTCACGGATTGGAGCGATGGTTTGCCGACCACGTGAACGAAGAAGAGGAAGGAATTCTTAAGTTTACATGGGGCGAGCCTTGGACGGAACAAGACGTTAGGCAGGCGCACGTAATAGAGAGTGTAAAGTTCGACCACATCCGCCTGAAATGGGACTACGAGGATGACGACGACGAGGAATCATACTTCGAAATGCGCATAGAAAAGAGCGATTTGACCAACAATCTGAACCTGCTTATTACTGATTTTGCTGACGACGACGATGTTGACGGATTAAAAATCCTGTGGGAGAGTATGCTCGACCGTCTGCACAGAGCAAGCGGGCTTTAGCAACTTTTCACGTAAATATTAGCGATATTCGGAATTTTCTTTGTACCTTTGCACGCTGATTATGTTCCGAATTAAGAAATTAGACATATTTATAGCCAAGCAGTTCGGCTTGCTGTTCATAGGAACGTTCTTCATCTGCCAGTTTGTGCTGATGATGCAGTTCTTGTGGCGCTATGTTGACGAGCTGATTGGTAAAGGTCTCTCGCTTGAGGTTATGGCCCAGTTCTTCTGGTATATGGGCCTGATGTTGATGCCTCAGGCATTCCCACTGGCCATACTGCTATCATCGCTTATCACCTTCGGTAACCTGGGTGAGAGCTCGGAGCTTACAGCCATCAAGGCTGCAGGTATCTCGCTGATGCAGGCCTTCCGCTCGTTAATCATCATTGCGGTATTAATGGCGGGCATATCGTTCTACTTCCAGAACGTGATTGGTCCGCAGGCCAACCAGGACTTCTACCGACTGCTGCTCGGAATGAAGCAGAAGAGTCCGGAGCTGGAAATCCCAGAGGGAATGTTCTACGGCGGAATACCATCAACAAACATCTACGTACAGAAGAAAGACCTGAACACAGGTATGCTTTACGGCATCATGATCTATCGCATGACGGGAAGCTACGAGGATCAGGCCATCATCCTTGCCGACTCGGGAATGATGCAGAGCACGGCCGAGAAGAAGCACCTGTTGCTTACATTATATAATGGTGTGTGGAACGAGAACATGCGCTCGCAGGACCTTGCAGGTACAGCTGATGTGCCATATCGCCGCGAGACATTCGTAACCAAGCGCATTGTGATGGACTTTGACGGAGGATTCAACATGGCCGACATCGAAGACATTGCTGGCGACGCACGAGCAAAGGGACTTGCAAAGATTCTGCACGACAAAGACTCGCTGCAGGAGTTTAACGACAGCGTGGGAAGGGCTTACTACAACGAGTCGGCCCGATTCTACTTTAAGCGTGCTGAGGTGTCGAAACAAGACTCAGTAAAGATAATGAACCTTGTGGCCGAGGGTAACACTTCGCTCGACTCGATGTTTACCAAACTCGACGCCAACAAGAAGCGAATGGCCGTAAAGATGGCTGTGAGCAACGCACAATCGTGCGCCACCGATCTGGAGATGAAGGGCACCTATGCCAAGAGCATGCATCGCTACTTCCGCACGCACCAGATTCAGGCCATACTTAAGTTCACACTCTCGTTCACCTGTATAATCTTCTTCTTTATCGGAGGACCGCTGGGCGCCATCATCCGCAAGGGCGGACTGGGTGTGCCTGTAATCATATCGGTACTGGTGTTCATCGTCTACTACATCCTGGATAGCACGGGTATGAAGATGGCCCGCGACGACCAGTGGACGGTGTGGTACGGAATGACGATATCCACCATCGTGTTAACACCGTTGGCAGCATTCTTCACCATCAAGGCAAACAACGATTCGGTGGTGTTCAACGTCGACATGTACAAGCAGGTGTTTATGCGCGTGCTGGGACTGAGATCGCATCGCCACATCTATCGCAAGGAGGTGATTATCGAAGATCCTATCTATGCACTCGACTCGTTCTATCTTATACAGATAAGTGAGGAGATTAAGAAGTATAGTGAGGAGCACAAGCTGCTGCATCTGCCCAACCCGATACATGTATTCTTCCGTCCGGGCGACGACCAGAAGATAGAGCAGATTGTGAACAAGCTGGAGGATATCATCGACGACCTGTGCAACACAAAGGACCCACAGATTCTGAACTATCTGAATCACTACCCCATTGTGGCAACCCATGCGCACACCCGTCCGTTCCGCCAGAAGTGGCTCAACATCATTACAGGACTGATTCTGCCACTTGGCATTTTCTTCTATCTGAGAATGTGCCGTTTCCGCTTGAGACTGCGCAAGGATCTGAACAACATTCTGGATACCAACCACGATGTACTTGAGCGCGTAGCAGTATTTGCTGCACCAGCACCAAGAACGATGGAAGACCTTAAGGACATGCCATTCGTATTTGAGCTGGCACGCGATTATGAGGCAAAAAAGAACAAGGATTAACTACTATATATATAATAAGGTGTAAAAATATGGAGAAGATGAAGTTGAATAGCATAGAGGAAGCCATTAAGGACTTCGAGCAAGGAGAGTTTGTAATCGTAGTTGACGATGAAGACCGCGAGAACGAAGGCGACCTGATTATCGCTGCCGAGAAGATAACAGCTGAGAAAGTAAACTTCATGCTGAAGAATGCCCGTGGAGTGCTTTGCGCACCTATCACCATCGAGCGATGCAAGGAGCTGGACCTGCCACATCAGGTTCAGGACAACACATCGGTACTTGGAACCCCATTCACCGTAACGGTCGACAAGCTGGAGGGATGTACCACAGGTGTTAGTGCCCACGACCGTGCCGAGACCATCAAGGCTCTGGCCGATCCATCAGCAAAGCCCGAGACATTCGGACGCCCAGGACACGTAAACCCACTCTACGCACAAGATAACGGTGTGTTGCGCCGTAGCGGACATACCGAAGCCGCCATCGACCTCTGTCGTATGGCTGGACTCTATCCCGCTGGAGCACTGATGGAGATTATGAACGAAGACGGCACGATGGCACGCATGCCAGAGCTGATGGAGTTTGCCAAGCAGTGGAACCTGAAGATTATCAGCATCAAGGATATGATAGCCTACCGCCTGAAGAAGGAATCGCTGATTGAGGTGGGCGAAGAGGTGGAGATGCCTACCGAATACGGACACTTCCGCCTAATCCCATTCCGCCAGAAGAGCAACGGTCTTGAGCATATGGCTCTCATCAAGGGCGAATGGGAGGAAGACGAGCCAATACTGGTTCGTGTTCACTCATCATGTATGACGGGCGACATACTTGGTAGTAAGCGTTGTGATTGCGGCGAGCAGCTGCACAAGGCCATGCAGGCCATCGAGAAAGAAGGCAAGGGCGTAGTAATCTACATGCAGCAGGAAGGCCGTGGCATCGGACTGATGAACAAGATTGCTGCCTACAAGCTTCAGGAGGAAGGACTGGATACCGTAGATGCCAACGTACATCTGGGATTCAAGCCCGATGAGCGCGACTACGGTTGCGGAGCACAGATGCTGCGCCACCTGGGTGTGCACAAGATGCGACTGCTTACAAACAACCCTGTGAAGCGTGTAGGACTTGAGGCCTACGGACTCGAGATTATCGAGAATGTACCCATCGAGGTTACTCCAAATAAGTACAATCTGCGCTATCTGGAGACCAAAAAGGTTCGCATGGGTCACACCCTGCACCTCAAATAACTCACAATCTGCCACAATTTAGCCCCAAAAAGTTAAAAAGTGACATATTTCTTTCGTTTTAAAAAATAAAATGCGTAATTTTGCACAAAATTTCAAATAACATGGCACAATTATCTAATCGTCTGCAGCGCTTGGCCCCATCGGCAACGCTGGCAATGTCTCAGAAAAGCTCCGAAATGAAGGCGCAAGGTATCGATGTTATTAACATGAGTGTTGGAGAACCCGACTTCAATACCCCAGACGCTATTAAGGAAGCTGCTAAGAAGGCAATAGACGAAAACTATTCACGCTACTCACCAGTACCTGGTTATCCCGATCTGCGCAAAGCCATCGTGGCAAAGCTTAAGAACGAGAACCAGCTTGACTATACCATCAACGAGATTCTGGTGAGCAACGGTGCCAAGCAGAGTGTGTGCAACACGGTGATGGCGCTGGTTAACGACGGTGAGGAGGTTATCATCCCCACCCCATACTGGGTTAGCTACCCACAGATGGCACTGCTGGCTGGTGGTGTACCTAAGTTCGTAGAGGCTGGTTTCGACCAGAACTTCAAGATGACCCCAGAGCAGCTGGAGGCAGCCATCACACCAAAGACACGACTGATTATACTTTGCTCGCCCAGCAACCCAACAGGAAGCGTTTACAGCAAGGCCGAGCTTAAGGCCCTGGCTGATGTGATTCTTAAGCACGAAGACCTATTTGTACTTGCTGACGAGATTTACGAACATATCAACTACATCGGCAAGCACGAGAGTATCGCCCAGTTCCCAGGCATGAAGGAGCGCGCCATCATCGTTAATGGTGTGTCAAAGGCCTATGCTATGACTGGATGGCGTATTGGCTACATCGCCGCCCCAGAGTGGATTGTAAAGGGATGCAACAAGCTGCAGGGCCAGTACACCAGCGGACCTTGCTCAGTAAGCCAGAAGGCAGCTGAGTTTGCTTACGTTGCCGATCAGCAGTGCGTTGAGGACATGCGTAAGGCCTTTGAGCGTCGTCGCGACCTCATCGTAAAGCTTGCTAAGGACATTCCAGGCCTCGAGGTTAACATACCAGAGGGAGCATTCTATCTGTTCCCAAAGTGCAGCAGCTTCTTTGGAAAGAGTGATGGCGAGACCACCATCAACAACTCAACCGACTTTGCTATGTATCTGCTCGAAAAGGGCCACGTAGCCACCGTTGGTGGAGATGCTTTTGGCGATCCCGAATGCTTCAGAATGAGCTACGCAACAAGCGATGAAAACATCGTAGAAGCAATGAAGCGCATCAAAGAAGTGGTAGCAAAACTAAAATAAATTGGAAATTCATAGTTAAATTGTATTAATTAGGCTTGTTTTACGCTTTATTTTGCTACTTTTGCGAGGTGAAATTTAATCTTTAATATTTATAATAACTAAAAAATTATTTTTAATTATGGCAACAACAACAAAGGCTGCAGCCCCAGCCAAAAAGAATTCGGGCTTTCAGGGTGTTAAGGCAGCATGGATTATCCTGTTAATTTGTGCAGCTGCTGGTTACGGTGTTTGGTACTTCGTTATGGGTAACCCCGACAACTTCGTTGGTGGCGACCGCACTGGTCATCCCGCTAACCTGCTGGGTACCGTTTATAAAGGAGGTTTCGTAGTAGGTCTGATTCTGACTCTGCTCTTCACTGTAATCTGCCTTGGTATCGAGCGTTTCTTCGCTATCAAGACCGCTTCTGGTAAGATTAACCTTGCTAAGTTCACATCTGACGTTAAGAACCTGATCAAGGCCCAGAAGTTTGACGAGGCTAAGGCTCTCTGCAACAAGATGCAGGGTACTGTAGGTAACGTTGTTCTTTCTACTATCAGCATGTACCAGACTGTAGAGGGTGACGACACTCTGAAGAAGGCTGCTAAGATTGCTAAGATCCAGCAGGCTCACGAGGAGGCTGTACAGCTCGAGATGCCTACACTGCAGATGAACATGGCTATGGTTGCTACCATCGTATCTCTGGGTACTCTGACCGCTCTGTTCGGTACTGTACTTGGTATGATCGGATCATTCCAGGCTCTGTCTGCTGGTGGTGGTGCTGACTCTATGGCTCTGTCTGCAGGTATTTCTGAGGCTCTGGTTAACACAGCTTCTGGTATCTTGACATCATGGGTAGCTACTGTAGTTTATAACTTCTTCTCAAACAAGATCGATAAGCTGACTTACGCTATGGACGAGATCGGTTTCACCGTAGCAGCTACATATGACTCAAACCACAACGAGGCTTAATATTTTACCATTCATTTATTAACGCAATTAAAGCAATTAGAGAATGGCAAAAATTAAGATACAGAAAAAAGACATCTGGATTGACATGACTCCTATGTCAGACGTGATGACGCTGCTTCTGTGTTTCTTCATGTTGACTTCAACATTCTTGACACCAGAGCCAGTTTCAGTCACAGCGCCTAATTCTGTGTCAGAGGTAAAGATACCAGAGCAGGATGTGCTCAACATTCTGGTTACTCCAGAGGGACGCATCTACTGTGGTACCGAAAATAAGAATAACATGCAGGCCATGATGGAGACCATGACAGATAAGTTTGGTGTCCAGCTGAACGCCACCCAGGTTAAGCACTTCCGTGAGGATGCTATGGTGGGAGCGCCAATGGCACAGCTTGCTAATTATCTTAACCTCGATCCAGAAAAGATGGGTGAGGCAATCCAGAAGCTCGGACTTCCGCTTGATAGTATCAACGGAGGCAAGAGCGAGTTCCAGGAGTGGGTGGCTGCTGCACGCGAGGCTAACCCCGACATCAAGCTCGCTATCAAGTGCGACTCTAAGACTTCTTATGGAACCATCAAGAAGCTGATGTCAGAGCTCCAGGATATGAACGAGAACCGTTTCCAGCTGATTACGAATCTCGATGTTAAACGTTTAAACGACTAGTAGTATTATGGCAAAAAAGAATCTATCAAAGCAGAAAAAGATGGATACCCGCGTGAACTTCACGCCAATGGTAGACATGATGATGCTTCTTATTACCTTCTTCATGCTGTGTACTACACTGGCAAAGCCACAGGCAATGCAGTTGACTATGCCATCAAACGATGATACATCGCAGATGAAAGAAGAAGAGAGGCAGGTAACAAAGGCTTCTCACACCATCACACTCTATCTGGGTGCTGACAATAAGGTTTGGTATGTAGCTGGTCTGCCCAACTACGACGATCCTTCATGCGTTAAGCCTACCAGCTATGGTAAGGATGGTATCGAGAAGGTTCTCAACGAGCACACTACTGAAGAGGGTATCAACCCTATCGCCAAGATTAAGCTGGCTAAGAAAGAGCTCGATGCTAAGAAGAACGAGTACAACTCGAAGATGACTGATGAGCAGTATCAGGAGGCTCTGAAGAAGCTGAAGAAGGGTGAACTGCCCTCTGGCGAGAAAGTTCCTACTATGACTGTCATCATCCGTCCTCTCAACACAGCAACCTATGAGAATATGGTAGCTGCACTCGACGAGATGCTCATTAGCAATATTGATAAGTATGTGATTGACAATGTCGACAAGATGAGTGACGAAGATAAGGCTCTCATCGAGAAGGCTGGCGTCAAGTAACCCCTAAAATGTAGAATAGACTATGGCAAAAATAGATCTTATAGACAACGGCTGGACTGACCTCGTGTTTGAGGGTAAGAACCAGGCATACGGAGCTTATCAATTGCGCAAGAATACCGGTATACGTAACCTGAAGGCACTGCTCACTATGTTTGCGATCTTTGCACTTATTGCTGCTATCGTCATCGCAAAGGTGTCTATCGATAACTATATCGCATCACGTAATGCCGCCATCGAAACCGACGTAGAGCTCGCCAATCTGGCTGAGAAGAAGGAGGCTAAGGTGGAGAAGAAAGATGAGCCCGAACCCGAGAAGATTGAGATTGAGAAAGTTAAGAGCTCAGTAGCCTTCACCGTTCCTGAAATCAAGAAGGACGAAGAGGTTAAGGAAGAGCAGGAGATGAAATCTCAGGAAGAACTGCAGGAGACCAACACCGCCATCGGTGCCTTCACTGTTGAGGGTAACGACGAGGCTGCTGGTGAGGTAATGAAGGTAAAGGAGACTATCGCAGAACCCGAGCCACCAAAGGTTGAAGAGACCAAGGTGTTCGACGTGGTAGAGGAAATGCCTCAGTTCCCTGGTGGTAACTCAGCTCTGTTCGAATATCTTTCTAAGAACATCAAGTATCCAGTAGTAGCCGAAGAGAACGGTGTACAGGGACGTGTAGTTGTAACCTTCGTTGTAGAGCGTGATGGTTCTATCACCGACGTTAAGGTTGTAAAGAGCGTTGACCCATCACTCGACAAGGAGGCACAGCGCGTTGTTAAGTCAATGCCTCACTGGATTCCTGGTAAGCAGAACGGTAGCGCAGTACGTGTTAAGTACACTGTTCCTGTAACATTCCGTCTGCAGTAAAATCTCAATTATCTGAAATGAACGCATTCAACAAAATCGTTGGATTAACACTAATATTAGGCTTGTTCTCCGCTTGTGGGAACAAGCCTAATCCTGAAAAGGAGCAAGCCTATCAGAAGGCTGCAAGTATACTGACAGCCGACGAGAGCTTCTTCCCTATCATTGACGAGGAACTCTATTATTTTACCAATCAGACACTCGACTCCATCACACCCGTTTACATCAACGAGCAGGATGCAGTAAAGAAACTGATGAAACAAGAAACATGGCTGGCATTCACTACTCGCGACTTTACGAATAACGAGCGCCAAAGCCTGAAAGACCAGAAATTCCTGCCCAGAGCTATTCCTGTAGCCTACGACGGACTGGCCATCATAGTAAATAACTCGAACCCTGATTCATGCATCACCATCAAAGACTTTGCACGTATCCTGAAGGGCGAGATAACAAAGTGGAATGAGATATATCCACAAAACAAACTTGGTGTCATCGATGTGGTATTCGATAATCCACTATCAAGCACCGTACGCTGGTGTGTAGACTCTATTCTTGGAGGTCAGCAGTTCAGTGCGCCAAACATCGGAGCCGTTAAAACAAGTGCAGCAGTAATCGACTATGTCGAGAACCATCCCAACTCACTTGGCATCATCGGATCGAACTGGCTTAATGATAAGCGCGACACTACCAACGTCACATTCAAGAAGAATATAAGCGTGATGGGCGTATCGAAGCTCGACTCGGCAACGAAGTACAACAGCTGGAAGCCCTATCAATACTATTTATATAATGGAAACTATCCACTGCGCCGCACAATTTATGCTTTATTAAATGACACGCGAAATGGTGTTCCCACTAGCTTCGCACACTTTGTGCAACTACCTAAGGGACAGAAGATTATCCTACGCGCAGGGCTATTACCACGCACAGCAAATATGAACGTACGCGACGTGATAGTAAACAAGAAGTGATTAAACCAATAAAAGATAAAAACGTCATAAAAGAGAGAAGAGTAAATAGAAGTATAACTTAATAACAAGGAATTATGAAAGCAATTAAATATCTAGTAATGGGTGTGTTGCTGACAGGTTTCAGCGCCACCGCGAATGCACAGGAAGCAGAGCTCAATGCAGCTCTCGATGGTATCAAGTCTCAGGCTCCTAACGTTGCCAAGTTAGCTGAAGTTGCCTTTAAGAAGAACAAGAAGAACCCAGAGGCTATCTTGAAGATTGCCCAGGCCTTCTATGCTCAGAAGGATACAGCCAATGCACGCAAGTACGCCAACCTGTCTAACGAGGCTGGCAAGCCAAAGTATCAGTTTGCACCTGCATACCTTCTGCTGGGTGATATTGAGGCAAGCTATGGTACAGATGGTGGTAAGGCCGCAAGCTATTACAACCAGGCCATCACCTTCAACCCAAAGAACCCTGAGGGTTACAAGAAGTGGGCTATGGTTTATCGTAAGATCAGCCCAACTCAGGCTGCAAAGAAGCTTGAAGAGATGAAGGTTCAGTGCCCAGATGAGGATATTGACGCATTCAAGGGGCATATCTTTATGCTGGCTAACGATGAGAAGCAGGCATACGAGAACTATGCAAAAGCCGACATCAACAAGCTGGACAAGCTTGGATTGAACGAGTTTGTACGTTGCAGCTACTTCACTGGTCACTTTGCCGATGCCGTACGCGCTGCTGAGGCAGGTATCAAGCTGGAGCCACGCAACCCAACATTCAACCGTATTGCTATGTTCGCAAACTACGAGTTGAAGAACTACGATGCAGCTAAGAACTACATCCACAAGTACTTCTTCGAGACTGATAGTGCTAAAATTTCTGAGTACGACCACTTCTACACAGCTCTGATTTATCAGGCTCTGGAGGACAAGGCTAATATGTATGCTCATTACGACAAGGCTCTTGAGCTGGTTGACGATCAGTCAATGATTAAGCGCTGGGCTATCCTGAAGAGCGTTTCTGACTCATATCTGAAGGATCAGGAGTTCGAGAATGCCATCAAGTACTACGAGCAGTATCTGGCCTGCAAGCCAAACCTGAACTTCGACGATGAGGAGGGTATGGCAAACATCTACTCTAAGTATGGTGATGCAGAACCAGCCAAGAAGAAGGAGATGATCTCTAAGGCTATTAAGCTCTTCGGAACTCTCGCTGAGAAGTATCCTATCCAGGTGGTTTACGCTACCTTCATGCGTGCAAGCTTGAACAACAAGCTCGACGACAACATGAAGAACAGCCTGGCTAAGCCCGACTATCAGAAAGTGGTTGAGCTTCTGGCTAACAAGGCAGATCGCAGCAAGGGTGAGGACACCATGCTGAAGACCAGCTATCACTATCTGATGTACAATGCATTCCTCAACAAGAACCATGCTGGTGCTAAGGAAATCGCAGAGAAGATTCTAGCAATCGATCCAGAGTACAAGCCAGCTCTTGAGATTCAGAAGCTGAAGTAATTTCAACTCGACAATAAACAAATAAGTGCTCTCAAAAGGGGCACTTATTTTTGTTTTGCAAACTAACTAGAAAACAATTGCAACCTAACTACTTTACAATTGAAGCCTAGGTACTTTACAAAAAAGAGGTGCTTCCGTTTGGAAACACCTCTAATATTTCTTTATGTCCAAAAGATTAGGGAAGGCTGATAGCCTCAGAAGGACAAACACTTGCACAAGTACCACACTCTGTGCAGAGATCTGGGTTGATTGAGTACTTCTCACCCTCTGAGATTGCCTCTACTGGGCACTCACCCTGACATGTACCGCAAGCGATGCAGTCGTCACCAATTACATATGCCATAATTCTTAATCTATTAAAACGTTAATAATGTTAATACTCACTTTTGACGATGCAAAGATACAATAAAGTTTCGAAATATACCAAACTTTAGGTATCTTTTTTATATAATTTATACATTGTCTCAATAAGAACGGATGCAATAAGATTATAAATTCTGCGTTAATAATATGGTATGAGGCTAAAACTTATAACCATCATAGCAGCCATCACTATCGCTACAGGATGCCTGGCGCAAAGACGATACGTGATTCAGCACAAACCGTATATCGATTTGCGCCCTATGCACTTTGGCATATCTGTAGGAATGAACCTACAGGATATAGAGTTCAAGACTGATGCCCCCATAGTGTGCGATGCTGACCGCTGGAACGCAGGATTCTCGGTAGGTGTGCTGGCAGACATGCGACTATCGAACAACTTGAACCTGCGTATTTCGCCCACCATGCACTTTGGCTCTAAGCATATCAAATTCATGAATCTGGCTGAGATGGATGGTGAGGGAAAGCCAAAAAGCGAGATTCAGGATATGAAGAACACATATCTGGCGGTGCCTGTTGACCTGAAGTTCTCATCGCAGAGATGGAACAACATCCGCCCATATATGATGGCAGGAGTGAGCCCTATGCTGAACCTAACAAACAAGAGTCAGGAGATAATACAGCTGCAACGTACTGACCTCATGCTGGAGGTGGGACTGGGATGCGACCTGTATCTGCCTTTCTTCAAGCTGATACCTGAGCTGAAGTTCTGCTACGGACTGGGTAACAGAATAGACAGGAGCCACATAGACGACTTGAAGGACGACACAAAAAGAACGTATGCCAACTCGGTTAAGAGCGGGCATACGAAGATGATAGTATTAACGTTCTATTTCGAATAATCACTTCTGGAAGGTAAGCACCAGCTTACCAATAAACACTCCGTGCTTACCATTCTGATCGTCAGGAATCATCTTTCCTGTCTTATCAGGTGCATACTCGAGTGTAGGCATGTAGGTATGGGTATGACCACCCAGCACAAGGTCGCATCCGTCAATCTCGCGGATAAACTGCTGATCAGGGTAATCTGAAATCTCCCAACCAAGGTGAGAGAGACAGATAACCACATCGCACTTCTCCTGCTTACGGAGTAGCTTTATGTACTTCTTTGCTGTCTCTGCTGGATCGAGGAACTTTACGCCTTCGCAGTTTGGGTTAGCCACAAGTCCCTTCAAAGGAGCACCAAGGCCAAAAACACCAATCTTAAGTCCGTTGCGATTGATGGTGATATAATCCTTCACGAGTCCCTCACAAGGAGTTCCAGTGAAATCGTAGTTAGAGCATACGATAGGGAAATTAGCCTTGCTGAAGATTCGGGCCATGTTATCAAGGCCAAAATCGAACTCATGATTGCCAATGGTAGCTGCATCGTAGCCCATCTGGTTCATCAAACCAATCTCAACATCACCCTTGAAGAGTGTGTAGTAACCAGAGCCCTGTGAGAAATCACCTGAGTCGAAGAACAACAGGTCAGGATGCAAAGCACGCTGCTCCTTAATCATGTTTACTCTACGAACGAATCCGCCACGACCAGCAAGGTCTTTATTGTCGAGATTCTCGTTGAGTGGCATAATGCACGAGTGAACATCATTGGTGTGAAGCACAACAAGCTGTTTCTTGGTCTTAGCGCCAACAGATACTACTAACAACAGCGCCATAAATATAATAAGGTGTAATCGCTTCATAACTATTACTATTTTTCTATAATACGTCCTTCTACTTTAGAATCAACCATAACACCACGAGCCTGATGATCTCTGAAATAGTTCATAATAAGGAATCGTGTGTTGTTACTCTTATCGGTAGGTGCTATGATATTTGTACCCTCCTTGAGTGCGGGCATACCATCGTTGCCCTCAATAAGATAGTTGATAGTTGCCACGCGATATTCTGCCTTAGGGTCGATCTCCTTGCCATGCAGCTTGCTCGAAAGCAACTTACCATCCTTGCTTATCACAAGCTCTACACCATGACTAACGCCCTCGCCTCCCCTATTGGCTATCTGACTGAACAGCTTGAGCATCTTTTCGCCCGTAAGAGTGATGAAGCAGATTCTATTCTCGAAAGGAGCAACATCGAGCACATCACCATAGGTGACATTACCCTTGGTGAGAGCGGCACGTATGCCACCCATGTTATAGATGCCAAGCACAGGCTGCTCACCATAATCCTTTGACGCCCACACCAATATGTCGGCCAGAAGATTAGAAAGGTCGCTCTCTGGACGATCGGCATACATGTTATGAGCCACAACACCAACTATCGGGCCCATAATACTATCGTTTACCTTCTTATAAGGTTCAAGGAACTTTACTGCTGCCTCGTCAGGATTCTTATCGTAGCGACTGTCTACGATGATACGTGTACGTTCAACGTTAGCCAACTGATAATGTTTGGGTGCGCACGAAAACAACAATAACGAGGCCAAAAAGCCAAAAAACATCTGTCGTTTCATCATAATTAATAGTTTAATGGTGCAAAAGTACAAAAAAAATACGAAATATTTCTTTGAATCCAAAAAAAGTTGTACCTTTGCACCCGCTTTTCGGCGTAATCGCTGGCAGGAAGTTTCGAGAGGCCTGTTATGTTGCGTTGGAACGATACAACAATTTAATTATAAAAAAAGTACAATGGATTTAATTAAAGTTGCTGAAGAAGCATTTGCAACCGGCAAGAAGTTCCCAGAGTTCAAGGCTGGTGACACAGTTACTGTCGCTTACAAAATTATCGAGGGTTCAAAGGAGCGTATCCAGCTCTATCGTGGTGTAGTTATCAAGATTGCAGGTCACGGTGACAAGAAGCGCTTCACTGTACGTAAGATGTCAGGCACCGTTGGTGTAGAGCGTATCTTCCCAATCGAGTCTCCCAACATTGAGAGCATCGAGGTTAACAAGGTAGGTAAGGTTCGCCGCGCTAAGCTTTACTATCTGCGCAAGCTCACTGGTAAGGCTGCTCGTATTAAGGAGAAGCGCCACAACGTTGGTGAATAAAAAAGAAAAAGAGGCTGCACCTAAGTGTGTGAGCCTCTTTTTTTATTCTCCATGCAAGGCATGCTGAAAATCTTCCCAACTCTGGAACCCAGCAAGTAACGAAAGACGGTCGAGCGTTTTCTTATCAGGTTTCTTCAGGATTTCCTTCTCAACTGCTTCCAGCAGCTTTCGAAGCGCCAAACGTTTCTTCTCCATGTTAATTATATAATTTTGGTGCAAAATTACAAAAATATTTCGTACCTTTGCACACAGAAAAAGAAAATATCGCAAAAATGAAAGAATTAGCACTCAAGTACGGATGTAATCCCAATCAGAAACCCTCACGTATCTTCATGACTGAGGGCGAGTTACCCATCGAAGTTATCAACGGCCGTCCTGGATATATCAACTTCCTCGACGCATTTAACGCTTGGCAGCTTGTAAAGGAGCTCAAGGCTGCAACTGGTCTGCCAGCAGCAGCATCGTTCAAGCACGTTAGTCCTGCAGGTGCAGCAGTAGGACTGCCACTTAGCGACACTCTGAAGAAGATTTACTTTGTTGATGACGTGAAGGAACTCGACGAGAGCCCTATCGCTTGCGCATATGCCAGAGCACGTGGTGCTGACCGTATGTCGAGCTATGGCGACTTTGTAGCTCTCTCTGACACTTGCGATGCTACCACAGCAAAGCTGCTGAAGCGCGAGGTAAGCGATGGTGTGATTGCTCCCGACTTTACTCCTGAGGCTATCGAGATTCTGAAGGACAAGCGCAAGGGCACATATAACGTAATCAAGATTGATCCTACATACGTACCTGAGCCTATCGAGCGCAAGCAGGTATTCGGCATCACCTTCGAGCAGGGCCGCAACGAGATCAAGCTCGACGACGATGCACTCTTCGAGAATATGCCTACTCAGAACAAGACCTTTACTCCAGAGGCTAAGCGCGACCTGATTATCGCCCTTATCACCCTGAAGTACACTCAGAGTAACTCTGTATGCTATGTAAAGGACGGTCAGGCCATTGGTATCGGAGCTGGTCAGCAGAGCCGTATCCACTGCACACGTCTGGCTGGTAACAAGGCTGATATCTGGTGGTTGCGCCAGCATCCAAAGGTAATGAACCTGCCTTTCATCGACAATATCCGTCGTGCTGATCGCGATAACACTATCGATGTATATATCTCAGAGGATCACGACGATGTACTGCGTGATGGCACTTGGCAGATGTTCTTCAAGGAGAAGCCAGAGGTGCTGACTATGGAAGAGAAGAAGGCTTGGATTGCACAGAACACCAAGGTGGCTCTTGGCTCAGATGCATTCTTCCCATTTGGTGATAATATCGAGCGTGCTCATAAGAGCGGCGTAGAGTTTATCGCTCAGGCTGGTGGTTCAGTTCGCGATGACAATGTTATCGAGACCTGCGATAAGTACGGTATTGCAATGGCATTTACTGGTGTACGTCTGTTCCACCATTAAACATTAAACATTTTAATGGACGATTTTCAGAACATACTTGAAAATGGCATCAACTTCGGACGTGGAGGTGATAAGCCAAAAGACGATGGCAAGGTAAAAACCAAAGCCAAAAAGAAGAAGTATATAACTGGTGCTCACGGTAGCGGCTCTGCAAGGCAGAAAGCCAAATACCGTGAGCAGCGGGCCAACAGGCACAAAAAGTAAAAAACAATAAAATAACTAAGGAAAAATGAAACTACTAAAACTACTATTTATTACAACCCTACTCTGCAACACGAACGCTCTTCGTGCTCAGAAGTATGTAGGTGGCGACATCTCTATGCTTCCAAAATACGAAGAAGCAGGTGTTGAATACAAAGACAAAGATGGTAATACCGTATCAGACGTTCTGGGATTCTTTAAGGAAGAAGGCCTGAACGCCATGCGTGTTCGTTTGTTTGTCGATCCATCGCAGGATAACGACAAGGCTGTATGCCAGGATATAGAATACGTCAAGGCATTAGGCAAGCGCATCAAGGATGCAGGCATGAAGCTGATGCTTGATTTCCATTATAGCGACACATGGGCCGACCCTGCTAAGCAATGGACACCTGACGCATGGAAGGATCTTACTGACGACCAGCTTCGCGAAAAGATATACGAGTATACCAAGGAAAGCTTGGAGCAGATGGTAGCCGCAGGAGCCACACCTGACTTTATCCAGACAGGAAATGAGATTTCGTATGGAATGCTGTGGGGCACCAAGGCCAAGGCAGATGGTAACAACACTAATCGTTGCTACACCAACTCACCTGAGGCCAACTGGACACGATTCATCAACCTGTTGAAGAAGGCTGGTAAGGCTTGTCGCGAGGTATGTCCTGAAGCAAAGATTATCATCCATAGCGAACGTACGCCAAAATCAGATGTGCTGACAGATTTCTTCGATAGAATGACTAATGCCTCACTCGATTACGACATCATCGGACTTAGTTACTATCCTGACCATCATGGCAATCTTGCGAAACTAGAAACAGCATTGACTTCATTGGAGAACAAGAACTATGGCAAGGATATCATGATTGTTGAGACGGGCTACAGCTATGCTTGGCACATAGGCGACACATTTGACTATTCGGGCACTTACCCTCTTACTGAAGAAGGTCAGCGCCAATTCACAGCCGATTTGGTTGCGAAGCTCAACAATCACGAGAGTGTAAAGGGACTCTTCTGGTGGTGGCCTGAGGATAATGGCAACAAAATGGTTACCAGTGGTTGGTGGAATGCCGCACTCTACGATCATAACACAGGCAAGCCTTATGCAGCTTTCTACGAATTGAAGAACTTCAACAACTCGAGTTCTGGCTTTCAAGACATCACGAAAGAGCATAAGTGCAAAGATTGTTCATGGTATACCATCGGGGGGAGGCGATTAGGTAATGAGCCTTCCAAAAGTGGGATATACATCAACGATAAAAAGATAAAAATAGTCCGCTAGTTTTAGCGGACTATTATTTTATTAGAAATTCAACTCCTTACCTCTGTAGAACTCAAGCAAGGCATGCTGATAAAGATTCTCATAACGGGCCTGAACCAAATCAGATTCTGATTTCATATAATTATTCTTGGCCTCATTAAACTCTGTGATGGTGGCCTTACCATTCTCGTACTTGGCCTGAACCAGTTCGAAAGCATCTTTTGTGCTCTGTACAGCCTCAGCAGAGCTCTGTGTCTTGGTTTGAGAATTCAGGGCGTTATAATACACCTGCTGAATCTCCTTATACAGTGTCTTCTTTGTGTTGTCCAACTGCAAC
>Ga0256404_1006078_pt1 | contig 20440 bp, 17 predicted proteins | sample RumenRJG_01DNA_FD_185990 | JGI IMG/M metagenome (GOLD analysis project Ga0256404, IMG submission 185990) | Bovine rumen microbial communities from Lethbridge, Alberta, Canada - RJG_01 | ecosystem: Host-associated > Mammals > Digestive system > Stomach > Rumen | place: Canada: Alberta | collected...
TGACACAGGCGGCATCGAGCCGCTCAGCGATGACGTACTGCTGCGCAGCATGCGGGAGCAGGCGGAGATTGCGATTGAGACAGCGGATGTCATTATTTTTCTGACGGACGTGCGCGAAGGCGTTACAGATGCGGATTACGAGGTGGCGAATATGCTGCGGCGGTCGAAGAAGCCGATCGTGCTCGTCGTCAACAAGGTGGATAATTTCCGTAAGATGGAAGCGGATGTATATGAATTTTACAATCTCGGCATCGGCGATCCGGTGCCGATCAGTGCGGCATCACGGCTGAGTCTTGGTGATATGCTGGATGTGGTCGTGCGTTACCTGCCTGATCCGGATGCGGAGGAAGAAGAAGATGACAGACCGCATATTGCGGTCGTCGGTAAGCCGAATACGGGAAAATCCTCGCTGATCAACCGCCTGACCGGTGAAAACCGCGTTATCGTGAGCGATATCGCCGGTACGACGAGAGATGCGATTGACACGGAGATCCGGCATAACGGCAATGAATACGTATTCATCGATACGGCCGGCATCCGGCGCAAGAGCCGGATCAAGGAGGATATCGAGCGGTTCAGCATCATCCGTGCGGTGGCCGCGATTGACCGTTCTGATGTGGCGATCCTGATGATCGATGCGACCGAAGGCGTCACGGAGCAGGATGCGAAGATCGCCGGTATCGCACATGAGCGCGGCAAGGGCATGATCATCGCGGTCAACAAGTGGGATGCCATCGAGAAGGATGACCATTCGGTCCGCGATTTTACGGCCGGCATCCGCGACCGGCTGCCGTTCCTGCGGTATGCGGAGATCGTGTTCATTTCCGTAAAGACCGGGCAGCGGATCAATAAGCTGTTTGATACCATCGATGCGGTCATCGAGAACCATGCGATGCGGATCGGAACCGGCGTACTCAATGAGATACTCAGCGAGGCGGTCGTGCTCAAGCAGCCGCCTTCAGACAAGGGCAAGCGGCTCCGTCTGTACTATATCACGCAGGTTTCCACGAAACCGCCGACATTCGTAATATTTATCAACGACAAGAAGCTTGTACATTTCTCGTATACAAGATATATAGAAAACCAGATCAGAGAGACATTCGGCCTGCGCGGAACGCCGATCCGGTTTATTTATCGGGAGAGAAAGGATAAAGATGTATCATGACACCTGCAAGAGTGATCGTCTGTCTGGTGATCGGATATTTGTTTGGCTGTTTTCAGACAGGATATCTGTATGGCAGAGTTGTGAAGAAGGATGATATCCGCAAACATGGCAGCGGCAATGTCGGTACGGCCAATATTATCCGTACTTATGGAAAGAAGGCGGGCTATCTCGTCTATGCACTGGATACTTTTAAGGTAATTCTGGCGATTATCATCGTGCGGATCGTGATCTACGGCGGCGAGCCGAACAATGCACTGCTGGGCATGATTACCGGACTCGGCGCGGTCTGCGGCCACAACTGGCCTTTCTACCTGCATTTCAAGGGCGGCAAGGGCATTGCGGCGACCTCAGGCGTTATGATGACGCTCGGTGTATGGATTATCATCATTGAGCTTCTGGCGTTCTTTGTTCCGTACTACTTTACGAGAATCGTATCTGTCGGTTCTCTGGTGCTCACGGGCGTATTCCCGTTCCTGATCCTGATTTTCTATCCGGGTCAGACGGCGATGTTTCTGATCGCGCTGATCCTCGCCGTGATGGCATGGGTACAGCACAGAGCCAATATCGTGCGGCTCCTGAACGGAACCGAGAGCAGTTTCAGAAAGAAATAAAATGGCTATTCACAGGTCCGGAGACCGGCGCGTTTTCGGGCCTGTATTTCATATTTTAAAGAAACGGAGGTGGCACTGTGACATCCGTAACAGTGTATACAGATGGCTCCTCACGGGGCAATCCGGGCCCGGGCGGCTACGGAGCGGTGCTGGAATATATTGACGGTGCGGGAACGCTGCACACGAAAGAGATGTCGGCCGGCTACCGGCTGACGACAAACAACCGCATGGAACTGATGGGCGTGATCAGCGCACTGCGTGCCCTCAACCGGCCCTGTGCAGTGCAGCTGTACACGGATTCACGGTATATCGTCGACGCCGTGAATCTGCACTGGCTGGACGGCTGGGCCCGCCGGGGATGGAAACGCGGGAAAAATGAGAAGGTCAGGAATGTCGACCTGTGGAAGCAGATCCGCGAGCTGACGGGAATTCACCAGGTGACATTCAACTGGGTCAAAGGCCATAACGGCCATCCGCAGAATGAGCGCTGCGACCAGCTCGCCACGGCGGCTGCCGACGGAGACCATCTGCTCGAAGACACAGGATATGAGCCGGAATAACGGCAAAATAAAACACAGATTGCAAACCGGAGAGAAGCGATAGATCATGCAGTTTCCCGAAAAATTTGAGACACGGATGAAAACCATGCTGGGCAGCGAATATGAGGCGTTTGCGGCGAGCTTTGATAAACCGTTTCATAATGCGCTGCGGGCCAATGTTCTGAAGATTTCAGCGGATACGCTTAAAGAGAAGATGCACCTGGATGGTGCCCGCGTGCCGTGGAATCCGAATGGTTTTTATATAGAGGACAAGAAATATTTTACGTCGCACCCTTATTATCACGCCGGCCTGTATTATGTGCAGGAGGCAAGCGCCATGCTGCCGGCGGCAGCGGCAGATGCGCAGCCGGGGGAGAAGATACTGGACCTGTGCGCCGCGCCGGGCGGCAAGAGTACGGCGATGGCGGCGGCGATGCAGGGCAGCGGCATACTGATTTCCAATGATATCAGCCATTCACGGGCCAAAGCGCTGCTGCGCAATATCGAAGGCGCGGGCGTTACGAACTGTATCGTGATGAGCGAGGACCCGGCGAAGCTTTCACGCCGGCTTCCGGACTATTTTGATAAAATCCTGATCGATGCCCCCTGCTCCGGCGAGGGGATGTTCCACAAGGAACCGGCGATGATGACGGCCTGGGAGAAGAGCGGGCCTGCCTTTTACAGCAAGCTGCAGCGCCAGATCCTTGAAAATGCGGTCGGCATGCTGCGGCCGGGCGGCATACTCATCTACTCAACCTGCACCTTTTCGCCGGACGAGGATGAGCGCTGCATCGCGTGGCTGCTGGATACGCATCCGGAATTTGAACTGCTGCCGCTGGAAGACGGAGCAGAGAGCCGGTTTGCGATGATCGCACCGGGAAGACCGGAATGGGCGGACGGCCGGGAGGCATTGCGCCTTACCGGGCGCATCTGGCCGCATCTGCTCGAAGGGGAAGGCCATTTTACGGCGCGCCTTCGGAAAAAGGCGGATGCAGCCGTGCAGGCTGTGCCATCTCACAAAGAAAAGAAGAAAAAGAACACGCCTTCCGTGCATAAAGGCGATCTGGAGCCTTTTTATGATTTCCTCGATAAGGCCGATATCACGCGTCCATTTGACCGGAAACGCCTCGTCGTATCCAATGGCTACGTCCGTTACGTCCCGGAGGATGCACCGGACCTGTCCGGACTGTACACGATGCGCTGCGGCTGGTTTCTCGGCGAAATCCGCAAGGGGCGCTTCGAGCCGAGCGGCGCTTTTGCGCGCGGACTTGAGGCCGGTGACTGCGGCAAGGTGACAGAACTGCCGTCTGACAGCCAGGAAGTGCGCAAATACCTGAAGTGTGAGACGCTGCCGTGCGAGAGCAGCCTCAAGGGCTGGCAGCTGGTCACGACGGATGGCTATGCTCTTGGCTGGGCCAAGGCAGCCGGCGGCATGCTGCGCAACAAATACCCGGCCGGCTGGCGGATCATGTCCTGAAAAGCGGGATGCATCCGCGTTGAAAAATAAAACAGAAAGATGAAAAACAGAAAATGAACGATACAGATCTTTTCCTGGACCGGACACAGGCTGTCATATTTGACATGGATGGCACGCTGGTTGATTCCATGTGGGTATGGGGCCGTGTGGATGAACTCTACATGAAGAGAAAGGGGCTGCCGTTTGACGAGCAGATCGTGCGCGATCTGTCGGGCCTGAGCATAAAGCAGGACTGCGTGTATTTCCGCGAGAAATACGGCATCACCGACAGCGACGACCAGATGCTCAGCGAATGGAACCAGCTTGCTTACGAGCAGTACAGCAGCCATGTGCATCTGAAAGAGGGCGCAAAGCGCTGGCTGGATACGATCCGGGACCGGGAGATACCGATGGCGCTGTGCACGAGCAATTCACGGCTGCTCGCCGGCACCACCCTGGACAGAAACGGCATACGGCCGTATTTCCGTGAGATTCTCACGGGTGAGGATGTGCGCCGCGGGAAACCGGATCCCTTTATCTACCAGGAAGCGGCCCGCCGGCTGGATGCCGACCCGGCACGCTGCGTGGTGTTCGAGGATATTACGGCGGGCATACAGTCCGGCGCCGGTGCCGGCATGCGCACCTGTGCGGTCTACGACAGGCAGGCCGAATACCAGACGCCGCAGATCCGGGCGGCGGCGGATTACTATATCCGCTCTTTTAACGATATTTTTGAAAACAGAACCGAGATACTGAGACATGAGAGAAATAACAGCAGGCACGAATGAAGCCGGCATGCGGCTTGACCATTTTGCCGGAAAATACCTGAACCAGGCGCCGTCCGGCTTTATCTACAAAATGCTGCGCAAGAAAAATATAACGCTGAATGAGCATAAGGCATCCGGCAGCGAGAAGCTCGTACCGGGCGACCGCGTGCGGTTCTGGCTGTCTGAGGAGACGATTGAAAAGTTCCGTAAGGAACCGGAATTCAGCACCGCAGCGAAGAAGGTCCGCGAACCGGAGATTGTCTATGAGGACGAAGATATTCTGGTGATGAACAAGCCGGCCGGCGTACTTTCGCAGAAGGCCAGGCCGGAAGATATTTCTATTAACGAGATGATGATTGCCTGGCTGTTGGATTCCGGACGGCTTACGAAAGAGCAGCTGGAGATTTTCCGCCCGTCTGTCTGCAACCGGCTCGACCGCAATACGAGCGGGCTGATCACGGCGGGATGCAGCATCGACGGCCTGCGGTATCTGACCGGCGCCTTCCGCGGCAGGACGATTCACAAATATTATTACTGCCTTGTCCGCGGCACCATCGATTCACCTGAAACAATCCGCGGGTATCTTGTCCGGGACAGGGCGGCCAACAAAGTGACGGTCACGAAGACCGCACCGCACAATTCCGCTTATATCGAAACGGCCTATACGCCGCTTGGAAGCGGCAAAGGATATACCTTTCTGCAGGTGCTGCTCGTGACCGGGCGGACGCATCAGATCCGCGCCCATCTTGCCGGCATCGGCCATCCGATTGTCGGGGACATCAAATACGGAGACGGGAATGTCAATGACCTGTTTAGGCAGCGCTGCCACGTGCGGCGCCAGCTTCTGCATGCAGGACTGCTTTGCATGCCGGAGGAGGCCGAAGGCAGCCGCTTTGCCCATCTGTCAGGGCGGCATTTTACGGCGCCGCTTCCCCGCGACATGGAACGCGCACTCGGTTTCTGCGGTATTGCCTGGGACCCGAAGACAGTATACAATAATCAGGTGGGGGATCGGTAAATGGCAACGTGGAATTCACGCGGTCTGCGCGGGTCGCTGCTGGAAGAGATGGTCAACAGGACAGTGCACAGGTACCGCGATCAGAAACTGGCCCTGATTCAGAAGATACCGACGCCGATTACGCCGGTGCGGATGGACCCGGAGACGCGGCATATCACGCTCGCGTATTTTGAGCAGCGCAGCACGGTCGATTATATCGGCGTGGTGCAGGGCATTCCGGTCTGCTTCGACGCCAAGGAATGCCAGACGGAGAAATTTCCGATTCAGAATATCCATGAACATCAGGTCGTTTTCATGCGCGACTTTGAGCAGCAGGACGGCATCGCCTTTCTGCTGCTGTATTTCAAGAATGCAAACCGTTTCTTCTATCTGCCCTATGCGCAGATGGTGACTTTCTGGAACAGGTCCAAAACGGGGCATCACAAATATTTCCGCATGGACGAACTTGACCCCGCTTACGAGATCAGGTGCAGCGGCTATATGCTGCATTTCCTCGAACCGCTCCAGCGGGATATCATGAGCCGGTAGGCGGCTTGACATATATGGATAAAAACCATATAATAATTTCACATGCTATCACTTTAGCAGATTAAAGCAAACGGAAAGGGCATCCTAATGAATATTTTATTACATACACCGGACGGTGTACGCGACACATACGGCGAAGAATGCATGAGCAAGAAACTGCTGGCAGACAGGCTGACCGATGTGCTGCATCTTTACGGCTATCAGGACATCGAGACGCCGACCTTCGAGTTTTACGAGATTTTCAGTGATGAGCGCGGCACGGTTCCGGCGAGAAATATGTACAGATTCATCGACCGGGACGGCAGTACGCTGGTGCTGCGGCCGGATATCACACCGTCAATCGCACGTGCGGTGGCCAAGTATTACGGGGATGAGGAAATTCCGCTCCGTTTTGCTTACTGCGGCAATGTATTTGTGAACAACCCGACGCTGCAGGGCAAGCTCAAGGAGACGACCCAGATCGGCGCGGAGCTGATCGGCAATACGGACGTCGAAGGCGATGCGGAGATGATAGCGCTTTCGATCAATCTTCTCAAAGAAGCCGGCCTTTCGGAGTTCCAGATCGATGTCGGCCACGTTGGCTATTTCAACACCATCGCGAAGGAAGCCGGTATCGAGGGCGAGGCGCTGGACAATCTGCGCAGTCTGATCGAGAACAAGAATTCATTCGGAGCGGAGTCGCTCCTGGAGACGCTCCATGTACCGCAGGAGCAGGCAGAGATACTGGCCGCACTGCCGGAGCTTTTCGGCGATGACAACACGATTGAACGGGCCAGAGCCATGACGAAGAGCCCGCAGGCGCTTGCCGTGCTGGATTACCTCGAGAAGATTTACAATGCCGTCTGCGAATACGGTTTTGAGAAATATGTCACGATCGATCTGGGCATGCTCAGCGAGTACGATTACTATACCGGCATCATTTTCCGCGGATATACGTACGGGACGGGCGATGCGCTTGTCAAGGGAGGCCGCTACGACAGACTGATCGGTCAGTTCGGTGCGCCGAAGGCCAGTGTCGGTTTTGCGGCGGTGCTGGACGAGCTGATCCTGGCACTGAGCAGGCAGCACATCGCGCTGCCGGAGGGACCGCGCTTTTCGATGGTGCTCTATGAGCCGCCGTACAGAGAGCAGGCCGTGAAGACGGCCAATTCGCTGCGGGAGATCCGCCGGCCGGTCAGCATGTTAAAGCGCGAGCCGGACAGGACGATCAGCGATTATATTGAATACGGCAGTCGGTTCCATATGGAGAGCATTCTCTATATTGATGAAGACTTGGAACTGACGAAGATAGACATACTTGACGGCAGCAGGAAAAAAATGCCATTATAAACGGGGAGTTCGCCATGAGATATCTGAAATTTGCCCTTGCCAAGGGCAGACTTGCGAATAAGTCACTGGATCTGTTTGAGAACATCGGCATTACGATGGATGAGATGCGGGATCCGGATACGAGAAAACTGATTTTTACCAATGAGGAACTTGGCATCGAGATGTTCCTTGCCAAGGCCAGCGATGTGCCGACCTACGTCGAATACGGCGCGGCGGATATCGGTGTCGTCGGCAAGGATACCTTGCTGGAAGCCGGCAGGAAACTCTATGAGGTCCTGGATCTGGGCTTCGGCAAGTGCCGCATGTGTGTCTGCGGACCGGCTGAGGCAGCGGAGCTGCTCGAGCACGGCCGCCTGATCCGTGTGGCTTCCAAATATCCGGAAATTGCCCGTGATTATTTTTACAACCGCCGCCACCAGACGGTGGAGATCATCAAGCTGAACGGTTCCGTGGAACTGGCGCCGATTGTCGGCCTGTCCGAAGTGATCGTCGATATCGTGGAGACCGGTACGACGCTGCGGGAGAACGGCCTGACCGTTCTGGATGAGATCTGCCCGCTGTCGGCGCGCATGGTGGTCAATCCGGTCAGCATGAAGATGGAAAATGCGAGAATCCGGGAACTGATCCGCAGAATCAGAGAGCAGCTTCCGCAGTAAAGCGTAAATCATATCTGTAATTTATATAGAGAGGACAGCAGCCATGAAAATCACAAAAGTCACACCGGAGTCGGTCAGCAGCCTTATGAAGGATCTTCTGAAGAGAAACCCGAACCAGTACACCTCGTATTCCGAGACCGTACAGGGTATTCTGAATGAAGTGAGACAGGGCGGCGACAAGGCTCTTTTTGAAATTACCAGAAAGTTCGACAAGGCGGATATCAACGCGGATAACATCCGCGTGACGAAGGAAGAGATCGAGCAGGCCTATGCGGACACGGATCCTGCCCTGATCAAAGTGATCCGCAAAGCCATCGTGAATATCCGTGCCTTCCATGAGAAACAGAAGAAGAATACCTGGATTGACACGACACCGAACGGAACGATTCTCGGACAGCGCATCACACCGCTGGCCACCGTCGGTGTATACGTGCCGGGCGGCAAGGCAGCTTATCCGTCTTCCGTCCTGATGAATATCATTCCGGCCAAAGTGGCCGGCGTTTCCCGGATTATTATGACGACACCGCCGAAGGCAGACGGCAGCGTCAACAAGGGAACGCTGGTTGCCGCCAACGAGGCGGGCGCCGATGTCATCTACAAGGTCGGCGGCGCGCAGGCGATTGCCGCGATGGCCTACGGCACCGAGAGCATTCCGAAGGTGGACAAGATTGTCGGCCCCGGCAATATTTATGTGGCGTTGGCGAAGAAAGCCGTATACGGCAACGTCAGCATCGATTCGGTGGCCGGTCCGAGCGAGATCATGGTGATCGCCGATGAGACGGCCAATCCGCGCTATGTCGCGGCGGATCTCCTTTCACAGGCTGAACATGATGAGCTGGCCTGCGCGACGCTGGTGACGACGAGCGAGACGCTGGCTGATAAGGTCAACGAGGAGATCGACGGTTTCCTGAAGACGCTTTCAAGACGCGAGATTATTCAGAAGTCGCTCGACAATTACGGACACATCCTGCTGGCACAGGATATCGACGAGGCCGTCGATATCGTCAACGAGATCGCACCGGAACATCTGGAGATTGTGACGGCCAATCCGTTTGAGACCATGACGAAGGTCAGAAATGCGGGCGCCATTTTCATGGGCGAATACAGCTCGGAGCCGCTCGGCGACTATTTCGCCGGCCCGAACCACATCCTGCCGACAAACGGCACGGCCAAATTCTTCTCGCCGCTCGGTGTGGATGATTTCGTAAAGCGCTCCAGCCTGATCTATTATTCCAGAGAAGCGCTGGAACCGGTCGCAGAGGATATCGAGACATTTGCCGAGGCGGAAGGCCTCACGGCACATGCCAATTCGATCAGAGTCAGATTTGAGGATAAGAAATGAGCAGAACAGCGACAGTCAGCCGGAAGACCGGCGAGACCGATATCACGGTGACGATCAATCTCGATGGCAGCGGCAGGGCGCAGGTCAATACGGGCATCGGCTTTTTCGACCACATGTTAAACAGCTTTGCCCGCCATGGTTTATTTGACCTGACCGTCACGGCGGACGGCGATCTGGAAGTAGATTGCCATCACACGATAGAAGACACCGGCATTGTGCTCGGTGAGGCGATTAAGGAAGCACTCGGCGATAAGGCAGGCATCCGTCGTTTCGGCTATTTCCTGCTGCCAATGGACGAGGCACTTGTTTTGTGCGCGGTCGACCTTTCCGGGCGCCCGTATCTTGTCATGGATGCGCAGTTTGCCGGGGAGCGGGTCGGCGGCTTTGACACGCAGATGGTGCATGATTTTTTCTATGCGGTCAGCTACAGCTGCGGCATGAACCTGCATCTGCGCGAGCTGTCCGGCAGCAACGATCACCATGTGATCGAGGCGATGTTCAAGGCGTTTGCCAAGTCGCTTGACCAGGCGGTTTCCTATGATGAGCGCATCAATGGCGTATTTTCGACAAAGGGGTCTTTGTGAGATGAAAATCATGACATCCAACGAGGAATACAACAAACTGATATCGCCGCTGAAGGCATATAAGCAGTTTTCCGAATTCAAGACCGATGCGGCGGGGCTGGTCCCGGTTGTTGTGCAGGATGAAGAAAACGGACAGGTGCTGATGGTGGCCTATATGAACGAACAGGCGTATAACCAGACGGTGCAGGAAGGCGTGATGACCTACTGGAGCCGGAGCCGGAGCGAACTCTGGCGCAAGGGCGATACGAGCGGCCATTATCAGATCGTCTGCTCGCTGGAGATCGACTGCGACAGCGACACGATACTGGCGAAGGTAAAACAGGTCGGTGCAGCCTGCCACACAGGGCACCGAAGCTGTTTCTTCACAGCGCTGGCCGAAAATCCGAAGTACGGGAAGAACTGAGTAAAGTAATTGTTTGACAAAGATATTCAATCAACCTATAATAAAAAATTGGTAGACTGACGTTTGCCAATTTTTTTATTTTTTCAATTTATAGCATCGGAGGCATCGATATGGTAAAACCATACGGATTAAACGAACTCAGGAAAATGTTCCTGGACTTTTTTGAGAGCAAGGGTCATCTTGTTCTGCCAAGTTTTTCACTTGTTCCGCACAACGACAACAGTCTTTTACTGATAAATGCAGGTATGGCGCCGCTCAAGCCATATTTCACCGGCGAAGAGGTTCCGCCGAGACGGCGCGTTGCCACCTGCCAGAAATGCATCCGTACAGGCGATCTGGAGAATGTCGGCAAGACAGCCCGCCATGGCACTTTCTTTGAGATGCTGGGCAATTTCTCTTTCGGCGATTATTTCAAGCACGAGGCGATTGCCTGGTCCTGGGAATTCCTGACACAGGTTGTCGGTCTTGAACCGGACAGACTGTATCCGTCCATTTATCTCGATGACGATGAGGCTTTTGATATCTGGAACAAGGAGATCGGTATCCCGGCTGACCGGATTTTCCGGTTTGGCAAGGAGGACAACTTCTGGGAACACGGCTCGGGTCCGTGCGGTCCCTGCTCCGAGATTTACTATGACCGCGGCGAGAAGTACGGCTGCGGCAAACCGACCTGTACCGTAGGCTGCGACTGCGACCGTTACATGGAGATCTGGAACAACGTATTTACCCAGTTCGACAATGACGGACACGGCAACTACACAGAACTGAAACAGAAGAACATCGATACCGGCATGGGCCTCGAGCGTCTGGCCGTTGTCGTACAGCAGGTCGATTCCATTTTCGATGTCGATACGATCCAGGCACTGCGCGATGAGGTGTGCCGCATCGCCGGCGTACAGTACGGCGAGAAGCATGAGACGGATGTCTCTGTCCGCATTATCACGGACCATATCCGTTCGGCGACATTCATGATCTCCGATGGCATTCTGCCTTCTAATGAAGGCCGCGGCTATGTACTGCGCAGACTGATCCGCCGTGCGGCAAGAAACGGCAGACTCCTCGGCATTCAGGGCAAATTCCTCGAGAAGCTCTGCGAGAAGGTAATCGAGACCTCCAAAGACGGCTATCCGGAACTGGAGACCAGAAAGACCTTTATCCTCCGCGTCCTTTCTCAGGAGGAGGACAATTTCAACCGTACGCTCGATACCGGTCTGGAGATTCTCGGCGGTATGGAGAAGAAGCTCAGCGAAGACGGCGGCAAGGTGCTGGCCGGCGAGGATGCCTTCAAGCTCTATGATACCTACGGATTCCCTCTCGATCTGACCAAGGAGATCCTCGAAGAGAAGGGCTACGAGATCGATGAGGAAGGCTTTAAGAAATGCATGCAGGTACAGCGCGAGACAGCCCGCGGTGCCCGCAAGACAGCGAACTATATGGGCAAGGATCTGACCGTGTTTGATCATCTTGACCCGAAGATCAACAGCGAATTTGTCGGCTATGACCGCACGGAATGCGAATCGGAGATTCTGTTCCTGACAGAAGGCGCAGACGACACAAAGGCAGAATCCGTACAGGCCATGACGGACGGCCAGGAAGGTACGATTGTCACCGCGCAGACACCGTTCTATGCGACAAGCGGCGGCCAGATGGCGGACCGCGGCGTCATCATCGGACCGGAGGGCGAATTCACCGTCACCGATACGGAGAAGGTTTCCGGCGGCAAGATCGCACACCGCGGCAAAGTGACGCGCGGTATGTTCACGGTCGGCGAGAAGGTTACACTGAAGATCGACACAGCCCGCAGGAAGGATGCGGCGAAGAATCACAGTGCCACCCATCTTCTGCAGAAAGCGCTGCAGACCGTGCTCGGCGATCATGTTCACCAGAACGGTTCTCTGAACGACGAGAATCATCTTCGTTTCGACTTCACGCATTTTGCGGCTATGACGCCGGAAGAGCTCGCGAAGGTCGAGAAGATTGTCAATGAAGAGATCGAAGCCGGCCTGCCGGTGCACACCGATGTCATGAGCATCGACGAGGCGCGCAAGACCGGTGCAATGGCGCTTTTCGGCGAGAAGTACGGCGAGAAGGTCCGCGTCGTTTCAATGGGTGATTTTTCCAAGGAATTCTGCGGCGGCACCCATGTCAGCAATACCGCTGAGATCGGCAGCTTCAAGATCCTTTCCGAGCAGGGCGTAGCGTCCGGCGTCCGGAGAATCGAAGCCATTACCGGAAGCGGTGTTATGAAATATTACAGAGATCTGGAAAATGATCTCAAAGAGGCAGCGAAGACGGCGAAGTGTGAGCCGGATAAGCTGACCGAGCGTATCCTTGCTCTGCAGGATGAGGTGAAGAAACTCACCGCAGAGAATGACAAGCTGAAGAACCAGATGGCCAAAGAGGCGGCAGGCGATGCGATGAGCAGTCTTACAGAGGTTGCCGGCATGAAATTCCTGCCGGTTCATCTGCAGAATGTCAATATGCAGGAACTCATGAACCTCGGCGATCAGTTCAAGGCGAAGATCGGAGAGGGCGTGGTTGTGCTCGCTTCGGATAACGGCGGCAAGGTCAGCCTGCTTGCCATGGCAACAGACGGCGCTGTGAAGAAGGGCGCACATGCCGGCAATATCATCAAAGCCATCGCTAAGCTCGTTGGCGGCGGCGGCGGCGGAAGACCGAACATGGCGCAGGCCGGCGGCAAGAACGCGGCAGGCATCGATGATGCACTGAAAGCAGCGGCGCAGACGCTGGCTGAGCAGCTTGGCTGATTGATTTCAAGGCGGAATATTTAATGAAGGAATTAAAGAATCTTCTCTATGTGATCATGGGCGTGGTATTCCTTGTTGTCCTGTTCGTCGTCTGCAATCGGTACGCCGGACAGGTTAAGGAAGAAAATGCTGACCAGATTCAGCCGTCCATTGTAAATGGACAGCAGACACCGGAGACGGAGTCGGAATCGAGGACGGCAGCCGAGGATGCCGAGGCTGTGGACGTAGAGAAACAGGTACAGGCAATGGTATCGGATGAATCGTCTTCCTCGTGCAGCATTGTGCTTGCCGGCGATATCCTGATGCAGGAGAGTCAGTTTGAATCCGCTTATGATTCGGAAACTGAGGAATTCGATTTCACACCGTGGTTTGCCAATATCAGCGATATCCTGCAGAGCGGTGATTTCACCGCGGCGACGCTGAAGACAACCTTTGCGGGACAGGATAACGGTGCCGGGACCGCCTATGGCGGATACGGTGTCTATCAGGGACTCAGCAATGCGCCGGAGACCCTGGCAGATGCCATGGCGTCTGCCGGTATCTCGCTTGTCAATACGGCAACCAATCACGCCGGCGATTTTGATTTTGCCGGTATCAGTTCCACGATCGGCTATCTGGATGATGCGAAGATCGAGCATGTCGGTACGGCCGATTCGGAAGACGGTGTGAAGACCTATGTGTATGACAGCGGCAGCGTAAAGGTCGGCTTTGTCGGCTATACCAATTCGCTGAACTACGCTCTCACAGAAGGCGGAGATTACGCGCTGAATTATCTGGAAGACTACAGCAGCGACAAGATGGATGAACTCTGCAGCGATGTGAAGGCACTCCGGAAAGACGGTGCGGATATCGTTGTCGTGATGCTCAATTTCGGAAGCGTGGATTCCGATAGTATAGAAGAAGAACAGCAGACGGCGGCTGAGCAGATTGCCGAGGCGGGCGCGGATATCATCGCCGGCACCGGCTCGACGATGGTCAAACCGATGGAAGTGCTCAATGTCACCGATGATGACGGCAATGATCACAGCTGTACGGTGCTTTACGGCATGGGCGTGCTGCTTTCGTCCGAGGTCTATGATGAAGATGTGGGAACGGATTCGGATATGACGGCCGTTTTCAAATTCAATATCGCGCAGAATGCCGGCAGTGCGAAGGTCGATTCCGTGGCGGTCTATCCGGTTTATGAGAACTGGACAGATGACGGAACGCTCAGTCCGGTACCGGTATGCAAGGCCAAAGACGACGCATCGTCCTACAGCGATGAGCTGGATGAAGATGACGAGGCGCGGATCGAGGAAGGCTATACTTCCGTGATCGAGCGGCTGACGGACGACACCGGTCTGTCCTATGATTACAAGGATTATTCCTATGTGATTTCCTTACAGTAAAAAGCTTGACGAAACGCCATTCTATGGTATAATTAAATAGTGCCTTGGTCATACCCTTAGTGTACAAGCACTTAATTTAAAACCGGAGGGAGGTTGGGTGTGAGCGATGTCAGAGATCATAGTTAAGGAAAACGAGAGCCTGGACAGTGCATTACGCAGATTCAAGAGAAGCTGCGCGAAAGCTGGTATTCAGCAGGAGATCCGTAAGAGAGAACATTATGAGAAGCCGAGCGTTAGACGTAAGAAGAAGTCTGAGGCAGCTCGTAAGAGAAAGTATAAATAATCTCCGATAACACGGTTTCTAAACAAGACTATAACTGCAAAGTTATAGTCTTTTCTTTATTTAAGCTATGTGAAATTACATTGATTCGTGCTAAAATTGATAACAGATGTTCAGAGGGAGGATATTTGCATGGGAGCTGCGGAAGAAATCATTGATGTACCGGCGGAGCATATCAGAAACGTTTTCGGGGAATTTGACAGTTTTCTCAAGCTGATCGAGCAAAAGCTTCATGTCACGATCGTTGCCCGGGGCGGATCATTGAAGGTGCTCGGAGACGAGGCCCATATAAAGCAGGCGGTCAGAGCGCTGGAACAGCTCATCCATCTATCCGAAAACGGTGCGGCGATAACCGAGCAGAACGTAAATTATACGATCGAGCTGGTGATGGAAGATTCCAAAGAAGATATCAATGATCTTTACAGCGATATCATCTGTCACACGGTAAGCGGCAAACCTGTGATGCCGAAGACATCCGGGCAGAAGATCTATGTCGACGATATCCGCAGCAAGATGATCGTCTTCGGCGTCGGACCGGCCGGCACCGGCAAGACTTATCTGGCGATGGCGATGGCGATCACTGCCTTCAAGAATAATGAAGTCAACAGGATTATCCTGACGAGACCGGCGATCGAAGCCGGCGAGCGGCTCGGCTTTCTGCCGGGCGATCTGCAGCAGAAGATCGATCCTTATCTGCGCCCGCTTTACGATGCCCTGTATGAGATCATGGGGGCGGACAGCTATCTGCGCAATTCGGAGAAAGGCCTGATTGAGGTGGCACCGCTTGCGTACATGCGCGGCCGCACGCTCGACAATTCTTTTATCGTGCTCGATGAGGCGCAGAATACGACGCCGGCCCAGATGAAGATGTTTCTGACGAGAATCGGTTTCGGCTCCAAAGTGATTGTGACAGGCGACCTCACGCAGAAGGACCTGCCTGCCGGACAGCAGTCGGGACTCGATGTCGCACTGAAGATTCTCAAGGGCATTCCGGAGATCGGCATCTGCATGTTCAGCAGCCGCGATGTAGTGCGCCATCCGCTGGTGCAGAAGATTGTCCGTGCATATGATGAATATGAGGCGAAACAGGCGAAGAAAGCCCATCACAGACAGGGCACCGGCTATACCGATAATGAGAGGAAAAGAGAAAAGTGACCGTTAATATAGAGACAGAGACAGAGAATACACTTGATTTTGACAGTGCGTCCGTCATCCGCGCGGTCGTGGAGGCAGCTGCGGATTATGTAAAGTGTCCGTATGAGATACAGGTCAACGTGCTGCTGACAGATGATGAGGCGATTCACGAGATCAACCGCGAGCAGCGCGGCATAGACCGCGCGACCGATGTGCTTTCCTTTCCGCTGGCACAGTATGATCCGCCGGCGGATTTCTCCATGTTTGATGACTGCGAGACGGAAGACTACTTTGACCCCGACAGCGGCGAACTGATGCTCGGGGATATCGTCATTTCCCTGGATCATGTGAAGGAGCAGGCCAGCGCCTACGGCCATTCGCAGAAGCGGGAGCTGGCTTTTCTGACGGCGCACAGCATGCTGCACCTGTTCGGCTATGATCACATGGAAGAAGATGAGCGCCTTGTGATGGAGGAAAAGCAGGAAGAGATTCTCCAGCAGCTCGGAATTGTCAGAGACTGACAGAATGTACCTGTGAAAAAACAATATTCCGTTGAAAGTACGGGCTGTTTTTATTAAAATATTATCAATGTCTTTAAATAGAATTCAGATTGGGGTTTAATTTACATAATGGCGCAGAGCAATAAGAATCATGACGCAGGCCGGAACATACTGGTGCAGGGTACCGTGCTTGCCGTTGCCGAATTTATTTCCAGACTGATCGGACTTGTCTATCGTATTCCGCTGCAGCGCATTGCCGGTGATGAAGGCATGGGCTACTACGGATATGCCTACGATATCTTTTCTATTCTGTATATACTTTCTATCAGCGGCGTCCCGCTGGCTGTCATGAAGCTGATTTCCACATGCCGTGCGAAGCACGATTCGCTGAATCAGCGCCGTGTTGTCATAGCGTCCCTGATATGGACGGTTCTGGTCGGCGGCGTGATCGGCGGCCTTACGGTTCTGTTTGCGAGCCAGATTTCCAGACTGGTCTTCGGTGCGCAGCTGGCAGACAACATCACACCGTCGCTGCGCGTACTCGGTTCGACGATATTTTTCTGCTGCATACTGAGTGCCTTCCGCGGCTTTTTCCAGGGCCTCGGGACCATGATTCCGACAGCGGTATCCAATATCATCGAGCAGGTTTTCAACGCTGTATTCAGCGTTCTCATGGCCTGGATTCTGGTAGCCAGAGGCCCGGCCTATGCCGCAATGGGCGGTACGCTCGGTACCTGCATCGGCGCCCTTTCCGCCGTACTGTTTCTGATTGTGATCTATCTCATGTACCGACCGCGGCTGATGAACCGTGTGCGCCGGGACAAGACCAGCAGACCGATCCCGTATTCGTCTCTTATGAAGAATATCACGTTGGTCATGGTGCCGGTTATGCTCGGCTCCATCGTGAGCAATATCAATGCAATAGTTGATTCATCCCTGTACAGCAATATTCTCGCCGGACAGGGTTACTCGGCGGATCTGATTTCGACGCTTTACGGCAAATACACCAGTAAATTCAAGACGATTGCCAATCTGCCGCTGGCGATGGCGACCGCACTGGGCGTTGCGATGATTCCGGATATTCAGACAGCTTATGTCAAGGGAGACCGCGAGGGCGTACTGCATAACATTTCGCTGACGCTGCGTTTCAGCATGATTGTCGCCATTCCGTCTACGGTCGGTCTGGCCGTCCTCGGCGGCCCGGTTGTACAGCTGCTGTTCGGCGATACATCCGCAGTAGTCAAAAACATGATGACGATCGGTTCGACGTACGTGGTTCTGTATTCCATCCAGAATGTGACCACATCGGCACTGCAGGGAATTGACCGCATGCGGGATCCGCTGATCAATTCGATCATCACACTTGGCATTCACACGGTTTTCGTGTACGTACTGCTGAAATACTGTGATATGAACGTTTTCGCACTTGTTTTCGGTACAGTGCTGCTCGCGTTCATCATGTGTATTCTGAATCACTATTCGCTGAAAAAGCATATCGGCTATAAGCAGGAGATTGTGAAGACCTATCTGATTCCGACGGCTGCATCTGCGGTCATGGGAATCTGCGTCTATATCGTATACCGCGTCTTCCTGCTCTGGCTTGGCAGCAATGCGATTGCCTGCATTATCGCCATTTTAGTCGGCATGTTGATTTACACGGCGATGCTTCTTCTTATGCACGGCGTGACAGAAGAGGAAATCTACAAATTCCCGAAGGGCAGCGCGATCGTCCGTATTCTGAAGGCGATCCGTCTTCTGTAGGAGATAAATATGTTATATGATATCGGTATCATAGGTGGAGGAGCTTCCGGAATGGCAGCCTGTATTGCGGCTGCCGAAACGGGAGCCTCTGTGCTTTTACTGGAAAGAATGCCGCAGCTCGGGCGCAAAATTCCGGCGACCGGAAACGGCCGCTGCAATCTGACGAATCTGCGCGTACGCCGCGGAAAAGATATGACGCCGTTCTACCGCGGCCAGGAAACTGCCTTTGCCGGCCGCGTCCTTTCACAGTTTGACAGTACGGATACGATCCGGTTTTTTCAGTCGATCGGTGTCTATACGCACGACCGCGACGGTTATGTCTACCCGCTGTCGGATCAGGCATCGACTGTGCGCGATGCGCTCGAGCGGGCGGTCCGCTCTTTCCGGTCTGTGACGGTCAGAGAAGGCGTGCAGGTGACGAAGGCCCGCTTTGTAAAAGACGGCCGGTATTTCCAGATAACAGCCGGGCAGGAGACGTTCAGGGCAGCAAAGCTGATCATCGCCTCCGGCGGGCAGTCGCAGAGCCGGCTGGGCAGTGACGGCTCCGGCTATGCGCTGTGCCGCAGTTTCGGTCACAAAGTGATTCCGGCTGTGCCTGCGCTGTGTGCGCTGCATGCCGCTGATCAGGCGCAGTTTTTCAAGACCTGCGCCGGCGTGAGATGCCGTGCGGCGGTGTCCGTCTTTGAAAACGGCTCTTTTATGGAAAGCAGCAGCGGAGAGCTGCAGCTGACCGCGTACGGTCTTTCCGGCATTCCCGTGTTTCAGATCAGCCGTTTTGCGGCCTATGCGCTGCGGCAGCGAAGCCGTGTCAGCGCGCAGGTCGATTTTGTGCCGGAGATGCGGGAAGGAAAACTGCGGACATTTCTGCAGGAGGAAGGCAGACGCCATCCGGATTATACGGCAGAGCAGGTGCTGTGCGGCATTGTCAACAGCCGCCTGGCGCAGGCGCTGTGCCGCATTGCGGGAATCCGCCCGCAGCAGCGGATGAAGGATTCGGACAGGCAGCTGGCAGCGCTGGTGCGCAGCCTGAAAAAGCTTCGTTTTGAGATAAAAGGCACGAATGATTTTGATCAGTCGCAGGTGACAGCCGGCGGGATCAGCACGCGGGAGATCGACAGCAATACCATGATGTCACGCCTCGTGCCGGGACTGTATATAACCGGTGAGCTCCTTGATATCGAAGGCATCTGCGGCGGCTTTAATCTGCAGTGGGCCTGGGCGACCGGTGTGCTCGCCGGCCGGCATGCAGCAGGAGGCAGACATGCTTAAAATTACCAACATCCGGCTGCCCTTTGACGCAGAGGAAGATGCTCTGCGCAGGGTGGTTCTGAAAAAACTCCGTATTCATCCGGATGAACTGAAAAAAATGCGGATTCTGAAGTGTTCCCTGGATGCCCGGCGCGGACGGCGCGGCGGACACAGCGGACAGATCTGCCGCGAATACAGCGTTGCCGTGCAGGTGAAGAAGGAAGCGGAGATTCTCCGCCGGCACCGCGGCGACCGGGATATTGCAGTTTATCATGAAAATAAATATCATTTTCCATATCACGCCGAAGGCAGGCCTGCGCAGCCGCCTGTGATCGTGGGCAGCGGGCCGGCAGGTCTTTTCTGCGGGCTGTATCTTGCCAGAGCAGGATTTGCCCCGATCGTGATCGAGCGCGGCCGGGAGGTCGAGGTCAGAAAAGAGAAGGTGCAGGCTTTCTGGAACGGCGGCAGGCTGGACCCGGAGTGCAACGTGCAGTTCGGAGAAGGCGGCGCCGGCACATTTTCAGACGGCAAGCTCGGCACGATGGTCAAGGACCGCAGCGGCATGCGCACAGCGGTTCTGGAGACATTCGTCGAAGCCGGTGCCCCGGAAGAAATTCTCTACACGAACAAGCCGCATCTGGGCACGGACCAGCTGTCCGACATTGTCCGCAATATGCGGAAAGAGATCATAAGTTTCGGCGGGCAGGTGCATTTCGGCTGCCGCGCGGATGATCTTATCCTGGAAGACGGCCGCCTGCAGGGCATCCGGCTGTCTTCCGGCGAGTGCATCGCGGCGCCGGCGGCGGTGCTGGCCGTCGGACACAGCGCGCGCGATACCTTCCGGATGCTGTACAGACGCGGCATGCATATCGAGCAGAAGCCGTTTGCCATCGGCGTCAGGGCCGAGCACCCGCAGTCGATGATCAACAAGGCGCAGTACGGCACGGAGGATGACCGCCTGCC
>Ga0256404_1006079_pt1 | contig 20439 bp, 18 predicted proteins | sample RumenRJG_01DNA_FD_185990 | JGI IMG/M metagenome (GOLD analysis project Ga0256404, IMG submission 185990) | Bovine rumen microbial communities from Lethbridge, Alberta, Canada - RJG_01 | ecosystem: Host-associated > Mammals > Digestive system > Stomach > Rumen | place: Canada: Alberta | collected...
TGTATGCCTGCCAAGTCTGCGCGATTGTGGTCAGGTCACCATCTTTCGGGAACATCATATTCACCATGCTGTTAAAGCCATTCGCTTCATACTCAGGCAGATGAGTGATATAGGCATCGTCATAGTCACCGGTGAACATCACTTCGTCCGTCCACTTGGAAGCCGCCTGCTCGGGATGTTTGGCACGCCATCGGTTCAGCGCCTCGTTGCAGGCGTCATGCAGTTGTTTCCAACGCCACGGGTGCACATAACCTACGACATCGCAGCGGAAACCGTCTATACCGAATTCCTCCACCCATGCCGCGATATACCGTATCACATAATCATCCGGCGCCAGCGTGGTGTCCTTTCGCAAGGCTTTCATCGCAGGCCACGTCCACGCATCATTGTCGTTGCCTTCCCGTTGCCATTTGCGATGCAGGAAAGCCGGCAGGCGAACCGGCTCCGTCTTTTCGGTCAGATAATCCGGCAGGCCGTACAGGGTCATCTGATACGGGTCGTCCGTCTCAGCCGGTCGGCGCAACCATTCGGTGGTGTACCAATCGGGCTGGTCATACATTGCCTCCAACCACGCAGCGTAGTTGATGTCACGACGATGTTCCACCGCTGCTGTTTCCGTATCAATACCCGGCACTGTAGCAAATCCTTGCTGCAACGCATCCAAGTACGTCGGATAACCGATATCGTTGATATTGGCTCCTTCCATCACGCGGATACCTTGCGCATGCAGTTCGTCTATCAGCGCACGGTATTCCTCAATCGTACCGAAGTTCTTGTCCATCTGGGTATAGTCCAGCGGGTAGTAACCATGGTAACCGTAGTGCGGGAAGTCATTGACCACCCAACCGCTGCCGGGCACCCAACCATGCACTTGTTCGTACGGATCGGTCAGCCAAACAACATCTACGCCCAAGTCGGTAAAGTAGCCCTCTTTGGCTTTCAGCAAGAGTCCGGCGTAGTCGCCTCCATGAAAGGTAGAAGCGTTCATGCGTTCGCTACCGTAGTCGGTGCAGCGACCATACTGTTGGTCATTGGTACTATCGCCGTTGCAAAAACGGTCCACCAGCACAAAATAGACGGTCGCTTTGTTCCAAGCGAAACCATCTTCTTCTGCCTTCTTTCCGCATGACGCGAACATCGTCGCAGCCAATGCCAGGATGATTAGTTTTTTCATAACACTTAATGTTTAGTTAATAATGTTATTGCTATGCTATATGCACATACAAACAAAAAGCGCAGACCTCGTGTTGCTTACTCACAGTTCGAGGCCTTCGCTAACCTATCAAGTCAAATAAACAACAGGAAACCTACGCCGATATGACAAACCGCTTGCATAGATATAGCAAGACGGGTATAATAGTCATACCCATAGGCATCTATTGGTTACTTTGGTTTTGACTTGATACGGTAAAGTTTGCGAAACTTTCGAACCGTCAAACACAAAGCGTCAATAAACGCTATTTCAATACATTTTGAATCCCTCTAACCCTCTCCTAATAGGAGTTCGGCGTAGATTGGATTCCGTGAGTTGAGCACCTTACTATTACGCGCGCTGCGTGTTATGCACCCAAATCGGGTGCAAAGGTACGAAAAAAATATGGATTGGGCAAATTTTGGGGCGGGAAAGTGATAGATTTCTACATTTTGCAGGCAAAATGAGGAAAAAACGGAAGATGAAGATAGAATTTTGTGTGAAAGTGTGAAAGTGTGAAAGAGACGAGCATTGCTGCTCGCCTCTTTCCGGAATCTCGTGTTTGACATCACGAGCACTGAACAAAATTAGAGTTTCTTCCACCTCGTATCGGAGAGTTTTTCGATCTTGCCGTTACCACGCCAGCGGTTGAGAACCATGCTGATTGCAGAACCTTTGACGGACTGACCTTTGCGGGCACGAAGCTTGATAAGGTCGGCGTTGGAAAACTCTGCCGGAAGCAATTCGAGCAGCGAGGTTGCAGAACCACGTTCACCGGAGAAGATGTCGAGTGCGCCGGTTAACTCTTGTTCGAGTTGATCGCCCCAGAGTTCCATCTGATTGCGGAACACATATTCAGCAACCCATTCCGCGAACTGACCTACGGTCTTGGTGAACTTGCGGTTTTCGAGCAAGTAACAAAGCATACCTGCACGGAAGCCGATGACACCTGCACGACGACGGAGTGTATCCATGGCGTGAGAGTCTGCGTCGATGGCTTGCTGACGCTTGGCTTCAAGCCAGTTAGCGATAGTTTGACTGAGTTGCGGACAGACGATGGTTCCTTGCTCTGCGTCCAGTTGTCGCGCCCAACGGATAATCTCTGCTCGTTCTGCTTCCGTATATGGAGCAAAGACAGGAATTTCGGTGAAACTGGTGTCAGGTAATTGTGCGAAACATACACGTGTTGCAAGTCCGTTTTCGAGGTCTTTGAAGAACCGTTTCATAGAGTTGGGAGTTCCAGTCAGAAGCAGGTTATAATAGACCTTGATATGCGCATTGAATGAAGCATCAGACATGTACGCTTGACCGTATTCCGCATTATCGAACGCCAGACGGTAGATGTCGGATTTTTGGCTCCAAACTCCGGCACGTTCGGACTTGACCAGCGTGTCCATTTCCTCGCCGATACCGATGAGGTGTTTGCCTTCGGCATAGGTGAGCAACTGGAGCAACTTGGCAATCGAAATGGCTACGCCATTGTTGCGCGGACAAGCGTGCGGATCTTCGGGTTGGTTCTTGCTGTTCTTCGAGGCACGGAGTTTGTCCTTGTACGCCTGTTCTTTCTCACGCTCAATTGCGTCTTGCTCGTTGATGGGAGTGAGCAGCAGATCCAACGGTTTGCGGATGAAAGACTTACCGGATGCAGCCGGTGCCGTGATACAAGAGAAGAACGAGAGCGATTGTTCTTGACGGTCGAGGTACTCAAAGCGGATACGTGTGGCGAGTGTGCCGAGGATAGGCAACGAGGCAATGACCATTGCAGGACGGTAATCTTCGGGAAGACGACGGCATACTAATTTCAACAATCTCGGTAACTCCGGTAACGGCAGATCGGTTGCTTTATTTAGTTCGTTCCCTGCTCGGTGTGATAGCGCCGAGTCCCGTTCACATATCGCTACCGCACCTTGCACAATCGTCGGTATCTGACTTTTACGCGGTCTTCCTATCGCCGACGAAATAGCCTGTTTTCTCTCCTGCTCGCTCAAACCAAAATCCGGCAACACCCGCAACAGTAATCCCGCATCAAAATCGCAGATATACCGCATATAATTCGCCAAACTGAAATACACCGTATTTCTCTCTCCTTGCATTGCGCCTTCAGCGGATCCAATCTCGATCATCAGTTGCTTGACGATCTCTTCATACGCTATCCCTCGGTAGGATAAAGTATTGCACCCTTCGGCGATATTTTTATCGCCGCTCTCCACATGCGCCGGCAGTGCCAGCATTTCTTTGTCTGCTGCTCGGAATGAAAGTTCCGAGAACAATCCTTCCCGATCCTCATATAGTACATACTCCCTCGGTATTACATAACTCGCTCTCGCCAGATCCTTCGTTACCGCATCATACTCCTTAATCCCCAGCACTTTCGCCATACGGAGTTGTGCGGCTTCGATGGATTCGCGTTCGAGACGTTCACCGATAATACGGATTCCGTGACCGGAAGCGGTAATGGCGACCAGCACAATGCCGTGCCGGCGTAATGATGACGCGACGAGTTCGTCGCTTAATGGTGACGCGCTTTTAGCGCTAAATGATGAAATGATGTTATTCCACCATTCTCTGGGGTTCTCCACATGATCGACGTCCAACATAGCGAGACCGGATGGGATAGCATCTGCACTCACGCGTTTATTGTTAACGAACGCACGTGCATGCGGGATGATGATTGGCAGCCGACGTTTGAGCGCTTGCTTGCGGTCGTTGAAGTCGGGTGCTGCCGGGTCGAGTGCTGCGATTTGGTCGCAGATGTTCTTTACTGCGGGACGATCAATGATTTCGTTCCAGATGTCTTCGGTGCAAGGCAATGGAAAGCCTTGCGTAACAGATAATTGATAGGTTATCATAACTTTAATTTACGATTTAACGATTTACGATTTACGATTTTAGATTGGACTTTACTGAGTTCCACTTTCCTTTCTGGTGTTTCCAGTTGTAACCTACGGGATGGATTTCTTCGTGATCTTCCGGCCACGGTTTGCGTTCCTTCTTGGCGCGTTTATGGACAGCTGCTTGCATTGCTTTCCATTGTTCTTCCGTGACTTGGAGTTTCTCGATGTTGTGTGGATTCCACACGTCGCAATCGACGATGACATCCTGCATGGTGGCTCGGCAATGCGTTTTGAGCGGTACATCGTTCACTCCGCGCACCTGACCTTTCTCCTCGTAGTACGGGCAGGCGCTACTACACTTCGCGCCGCCCTTACGTAATGCAACCAATTGAACGGACATACGTACTACTTTTTGAGGTTACGGATGGCTTCCACCACTTTCGCCATGTCCATCTCGCAGAGGTTTTCTCCCATCTGGTCAACCTGCGATGCCAGGATGTCGGCGAGGTCGCGTCCATCGGCATAGTCGCCATGCGGGATGTACAACTCCAGTTTGATGTGATTGGCGTTTGCCGACACTTTGCCGTAACGGCTCTTATCGAGCGTCTGCCAGTGGAGTTCGGGATGAACGGTCTGTTCCCGTGCTCCTCGTTCGGTGAAAGTGAACTTGTCTTCCTCGTTGCGGAAGAGTGTTCCTTTACGGCTGTCCAACACTTGCAAGTCTCCTTGCTTCATCAGCGTGACTAAGTCCACGCACAAATTAATGTTTTTTTTCATTGTTGTATGTAATTAGCTCTGTGGCAACGTGCCGCAGACACCAAAAAACTTACAACTTTGAGACCTCAATTTTTCGTTAAATATGAAGTAAATTTTGAAATATTTCGTTAAATGACAAATAAAAAACGACTGACAAGATGTCGGTCGTTTCTTATGACTTTGTGGCAGTCGTGCGAGTTATTGACTGCCGTATGGTTTGATGTGTTCTCGCTGGCAACCTAACTTGTAGATGCTATTGATGAGATCCGCTATTTCTTTGAACTTACGGAAGAATCCTTCAACATCCGGGACAGAGCATTGCCAATTGGGATAACGTGTGTTGTCATCTATGTATGCTCTGTATTTAGTCAAGTTCTGTGAGTTCTTCGGTACTTCTCTAAAGCGTTTGTCTTGTAGAATTTCTTCCAATTGCGCATAGTTTTTAATGATGCCAAGATCTTTTCCCCATCGTTCTGCTGCAACCCAATCATAGGTATTGCTCAGCAGATACCGATAGGAGTCTTTTGGTTTGTAATCTTGCGCTTTGAGCATAGCTTCTTTGAATAAGCGCCGATGCTGGTCAATCGTTCCGTCAGTCAATTCTCCTGTTGGCTGCTCGGCAGGTAGTTCCTGAGGTTGTGAAGTTGTTTCGGCAGGCGATTCCGTTTGTTGACCATAATAGTTATTTATAGTCTGCTCACCAACACCACCTTCATGCACTTCAATCTTTTTGGCTACATTGTCACCCAAAATGATTTGGGTTGGTTGTAGTTTACCAGTGGTTAACGCTTCCAGTATTTGTTTTTGCATTTCATCTTGGTTCATGGCTATTCTCGTATTTATTAGTTACATTGTCCCCCATTGCAAAGTTATCTACATGCTCAATATGCAGATGTAGTTCTTGCGGAGTTTGTTGTTTGGGTTGTTCGTTATTTTTCTTTATCCATTCCTTCATCCTATCATCGGTGTACTGCGCAAGGAATTGCATGGCCAATACCAAACTTTCCCTTGCCATAAAATTAGGAATCACCACAGGAGCCATTTGTTCAATTTCAGCATATTCCTCCTGTAATTGTTTGCTTAATACCTCATAAGCATCTATATCAGTAGCCGGATAGAGACGTCTGTTGTCATGCTTCATTTCTTCTTTAATCTGCTTTAGACGCAAGTCGATGAAGACATCAAAACACTTATTGCGCAACTCGCAATCCAAATTGTCTATAGTTGGCAACTCACGGAAATCCTCTTTGCCGCTCATCATCAGCATACGATAGCCATGCGCCAGATATAGGCACTTGCAGAAATCATAACTATTGGTTGTCAACAAACGTCTACTATATTTCTCCAATCGCAATATATGTTGTACCATTCCGATACGTTGACCTACAATCTCGCGGCTATCATAGATAGATTGCGCAATACAAACCAATTCTTCCGGCTGAACATCTTTGATAAATACCGTCAACTCATCCATGTCGGGTTGGTCTTTCCATATCTTCGGAATAGGATTGCAAAATAATCCATTCATCCGCATATAGATATGTATCAAGTATCTTGCTTCCTCTACAAACTCTTTAGCTTTCCTCTCATCCAATTTCTTCTCAGCCATATCCTGTAGATATCCAAGTACATCCACACGCCGTGTAGGATATGGTATCACATGAAGAAATGTATGCAATAGCAGATAGTATGGAAAGGTTTTACCGAACAAGTGCTGGTATTTCACGACTTCGTTGAAAGCCACTTCCCAATCAACTTGCGCAAGGTTTTTACCATTTCCGATTTCGGCAAATAACTCAAGAGGATTGATAGTAGGTGGAGCAGTTTTCTTGTACTCCTTCATATCGCGAATGGTTTTCTCAACATCCTCAATAACGAAACGGAAATTCTGTCTGCTCTGTAGCGTTTGCTTCAAGTCATTGGCGAGTGCTTCTTCTTGAATCGTATTCAGACCATCAACGCAAAGCAGAATATACAAAGCCGCTGCCGTTTGATAGCCGGGACTTCTTCTGTAATAATTCTGTGTCGGGTTCTGTTGCTGTAATATGGCTTGTGCCTTATCAATATAATCCCAAGCAGAAAGAACTTTCTCGGGATGTTCTTTTAACTCATCGCGTAGATTTATCGCCAGTCGTAACACCATCATAGGTGGCACCGGATTGTGCGAATCTGCGCATGATGTTATGTAGCGCAGCAGTATGCGAGCGTCTGTTTCTTGTTGATTGTTTTCCATGATTGTTATTTGGTGTATTTTTTATCTACATTATCTCCGAGAGCTAAGTTTTGGACATGCTCTATATGCACAGGCGATACATTTGTCTTTTTTTCTAATTCACATATTTTCGCTTCTTCATATCGGATGAAGCATTGCATAAGGTTAACAACCTGAGGCATACATGATTCACAAGATGATATCCAAGACTTTATCAAGTCTTTATCAACCTGTGCATTCTCTTCTTTGTCTAAGTCTTGGAGCATCTTCTCCTTGTTTTTTCTAAAACTGTCGATAAGCGCCTTGCTTTGTGTAAACTCAAAGATTTCTTTGTCCTCCTCTAACATATATTTTCTACATTCTACTTCAGACGGAAGGAATGGTCGGGTTTCATCATCCGCTATTAGTTGATCCATTACGTACTTGATACGCTGATGTATATATATATCGAAACAGCCATTGCGTAAAGCGGGAGGAAGTGTCAATTTAGTAGAAACCTCCTTTACACGCTTACTGGTCGTATAAACCATTCTGCAAGTATTGGCAGCAAATAATTTTAAGCAAAATTGTATAATATCATAATTCCCGACGTCAGCAGTAACTTTTTTGCCAAAAATGCGAGATATATCAGCAATGACAGCTTTACTTGAAGAATCTATTTTATGATGAGCAACAAAACTGCTCGACTGTTGCATTAGAACAATCATTTCTTCCGGTGAGATATTTTCACATAAGAAAGAGAATTCATCCAAAGGAGCCAGTTTATCCTCCCATTTGTGCGTGATAGTTCTCCCTTCTGATACAAGTTCCCTTAGTTTGCTATAGTATTCCGTCAACGACACACAAGCATCTTCCCATTCGAGCAACTGCGCTTTGTCTTCTATTACAAAATATGCGTTTTGTTTTAGAAAAACCAGACATTCTATCCGTTTCGAATAGGATGGTACATGATAAAGAGTATCACGTATGATAGAGAAGAGGACAACTTCGTGATGGCGTTCTCGAATAAATTGAAGAGTCTCTACCATTTCTCTCCAAGGGACGTCTTTGAGATATCTTAAGCTATTTATTGTATCTGCTAATTCTATAACAAAATCATCCAGAGCTTTATTAACAATCTCAGGAGTAATTGACAATTCCAAGTCCTTTCTATCCGATTCCATACATATATATATTGTTTAGTTGCGCGAAAATTCGCGCAAAGGTACAAAAAATATCTGACATATGCAAGTTTTGAGGGTGAGAATCGTGCAAATGAATTTTCACACTTTCACACTTTCACATATAAATGTAAGTTGGATTTTGGAGCATAATTAATATAATATTTATATTATTATAATTATGGGGAATTTTTCGAGGTACGCGGATGCGTGAAAGTGTGAAAGTGTGAAACTTCCACACATCACGCTGGAGAAAAATACAAAAAAATGAAAAAAAATTGCAAAAAAATTTGGAGAAGGTGGAATGTTTGACGTACCTTTGCATCGTGATTCGAAAAAGGATCGCGCACGTAAACGTGACGTTCGGGATGGTCGCGAAATGGTCGCGAGAAAGGAGGCAATATGATAGCAGAAATGATTATACCCATCGATACGCTGAGAGGACAACTCAGAAAAGACGGATACTATTTCAGGATGTACAAAGGCAAACAGATTGTGCAGCGGTGTCCGAACCGGAAAGAGCATGTCAAAACAGCGAACGAGCAGGCGAATCAAGAGCGATTCGTTGAGCGGTATAGAAAGAAGAAAAATACGTAACCGCGCGTGTTGAAAGAAAGCGGGCATTAAACCTAAACTTTAACCCCTCTACGCTGACCGGAGGTAAAACATGGTTAGTATAACGATGGCAGAGATTAAGCCGATGGCGCTTATTGAAAGTATGCGCAAGAAAGTGTGCGAGCACAGCGATGTGTATTTCCGCACGAACAAGAAAACCGGTAAGGTCTATACCGGCAAGTTGTGTAACCCGTCCACGAAGGAACCGAGTTCGGCGCAAACGGCAGCGAAAGCGCGTTTTGCGAAGGTGTCCGCAGCAATCCGTACCATCCTGGCAGGAACGAGCGAGCAAAAGACCCAGTTGGTGGCCGAGTACAATGCTCAGCACAAGATCGGTAGTTTGTTCGGTTATGCGATGAGCAAGCTGAATGACCAGTATGACGCTAACGGAGATTTGATCTCCAACGGCGACTAAGTTAACCTCGCGGGCAAACCCCTCGTACATGTACCAAAACCTCGTTTTAGTAGTAAGTACTCGGGGCAGCTCCGCTCTCCCCAAAAATTAAAATTATTTGGGGACCCCAAAATTTATCTTTAACAAATCTAAATTTTTATTAACTATGGCACATGTAGAATGGAGCGCCGGTATTGATTCTGTATCCGGCGCATTGAGCAAACCGGGAAAGAACCCGCAACACAGTTGTAACAAAATGCTGCTTGGTACCCACCGCGTAGCACCGACGGAGAACAACAAGTGTAACCGCTTGTACCTCCGGAAGAAAGTGAAACGTACCACCCCGATCACGGCGGATGAGGCTGCAGCACGTCTGCGTTTCAGCACCGTAGCCGCGATGGTGAAGCAGCGTAAAGGCGACCTCACCAAGATCGCAGCGGACCAAGCAGCCTTCATGGATCAAAAGGACCTTGCAGGCGGTAAGAAGACCCTCAAGGCTTACTACTGGAAGATCTGCGGAGACCAGTACGACAGCCAGCAAGGCTAACGGCTAATGGTTCAGAAAGGAGGTGAAAATCATGACGAAAGAACAAATTTATAAGATCATCGTCACCCTCACAACCGCTATTGTGACCTGTCTGGCAATTGCTTTTGGTCTCAGTTCCTGCAACGTGACGCGAACGATCACGACCAAGAGCGAGTACTGGCAGAAAGCCGACACAAGTGTGGTGATTCAGACAAAGACCATCGAGACGTACGATGCAAGTAAAAAGGGCATCTATTAGCGAAGAAGGCGGCAGCAATGCCGCTTTCTTTTGTTTCATGGGAGAGATAAGGGAATAAAGAAGAGGAGCAGTTCCGAAGAACTACTCCTCACATTAAATCCCAAAGGAATGATTACTCCTCTTTTTTGGTTTTCTTAGCAGCTGCTTTCTTAGCCGGCTTCTCTGCTTCGGCTTCGAGGGAAGCCTTCAGTTCTGCGAGAGCGGAGAGATCACCGAGGGTGGTCTTCTCTACCTTCGGCAGGTCGAGAGCGGGTTCTTCAGCCTTAGCGGCTTTCTTAGCTGCCTTCGGAGCTGCCTCTTTGCGCTCCTCCCATGTACGGAGGTGCGAAACGAGGATACGCTTAGCGTCACGGTTGAACTCAATCACCTTGAACGGCAGAGTGTCGCCCACAGCAACCGGGCTCTTGTCTTCCTTCTGGAGGTGGCGGGTAGTGCAGAAGCCCTCAACGCCTTCCTCGAGCGAAACGACAGCGCCCTTGTCGGTCAGTTCAACAACCTTACCATCAACGATGGTATCTACGCCGAACTTAGCCTCGAGCTCTTCCCACGGGTTCTCCTCGAGTTGCTTGTGACCGAGGGAGAGACGGCGGTTAGCTACGTCGATGTCGAGAACGACAACTTCGATCTGTGCGCCGATCTGGGTGAACTCATTCGGGTGTTTGATCTTCTTGGTCCAGCTGAGGTCGCTGATGTGGATGAGTCCGTCCACGCCTTCCTCGATCTCAACAAAGACACCGAAGTTGGTGAAGTTACGAACCTTAGCCCAGTGGCGAGTGCCAACTGCGTACTTGGTCTCGACGTTAGCCCACGGATCAGCCTTGAGTTGCTTGATACCGAGGGACATCTTACGCTCAGCGCGGTCGAGGGTGAGGATAACAGCATCTACCTCGTCGCCGACTTTGAGGAAGTCGTTAGCGGAACGGAGGTGCTGGCTCCAGCTCATCTCACTTACGTGAACGAGGCCTTCTACGCCTTCTGCGATCTCAACGAATGCGCCGTAATCAGCCATCACAACAACCTTACCGTGAACCTTGTCGCCTACCTTGAGGTTAGCGTCCAGAGCATCCCAAGGATGCGGAGTCAACTGCTTGAGACCGAGAGCGATACGTTTCTTCTCCTCATCGAAGTCGAGGATAACAACGTTGATCTTCTGGTCGAGTTGCAGCAGCTCGTGCGGGTCGTTAACGCGTCCCCAGCTGAGGTCGGTGATGTGGATAAGACCATCCACGCCTCCGAGGTCGATGAAGACACCGTAGTTGGTGATGTTCTTAACCGTACCTTCGAGTACCTGACCCTTCTCGAGTTTGCCGACGATCTCAGCCTTTTGAGCCTCGAGTTCAGCCTCGATGAGTGCTTTGTGGGAAACAACGACGTTGCGGAATTCCGGATTGAGTTTGACGATCTTGAACTCCATCGTCTTACCAACGAGGATGTCATAGTCGCGAACCGGCTTCACGTCAATCTGGCTACCCGGGAGGAATGCTTCCATACCGAGAACGTCCACGATCATACCGCCTTTCGAACGCCATTTGATGTAACCGGTAACGATCTCACCTGCGTTGTAAGCCTCGTTAACGCGGTCCCAAGCCTTCGCAGTACGTGCCTCGTTGTGAGAGAGTACGAGCTGGCCTTTCTTGTCCTCCTGGCTCTTGATGTAGACTTCTACTTTGTCGCCTACCTTGAGTTCGGGGTTGTAACGGAACTCAGAAGCCGGAACGATACCGTCGGATTTGTAACCAACGTTCACAACGACTTCGCGTTTGTTGAGTGCGATGACAGTACCCTCAACGACTTCGTTGTCCTTGATGGCGCTCAGGGTGTCATTATACTTTTGGATTTCTTCTTCGTTTTTTGTGCCTTGCTGTTGTGCTTCATAGGCATCCCAGTCGAAGTTCTGGAGAGAAAGATTTTCTGCCATGTGGTAGAATTGTGGGAAATGAAAATTGAAAAATGAAAATTGAAAGGATTTTTCAAGTTCCAAATTCCCGTTAAAAGTTAAACATGTTAGCCTTTTTCTCGCGAAAAAGCGTGCAAAATTACAAAAATATTTTGACATGTGCAAATTTTTTTGTATCTTTGCAGCGTTTTTTTGAAAATTGTTAAATACAGATACTATTATGGCAGCTTACAAATGGACTTTAAAGAAGATGGGTGGTGCTACCCGGGTATGTATTCAGTCGGGTGAGGATATCCGTCATTTAGGTGAGTTAGACAAGAAACAATGGACGGTGATGTCCTGTCCGGTTGAGGGACTGGAGATCAGTTCGGCTTCGCTGAAGTTGATGGACGTCGATGGTGACGGTAAGTTGAGGATGAATGAGGTGATTGCAACTGCTGAGTGGTTATGCGCAAACCTCAAGAATCCGGATACGTTGTTGGAACAGAGCGATGTCATCGATATTGAGAATATCGCCGATGAGGGGTTACGGGTTATCGGTGAGCGGTTACAGAAAGACGGCCAAGTCTCGCTGGCAGATGTGGAGGCAGCTATCGCTGCGGTGAAGGTAGAGGAGAAGGCGATTCCGGCGGCACCGATAGAGGCAGATGTAATCGCTGCTTATAAGGAGAAACAGGCGGAGTATGCCGCATATTTCGAGCAAGAGAAGTTACAGAAATTAGGTCTGGCGGTGATCGCTGAGGATGCGGCTAAACCGGGTATGAGTGAGAAGGATTTTCTGGCGATGGGTAAGAAGATCTCCGATTGGGAAGCGGCAAAAGCAGAAGCAGAAGGAGCGAACGCGGCGGCTATGGCTGCGGCGACGGCGGAGTTTATGCCGTTACGTAAGTTGCTCTTGCTGCACCGGGATTTCTACCGTCTGCTGAAGAACTTCGTGAACCTGCAGGTCTTCTATGATTTTAAAGCGGGTGTTCAGGAAGTGGCATCGTTCCAGGCGGGTACCTTATATATCGACCAGCGTGCATGCCATGTGTGCGTACGGGTGAATGATCTGCCGAAACACGACGCGCAGGCACCGTTAAGCGGTATCTACCTGCTGTACTGCAACTGCGAGAACAAGAAGACGGGCAAGACGCTGCAGATTGTGGCTTCGATGACACAGGGTGACATCAAGAACCTGAGTGTAGGCAAGAACGGTGTGTTCTACGACAACGACGGCCTGGACTATGATGCCACGGTGTTCAAGATCATCGAGAACCCGATTTCTATCCTGCAGGCTTTCTGGACACCGTACCGCCGGATGAGCAAGTGGATCGAAGACAAGATCAATAAATCCGCTGCAGAAAAGGATGCCGCTATGATGAATGACATGACAGCCACGGCGGAGGCGAAGACGGAAGGAAAAGAGGCACCGAAATCGAGTTTCGATATTGCCAAGTTCGCCGGAATCTTTGCTGCCATCGGTATGGCATTAGGTATGTTGGCGTCGGCTTTGGTAGGTGTGATCAACGGTTTGGTGGGTCTGCCTTGGTGGGCATATATCGCTATCTTCGTAGGAATCATATTGTTGATTTCGGGACCGAGTATGGTGATGGCTTACCTCAAGTTACGTCGTCGTAACCTGGCGCCGGTACTGAACGCCAACGGTTGGGCAGTCAACGCGGATGCGAAGATCTCGATTAGGTTCGGCAAAGTGCTGACAGAGAAAGTGAAGTTTATACAGTTGTAAGGGTTACAGGTTATGGGTTACAGGTTATGGGTATTAGGTCTGCTGATGTGCTTTAGCACATGGATGATGGCGGATAATGTGTTTACGGAGGATCTGGAGATTGAGCAGGACAGTGTGGCAAGTGATAACTCGGGTGACGAGTTGGAAGACTTGGACGATTTGGACGTACGTGGTTCGGAGTTACCGGAGTGCTTAGCCGGTCTGTTTGCGCACGACACGTTGATATTAGGTTGTGACTTGGCTTTGCTGCCGAGTAAGATTGTGGTGCGCACGAAGGACGGCGACGTGGTGTATAAGTTAGCACCGCAGTTCATGTTAGGTGACACGACGCTGCTGACGCACCACCCTGCGGATAGTGCGTACCATAACATATGGACGAACGCGCGTGTCAATCCGTACGATAAGCTGTTTGACCAGTTGAAAGAGGACGTGCATATCTCGATGGCCGGTTTCCGTTTGCCGCACCCGGGTTATGTGACCAGTCCGTATGGTATGCGTAAGTACAGGATGCACAAGGGAACGGATATCAAGGTGCAGATCGGCGACTCGATCCGGAGTGCTTGGGACGGTCAGGTGCGTATCGTAGGATGGGATCCTCACGGATACGGTTACTACGTAGTAGTACGTCATACCAATGGTCTGGAAACGATCTATGGTCACTTGAGTAGTCCATTGGTAGATGAATACCAGTTGGTGGATGCCGGTGAGGTGTTAGGATTAGGAGGCAACACCGGTCGTTCGACGGGTAGTCACCTGCACTGGGAGATCCGTTATCTGGGCGAAGCGATGAACCCGGCGAACTTTGTGGATTTCAGTACTGGTCAGTTGAAGAACAAAGAGGAGTACGTGATCGGCATCAAGGCCATGAAGCAGAAGAAAGCCGAGCAGGCGGCGATGCAGTATTACAAAGTGAAACAGGGTGATACGCTGAGTGGCATTGCGAAGAAATACGGCACCTCGGTTAAGCGGCTGTGTCAGTTGAATAACATCAAAGAGACGACTATCCTGCAGATAGGCAGAAAATTACGGGTTAAGTAATTTCCTGCGTTAAACCGTTAAACCGTTAAAACGTTATGAAACTACGAACTTTGTTATTGTGCCTGCTGGCGACAGCCGGTGTAGGCATGATGGAGGCGAAGACGGTGAAATACACCATTTCGCTGATTCAACCGGAGTATGCATCGGAGATGGGTGAGAAAGGATGGGTGGAGTCTTCTCCGACGGTGACATTACCGGACGGCATGGAGTTGTTCATCAACGAATGGAACCCGACGACGGGTCAGATTCGTGTGGATTGCAACTACGGTTGTTGGGATTCCAATTTCAATATCGGTAACAAGAAACCGTTTAAGGGTGCGATCACGAAAGTGGAATTAGTGTACACGGGTGAACTGGATCCGGAGCATGTGACGTTTGAGACGAAGACCGGTAACTTCCCTGTTTTTTACGGTGATTACGAAGCGAAGGTAGAGCCGAATAAGTTAGTTTGGGAACTGGACTGGCACGGAAAAAAGGATAAGTTTCATATCCAGGTGGAGTCCACGGAAGCAAAGAACACGAGTAGGGTGATGGTGTCGGAGATCAATGTGTACTACAACAGCCGTGTGCGCTGTGACACGGATGGACCGGCGGTAGAAGAGGGCGATGACGAGGAGGACGAGGTGGGCGAACCGCAACCGGTTAAACCGGAACCGTCGGTTACACCGAAGCCGATTACTCCTGTTGATCCTCAACCGAAACTACAACAGGAACAGCCATCGAGGAAAGGTGGATGGATGACGCAGTTGGTTAATGAGCAGAAAGCGCAGAAACCGCAGAACCCTCAACAACCGAAGCAACCTCAACAGCCTCAACAACCTCAGAAACCGAAGGATCCGACGAAACCGGAACCGCCGGGAACGATTGATGTGAAGATCAAGAAGCACTTGTTAGAACCGCTGACGGAGGAGGAGTTTGCCATGATCAAGGCGAAACGTCTGCCGTTTGGTGACGAGTGTTTGGATGCTACGCGTAACTGGGTGAAGCATATCCCGGATATCATCGCCAAGGAGTCAGCGGAGTGCCAGGCAGAGTTGCGCAAGTTGACGTACAACGAATACCTGCAGTTCATGCATGCTACCTTTGAGTCGGCGGCGGTGGATTTCGTGAACATCGTCACGATGCCGGAGAAGGATTATATGCACAAAGAAGAGGAGTTCTTACGCAAGGCGAAAGACTCGTTGCTCATCTTGGGAGCAGAGTGGGTGCGTCTGTACGATATCAAGGATCCGAATATGGACCGGACCATACGGGCGTACTGCGAGAAGAACCTGCCGTTAATGAAATTGATAAAGAAGTACCCGAATTTAATGGGGTATATCCTGTTTTAGACCTTACTCGTGGTGGTAAGGCTCATTGCGAAGAATGGTCATCGCGCGGTAGATCTGCTCGATGGCCATTAATCGTATCATCTGGTGGGAAAAAGTCATCTTAGAGAAGGATATTTTTCCATTCGCACGGGCATAGACGGCAGGGGAGAATCCGTAGGGACCGCCGATGACGAGCACGAGGTCACGCCCGGAAGACATCTTGCGTTGCATGAAATCAGCGAACTCGATGGAGCGGTACTGCGCACCGTGTTCATCGAGCAGGAGTACGTCCATGGCAGGCGTGAGAAAGCGCAGGATGGCTTCGCCTTCGGCGGTCTTGATCTGGTCTTCCGTAAGCGACTTGGCGTTTTTGAGATCGGGTAGGGTGACGATCTCAAACGGCACATAATGGATGAGCCGTTGCCGATAGTCGTCAATAAGGGAGATGAGGCGGTTATCGACCGTCTTACCAGTTACTAAGAATATTATCTTCATCGGTAAAATACGCTTCAAAATCATCACCGGTCCAGACGTACCGATAGACGGAAAGGCTTCCCATCTCACCGTCGCATCCTGCGATGGCGGTGTAATAGGTGGCACCTTCTTCGAAGATGACATGACCGTCACCGAGGAAGGAGTTATCGATGGCGTTGACACCAAAACGGATATTCTCTTCCAGCAACTCCTTATTCTCCGCTATGTCGCTGATCAGTTCGTAGAGCCGTTCGTAAGGCGTTTGACCATAGGTATCAGTCACAAAAGCGCTGTCGCAGGTAGCGGCGATGTAGGGATAGTAATCGACGATGGAACCGTTACTGTCCACGGGGTAGATATAATCCCAGTACCCTTTGACGCGGTATTCGAAGGTGACATCCACCGTGCTGTATGGCGCGGTATGGACCGTGGTGAGGTACAGTTTTCCGACAGGTGCCATCGTCTCCGGGTTGACGACGAAGGCATAAATCCAGTAGTCGGTGTCGGCTTCAAGCAGCGTGAAGACATGGTTGACATTACCATACTGGAGAGCATGGCTGGAGAAAGGCGCGATGTTAAACTCTCCATTCAGCAGCTGCTCATGCCGCCATGCGAGGTATTCCACGTTCGCCGAGTCAAGAGACAGCATCATAAACTGCTTCTGGTAAGACATAGGATCGACATCTTTGACCACGGGTTCGCAGGAGATAAGGTAATACGCTTCTTTGTTGGTCTTAAACTCACAACGAATGAAGGCTGCCGAGACGGTCTGGACGTTGATGGTGATTTCTACGTCTGAGGTCTCCCATTTGGCTTCCGGATCGCAGGAGCAAAACATTATTATTGAGAATAATAATGCGATTGGATATTTGATATAGGATATTGGATATTTACTGCTCATAGATGCTCCTTTCTTCTTCTTCCTGGATAAGGAGGGATTGGACGGAATAGATAAAGCGGATACAGGTCTTGGTATGCGTGCCGTAATGACCGAAGTTATAGGTTATATTCGATCGCCTCCATTTGGACTTGGCGTTCGATGCGTTGGCATAGGGCACGGTCTCATCGTCCATGGAATGGAGGATATAAACCGAGGCTTGCGGAGACCAGTTCTGCGCAACGATGGAGTTGGTGGTCATGGCTTTGTACAGTTCAGCCACCTTATTGGATTTCTGGTCCATGGCTTCTTCGGTTAGTATTTTATGGGTGACCTTGGTGCCGATGAAGGAGTTAATCTGGGCTGAGGAGTACCGTTTGCAGTTGATCCATGCATCCATCTTTTCGCACAACCAAGGCTGCATCATGTCGCTGAGTTCCATGTTGAGGTTATTGCCTTTGATCATACCTTGGAGTACGAGTGGCACGGCGACCGGATAACTGGCGGTGTCGGTGTTGACGAAGCGTTCGTAGGTTGCTTTGACGTCATAGGGACCACCACCGGCAAAGACGCGGTGGATATTCACATGCCGATTCGGATCGTCGGAGTCCTGTTCCGACTCAATGAGTTGCTCGACGGCCATGGTGTTGGCTCCACCTTGACTGTATCCCATGAGGTAGATATCGTCGTATTCGGGTGCGCGATCGACCGCTTTGAGCCATTCACGCACGGCGAGGTACATGTCGAACACCTGGTGCGCCGTTGTCTCCATGACGAGGTAAGGATGGATTTCGTTGGCCGTGACGCCGTATCCCTGGTAGTCCGGGATGACGAGACCGTAACCGAGTTTGACGAGAACTCCTTCCAGCGAGAAGCAGTTGGATGGTGCTTCGGCATTGGAGCAGACGGTGTAATGGCTGACGAGAATCATTCGTTTGGGTTTGCTGTCACGAGGTAACATCACCTTTCCTGAGAGGGTGATGGTGTCCCAGTTATGATCGATACTTTTGTACGTTCCAACGATCTCGATGATATGATTCTGGTTACCGAATTTGAGCAACTGCTGCACGACGGCGGTGCCGGTGACGCTGCTGGTCTTGAAGGGACCGGGGTCGCCTTCTGAGGATTCTTCCGACTCGTCGGACCACTCGCAGACCGGTGTTCCGTCCGGCAGGTAACAAGCGTACGGCAGACCCTGACTCAGGTCCGTCTCATGGGTGCCGATCACTTGGAACTTGGTGGTTTTTGCACCTTCCAGGTCCATAAAGTCCACTGTCATATCCTTGCGGATCTGGCAACTGAAGAACGATATTGCTAACAGCAATATCATTGGATATTGGATATTGGATATTGGATATTTCATTAGAATCGTGCTCCTATGCTGACATTAATCATTCGTGAAGAAAGGAGGAAGATGGTGTTTTTGTTTTTTAGCGCATACATACCTCCAAAATCGACTGCTGCGAACCAGCGGTCGTAGTTAGCGCTGACGCCGAAGACGGTGAGATTTATCGCCGCACCTATGTCGTTATGAAAACCGTACGCATTCGTTTCCGTACCGCCGTTGATGTCCATGCCGACACCGAGACCGGAGTAGAGGTTAACGTAAGGATGATGGAAATACGTGAACCGTATCGTAGGCATAATGATGCAGTTGAAGAAATAATGCTTCGGATCCCGACTCTGCTCGATGCCTCTTCCGTCACGGACCACATTATCCCATCCCACTTCGCTGAGGTCCACCATCGCACCGAGGGAGAACCAGTAACAGAAACGGCGCTGGTACTCGAGCCACAGATGCTGGTGATAGCGATGGTTCTCGTGGTAGGTTTGCCGGTAACCGGTAGGCATCGTGAGCGTATAACTTGACGGATTCCGCCACATGAGGGTTTCAAACAACTGGTCACCCCAACCGATACGGATCTCGTTCCGGTTCGCCTTTTTACCGTTCACGTCCAGGTTGGTGACACGGTCCCATTTCGACTCCGCAAATGCACTTGTTGCCAGGCAACAGAGCGCAATAAGTATGTATTTTTTCATTTTCTTAGCCATAGAGGCACGATTTCTTCGAAAACACGGCACAAAATTACAATTTTTTTTGCATATATGCAAATTTTTTACTAATTTTGCAGCGTAAATCCGAATAATTATGAAAAAAGAAGAACTTCGTAAACTTATTGCGATTTGGTTTGAAGAGGATATTCGCGATGGAGACCATACCTCGCTCAGTTGTATTCCGCCTACTCAGATGGGTTGCCAGCAGTTGATTATCAAGGACACGGGTGTGTTAGCCGGTGTGGAAGTGGCGAAAGAGATCATTAATTATTTTGATCCCGAGTGCCGCTTTGAGCAGTTCCTGCACGACGGTGACCATGTGAAGCCGGGTGACGTGGCATTTAAGGTGTACGGCAAGGAGTTGAGTCTGCTGCAGATTGAGCGTACGATGCTCAATATTATGCAACGGATGTCGGGTGTGGCGACTACGGCGTATAAGTACCAACGTCTGATTGAGGACACGGGTTGTCATGTGCTGGATACCCGTAAGACCACGCCGGGATTGCGGTATCTGGAGAAAGAAGCCGTGGCATTAGGTGGCGGTATGAACCATCGTATCGGTCTGTTCGATATGATTCTACTCAAGGATAACCATGTGGACTTCGCCGGAGGTATCACGAACGCGCTCACGCGTGCGCGTGATTATTGTAAGGAGAAGGGCAAGAACCTCAAGATCGAGATCGAGGTTCGTAATTTCGATGAGATCAACGAGGCGCTGGCAACGAATATTCCGGATCGAATTATGCTGGATAACTTCACTCCGGCGAAGACCAAAGAAGCGGTGGATGTGATCCGTGCATGGGAGAAGACAGCCGGAAGACATATGGAGATCGAGTCCAGCGGCGGTATCACCATCGACACGATTCGTGACTATGCGATCCAAGGTGTGGACTTTGTGTCCGTAGGTGCCTTGACGCACAGCTATAAGAGCCTTGACATGTCGTTTAAGGCAGTTAAGTAAGGGTTAGCGGAGCCACGCTTTTGGTGTCAGTTTAGTACCGTCCGGCAGTTGGGGTTTAGACAAGATCGTCACCCATGCCGGGCGGTTTTTTGATTTGTCTTGGGACTTATACTCATAACTGCGGGGACACGGATCGTCCGGCTTAAATTC
>Ga0256404_1006080_pt1 | contig 20437 bp, 14 predicted proteins | sample RumenRJG_01DNA_FD_185990 | JGI IMG/M metagenome (GOLD analysis project Ga0256404, IMG submission 185990) | Bovine rumen microbial communities from Lethbridge, Alberta, Canada - RJG_01 | ecosystem: Host-associated > Mammals > Digestive system > Stomach > Rumen | place: Canada: Alberta | collected...
GAGCATCTAGCTCTCTCTATTGCTTGCATTCTTCCGAATGTCTTTTCTTGTTTATCTGACGTGTTTCTGTTCAGTTATCAGTGTTCGGCTGCGTCCCTCTCGGGACTGCTCGCCTATAGTACCACGCATCTCCGCCCTTTGCAAGGGTTTTTCCCAAAAAAGTGAAGAAAGTTTCTCTCATGTTGATTTTAAGGCTTCTAAAGGCATATTTTTCTATGAATGCAAAAAAGAGAATGGCGAACCATTCTCTTTAAGCATTACTTGCGGCTACTTTTACACGTGACCATAAATCTGCAATAATCTTACGTGATTTATCATTATAGCCAAAGACTTCATCTTTCGCATAACCTAAACGTGGTGTATAAGCTGCATTACCTTTAAATGTAGTTTTGGCAAGCTGATCTTCAACCGACTTAACCGGTGAAGTATAGCCAACATATTCTGAGTTTGCTGTGGCAACTTTCTTAGTTAGAATATATTTCATAAACTCTGTCGCAAGTGGGACATTGGAAGCATTTTTTGGAATAACCATTGCATCCGTCCAGATATTTGTACCTTCTTTAGGCATATAGAAGCCCATATTCTTATTTGTGGAAAGAATACTTGCGGCATCACCAGAATAGACAAGACCCAATGCCTTTCTAGCCTGAGCCATATTATCAATGATTTCATCAGTTACAATTTCAGTATTCATTGTCTTCATGACATCTACCCACCAGTCATAGGCTTTCTCTAGCTCTGCTTCACTGGTTGTATTCATAGAATAGCCAAGAGATTTTAAGGCCATCATGAAGGAATCACGTTCTGAATCATAAACATAAACCTGGCCCTTGAACTTTGTATCTTTGAAAATAGCAAAGCCTTCTCGATCAAGCTCATCCACGGTCACTTTACGCTTATCATAGACAATTCCTACGCTACCCCAGAAATAAGGGATGGAATAGGCATTATCCTTATCATAGGACTGATGAAGAATGAGCGGATTAATTGCATTAAATGTCTTCTTTAAAGCTTTTTGATCAAGCTTCTGCAACATATTTTCACCAATTAATCTTTGAATCATATAATCACTAGGAATCAATAAGTCATATTTTTCACCATTAGCGACCTTGATATACATCTGTTCATTACTATCAAAGTTATCCATGATGACTTTAGCGCCTGTTGTATCTTCAAACTCTGCAACCATGTCTTCATCGATATACTCACTTGGCATATAGATATGTAATGTCTGACCACCAAATTTTGCTGTCGAATTGCTTTTTAGGCCGGCAAGAGAGCCAATAATAATTGCTATGACAAGTCCAGCAATAACGAATATAGGCCATTTCTTTGCTTGTTTTAATTCTGTTGTTTCTTTGACATGCTTAGCACGAATTGCAGGCACAACATTGACAAGGATAAGAATGATGGTAATGAGTACGACAAAGACTGTAGAAATGGCATTAACGGATGGATTGACACGTTTACTCATCGTATAAACCATGATGGAAAGGTTCTTGACACCTCCACCAGTGACAAAGTAAGAAATAATGAAATCATCAATACTCATCGTAAAGGCAATCAAGCTACCAGAGACAATACCGGGCATGATTTCAGGGACGATGACTTGAAGAATAGCACGAAATGGTGTTGCTCCTAAATCCATGGCCGCATCCGCCAAGTTAGGATCAAGCGCCCTTACACGGGGCAGGACAGAAAGGATGACATAGGGAATACAGAAAGCAACATGTGCCAAAAGCAATGTCCCAAAGCCCTTTGTAATATTCAATGTAATAAATAAAAGCATCAAGCCAATGGCAGTGACAATATCAGGGTTCATTAGTGGAAAGTCATTAACGACTGACACATAACGGCGTACACGTTTTGTTGATTGGGATAAGCCAATTGCTGTCATTGTCCCAATAACCGTAGAGATAATTGTAGCTAGAATGGCGACAAGGATTGTCACATAGAGTGATTCCATCATTGAATGGTTCTTCAGCATGGCCTGATACCACTTCAATGAGAACCCTGTAAAACTTGTCAAAGACTTCGAACTATTGAAGGAAATGACCATCATAAAGACAATGGGCAAATAGAAGAAGATTAAAGCTAAAATCATCAAGAGACGACCAAAATATCTTTTTTCTTTTTTCATTATTCGTCCTCCTGCTGATGATTATTGGAATCGATACGACGTACAAGATACATGGAAAGCATCATAATAACTGCCATAATCATAGAAATAGCACTACCAAAATTCCATTCTCCAACCGTAATAAACTGGTTCTCAATAACATTACCAATTAAGAAATACTGTCCCCCACCAAGCAATTTAGGAATAAAGAATGAACTTACTGCCGGTAAGAAGACTAAGGCAATACCAGAAATTACTCCGGATAATGATAATGGAAGAATGACTCTTCTAAATGTTTCTTTCTTGCTTGCACCTAAATCATAGCTTGCTTCAATTAATGAAGGATCTATTTTTGTCAAGGCCGTATTAATCTGAAGAATCATGAATGGCAGGAAGTTATAAACCATGCCAATCAGGACGGCTGTTTCTGTGTATAGCAGTTCCACATGCTTAAAGCCAAAGAGAGAGAAAATCCAGGCAAATAAACCATCATTGGATAATAAGCCAATCCAGGCATATGTTCTTACAAGCATATTGATCCACATTGGAAGAGTAATAAGCAAGATCAGATTATTACGTTTCTTTTCTGGCGTCTTGGCAATAAAGTAAGCAAGAGGATAGCCTAAAAGCAGGCAGATGATTGTTGTTTTCACTGCAATCAACAATGATCTCAACAAGATCATCAAGAAGTCCTTATCCGTAAAGAATTTGACGTAGTTATGAATAGTAAGCTTGAAAGGCAGAATGCTATTGCCCTGCTTCATGAATGAGTACATTGCAATCAGCAGCATCGGTAACAACAACATTAAAACTGACCAGACAATATATGGTATGACAAGCTGTCTAAATTTCTTCATTTAAAAGCCCATCTTTTCCATAACATGAATATCTTCAGGATTGAAAGTAAGGCCGACTTCCTTACCTTCTTCCACATAGTCCGTAGTATGAATTTTGAATTCACGACCAGTTGTTGAGAATGTGACTTTGTAGATTCCCTGCTTTAAGTTTTCTGGATCAAACTCATAATCAACGAATAGTTCGACATTTTCATCTTCATCATCCAGCTTCCAAGCCTGCGCATTAGCCCATACCTTTAAGTCCGTATCAAGAGCTTGTGATTCAGCAATTTCATCAGCTGTCTTGAAGAAGTTAAAGGCGGAAATAGCTTCATTAGCTTTTTTATTTTCAACTACACGCTGATCAATAACCCAGATTTTTCTTGTCACTTCAAGACCATTGGATGTTGAGAATGTGACATGGTATTCACCTGTTTCCTGCTTTAAGTCTGTTTCGACATGGGCAATGGAAGTGAATTCATCTGTTTCTGGATTCCATGCCTGGGCGCCTGCACGGGCAATGATTTCCGTATCATCAATACCTTCCATATCTTCTAAGTCAAGATAGAAGTCATTGGCTGAAATCATTTCCTTGCCATCTTCGGAACGCTTTGTATTATCCCCAACAATATGCATATTGACATTAACAGTCGTACCTGGCACAGTTTCAACCATGATTTCATAATGCACACCTTTGAATAATACAGATAACACTTCACCCGTCATCTTACCTTTTTCCACAGGCACAATATCAATATCTTCTGGACGAATAATTACATCAACACGCTCATTATCCTTAAAGCCCTTATCCACACAATCAAAGATCGTATCATCAAACTTTACCTTTTCATCTTCCAACATGATGGCAGGCACAATATTACTCTCCCCAATAAACTGTGCTACATAGCGATTGACAGGTTCATTATAAATTTCTTCAGGAGAACCAACTTGCTGGATTTCCCCCTTATTCATAACAACGATCTTATCACTCATTGTCAAAGCTTCTTCCTGATCATGTGTGACAAAGATAAAGGTAATGCCAACTTCCTGTTGAATACGTTTTAATTCATACTGCATTTCTTTTCTCAATTTATGATCCAAGGCCGATAATGGTTCATCCAATAATAATACTTTTGGTTCATTGACAAGCGCTCTCGCAATCGCTACACGCTGCTGCTGACCACCGGAGAGAAGTGTGACATCTTTCTTTTCGAAGCCTTCAAGACCAATCAGCTTCAACATACGCATAACCTTCTGATCAATAACGTCCTTACTCATCTTCTTGATTTTTAAGCCAAAGGCAATGTTGTCATAGACATTCATATGGGGAAATAAGGCATAACGCTGAAAGACAGTATTTAATTCACGTTTATAAGGTGGCACATTCTTAATGTCTTCCCCATCAAGAATAATCTGTCCTTCATTAGGCTCTAAAAAGCCCCCAAGAATTCTTAACAATGTTGTCTTCCCACATCCTGAAGGTCCCAACAATGTCACAAATTCATTTTCATAAATATCTAAATCTATTCCTTTTAAAACAACTGCATCGCCAAAGTTCTTGACGATGTGTTTAAATTCAATAATTTTCTTTCTTTCATCCATTTTCATTTTCTCCTCTAGAATAATGGTGGTGTCGTAATCCAAAGTACAATCGCATCCGTGCTATTCGGGTTAGAGAGATAATGTTCATGTGAGCCATCAACATAGAATGTTTCTTTTTGATGAATCTTACATTTCTTTTCACCATAGACAAGCTCTACACATCCCTGCAGCACATAGCCAAATTCTTCCCCTTCATGCTCATGCATTTGCTTCGATGTTTGATGTTGATGAAGGGTAAGACGAATAGGTTCCATTTTATTTTTTTGTGCATTAGGCACAATCCATTCAATCGTCCCATCTTCACGTTCATCCACAAAATAGTCTTCTTCTTTAAAGACAATCTGTTTTTCTTTTTCTTCTTTGAAGAAATCCGATAAATTTGTGCCCAACGCTTCAAGAATATCTTCCAGTGTACTAATACTTGGTGAAGTCAGATCACGTTCAAGCTGTGACAGAAAGCCTTTTGTCAACTCACTTCGTGAAGCAAGTTCTTCAAGCGTCAAGCCGTTCTTGGTTCGCAAAGCCTTTATTTTCTTCCCAATCTCCATAATGCCTCCGTTTTATATACTAAACTCTTTGTTTATTATACCGATATTATTATAGTCTTATGAATAGAAAATGCAAGTTAATTAAACATTAAGTTTAATTAACTAAACTCTAAATATTTGACATCATTTGAGAGTCAAAGTAAAATAAAGGTGGTGATGTATATGGATAATATAAAAATAAACTTTATGAATGTCATAAGCAATGTATTCACAAGTGTCATGAAAGCCCAGGAAGAATATATTCGTCATAGCGAATATAGCGACCTTTCCTTAACTGAGATGCATGTCCTCGAGGCAGTCAAGAAAGAAAACTTCCCAACCATGAGTAATGTCAGTGCCCGTCTCAAGATTACCATCGGCACGCTTACTACCAATGTCAAAACCATCATCAAGAAAGGATACCTGACAAAAAAGCCATATCCGAAGGACCATCGTTTTATGATTCTTTCTCTTACACCTAGAGGAGAAGATGCATTAAAAGTCCACGATCAGTTCCATCAGGAAATCATTCACATTCTTGATCATGCCATTCCAGAAAGTGAATTCTCATTTGTTTATCACGCATTCGAACAAGTACAAGATGAAGTCAAAATATTTAATGAAGAATTTAAAAACAAAAATAAAGGGCAATCACAATGATTGTCCTTTATTCATATACAAAAAAACTTCCCGCAGGAAGTATCATACAACATGGTGCCGACTATAGGAATTGAACCCACAACCTACTGATTACAAGTCAGTTGCTCTACCAATTGAGCTAAGTCGGCAGCATCTCATAAAAATGGTGGGAGCTAACGGGCTCGAACCGCTGACCCTCTGCTTGTAAGGCAGACGCTCTCCCAACTGAGCTAAGCTCCCACTAAATGGTGACGGATACGGGATTCGAACCCGTGAATGCATGCGTGAAAGGCATGTGAGTTAACCGTTTCTCCAATCCGCCACAAGATGGCGCCTCAAGTAGGACTCGAACCTACGACCCCCTGATTAACAGTCAGATGCTCTAACCAACTGAGCTATTGAGGCATTTGCTTCAGAAGCACTCGGCTTCGTGGTGCTCACTTAATATACCATGTGTTTTTTTATAATGCAAGTCCTTTTTTTATTTTTTTCTTCTTTTGTTTTCTTTTTCCGTTATAATGAAAGCATATCTTTGACAGAAAGGATAAAATTGATGAATACACGTACAAAATATAATCTTCTCCTTGTTTTAACGGCAATGATTTGGGGTAGTGCTTTTGTTGCTCAAAAAAGTGGTGGTACGATTGGTGGCTTTACTTATAATGGCATTCGAACCCTCCTTGGCGGCCTTGTCCTCATTCCTATTTACTTCCTCTTACGTAAGAATAAAGAAATGAAGACTTCCATAATGGGTGGTATCTTCTGTGGGCTAGCACTCTTTATTGCTTCCAACCTCCAACAATTTGGCATCAATAACACCAGTGCCTCAAAAGCCGGCTTCATCACTTCGCTCTATGCAATTATTGTTCCCTTCCTCTCCGTCTTTCTTCACAAGAAGATCAGGCCGATAGTCTGGGTGAGTGTTGTGATTTCTTTAGCTGGTCTTTATTTACTCAATTATAGTGCTGAAGGGTTATCCATTAATATCGGTGATATCCAATTAATGCTTTGCGCCCTGGCTTTTGCTTTTCAGATTCTCATCATTGATCACTATTCTGATCATGTGAATGGTGTCTTGATGAGTGCAACACAGTTTATTGTTGCCGGTCTATTGAGTATTGTCTGTATGTTTCTTTTTGAAAAGCCACAAATCAATGATATTCTTGCATCTTGGTGGCCTATTGTTTATGCCGGTGTTTTCTCCTGTGCGATTGCCTACACCTTACAGATTGTTGGCCAGCGCTATGTGCCTCCAACCGAAGCAAGCCTGATCTTCTGTCTTGAATCGGTCTTCTCGCTTCTTGCTGGAACAATCTTCCTGCATGAGAGAATGAAGGCTATAAATTATATTGGTTGTCTATTGATTTTTATTGCCGTTGTGTTATCGCAATGGCCAAAAAAGGCGGAACGCTAAGTTCCGTCTTTTATAATTGATGCGTCATTTCGCCTAGTATGCGAATACCCTTGACAATCTTTTCATCCGTTGGAGTAGAGAAATTTAAACGTAGTGCATAACAAGGCTTCTCTTCATTCGTATAGAAGGAAATACCTGGAACAATAGCTACATTGTTTTCAATTGCTTTTTGCGCAAATTTCAATACATCACTGCCTTCAGGCAAGTTCACCCAGATAAACATCCCACCATCGGGTCTTGTATAAGTCACTCTTTCATCAAATGTTTCATCCATTGTTTTCAACATCAAGGCACATTTCTTCTTATAAATGGCTCTAATACGTGATAAATGAGCATTCATATCACAGGTTGATAAGAAACGAGCAGCGACTTTCTGGGCCCATAAGTTTGTATGCACATCAGCGCCTTGTTTCGCCACAACCATTTTTCCTACAATATCTTCACGACCAATACATACCGCTAAACGCAAACCAGGAGCAAGAATCTTGGAAAGTGATGCGGCATAAATAACCATATCATCTTCATCAAGAGATTTGATAGAAGGTACATGTTCTTCTGTAAAACGAATAGCACCATATGGATTGTCTTCAAGAATAAGCACGCCATATTTCTTACACAGGGCAAGCACCTGTTTTCTTGTTTCAAGGGACATTGTTGTTCCCATTGGATTCTGGAAATTAGGAATGGTATAGAAGAATTTCGGTCTTGGCTGAATGCTTAATGCCGTTTCAAGCTGAGCTAAGTCAAGCTGCCCTTCTTCGCTAAAGCCGACACCTCTTAAGATAGCACCATCTTCCTTAAAGGAATTTAAGGCTCCCAAAAAGGCTGGTTCTTCACAGGCAACAACATCCCCTTCATTACAAAGCACCTTTGTAAGCAGGTCCATGATCTGCTGAGAACCCGTTGTAGCAATGATCTGGTCGACGGCTCTTGTCACCTGTTCCTCACGATTAAAGAATTTATTGGCAGCTTCCAAGAAGCCTGCATCCCCCTCTGTGATGCCATACTGCAATAAGCCAATTGGATCTTCTTCAAAGAGTTCAGCTGAAATACGTTTGAGGTCTTCAACTGGAAAGGCATCACTGGCAGGATTGCCTCCCGCAAATGAAATCACATCCGGATTCGATGTCATCTTTAAGATTTCTCTGATGGCACTTGCCTGTACGCTCTGCATTTTTCTTGAAATTTCGACTTTCATACTATTCTTCCCCACTTTCTTGTTCATTCATCACTTTTGTCGCTAGGTCCCTGACTTTGTCGACAACCTCGCGGTTAAAGATTTCCTCTGGGTCATTAATGCCCTGTTCCACAAGCATAATCATGCTGATCCACACTAAGAGATAGAGTGGATTGAAAACATCACCCACACTAAAGGTAGAAAGATGCTGGTGGAAGACCCATTGAATAGAATGCATGTTCTTATGCACAAATTCATCAAGTTCATTGATATAAGTATAACCCATATAGTGCATTCGATGAATGAGCTTTGTCTGGGTAATCAAGCTATCATCAATGACAAGTCTTACCCCATACTGTTCTTTAGCATCATCTAGTAAATCTTTGAGAACAGGTGTATCGATGACATAGTGAATAAGCGAATTCTTATTGATATCCGTCTTCAGCACTTTTTCTTCATGCACCAGGCCTTCATTATAGGCATCAACGGCATTAGAAATCGCAACAAACTCTTCATCACATAACTCTAATGTTGCCGCAAGTCTTGTCAGTCTGCGTCTGATGTCTCGAGGAATCTCATATTGGCTCTTATAGCCAAGCCCATGTTCAATCTCCGCCCATGAGTGTTGTAAGGTCGTACGAATCTGCACTTCAAAGATAAGATTCTTGTAGTCTGAATACTCAATCATGCGACATCGTTCATCCGTAAACTTGACAAGAAGATGCAACGAATTATAACCGTAATCTATGCGATCTTCCTGATTCTTCTTACGCCGATCACTATATTCAACGATTTCAAAATTCTCCTTGATTGCTTCATAGAAACGATCAATATCATCTTCAAAAAGCAAGATGACCCTTGCTGCTACGACATCAGTAATATCATTGATATCATGGTATTTATTCTTAAATTCAATCTTTCTTTTCAAGCTATCTTCTGCTTTAATACGTACAGCATAATTAGATATACGAAAATGATTTTTCTTGATAATTCTTGAAAAGATATCATTGATATCATGGACCATACTGCGATAGATAGCAGCATTCTCATGATACTGATCTATGATTTTTGCACTATAATTGACAAGTTCCATACAATTCACTCCTGAAACCCATTATACACTATCCGAGGCTCTATGAATATAAAGAAAAAAACAGCCATGACTTATGTCATGACTGTCGGGAGGGGCTTCTTTCTAACCCCATCATAATCTATCTTCTTGTAAATACAAGCTTTTTTCTATTTTTTAAGAAAAATCAGAACGTGGTGTTCCTTTCTTATACACATAGATCATCCCTACAATCCCTACAGCGATAAAAATCAGGGAAATCACTTGAGCAATACGCAATGGCCCAAGCATTAATGAATCCGTACGCATCCCCTCGACAAAGAAACGCACAATCCCATAGCCGATAAAATAACTAAAGAACTGCGTACCATTCTTCCTTGAGAAATGGCGAACAAGTAAGATAATCACCAAAAAGACAATAACATTGCCCACTGACTCATAAAGGAATGTTGGATGATGATAGGCATTTTCAATATACATATTCTTAATGATGAATTGTGGCAGATGTAATGACTGTAAGAATTGAAGACTGACTGCTGAGCCATATGCCTCATGATTAAAGAAGTTTCCCCAGCGGCCTAGCGCCTGGGCAATCAAGACACCTGGCATAATCGCATCCCCTGCGACAAGAAAAGGAATTTCATGTTTTTTAAAGAAATAAGCGGAATAGATGAGCCCGGCAAAGATACCGCCCTGGATAGCAAGGCCACCATGCCACACAGCAAAGATTTCCATCGGATTGGCAGCATAGAGCTCATTCCACATAAAGATGACATACCAGATACGCGCCCCGATAATACCAAGCAACAATAAGGCAAAGAAATAATCCGAAAGAATATTTCTGGCATAGCCTAGTTTCTTAAAGCGATACTGGCCTAGTTCATAGGCAATTAATGCTCCGGTAATAATACATAAAGCATAGTAATGGATCTCTAGCGATCCAATTTTGAGAAAGACGGAAAAAGATGGAAAAAACTGCATTGTTATGACTCCTGTTTACTCTTGATATTCGCTAGAATACGATTAATGAATTCCTTTGAACTATCAAAGCCTGATGATCTTAGCTGCATATTCATGACTGCTGCTTCAATAATGGCCGCCATAGAACGACCGCCCGTTACTGGTACAACAATCTTATGAATAGGAATACCTAAGATATCCTCAGTATTTTCATCTTCCTCTAAGCCTATACGCTGATATTCACGTGATGGTAACCAGCGTTCTAGCTGAATAATCATTTCGACAATATCGCTATCGAGCACACTGCCAGCCCCAAACATCTTGCTGACATCAATAACCCCAATACCTCTAATTTCCAACAAGTTTTTCAAGACCTTTGGTGAACGGCCACGAATACTTGAAGAAATATGGAAGAGTTCAATGGCATCATCGGCAATGAGCTGATGACCCTTCTTGATCAGTTCAAGGGCAATTTCGCTCTTACCAATACCACTATCACCACGAATAATAACACCCTTACCATAGATATTCAGGAATACCCCATGCATTAATGTCTCTGGTGCCAGTAATTCATCAAGATGACTCTGCAATGTGATGGATACACGACCTGTTGGTAATTCTGTCTCAAAGATTGGGAAATTACGTTTAATCGCAATATTCTTTAAAATATCAGGTGCTTTATAGCCTTTCGCAATGATGATACATGGTGTTTCATCATTGACAAGCTTTGAGAAACAAGCGAGCTGGCTTTCTGCACTCATTTCATGAATGAAGGCATTCTCTTTTTCACCAAGAAGAATAATTCTTCTAAAATCTGAATGTTTAAAGAAACCTGCCAGTTCAAAACCAGGACGGTTGATTTCAGCGACATAGACTTCTCGCTCCATCGAAGCATCATCACCAGTCACTCTTTTATAAACATCGAGATCTAATAAACGACTTAATTTTGCGGATTTACTCATAGGATCCTCCTTATAACAGTTCCTTTAAGAACCAGCCAGTGCGGCTCTCATCACACTTGGCAACTTTTTCAGGTGTGCCCTGTACAACTATTGTACCACCCGCATCGCCGCCTTCCAACCCTAAATCAATAACCCAGTCAGCCACCTTAATGACATCAAGATTATGTTCAATAACGAGTACTGTATCACCATTATCTACGATTGTCTGAAGGACTTGAATGAGACGATTGACATCATCAGAATGTAATCCTGTTGTTGGTTCATCAAGAATATAGAGTGTCTTACCCGTAGCCTTCTTCTGTAATTCACTCGCTAGCTTAACACGTTGGGCCTCACCACCAGAGAGTGTTGTTGAAGACTGGCCAAGCTTAATATAGCCTAAGCCGACATCATAGAGCGCTTTAATCTTATTGTAGATACGAGGTAAGTTTTCAAAAAAACCAAGGGCTTCTTCAATGGTCATTTCAAGGACATCATAGATATTCTTGCCTTTATAGGTAACCTGCAATGTCTCTTCATTATAACGCTTGCCACCACATTCCTCACATGGGACATAGACATCGGGTAAGAAGTGCATCGAGATACGTTTCACCCCATCCCCTTGACAAGCTTCACAACGTCCGCCCTTCGTATTGAAAGAGAAACGTCCCTTATCATAGCCGCGCATCTTGGCTTCTGGTGTTTTCGCAAAGAGATCACGAATATCATCAAAGACACCCGTATAAGTCACTGGATTACTTCTTGGTGTACGACCAATTGGTTCCTGCGAAACTTCAATAACTTTATCAATATTTTCAATCCCACGAATCTCTTTATGCAGGCCTGGTTTTTCTTTCGACTTATAGATTTTCATCTTTAAGCCTTTAGCAAGGATATCATTGACAAGAGTTGATTTGCCCGACCCAGAAACACCTGTGACAACGATGAACTTGCCAAGTGGGAATTTCACATTGATATTCTTCAGATTATGTTCCTTAGCCCCTCTGACTTCAAGATAGAGGCCATTGCCTTTACGGCGTTTTTTAGGCACTTCAATTTTCTTGCGTCCTGACAAATAAGCACCAGTAATCGATTTCTCATTAGCCATCACTTCTTCCGGTGTCCCCGCTGCAACAAGCTCACCGCCATGAATACCAGCTCCTGGGCCTACATCAACAATGAAATCTGAAGCTCGCATCGTATCTTCATCATGTTCAACGACAAGCACAGAATTACCTAAATCACGCATATCCTGCAAAGTCTGGATCAGGCGGGCATTATCACGCTGATGCAAACCTATAGAAGGTTCATCAAGGACATAGAGCACACCCGATAAACGCGAACCAATCTGTGTCGCTAGACGAATACGCTGTGCCTCACCACCTGACAGACCGCCCGCACGACGCGCCAATGTTAAATAGCCTAAGCCAACATTATGCAAGAACGTTAAACGATCTTTGATTTCCTTAATGATCAAACGGGCAATCTTTTCTTCCATGATGGATAATTTTAAATGGGTAATAAAATCAAGCGCCTGATCAATGGACATGGCTGTAAATTCAGCGATATTAATGCCCCCAACCTGGACGGATAGCACCATTTCATTTAAACGTTTGCCATGACATGTTGGACAGATATGTTCACTCATGAATGAAGCATAATATTCCTTAGCCCATGATGATGTTGTCTCCTGATAACGTCTTTCAATGAGGGTCTTGACCCCTTCAATATACTTTGTCGTGCGTGAGACATTACCACTTGATGATGTGATTTCATAATGAATAGGTTCCTTGGAACCATAGAAGATAATATCTAATTCTTTCTTTGTGAAATCCTTAAGGGGCTTATTGAGATCAATATGGTAGTAATCTAATAGCTTAGTGAAAGTCTGCCATTCAATACGATCAGTACCAACAGCTGTCTTAAAGTAACGTAAACCACCTTCATTAATTGATAAATTCCAGTCAGGAATCAATAAATCATCATCAACCTCTTCCTTAATACCAAGTCCCTTACAATCAGGACAAGCACCTAATGGATTATTGAAAGAGAAAAGACGTGGTTCAAGCTTAGGGACAGAAAAGCCACAAATAGGACATGCCTGATTGGCACTAAAGAGCTTTTCAACACCCTGTGTTAAGTTCTCAACAATACATTCCCCATCAGCTAACTTCAACGCTGTTTCAATGGAGTCAGTTAAGCGGGCATGATAGCCTTCTTTTTTGACAATACGGTCCACAACTACATCAATGGTATGTTTCTTATTCTTTTCAAGGAGAATATCATCTTCCAACATGCGCATCTCTCCATCAACCTTAACACGCACAAAACCATCTTTGAGAAGCTTCTCAAAGAGTTCTTTATGTGTCCCCTTCTGGTTCATTGCCATGCGGGCTAAGATTTGAAGCTTATCGCGATCATCATACTGATCAACAATATCAACCATCTGCTTAATCGTTTGTGCTTCAATCAGAATATTGTGATTAGGACAATAAGCATGACCTACACGGGCATAAAGCAAGCGCAAATAGTCATAGATTTCTGTGACTGTCCCAACTGTTGAACGAGGGTTATGGGACGTTGTTTTCTGGTCAATCGCAATTGCTGGTGATAAACCATCAATACTATCAACATCCGGCTTTTCCATGCCACCCATAAACTGTCTGGCATAGGCTGAAAGTGACTGGACATAACGACGCTGCCCTTCTGCATAGATGGTATCAAATGCCAGTGATGTCTTCCCACTTCCTGATAATCCTGTCAAAATGACAAGCTTATCTTTAGGAATGGAGACATTGACATTCTTGAGGTTGTTTTCACGCGCCCCTTTTACAATAATATGATCATTTGCCATTTTTTAACCCCCTTAATATCTTTTCTTTACTATAACCTGCAAGCTGCATGTCATAGGCTTTTTCGAGCAATGTACGATATTGGCTTCGATCTTCAAATCTGGCATCAATAAGATCCTGCCCAGTTACAAGAGGTTCTTCTGCCTCTGTCCCACACTTTGCCATAATATCTTCCATCTTTTTATCGAATTCCATAATCGTATCATAGGTAATTGCCCCGCGCCCTAGCTTATCACAGCGTGAAAGCATCATTAAGTCACGGACGGGCACTTTCCCTTCAATTTCCTTTAAAAGACGTTTGTATGTAATAGGCCGAATATGATGTCTAGCCATATTCATTAAACGCATATGATAAGCAATCATTGTGCGTACATAGTTACGCATTTTCTTGCCTTGAATAAGATCAACTTCCTGATCAAATACCTTAGCACCCACAATATCATGATAAAGTGCATGCCCATCAGGTGTTGTCACCGCTGGCTTACCAATATCATGCAATAAGGCTGACCACATAAAGGAGAGTGGATCACTGACATCCTTCTTCGTTAAGGCTGCTAAATCAAGCACTAACATCGTATGATTAAAGACATTGCCTTCAGGATGATAGTCAAGTCTTTGATTGGTATGGACAAGCGCTTCTAAGTAGGAAGGCAGGGCATGAATATCACGCAGAAAGATAAAGCCAGCAGAAGGATGAGGAGCCATGAGAATCTTATTGTATTCTTCAAAGACTCTCTCCCTGCTGATATCTTCCAGCATTCCTTCTTTAACCATTGCCTGACATTCATCAAATGTCTCCTGTGTGCAAGTCAGATCATAACGGGCAATAAAGCTGGCAGCTCTTAGAATGCGTAAGGGATCTTCTTTGAATTTCTCAGTATTGACAATGCGTAACTGTTTTCTCTGTAAATCACCAATTCCATCAAAGAAGTCATAGATGACACCTGTTTTATATTCATACATCAAAGCATTAATCGTAAAGTCACGACGACTTGCCGCCTTCTCTAAAGGCAGTTCAGGATCAATCTCAATACTAAAATCTTGATGCTTTGTGCCTGTTTTATATTCTACTCTCGGCAGGGCAAATTCATAACCTGGAAGTTGATCAAGATGAATAATCGCAAAAGATGAACCAAAGGTCATGACCTGACCAAAACGTGACAAGACTTCTACAAGATGGGCATAGGACATATGAAAGACCTCAATGTCATAATCTTTATTTGTGCGTTTCATCATATAATCACGCACAACCCCACCAACAAGATAAACACTGCCGCCCTCTTCTTCGATTGCATCAAAAATCTCCTGGGCAAGCTTGCTGCATTTGAGCTTACGCATCTCGCATCTCCTCAATCATATCGCGCAGTTCCATCGCTCTTTCAAAGTCAAGACGCTTGGCTGCATCTTTCATCTGTGCTTCAAGTTCACTAATAATTTCCTGCTTAGCCTTCTTGCCAGCTTTCTTGCCTTTCTTGACAAGCTTAGCAGCATGATCTTCAACTTCCTGACCATGAATCACTTCACGAATATCTTTCTTGATTGTTTTTGGTGTAATATTATGGGCTTTATTATAAGCTTCCTGGATACTGCGGCGACGCTGTGTCTCTTCAATGGCTTCACGCATACTATCCGTCATATTGTCGGCATACATAATGACCTTACCATGCGCATTACGGGCAGCACGACCAATCGTCTGGATCAGCGAACGACGGCTACGCAAGAAGCCTTCCTTATCCGCATCAAGAATACATACAAGAGAGACTTCCGGTAAATCCAAACCTTCTCTTAGCAAGTTGATACCAATCAGGACATCATAGCGACCTAAACGTAAATCACGTAAGATGACAGAACGTTCAATTGTTTTTGTATCACTATGCAAGTAGGCGACTTTCAAGCCAAATTCTTTGAGGTAATCCGTCAAATCTTCAGCCATGCGCTTTGTCAGTGTAGTAATAAGAACACGTTCATCTTTCTCTATACGTTCCTGTATCTCTGAAATAATATCATCAATTTGTCCTTCAATTGGACGTACTTCAATAACAGGATCAAGTAATCCTGTTGGTCTAATAATCTGTTCAACATAATGTCCATCTGTTGATTCAAGTTCATAATCACCAGGTGTCGCCGATACATAAACAGCCTGGTTAATCAGTTTTTCAAACTCTTCAAAACGTAAAGGCCTATTATCCAAGGCACTCGGCAATCTAAAGCCATATTCCACCAATGTTTCCTTACGGCTACGGTCACCATTAAACATTCCTCTGATCTGTGGCAACATAACATGGCTTTCATCCACTATCAACAAATAATCCTTAGGGAAATAGTCAATCAGACAGAATGGACGTTCCCCTGGTTTTCGGCCATCAATATGACGCGAGTAGTTTTCAATGCCTGGACAAACACCCACTTCTCTCAGCATTTCAACATCATGACGCGTACGCTGGTCAAGGCGTTCGTATTCAAGTGGCTTGCCTTCTTTTGTATAATAGTCAAGACGGTCTTTCAGTTCTTCTTCAATCGTCTTGCAGGCATGCAGCATATTTTCTTTGTTTGTGACATATTCATCTGCAGGATAGATTGTATAAGCATTATAGGCAGCAATTGTCTTGCCTGTTAATGGATCTGCTTCAGTAATACGATCCACCTCATCGCCAAAAAGCTCAACGCGTACATAATAGCTTTCGGTATGACCTGGTACAATTTCAATGACATCACCACGGACTCTAAACGTCCCTTTTGTCTGATCCATGTCATTTCGCACATACTGACGGTCAACAAGGAAGTTCAAGAGTTCTCGACGGTCAATCTCCTGACCAACATGCAAGGCAAATATCATTTCTTTATAACGATCTGGATTACCTAACCCATAGATGGAAGCAACCGAACCCACAACAATCGTATCCTCACGATCTAGCAATGAGTTCATCGCACTGGCACGAAGCATTTCAAGTTCATAGTTCTGTTGGGCTTCTTTATCAATATAAGTATCACTTTTAGGAATATAGGCTTCCGGCTGATAGAAATCAAAGTTAGAAATAAAATATTCAACACGATTATGTGGGAAGAATTCTTTAAGTTCTTCATAGAGCTGGGCTGCTAGTGTTTTATTATGCGATAACACAAGGGTTGGCTTATTGACAGCGGCAATCACATTCGCAAAAGTGAAAGTCTTACCTGTTCCTGTCCCACCAAGTAATACCTGCGTCTTCTTTCCTTCTTTAATGCCTTCCACCAATTCCTTGATGGCCTCTGGCTGATCGCCCATTGGCTGGAATGGTGAAACCAATTCAAAATTACGCTTCATTCAAGCACCCCCTTTATAATCGTCCTAAGATATCATTAAGTACACGATCATTTTTTGTATCAGTAATATAATGCATATAATCTGAAAGTAAGTTTTCAAAGTCATTATAATCATATTCCCCATTAACAGTTAAATGATGCTCATTTTCATAACGTTTTAAGCTTTCACTTACTTGCATTGAGAAATAACCATCCGTTCTACCTGGCTGATAATTTAATGTCTCAAGCATGATTTCCATCATCTTAATATGTTCATCGACCTGATCCACCCTATAAACATCAGCGAAATACTTTGTCTGAAATTCACGATTATAGCTATCGATTTTAACATCCGGTGTAATCCCTTTTTTATTAATGACTTCCTTCTTTGAAGTCAGCCATTCACTATCCGTATATTTTAAGGTAGCTCCATTGGACAATTCATCTTCAACCTGAATAATACTCTTGCCATAAGTCTGAGTGCCTACCGTTTGAAAGCCATTAACTTCCTTTAATGTTGAAGCAATCAGTTCAGCTGAACTTGCCGTATTCTCATTGACAAGCACATACCCATGATCATAGCTATAGTAAGTATTGGTATTATCTTTTTGTGGCTTGGTAGAAGACTTGTCACGAAGATAGTAAAGTGTTTCCCCCTTCTTATTAAAGAGTGAAAGAATGTCTTTAGCCGTTCCAACATAGCCTCCCCCATTATCTCTTAAATCAATAATAAGTTCTGTGACATGTTTTTCTTTAAACGCATTTAAGATATTTGCGACTTTCTTGTCCGTATTACTGCCTATCGTATTAAGATGGATGTAGCCATAATTCTTACCATTATGATTAGCTAAATAAGCATAAAAATCTGTCTCAACGGCCTTACGTACAACCTTCTTGCTTACATATTGATTATTCTTTTTGATTTTAAGGGTTACACTTGTGCCACTTTTACCCAAGATCAATTCAGGAATCTTGTCATAAGCTTGTTTCGCAAGATCAACACCGTCCGCACTGACAATAATATCGCCCGCTTTTAATTCCGCATTATATGCCGGCGTATTTTCATAGACACGACTAACCATGATGCCTGAATGCACCTTTAAATATGTAATGCCTATGCCTTCATAATCACCATTAACGGATGTTGTAAAGGCCTTCGTTTCATCCTTTGTAAGATATTGTGAATGAATGTCCCCTAAGCCATCAACCATGCCTTTCAGTATTCTTGTATCTAATGATGTTTTATTATGTGTGGTATCATAGAATGCATTCTTTAAGATCTTATAGACTTCACTGACTCTACTTGCATTAGATTGAGGCGCAACCTTATTGATCAAGCCACTTAACCCATATCCTCCAGCCAATCCAAGTGCAAGAACGAGGCAAATTGTCGCGATATAAGCCTTAAAAGTGATTCTCTTTTTCTTTTGTTTATCCATAGTATTTCCTCGTTGTATCATTCTACCATAAAGTCTTATATTTGAATACGTTAAAGCATAGACAAGTTAAAAAGGACTTCTTTTAAAAGTAAGTCCTCCTATGATTATCATAAGATATATTCATTAAAACAAAAAGCCCACCTAAGTGGGCTTTTCTTGATTCAATATGAGAATTATAATTCAGCGAAATACTTAATAGTTCTAACCATGTTAGAAGTGAATGAGTTTTCGTTGTCATACCATGATACTGTCTGAACTTCAGTATCACCATTTGGTAATGGGTTAACCATAGTCTGAGTAGCATCGAATAATGAACCGTATCTCATACCTACGATATCAGAAGATACGATTGGATCTTCGTTGTAACCGAATGATTCAGTCTGAGCAGCCTTCATAGCAGCATTAACCTGTTCAACTGTTACAGCACCCTTAACTACAGAAGTTAAGATAGTTGTAGAACCAGTTGGAACTGGAACACGCTGTGCAGAACCGATTAATTTACCATTTAATTCTGGGATAACTAAACCGATTGCTTTTGCAGCACCTGTTGAGTTAGGAACGATATTAACTGCAGCTGCACGAGCTCTTCTTAAATCACCTTTTCTGTGTGGTCCATCAAGGATCATCTGGTCACCAGTGTAAGCATGAACTGTTAACATGATACCTGACTGGATTTCAGCTAAATCATTTAATGCTTTAGCCATTGGAGCTAAGCAGTTTGTAGTACATGAAGCAGCAGAGATGATCTGATCTTCAGCTGTTAATGTTTCATTATTTGTGTTGAATACGATTGTCTTTAAATCGTTTCCAGCTGGAGCTGAGATAACAACTTTCTTAGCACCTGCTCTTACGTGAGCCATAGCTTTTTCTTTTGAAGTATAGAAACCAGTACATTCAAGTACTACGTCTACTCCTAATTCACCCCATGGTAATTCTTCAGCATTAGGTTTAGCGTAGATAGTGATTTCCTTACCATCAACTACGATTGAGCTTTCCTTAGCTTCTACAGTGTCAGCTAAAGCATATTTACCCTGTGATGAATCATACTTTAATAAATGAGCTAACATTTTAGGTGAAGTTAAGTCATTGATTGCTACTACTTCATAACCTTCTGCACCAAACATCTGTCTGAATGCTAAACGACCAATACGGCCAAAACCATTAATTGCAACTTTTACTGCCATTTTATGACATTCCTCCTTATTAAATCTACACATATTATATGTCACGCCATCTTTAAAATCAACTAATTCTCTTTGCTTCAAATTAATTTTAACGCTTTTAACACACTCTTTAGGCCTCCTGTCATAACGCTTACAAAGAGCTATTTCAAAAAACATTGTATTGATGGTATAAATTGAAAATTGCGCTTACATGAGATGTAAACAATTTAAACAAATGAAAATGTTGTTTTCTTGATTTTTATATCACTTTTTTAACATTCTCACCTTAAAATCGGGTCTTAAACACTTTATCGATATCAAAATTCAATTTATAGCCTTGTACAGGCTATTTTTTTGTCAAACTTTTTGCTTTTTAATGTGGTAAATGGTGGTAATTATTATAAATACGTGCTATAA
>Ga0256404_1006081_pt1 | contig 20433 bp, 16 predicted proteins | sample RumenRJG_01DNA_FD_185990 | JGI IMG/M metagenome (GOLD analysis project Ga0256404, IMG submission 185990) | Bovine rumen microbial communities from Lethbridge, Alberta, Canada - RJG_01 | ecosystem: Host-associated > Mammals > Digestive system > Stomach > Rumen | place: Canada: Alberta | collected...
ATTTGTTCCTCCGTTCATGGTTTCTCGTCAATTCCATTTTAACGGTTTTGGTGCAAATATGCTCTACTTTTTTGCTCTATTGTTTGTAGGCTCTATTTGTTACCCCAACATTTATTATAGAGCCTTTTTTAATCAGTATGTTCAAACTCTTTTAATGATACTTAGTATCAACCGCGGTAGAGCTTTTTGGTTTCATATTTCGGCTCGGTGGTCAGGAGGATACCGAGCTTCTTCAGCGTGCGGGTATCGGTCTCGGCGAGAATGACGCTTGCGTGAGCTTCACAGTTACAAAGCTTCGGGAGCTGCTGCATCGCAAGCCGCGCGGTCGGGTTGGTAACAGCGGAAATCGACAACGCAATCAAAATCTCGTCGGTGTGGAGTCTCGGGTTCACGGAACCGAAGCTGTCCACCTTGAGCTTTTGGATCGGCTCGATGACAGCCGCGTCGATCAGGTCAACGCCCTTCGGGATGTTGCCGAGGTATTTCAGCGCGTTGATGAGCATCGCGGAGCACGCGCCGAGCAAATCGGAGGTCTTGCCGGTGATGATCGTGCCGTCGTTCAGCTCTACCGCTGCGGCAGGGTTGCCGGTCGCTTCTTCCCGCTCCAAAGCGGCGCCGATCACGGGACGGTCGTCGGCAGAGAGCTTGTTCTGCTTCATCAAAAGCCCGATCTTGTATGCTTCATCCGCAGAGCCGTTGCCCTTGGTCTGATTGCACAGGGCGGTATAGTAACGGCGGATGATCTCCTGATTGGCAGCGGCGCAGGTCGCTTCATCGTCGATGATGCAGTTGCCCGCCATATTAACGCCCATATCGGTCGGCGACTTGTAGGGCGAACTGCCGAGGATGCTTTCGAACATCGTGTTCAGCACGGGAAAAATCTCGATATCCCTGTTGTAGTTGACGGTCGTCACGCCGTAGGCTTCCAGGTGGAAGGGGTCGATCATGTTCACGTCGTTGAGGTCGGCGGTAGCCGCTTCATAGGCGACGTTGACCGGGTGCTTTAAGGGCAGGTTCCAGATCGGGAAAGTCTCAAACTTCGCGTAACCCGCTTTCACACCGCGCTGATTCTCGTGATAGAGCTGAGACAGACACACCGCCATCTTGCCCGAACCGGGGCCCGGAGCCGTGATAACCACCAGACGGCGCGAGGTCTCGACATAGTCGTTCTTGCCGTAGCCGTTCTCGCTGACGATGAGATCAATATCCGAAGGATAGTTCGGAATGCTGTAGTGATGATATGCCTTGATATGATTCCCGGTCAGCTTCTCTTCGAACTTCACCGCGGCAGGCTGATCTGCAAAACGCGTCAGCACAACAGAGCCGACATACAATCCGCGGCTGCGGAATACGTCGATCAAGCGCAGAACGTCGAGATCGTAGGTGATACCGAGGTCCCCGCGCACCTTGTTCTTTTCGATATCGTCGGCGTTGATGACGATGACGATCTCCGCCTCATCCTTGAGCTGCATGAGCATCTGCAGCTTGCTGTCAGGCTTGAAGCCCGGCAGCACGCGCGACGCGTGATAGTCGTCAAAAAGCTTTCCGCCAAACTCCAGATAAAGCTTGTCGCCGAACTGGGCGATGCGATCGCGGATATGCTGGCTCTGCATATCCAAATATTTTTGGTTGTCAAAACCGATTTTCATTCTACCATTCCTCTCCGATTATTTTTCATATTTCCTTCCGCAAAAATATAAAAATACATTATAATTTATACCACAAATCGTCAACGCTATAAAACTGTAAAAGAAAAATGAGTATTTTTCTGTCGCTATTTTTCAAAAATTCTCTTCAAAACAAAAAACGCCGAACCGTGTCGTTCAGCGTTTCCTTGCTTACAGAATTTTTTGCCTTTGCCGTTTTGCGTTGTGCATACTTTGCGTTAAATTCAGCGGCATCATCTCTACTGACCTTGTCAAACCAGCCGAGCTTTTTCTTGACAAACACCACAAATTTGTTAACAAATTACCATTCTTTTCCGAAGCTTATTATGCTTTTTGATCTCGTAAAAAACCGCCGTGTCGCCACAGCGGTAGAGGGTTACTTAGTTTTTTCTGAGCTTTGCGGAGAACACGATGATCGCGACAGTCAGCAAGACAATTGCGTATCCGATCACCCACCAAAGGTCGGGAAAGACAGCCGCGTAGTTGCCGGATACAGCGGCTCTGCCGGCGTTGACAGCGTGTGAGAAAGGCAGTATATCGGCTACTGTTTTGAACACTCCGCCGACCATCGCCGTATCGAACCAGATGTTCGAGAACCACGCCGAAAGGTTCGTCAGCAGCGCGCCGCATACGCCGCCGACCGCCTTGTCGCTCAGCAAGGTACCGAACAGCAGTCCCAGCGCGATAAACACCAGCGCGATCGGGATATTGACAACAATCGCAAAAAGCAGATGAACGCTGACAGCCAGTCCAAAGCACAGCGCCGCCAGATAACAGACCGCCGACTGAACCAGCGCCATCGGAATCAGCGGCAGAGTGTAGCCGAGGATAAAGTGAGACGGCTTCAGCGGTGAGGTAAACAACCGCAGGACAAAGCTCGTCGTTCTGTCCTTTGAGATCAACATCGCTGAAAACAGCGATAAAAAGCTCAGTCCGAATACCGAGATACCGGGAGCAAGCTTCTCGATCATGAAAAGGTCGGGACCCGCGCCCTCGGGAATACTTTTGTTGATCGCGGACAGCAAAATCAGCAGAACAATCGGAAAAGCGATTCCGAAGATCAGTGACGTCATATCGCGCAGAATCTCTTTTGTATTGCGCGACGCAAAGAGCATGGTTTTTGTCACAGCAATCCCTCCCCTGCCAGCTTAATAAAGGCTTCTTCAAAATCCTCGCTGCCCGCCCTCTGCATCAGCTCGGCAGCAGTACCCTCGGCACACAGCTCGCCGCGCGCCATGATACCGATACGGTCACAGAGATTCTCTGCTTCCTCAAGGTAATGGGTGGTCAGGATAATGGTCATCCTACCCTTTAAGCTCTCAATAAAATGCCACAGCTCACGGCGTGACAGCACATCCAAGCCGAGGGTCGGTTCATCCAAAAACAGCACCTGCGGTTCAGAGATCAGCGCCATCGCGATACTCAGCTTGCGCTGCCACCCGCCCGAAAGCTGAGAAGCACGTTTCTTTTCGATCTCTCGCATGGAAAACAACGAAATCATGCCGTCTGCCTTATCCTTGGCTTCCTGTTTGCCGCATCCGTAGATCCGCGCGATAAACTCGAGATTTTCTCTGACGCTCAGCTTCGCGGCGACAGCCGTTTCCTGCGGCGATACGTTGATGACCCCTTTGACCTTTTCGCTGTCAGCGATGATATTGCAACCCATCACTGTTGCCTCTCCCGCGTCCGGACGCGTCAGACAGGAGAGGATTTTGACGGTCGTGGATTTTCCCGCGCCGTTGACGCCCAAAAGCCCGTACAGCTCGCCCTCTCGGACGGTCAGGTTCAGTCGGTTGACGGCGGTAACGTCCTTGTACCGCTTGACCAGGTTTACGGTTTTGATCGCTTCCATATCATCATCCCCATTTCTTTGATGATTCTATTATAAGGAAATAACGCGAAAAACACTACCAACCCGTCTTAACCGAAATGGTTGAAAAGAGTAGCAAAAACGCCGCTCCTAACGGAACGGCGTAAGCAAATTATTTCTTGAAGAGGTTGCCCAGCGTTACCTTCGCCAGCGCGATACCGCCCTTTGCGGTATCTCCCATCACTATCAGCCGATCGCCGGGCTTGACACGAAAGACCTCCCGTGCGTATTCGGGAAGTGTGATCTCGCCGTTGTTGCCGACCTTGACCATGCCGAAGAAGTATTTGCCGTCATCTTCCTTCACAACGGAACCGTCCAGCGGCACAGACGCCAAGGTGTCGATCGAGAGATCATAATACCGCGCGATCTCGCGGCACTTCATCAGATCGGGAACACTCTCGCCGCTCTCCCACTTTGCCACGCTCTGCCGCGATACGCCGAAGCGTTCGGCAAAGTCCTCCTGACTGAGGTTATCCTGTTTTCTGAGCCAGCGGATATTTGCGTCCAGCATGATGATTCTCCTTTATGACTGATTTGCGTTACGCCTGATAGACAGGGCCGTAATAGCAGATACGCTTATGGAAGCCGATGATCGGGAACATGACGAACGGTACAAACAGCAGGCCCCACGCCCAAGCGTCTTTCAAAGCGAAGGCACGCGCAAGGCGTTTATACAGCTGAAACTCCAGCACGATCGACATGACAAGCATGACGACCGCGCCGATCAGCATAGATGCGCCGAGGACGATAAAGACGATACCGCTGATCCCCATGCCGATATAGCTTCTGCCGCCGGCGGCAAAGGCGCCGCCGAACGCAAGGAAAATAAAGCCGAACATCACCGCGCCGAAATAAACGCAGAGATAGATAATCATGCGCCAGAACTGCTTTACATCCCATAATCTTTCAAAAAGGCAGTAGGTGCTGTAGAAAGGAATCAGACCCTTCCAGCCGGGCATCCCCATCTTCTTGAAGGTGAACCAGCTGCCGACGAGCTGTAAAACAATCGACGCGTTTGACATCAAAAAAGCCATCAGATAAAAGAATACTACAAATACACCAATGAACATCACGATATCTCCTTTCAGAACTGTTTATGATTTCCGCTCTAAAAGCGGTTTCAAATACTGACCGGTGAACGATTCCTCACATTTTGCGATCTGCTCGGGCGTACCCTGCGCTACCAGCGTACCGCCCATATCGCCGCCCTCGGGGCCGAGGTCGATGATGTGATCGGCAGTTTTGATCAACTCGAGGTTATGCTCAATGACGATGACCGTGTTGCCGCTGTCCACCAGCTTATGCAGTACTTCGACCAAACGGTGAACGTCAGCGATATGCAGACCGGTTGTCGGCTCGTCAAGGATATACACCGTTTTTCCGGTGGCGCGTTTCGAAAGCTCGGTAGAGAGCTTCACGCGCTGGGCTTCACCGCCGGAGAGGGTTGTTGCGGGCTGACCGATCTTGATGTAGCCCAAGCCGACGTCGTAGATCGTCTGCAGTTTTCGCTGGATCTTCGGGATGTTTTTGAAGAACTCGAGACCCTCTTCCACGGTCATCTCCAGGACGTCATGGATCGACTTGCCCTTATACTTGACTTCTAAGGTCTCGCGGTTATACCGCTTGCCCTTACAAACCTCACACGGAACATAGATATCGGGCAGAAAATGCATCTCAATCTTGATGATACCGTCTCCTTGGCAGGCTTCGCACCGTCCGCCCTTGACGTTGAAGCTGTAGCGAGACGAATTGTAGCCGCGCATTTTGCTGTCGGTGGTAGAAGCGTAAAGGTTGCGAATATCGGTAAACACGCCGGTGTAGGTCGCAGGATTACTGCGCGGGGTCTTGCCGATCGGACTCTGGTCAATGTTGATGACCTTGTCGAGCGCGTCGATCCCCTCGATGGATTTAAACTTGCCGGGGGTACACTTCGCGCGATTGAGTTCCCGCGCGAGGTGCTTATATAAGATTTCATTAATCAGGGAGCTTTTGCCGGAGCCGGACACGCCGGTCACACAAACAAATTTCCCCAGAGGAATTTTAACATTGATGTTTTTCAGGTTATTCTGCTGAGCGCCTTTGACGGTCAAAAACTTGCCGTTGCCCTTACGTCTGCTCTCGGGCAGAGGGATAGAGCGCTTGCCGGAAAGATACTGACCTGTTATCGAGCCTTCACACTTTTCGATATCCTTCACGGTACCGGTCGCGACGATCTCGCCGCCGTGCACACCCGCTCCGGGGCCGATATCGACAATGTAGTCCGCCGCGCGCATGGTGTCCTCGTCGTGCTCGACAACGATGACCGTGTTGCCGATATCGCGCAGCTTCTTCAAGGTGCCTAACAGCTTGTCGTTATCACGCTGGTGCAAACCGATCGACGGCTCGTCAAGGATGTACAGCACGCCCATCAGCGCGGAGCCGATCTGAGTAGCCAGACGGATGCGCTGACTCTCGCCGCCCGATAAAGTCGCCGAAGCGCGCGACAGGGTCAGGTACCCCAGACCGACCGACTTCAAAAAGTTCAAACGCGATTTGATTTCATTAAGAATCTCACCCGCAATCATACGGTCGCGCTCGCTGATCTCGATATGCTCGACAAAGTCGAGAATCTTCACAACGGACAAATCACACAGGTCGGCAATGTTCATCCCGCCGACGGTGACCGCCAGCGAAATCGGCGCCAGACGCTTGCCGTTACACTCGTCGCAGGGAATCTCGGTCATGTAGCTTTGAATCTCCTCTTTGATCCACTGGGAGTTGGTCTCGCGAAAACGGCGCTCAAGGTTCGGGATAATGCCCTCAAACTCGCGCTGCATTTCAGTTTGATTGAACGGTGTGCGGCGGATCAGGTGCAGCTTCTCCCCTTTTGTGCCGTAAAGAATCGCGTCGACCGCTTTGGGCGGCAGATCCTTGATCTTGGTAAAGTAGTCAAAGCCGTATTTTTCGGACAATCCGTCCATGTACATCTGGGCGATCGTGTTGCCCTCCATCGCCCAGCCGGAGCCTTTGATACCGCCCTGGGAAATCGTCTTTTCGGGATCGGGAAGAATCAGTGCGGGATCGACGCGCAGGAACACGCCTAAGCCCGTACACTTCGGACACGCGCCGAAAGGGTTGTTGAACGAGAACATGCGCGGCGCCAGCTCGTTGACGCTGATGCCGTGCTCGGGACAGGCGTAGTTCTGGGAGTAGAGGATGTCCTCGCCGTTCACTACGCTAATCATCACCAGCCCGTCGGCGAGCTTGGATGCGGTCTCTAAGCTGTCGGTCAGTCGGGAGCGGATGCTTTCCTTGATGACCAAACGGTCGACGACAATCTCGATACTGTGCTTTTTATTCTTTTCAAGAACAATATCCTCGCTGAGATCATAGAGGATTCCATCGGCTCTGACACGCGCAAAGCCCGATTTTCTAGCCGAATCGAACACACCCTTGTGCTCACCCTTCTTGCCGCGAATCATCGGAGCTAAGACCTGTATCTTTGTTCCCTCGTCCATCCCAAGGATACTGTCGGCGATCTGGTCGACCGTCTGCTGACTGATCTCACGGCCGCACTTCGGGCAGTGCGGGACGCCGATCCGCGCAAAAAGCAGGCGGAAGTAATCATAGATTTCGGTGACCGTACCGACCGTGGAACGCGGGTTCTTGGAGGTGGTTTTCTGGTCGATGGAGATTGCGGGAGACAGACCGTCGATCGAGTCGACCTCGGGCTTTTTCATCTGACCGAGGAACATCCTCGCGTAAGACGACAGGCTCTCGACATACCTTCGCTGACCCTCCGCGTAGATGGTGTCAAAGGCAAGCGAGCTTTTGCCCGAGCCGGAAAGACCCGTCAGCACCACCAGCTTGTCGCGCGGTATCTCCAGATCAACGTTTTTCAGATTGTGCTTTTTCGCACCTTTTATCACAATTTTATCTTGCATTCTCTATCACTTCATAGAAACACTGTCATTCCGAGGCTCCTAAAGGAGCCGTGGGAATCCCCTTGTCGTCAATATCGTTCGAAAAGGAAAATACATTCCCTCTTCGTGGGATTGCCACGGGCGTTGCCCTCGCAATGACAGCGAAAATTATTATTCTACTGTAGAATTTTCCTCAACGGCGTCGACCTCAACAGGCTCAACGTATGTTCCTGCCATGACCTCAGCAAAGACGTCGCCGGACATCTTCTCATGCTTCATCAGGTAAGCCGCGGTCTCATGCAGCTTCGAGATATTGGAGTTGAGGATATCCTCGGTCTTTTTGTAGGCCTCGGAAATGATACGGTGTACCTCTTCGTCGATCTTGCCGGCGGTCTCCTCGGAGTAGCTCTTGGTGTGACCCATATCTCTGCCGATGAAGATTTCGCCGTCGCCGGAGGTGTAGTTGATCGGTCCCAAAGTCTCGGACATACCGTACTTGACAACCATGTTGGTAGCGGTCTTGGTAGCCTTTTCGATATCATTGGAAGCGCCGGTGGAGATATCGCCCATAATCAGCGCCTCGGCAACACGGCCGCCGAGATCGACCACGATCTCCTCTTCCATCTCACGCTTGGAGCGGTAGCTTCTGTCCTCGGTAGGCAGCGGCATGGTGTAGCCGCCCGCCATACCGCGCGGGATGATAGAGATCTGGTGAACGGGATCCTGAGTCTCGCAAGCGTAGAAGCAGATCGCGTGACCGGCTTCGTGATAGGCGGTGAGCTTCTTTTCGTGCTCGTTCATAACCTTTGACTTCTTCTCAGAGCCGACAACAACCTTGATGGCGGCTTCTTCGATCTCTGTCTGGGTGATCGCCTTTTTATCCTTGCGCGCCGCAAGCAGCGCCGCTTCGTTCAAAAGGTTTGCCAAGTCAGCGCCGGTGAAGCCCGCGGTCTGTTTTGCGACGTTTTTGAGCTTGACGTCGGGTGACAGGGGCTTCTCTCTCGCGTGGACCTTCAGGATCGCCTCACGGCCGTTGATGTCGGGATAGCCGACCATGACCTGGCGGTCAAATCGACCGGGACGCAGCAGCGCGGGGTCGAGGATGTCGGGACGGTTAGTCGCCGCAATCATGATGACGCCTTCGTTCGCGCCGAAGCCGTCCATCTCTACCAGCAACTGGTTAAGGGTCTGTTCACGTTCATCGTGACCGCCGCCCAGTCCCGCGCCTCTCTGGCGGCCGACCGCGTCGATTTCGTCGATGAAGATGATACAGGGTGAATTTTTCTTAGCGGTTTCGAACAAATCGCGGACACGCGAAGCGCCGACGCCGACGAACATTTCAACAAAATCCGAACCGGAGATCGAGAAGAACGGAACGCCCGCCTCACCCGCGACAGCCTTAGCGAGCAGGGTTTTACCGGTTCCGGGAGGGCCTACGAGCAGTACGCCTTTCGGGATACGCGCGCCGAGCTTGTTGTACTTTTCGGGAGCCTTGAGAAATTCGACGATCTCTTCGAGCTCCTCTTTCTCTTCATCCGCGCCTGCGACGTCGTTGAATGTAGTCTTTTTCTTTTCATCGGTCTGGTTCTTGAACTTCGCTTTGCCGAAATTCATCTCTCTGCCGCCCATACCGCCGCCCATACGGCGCATGACAAGGAACCAGAACAGTATCAGCGCGATGACAAGGATCGCGGTCGGGATCAGCTCGATCAGGAAGGAATTGTCGCCCACGGGAGTGAGGTCGTACTTCATCGGCTCTTTCGGATGATCCTCGTTGTACTTTTGGATATCATCCTTGACGTCGTCCCAGAAGGTGTACCAGTCCATGATCTTGTGGGTGATAACCTTGTCGTCATCGAGCTTGAGCTGAATCTTGGTCGAAGAACCGCTGCTCTCCACCTTGAACTCGGTGACCTTCATATCCTCAAAGTAACCGACAACCTCTGAGTAAGAGGTGGTATCCTTCGGCGTCTGGGTGAGGACGAAGGACATAATCAGGATCACGATGATCGGGATACCGAGATAGATCAGCAGACTTCTTACCTTGGAAGAATTGCTGTTTTTGTTATTGTTCAATCTACTTCACTCCTTTTCGGATTACGCACGGAGCAGAATACTGATCGGGAGCGGGATGAACCGCCGTCCGATCTTCACTATTCACACTTCACTATACGCTAAATAAATTTCTTCTACAGAAATTTATGAATATATCTCAGGCTTCAAAACCCCTATGTACGGCAGGTTGCGGTAGTACTCCTGATAGTCCAGCCCGTAGCCTACCACAAACTCGTCGGGTACGTCAAAGCCGATATAGTCTACGTCGATCTCCACCTCGCGGCGGGAGGGTTTGTTCAGAAGGGTACAGATACGCACGCTCTTGGCGTTCTTCGCGGCAAAGTACTTGCCGATGAAGTTGAGCGTATTGCCGCTGTCGATGATATCCTCGACGATGATGACGTTCTTGTCATCTATAGGTTCTGACAAATCCTTGATGATATTCACGCGGCCGGTGCTCTTGGTCCCTTTTCCATAGCTGGAAACGCACATGAAGTCGATCGTACACATCATGTTGATGTTTTTGAGCAGATCAGCCATGAACTGGACGCTGCCCTTTAGTAATCCTACCAGAACGATACTGTCCTCGCCCTCATAATCCTTTTCGATCCGCGCAGCTAAGCGTTTTGCCGCTTCATGAATCTCATCTTCCGTAATCAAAACTTTTTCTAAATCCTTATGCATTGTTCAAACCCCCGTTGATTAAACAGTATTCCCCATCACGGGTCAAATCCGCTTTCGCCTGTGCGGAAGTACCGATCCCCTCGATCCACAAGACGGTAGAGCCGTTCGCGACAACAGCAATCGTATCGCGCAGCTCACGCGGTATTTTGAGCTCATTGAAGAGCTTTTTCAACGTTTTGGTGACGCCGCGGCGAGGATCGGTGAAGGTATCGCCCGCGCGGCGGCGTCGAATCACGGTATCTCGTGTTATTATAGCACACGGGATGCAGTGATATAATAATAAATTATGAATATTTTCACTGCTGAACGCAAGCGGAGGAACGACTTTATACAGTTGTCCCCCACGCACCGTCACGCGTGTACCGTTCTCTTTTATATAATCGAAGATCGGTACGCAATCATCGTCCTTACTAAGCTCCTTTGGCAGGATCCGCAGGATACCCTGCGCGCAGGAAACGGTATAACCGCCGCCCAGATCGACCGCGCCGTTTGAGTGCATCGCTTCTATTATAAGCGCTGTGTGTTGAAAGTCAACAGTCACATCGGCTTTTTCCAAAATGTTTTTGACGGCGTATTTTAACACGATCGGATCACACTGTATCAGCTTTTTACACGACCAACCGTAAGGAACTTTTGCCGCTTTTAATTCTTTTTCGGCAATTTGCGTCAGGTATTCGTCCGCTTCACGCATGATCGCCGACATTCTGCCGACGCTCTCCCCTACGCTCGGATTCAGCTCGCGCAGGACAGGCATCACCTGATGGCGGAGCTTGTTGCGCGTGCAGTCGTCGGACAGGTTGGTCGAATCGGTCACAAAGCTGAGCTCGTTTTCGGAACAGTAGGCTTCGATCCGGGCGCGTGATACCGCTAACAGCGGTCGGATGATGTTATCGCGTCTGATCGGAATACCCGCAAGCCCCGACAGTCCCGAACCGCGGGTCAGGTTCCATAGAACGGTTTCGGCGTTATCGTCGCTGTGATGCGCTGTCGCGATCTTCGCGCCGCCTATATCACGCGCGACCTTTTCCAAAAAACGGTAACGCAGATTTCTTGCACAAAGCTCCAGACTCTCTCCGCGCTCCTTCGCAAAGGCAGGGACGTCGGCTTCTTGTGTATACAACGGGATCGACCATTCCGTACACAGCGCTTTGACAAAGGCTTCGTCGCGATCCGCCTCTTCTCCGCGAATGGCGTGGTTAAAGTGCGCCGCGAAAACCCCGATTTCTAATTCTTCTTTTAAAGAATGAAGTACATGCAGCAACGCCACCGAGTCCGCACCGCCGGACAGAGCGACCAGCACCTTGTCCCGCGGCTGTAACAGGTCGTTTTTTTTGACATAGTCCGCGACCGCGGCACGCATATCCGCTCCGCGAGCGTCAGCCCTCACGACTGCGCTCCTGACCGGTAAACCGCATGAACTCGCCCTGCCAGTGGAGCTTGACGATGGTGGTCTCGCCGTGACGGTTTTTGGCGACGATACACTCGCCGCTGTTCTGGTCGACTGCCGCCTGGACGGTCTCGGCGCCTTTCTCACGCTCATAGTAGCCGTCGCGGTACAGGAAAAGCACGATATCCGCGTCCTGCTCGATCGAACCCGAGTCACGCAGGTCACTCAGCTGCGGACGGTGATCCTGACGTTGTTCGGACGCACGGCTGAGCTGGCTTAAACAGATAACGGGAACATTGATCTCTTTGGCAAGAATCTTGAGGTTTCTTGTCAGCTCGGAGATCTCCTGTACACGGTTGCCGTCTCTGCGGCCGGTGGACATCAGCTGGAGATAGTCGATCACGACAAGATCAGGGTCTTTGAGCCGTCTCAGCTTGGCTTTCATCTCGGGCACGGTGATACCGGGCGTGTCGTCAAGATAGAGCTGGGCGTTCTTCAGCACGTCGCCCGCGCCGATCAGACGGTTCCACTCTTCCTGACTGAGCCGACCGGTACGCAGTTTGGTACCGCCGACGAGCGCTTCGGAGGACAGCAGACGTGACGCGAGCTGTTCCTTGGTCATTTCGAGCGAGAAAAAGGCAACCTTTTTCTTGGCGATAACAGATACGTTTCGCGCGATATTCAGCGCAAAGGAGGTTTTGCCCATACCGGGACGCGCCGCAAGCAGAATCAGGTCGGAGCGGTTCAGACCGGTGATGACCCGGTCGAGGTCGCCGATACCCGTGGACACAGGCTTGATGGCGTCGTCGTCGCGGCTGAGCATATCGAGGCGGTCAAAGGTCTGGAACAGTACCTCGTCAAGTCTCTGTAAACCTTGGATGTTCTTTCCGCGGCGGATATCAAAAATCTTCTGCTCCGCCGAGTCGATCAACAGCTGAGGCTCCATCTCGCCGTCGGCGCTGTCCTCGATGATATCTCGGGCGGCGTTCATCAGCGAACGCACGTCGTACTTGTCGCGCACGATACGGGCGTAGCTCTCGACGTTGGTGATGGACGGACAGTTCTGGGCAAGCTGAACCAGGTAGGTTTTTCCGGTTGCCTCGTCAAAATCCCGCTCCCTCTTCAGCGTTTCCAGCACGGTGATCTGGTCAACCGCCTTACCCACGGTAAACATCGACATCATAGCCGAGTAGATGGTTTTGTGATTCGTAATATAGAAGTATTCAGATGACGGCAGAATCTCCGCAACGCGGGCGATGGCGTCGGGCTCCATGAGGATCGCTCCGAGCACCGCCTGTTCCGCTTCGGGAGAATACGGCTGCCGTATTCCGTTATAGACAGATGGATTCGTATTAGTATCAGGCATAATCTTAATCATATCGGGAATGAGAAACGGGGAATTGATTTCGCTGAAATTCCTTGTCACTCATTCATTCTTTCATGCTAACATTTTTGGCGAATAATAAACTTCCCCGGTGCAAGCACTAAAGTGTCCGCCGGACACTTTACCCTCGCTATGCTCGGGCGGGGTATTAGACCCTTTTAATCGGTTGAGATTGCCACGGGGCGCATTACAGATCGTCATCGCGAGGAGGAACATGGTTCCGACGTGGCGATCTCAACCTTTTCCTTTGCGCCCCTCGCAATGACTATTTTGAATAGAGCGAGCTTAGGCTTTCTCGACAGAGATAGTGCAGTTGGCGGTGATGCCGGAGTAGAGCTTGATCTCAGCCTCATACTCGCCGAGGTTCTTGATATCGTCCTTTAAGGTAACCTTGCGCTTGTCGACGTCAACGTGCTTCTGACGCTTCACCTCCGCGGCGATCTCCTTGGCAGTGATACTGCCGAAAAGCTTGCCGCTCTCGCCTGCCTTTGCCTTGATGACGAACTTGGAGCCTTCCAGCTCATCCTTCGCCTTCTTCGCGGCGGCGATCGCGGTGTCGATCTTGTACTGTTTGCTCTGCTCGGCGTTTCTGAACTCATTCATCGCCTGAGCGTTGGCTTCCTTCGCGACGTTTCTGGGAAACAGGAAATTGCGCGCGTAGCCGTCGGATACGCTGACAAGCTCGCCCTTCTTACCCAGGCTTTTAACGTCCTGCAACAAAATAACTTTCATTTCATATTCCTCCGATATATTTTAAGTAAATTGATAACCTCTCAAAACCTCGGTCAGTCTGTCTTTCGCTTCCTGCAGGCTGACGTCCTTAAGCTGGGTCGCCGCCATCGTCTGGTGACCGCCGCCGCCGAGGGCTTCCATCACCAGCTGGACGTTGATCTTGCCGAAGGAGCGTGCCGAGATATTCACGGTATGCGAGTCGATCCGCGAGATTACAAACGAAGCGTAGGTATCCTGGATGGACAGAAGATCATCCGCCGCCTGTGCGCAAACAAGGCGCGAGTTGCGCATGCTTTCGTCGGCAACCGTCACGGCGCAGTGGTTAACGATCTGCGCGGACGCGACCAGCTGACTTTTCTCGCGGTAATTATCAAGCGAGTTCGCAAACACATTACGCACCGCTACCGTATCGGCGCCCTTCTTCCTGAGGAACGCCGCAGCTTCAAAGGTACGCACGCCGGTGTTGATAACAAAGTTCTTGGTATCGAGCATGATGCCGGCAAGCAGCGCCTCTGCCTCGTTGTGGTTGAGCACATCGTCGGCGAGATACTCGACAACCTCGGTGACAAGCTCGGAAGCGGATGACGCGCTGGGCTCATGCAGAAAGATGCTTGCGGTATCAATGAAGTTGACCATCTTGCGGTGATGGTCGATGATGATGACGTTGCCGCAATTTTGGAAGAGCTTTTCATCTTCGATAAAATCAGGCGAGTGGGTATCTACGATAAACAGCAGGGTACGCTGATCCGCCATCAAAACGCCGCTTTCAGGGGAGATGAACATATCCTTGCGGTTCTCGCTGAGACGGTCGATCATATCTCGCGCCATCGAACGCCCTACGTCGGTGACGATGTGACATTCTTTGCCGTACCGCTTGGTACACAGCGCGTACATACCCGACGCCGCTCCGATACAGTCGAGGTCGGAGTAGCGATGGCCTGTGATGAGCACGCGGTCGGCCTGCGCGATCGCCTCGGCGATCTGCTGGGACACGGCGCGCACCTTGACCTTGGAGGTTTTTTCAACGCCCTTCGCGACGCCGCCGTAAAAGACATAGTCGCTGCCGGTAAGCACCGCTACCTGGTCGCCGCCTCTGCCCAGCGCCATATCGAGCGCTTTCTTCGCCTGAGCCGCGCTTTCGGTCAGGGTCAGGCTGTCGTGGCCGATACCGATCGAGAGGGTCGCCGGACGACCTTGATAGCTGATTGAACGAATCTCATCCAAAAGGCGGAACTTATTCTCCATTTGGCGGCGGAGCACCTCTTCCTCAAACACGGCGATATAGCGGTTTTCGCCCAGCCTGCGCAGCAGGATATCATGCCGTGTCGCCCAGCGGTACAGCTGGTTCTCGGCGGCAAGGTGTGCCGCGGCGGCTTCCTGGTCGGCGTCAGAGGAAAAGTCCTCGATGTTGTCGAAAACGATCAGCGCGACGCTGGTCTTGGTATCGTTGTAGTGGTCGGCGATATTCTTGTAATATGTATCGTCGACGAACTCGAACAGCATGCCGCGGTCAATCTCGCGCGCAAAGGTCGTGTAACGCTTGCCGGAGAACTCCGAGTCAAAGACGCCAAGCTTGAGGGCGTTCTCAGGGGTAATTCCGGAGATAAAGTAGCTGATCTGCAGATTGACGCCGTCAAAATGATCCAGAAACGCCTTGCGAAAATGCGTGTTATAAGCGATCACCTCGCCGTTCTCGCCGCAGATCGCGACAGGCATCTTGACGGCTTCCAAACCCTTTTCCGAGGGCGAGAAGCACTCTTTCATCGCGTTCTGGGAAACCTCGCGGATATAGCTGCGAAAACGCGTCGTGAGGACAAATACCGCCGTGACGACGACTGCGGTCACGCCCATCTCGATAAAGCCCAGTATGCGGTTGTACATCAGCGTCGCGGCTGCCATGGGAATCATCAGCACCGCGAGAAACAAAAACGCGGGCATAACTGTCCAAACTTGTTTTTTCATAAATTCACCTTTGATAAGGATGAGATGTTTTCATCCGATTATTGCAATCCCCGAAACGGGATAATTGCCGATGGAGCTGTGTTTATACTTCCATCAGGATCGGCAGGATCATCGGGGAGCGACCTGTCTGCTTGACGATCAGCTTCGCAACGTCATCCTTGACCTTGTTCTTGATCGCGCCCCACTCATGGATATTGCGGCGGGAGCAATCCTCTAAAATTTCCAGCGCGGTCGTGCGGATATCGTCCATCAGATCGCCGCTCTCGCGCACATAGACAAAGCCCCTCGACACGATATCGGGGCCGCTGATGACGTGACCGTCATAGACGTCCAGCGAAGCGACGATGATGATAAGACCGTCCTGACCGAGGTGCTTTCTGTCGCGGAGAACGATGGAACCGACGTCGCCGACGCCGAGACCGTCGACAAAGACCTTGCCCGCGGGTACGGGATCGGATTCTTTGATACCGTTCTCGGAGATCTCGATGCAATTGCCGATATCGCCGATATAGATGTTTTTGCTGTTCATACCCAGCGACATCGCGAGAGAGCGGTGCTTTTGGAGCATTTTCTGCTCGCCGTGGACGGGTACGAAGTACTGCGGCTTGACCAGAGAATGGAGAAGCTTCAGCTCTTCCTGGCAGGCGTGACCCGAGACATGCACCTCGTACATGCTCTCGTAGACGACCTCACAGCCGCGCTTTAAGAGCTCGTCGACAACGTTGCCGACGGTACGCTCGTTACCGGGGATGGGGTTTGCGGAAATGATGATGAAATCTCCCGCGCCTACGCTCACCTTGCGGTGGTCGGAATACGCCATGCGCGACAGCGCCGACATCGGCTCGCCCTGCGAGCCCGTGGTCGCCAACACGATCTTCTCGGGCGGAAAATCCTTTAACTGATCGATGTCGATGATGAGGTTGTCGGGCACCTTGACATAGCCCAGCTCCTGCGCGACACTCATATAGTTGATCATGGAGCGTCCCGAGAACGCGACCTTCCTGCCGTACTTCACGGCGCAGTTGATGATCTGCTGGATACGGCTGATGTTGGACGCGAAGGTCGCGATAATGATGCGCTTTTTGCGCGCGGTGGAAAACAGCTTGTCAAAGCTGTCGGTAACCTTCTGTTCGGTGGGAGTGTACCCGGGACGCTCGGCGTTGGTGCTCTCGGCAAAGAGAGCCAAAACGCCCTCGTCGCCTAAAGCGGCAAAGCGGTTGAGGTCGGTCATCCTGCCCTCGATGGGGGTATAATCGACCTTGAAGTCGCCGGTATGCACCATAATTCCCGCGGGGGTATGCAGCGCGACCGCTACCGCGTCGGGGATAGAGTGGTTCACGTGGATCAGCTCAACGTCAAAACAGCCCAGAGCGAAACGGTCGCCCGCGTTCTTCTTGATGAGCTTGGGCGGCGCGGAAAGGCTGTGCTCACGCAGCTTGTTTTCGATCAATCCGACGGTCAGCGGGGTGCCGTAGATCGGGACGTTGACCTTTGCGAGCAGATACGGGATACCGCCGATATGATCCTCGTGACCGTGGGTGATAACGACGCCGCGGATTTTGTCGCGGTTCTGCTCCAGATAGCTGTAATCGGGGATCACCAAATCGACGCCCAGCATATCGCCGTCCGGGAACGCCATACCGCAGTCAACGATCACGATGTCGTTTTGACATTCAAACACGGTCAGGTTCTTGCCGATCTCGTTCAGACCGCCCAGGAACGCCACCCTGACAGGGGGCTTGGGAGCGGGCTTTTTCTCCTTATTCTTATTCGGCTTGCCCTTGGTATTGGCGGTCACCGAGGGCTTGTAAGAGCGCTTAAAGGCGCTGACTCTCGCTTTCTTCGTGCTATTTTGGGGCCTTTGGACTTTGCCCTTGTTCTTCGTTTGAGGTCTCTTTTTTGTTTCGCTCAAATGAATACCTCCTTAAAATTAGTATTTGCAATATAAGATATCCGACCTTTACCGTTCAGGACGGATGAATTACCGTAAGGGATTTCATGTCTTTATGTAAACCGAAAAAACGAAACACTCCCACTTATACATAATATACTATACCAAAAAAATGACCCGCGGTCAATAGTTTGATTTCAATCGCGGGTAGTATCGGCTCATTTTCACAAGAATATTCCCTCCTTCTTCCGCCCACAGCAGATTATTTTCATCACATCCGCAAAAAGGCTTGCAAATATCACAAAGTGTGTTATAATAGCCTGTAGGAAATAACATACCTTGTAGATAGGTTAAAAAGGATGTGTCCGATGAAAACAGTCGATATTTTTACAGACGGCGCCTGCTCCGGCAATCCCGGCCCCGGCGGCTGGGGAGCTGTTCTGAGATACAACGGTCATGAAAAGGAGCTCTCCGGCGGTGAAGCGCATACCACCAACAACCGCATGGAGCTCATGGCGGTGATTGAAGCACTGAGTCTTTTAAAGGAACCGTGCAAGGTCAACCTGTACTCTGACAGCCAGTATGTCTGCAACGCCCTAAAGCTGGGCTGGGCAAGAAAATGGCAGTCAAACGGCTGGATGCGCAACAAAAAAGAAAAAGCCCTCAACCCCGAGCTGTGGGAAAGGCTCTTAGCCTTGTGCGACAGGCACGAGGTCGAGCCGATCTGGGTCAAGGGTCACGCGGGTCATCCCGAGAACGAACGCTGCGACCGCTTAGCGGTTGCGGAAAGTCAGAAGTTTTTATAATTCGGAGGTATATGAAAATGCGAAAGATATACGCGGATAACGCCGCGACAACTGCCCTATCCCCTGCTGTTTTGGAGGCGATGATGCCGTATCTTACCGAGGTCTACGGCAATCCTTCGAGCCTGTATGAGATCGGCGCGGTCGCGAAAGAAGCCGTCGAAACCTCCCGCGCGAAGATCGCGTCGCTGATCGGCGCGAAGAACGCGAACGAGGTCTACTTTACCTCAGGCGGCTCCGAGAGCGACAACTGGGCGATCAAGGGTGTAGCGCGCGCGATGAAAAAGCGCGGCAAGACCCATATCATCACCACAAAGTTTGAGCACCACGCGGTGCTGCACACCTGTCACGCGCTGAAAAAAGAGGGCTTTGAGATCACCTATCTTGACGTCTACGAAAACGGTATCGTTCATCCCGAGGACGTGAAAAACGCCATCACCGACAACACCGCCATCGTATCGGTCATGTACGCAAACAACGAGATCGGCACCATCCAGCCGATCGCCGAGATCGGCAAAATCTGCCGCGAGCGCGGCGTGATCTTCCACACCGACGCGGTACAGGCGATGGGCAACGTCCCGATCAACGTCGAAGAACAGAACATTGATCTGCTCTCTATGACCGCGCATAAGCTCCACGGCCCTAAGGGCTGCGGCGCGCTGTACATCCGCAAGGGCATCCGCCCCACCGTCCTCATCGACGGCGGAGCCCAAGAGCGCGGCATGCGCGCGGGTACCGAGAATGTCGCGGGAATTGTGGGCTTCGCAAAAGCTTTGGAGCTGGCGATCGCGGGACAGAAATACCGCAGAGAGCATGTCACCGCCATGCGCAACCGCCTGATCGACAGTCTGCTAACCATCGAACGCTCACGTCTCAACGGCGACAGAAATCAGCGTTTGCCGGGCAACCTCAACATGTGCTTTGAAGGCATCGAGGGCGAAAGTCTCCTGCTCATGCTCGACATGAACGGTATCAGCTCGTCGTCCGGCTCGGCGTGCACCTCAGGCAGTCTTGATCCCAGCCATGTGCTGCTCGCGATCGGTCTGCCCCATGAGATCGCCCACGGCAGCATGCGGCTGTCCTTCTCCGACGACATCACCGAAGAGGACGTCGACTACATCGCCGACAGGGTGAAGTACATTGTCGATTATCTGAGAAATATGAGCCCCCTGTGGGAGACCATCAAGAAGAATGAGAAAGAAGGGAAAGCATAATGGCATACAGTGAAAAGGTTATGGATCACTTCGCCAACCCGCGCAACGTCGGCGAAATCCCCGACGCGGACGGTATCGGCGAGGTCGGCAACTCTCGCTGCGGCGACATCATGAAGATGTATCTGAAGATAGACGGCGACACCATCACCGACGCCAAGTTCAAGACCTTCGGCTGCGGCGCGGCGATCGCGACCAGCTCGATGGCGACGGAGCTTGTCAAGGGCAAAAGCATCGACAACGCCTTAAAGCTGACCAACAAGGCGGTCATGGAAGCGCTTGACGGTCTGCCGCCCGTCAAGGTGCACTGCTCGGTGCTGGCGGAAGAAGCCATCAAAGCGGCGCTGTCCGACTACTATCAGCGCAAGGGAATTGACCCCAAGGTCATCATCGGCGCGCCGTCGACCGCAGACGAAGAACGCGAAGAACCGACCTGCGGAGAATAAGTAAAGAACGCAAAAAGGAATCCCTAAAAATTGGGATTCCTTTTTATATCTGCAACATACTCTTAGGTATAGGTGATGCTGTTAAAAATTCGTTTACCTACAAAAATCAATTCATCACTTAGTCTGTCATTATTATTTGATACAAAAGTGTAAGTTATTTTATAATCTAAATAATCTACACGGGAAAAGCATTCTGTGATATATTCCACTAAATAAGTTCCATCTGCTGCTGCAATAAAGCCAGCCATAGATTCATCATTAAAACGAAGAAAACTGCCACTATCAAGATTACGCGGAATATAAGCCTTAACTTTAAGGCAACACCGCATAATTCAACAAACAATTAAGTGATAAGCCGGTTTTGCGAAAAAGGTTGTGGAAAACTTAGGTTTTCCGTTTTTGCGGTATGCTTATTAAGCCGACAGACAAGGTCTGTCAG
>Ga0256404_1006082_pt1 | contig 20432 bp, 19 predicted proteins | sample RumenRJG_01DNA_FD_185990 | JGI IMG/M metagenome (GOLD analysis project Ga0256404, IMG submission 185990) | Bovine rumen microbial communities from Lethbridge, Alberta, Canada - RJG_01 | ecosystem: Host-associated > Mammals > Digestive system > Stomach > Rumen | place: Canada: Alberta | collected...
TGAACAACAAAAGTAAGTGATAGTGATAAAAGCGTAATCAATAATGCTCATCATTTGAATATGAAAGGTGGAGAATATGAACAGGAAAACGAAACATAAGCATTATGGAAAAATGGGCATAACGCCTCCACCTCTTTAGTCCTTCTGTCAGTAGGATGATCTTTATCAAGATGTTCTTTTGCATGCAGCTTTTCGTGTGCCATCTCATGGATCATTGTCTTTATTGTCTGCAGCTGACTCATGTCTCCCTTTATCACAATCTTTCTTTCGGTATCGCTGTAATAGCCTTTAGCTCCATCCCGGATGTCCTCGACATATATAGGAACCGGACATATCTCTGCGAGAGCATTGAACAGTTTTCTGTATCCATTCACATCTCCGCTAAGCTCATCCACTCCAATCGAAGGAAGCTCCGGGCCATCAGTCTGGCTGATGTCAAATGTTGTGACCACCTTGAATCCTGTCCTCTCTTCTGTCTTAGGATTGCCATATTCATCTTTCTCGTTGAGTTCGATCTTGTACTTGCATGGAGCTATGATCTTTATCCCTTTCTCACCTTTTCTGACCTGCCTGCCATGATCTCTCTGCCAGCTGGTGTACGACGCGCATAGACTGGCATCGGGTCTCTGGAGCGCTATAAGAAGAGTGTTGTTCAGGCTGTAGTTATGGAATTTGCTCATGCAGTTCAGATATGCCTTGTAAGCATCGCTCTCGAACACAGCCTTAACTCCGGCTTCCAGTTGCTCAGTAATTTCTTTTATTCGTTCCTTCCTCGATTTATCCGGGCTTCGTGTTCTGTAATTCTTACTCATCAATTCCTCCTTCCCTGAATCAAGGCATAATAAATACAGGAATAACCATTCCTGCATCTACAATTCCCATCGACATGTATTCCGGTGCCCTTTGATTATTGCAATCATAGAACACCGTGTTTTCATAATTGGCTATCTTTCAGGATAATTCTTTTGCGCCTTTATCTTTGCCTGCTTCGCTCTTTCCTGATATCTTTCGACAAGGGCAGCAGCCATTCTCATTGCTTGATTCTCGGTCATTGTTATCCCGCGGGACATCTTCCGGTGGTCGCTTGACCAGTCTCTTATGTCAACTTTTGGCGGGCCATCTCTCCATGAAACGATATTGATTTCTCTGGTCCAGGGCACCTCTCTGCCTTCATATCTGTCGAGCACTGCAATATGCTCATGAATGGTGTATTCAACTACCCCTTCTGAATAAGTACGTTCTATTTGTTCTGCCATGTGTTCCTCCTATCGCTCCCACGCTTTATGCTGCGGAGCCAGCTGATCCAGCAATCCCTCACTTCTAAAACTGTAGATATTACCTGTTTCTCCGCCGATTATTATGTGATCAAGCATTTTTACGCCAAGGAGTTCTGAACAGCTCAGCAACCTTTTAGTAACATCCTTATCTTCCTGACTCGGAGTTATGCTTCCGCTGGGATGGTTGTGCAAAGCTATAAAGCTCGAAGAATTCGAAAGAATGCACGACTTGAACACTTCTCTTGGACTCACTATTGAAGCATCCAGAGTGCCCATACTGCATATATTCATGTTGATTGGCTGTCCGTTAGTCTTCAGATTGAGCACAGCAAAGACCTCCCTGTCATATGTTGCGAGGTCTTTTGCAATGACCCTGATAGCGTCCTCCGGAGAGGCTATCTTTTCTGTACTGTAAAGAGATGGTTCCTTGACCAGCCTTACATTTACCACCTTAAGCTCATTAGGATTACCCATCTTCCTGCCCATCAGAAACCACCTCCCACGGATCTACGGACAGTACTATTCCATCCGGTAATTCCTCTGCCAGCCGCCTGAGTTCAGCTCGCGTCGCCTCAGTAGCCGGCTCCTTCATATGTTTCGGCAGGTACTTTGTTTCCTGCGGTTCTACCATCATCTGCATTCTTTCTGACCTCCTTCTTCACTGGTGCCGGATCCGCACCATTGCACAGGTATCCGATGACATCGTGATTGCGGATAGCTTTCTTCAGGCCGCGGATCTCACTGATTTCTTTTGTGAAATCCTCCTCATCGATAACATCTATATCTATCGCCATTATCTTTTTCTCTGTATCGTAGCCTCTGTCACTGATCTTGGACAGGGCCGCTCCTTTCTTTCTGTCTATTGCCATTCTCGTCTTCCTCCTCTTCCTTTCTCAGCCCAAGCTCTTTCATTATTTTCGGGAGGCAGTAGCCGCAGAAAGGTGCGCTTTTACTGCGGTACTTACAGTCTTCCGGACATAATATTTTCGGATACTCCCACAGATATCCCATGCTAAGGCCTCATCAGATCACAGCCATAGCTTGTAAAGGCATAGCTGTATGTGTGATCGAATTTGCTTTTGTTATATACTCCGGCCTTGACGATACCCTCTTTTCTAAGCTTTCTCATTGCTGTACGCACCATATGCACCGTCAGGAACGGCAGATAAGCAGTGACCCTTTTATATGACGCTCTCACCCACGGATACCCGTCTATATAGAATGCTGCATCAGCATTGGCCTGTGCCTCCCAGAGCTGCGTCGCAACTATGGCTGCGTTCGTTCCGCAAAGCCTGGCGATTTCCGTATTGAATGATTTTTCTTTATGATTCATCGGTTTTCCCTCCATTATTTCGTTCAAAACGATCGAGGCGGTCGCTTTACGCTTCCGCCTCATGCATCAGTTGTGGTTCGCCTGATTATCAGATGAACATCTCGGCATCCTTTTTTGCCTGTCTGCGTCTTCTCGCGTACTCCTTAGCAACAAGGAACAGCATGCCGCCCATTGCAGTCGTAAAGAGTATTCCGTACAGCCACAGCATTGTGTTATCGCCTGTCTTAGGCGGCACGCTCTTGGCTGTCCTGGATACCTTGACTGTCTGACCTTCATCATTAAGATCCTTGTGGTCTGCAACGACAGTCTTGTCTGCCTTGGAAACATCATCGCCCTTCTTGAACTCATTCAGGCGGTAGCAGTTCTCAAAAGCTACGAGTTCCTTCCCATCAAGTTCTGTAGTGTCGATGATAAAGCTTACCTTTGCTGTGCCGTCAGGTCTTGTAGGTTTGAATGGCTCACTCATTACTGTGACAGGCTTGCCGTGCTCTACGAGCGGATCACCACTGTCCTTTACCATCAGTGTTCCCTCGAGTACATACCACTTGGAAGTATCAAGACCGATATATGCGATAGTATCAATCAGCTGAGTATCCTTGGCTGCAGCAACAGTCTTGTCGCCCTTGCCGTTAGCAAGAGAAGTTCCGATAGCAGGCTTCTGAACAGGAGTCTGAGCTACGTCCTTCTTAGGCTCGAGCTTGCCAGGTTCCTCTGGTTTCTCAGGGTTTGGATATGTCACGTTCACGCACTCAGCAGTATTCCAGTATCCATCCTTATCATCTGTCTTGTTCTTCTGGTATACCATGTTGGTGTCATGATTCTTCTCATCGAGAGAGTCGGAATCCTTGGCATTAGCTGCAAGATATGCCTTCGCCTCGTCCTTTACAACAGCAGTGTAAGTGACTGTAGCCTTCTCTCCTACGTTAAGAGTGATGTTTGCTACCTTGTCATCCTTGCCCTTGTTGTTCCATGTTCCCTTACCAGCGAACTTAACATCCTTCAGTACAGGAACTGTAAAGTACTCAGGATTCTGTGTGAACTGGTCAGTAACGTCCATTGTGATCTCGATATTTCCGGTGTTCTCTACATGGACCTCGTATTCAACTTCATCCTGTGCAAAGAAGCCGTACTTATCTCCTGCAGACGGAGCCTTGGTTGTACGGATCTTGTACATCTCGTACTTAGGATCCAGCTTTTCCCATGTTACAGTCTGACCCTCGTCATCGATCTCCTCGTGTCTTGCAGCAACGTGACCTTCGCTGTCGAATACCTTTTCAAACACTACTGTATCCTTGCCATAGAGGCTGGTTGCATCGAAAGTGAATGTGACCTTGACCTTGCCGCTGCTCATGAATGTCTTGAATTCCTGCTCGGCTGTGATCTGCTTTCCGTTCATGTCGAGTACAGGTGCCTTTGTTGCCTTGTCCATCAGGACTCCCTTGGCTGTATAAGTCTCACCCTTCTTGAGGTTCTTGTACTCTATAATGTCAACAAGAGTGATCTCTTTCTGCGGACGGATATTCTTGTTCTTTCCGTCAACAGAAGCTGTAGTTCCGATCTCAGGGACATCATCAGTGATTGTTTCAAGATCTACAAAACCGTTCTGGCTCTTCTGGTCTACAGTGAAGTAGAACTTCTGCAGGATATATCCCTCGTTATGCTCACATGGCATCTCTTCAAGGATATATGAATCATAAGGGAGTGCTCCGAACTTGCTGTTCATAGGTGCCTTGTCTCCGAACTCACCTGTTCCGAACCATACTCCGTGGAGGATATCCTGTGATCTCTTCTCAAGATCAGCAGTCTTTATATCCTTTGTCTCAAGCAGGTCATCGAACGGGTTCTGCTTTCTTGCAGTATCCGCATCCTCATCTTCATCGAGATCTCCTGCAGCTCTTCTGTCCTTAGTGGAGAAGAAACCGTTCTTGTCAGTTACGACTACATGAGTCTCACCATTTGTAACAGAGATGATCTTGAAAGGAACAAATGAGAATCTCTCGGAAGTTGAATCAGCGATCTTGGTTCCCTGGACATCTGAACGATAGACATAGTCATCGAACGTAAGAGCCATCTCGTTCATGTTGTCATCAAACGCAACGATTACACCATCTTCTCTGATGGTAAACATATGCTCTGTCTTGTCTGTTCTCTGATAAGTCTCATTTGTCTTGGACTCGCGGATAGTGTAGGTTCCGTATGGAAGGTCATCTGCCAGAGTCTCAGCAGTATATGCCTTCTTTTCTTCGTTCCAGTGGACAGTGATCTTTCCTACATCCTTGCCTGTAGCAACTCTCTTGATCGATTCGTCCTCAAACATCGCACTCTTGGATTCGAGCTTCTTCCAGTCGACCTTATCAGTCTTGTTATCGAGATCCTTGCGGACTACTACGTCTCTTCCGGATACGTTCTTGATGGTCATGACGATGTCATCGAGTCTTGCTCCGCCGAGAGCTTCGGACTTTACGAGCTCCTTATCTCTCTTGATGATCTGTACGCCGCCTCTCTCTACTGCTTCTCTTACCTTGTCTTCAGTCAGATCAACGATCTTTCCGTCCTCACGGATAGTGAAGGCTCTGGACCACTCAGTGTTCAGAAGATATCCCTTGGAAGGCTTGGTTTCCTTTACAAGATATGATCCGTAAGGGAGTGCGTGTGCATCAGAAGTTGCGATACCATCTGCATTCGTGGTGATCACGAGTGCAGCACCACCTTTTGCGATCTCCTTCCCGCCAACCATAACAGTCTCTTTGGATTGGTTGTAGATGGTGAATTCAGCACCTGCGAGTGTTGCATCGCCCTGCGCGTAATTGGTATCCAGGTCATTATCGATCTTGGCTACCTTAACGCCACCTCTCTTGATAGTGTCGTCGCCCTTGATGGACTCGTTGTAAGTCTTGACGTGGATATTGTCTGTGCCATCTTCAGTGATAGTTACTTCGAGGATCTCATCATTGACAAGATATCCTTCAGGTGCTTTGACCTCCTGGATCAGATATGTTCCGAGAGGATAGCAGACCTTGCCGTCCTTGTCCTTGTACAGGGCATCATTGGAATAACCGGATGCGAAAGTCGGATTCTGTCCGTCGATCCTTCCGTGCTCGTCAGTCACAAAGTGCCATGTCCTGAGCGGAACGTCCGCCTTTGCTGCCTTGAGGAGCACTTCCTGATTCCTGAGTCTGTCGTAGTATTCGAACTTATATACAGCACCTTTGAGTGTCGCATCACCTTCGCCATGATCATGAGGATATCCTACAGGATTCTTGGTGAGAAGGAGCTGCACAAGGTCTGTGATAGGCTCATCCTTTGCAGTGAAAGTAGTCGTCTCTTCTGATATGACCTTTACGGTATATGTTTCTGTATCCTGTGCATACCCCGGAGGAGCATAGGTTTCTTTGACTGTATAGCTTCCTTCCATCAGGTCGATGGTATTACTCTCACCCTTCGCATTAAGCGTGAGAGTTCCTGCTGCAGCACCTGACTTGTCATAGACAGTGTACTGTGCGCCTTCAAGTGAATAGCAGTTGTTACCATCTGTGATTGAAGTGCGGTTACTGAGCTTCTTCATATTGAGATGGCCTGGTGCCTCGAGGTATCCGACTACCATGTCCTGTACTCCATCCATATAGCAGATGAATATCTTGAAGCTTTCCGGTACGGCCTCGTCAAATGCTGCATTGCTGTCATACAGTGCATTAGCCAGTGCCTTCGCTCTGGTCCAAAGTTCTCCCAGATCTGAAGCGTGGGTCCCACCCCAGGTCGCCATATCTGATGGTCTGCCTGCATAGACATAGGCAAGAGCCAGGTGTGCTACGCCGAAGTCCTTGGCTTCATCACCGTAGTAGAACTGCTTGATCCCTTCGATGTTCTTCTTGAAGCCCGGATACGATGGCGAGTAGTACACGATGTTTCTGAGTGCGTTCCACTTTCCTGTGTCGGTGGCATCCGTTACTACCTTGTCGACCGTAACTGTTCTGGTCTGATCTCCTGACCATACCGGAGAGTTCTTGTTCGGCTGCACACATATGGAATAGCGGCTTCCGAGATCATCTCCGAGGTCGCACTTTGCCGCGTTGCTGTAGCCTCCGCTGCCCGATCCGTAGTGCAGCTCCTTGTACCAGTGGACAGTGTACTTGCTTCCCACTTTGCCACCGAAGGCTGATGCTTCCTGGGTCGCGATCGGGACCACTGATCCAAGCACCATGATCAGGGCAAGTGTCATTGTGAGCATTCGCTTGAATGCATCGATAAACTTGTTGTCTGTCATTGCGTTATCGTCTCCTTTCTCTAAATGCACATGAATGCGAGAATGATCACCGGCAGGCTGAGTACTGCGCAGAGCCCCGTCAGGATCCAGCTGAGCCTGTTAGCTGCTTTCTCACTGAGATAGAGCTGCATACCTGCATCGTCAGTGACAATGATCACTTCGTCATTCGGTTTGGTGTCTTTGGTTTTCGTCATATGTCGTCCTTTCCCGCAAATCCGGGCAAAAGAAAAACGCCCAGGCCGTTATGATCTGAGCGTTCATGTTTTGTCATGATATTGCGATTATTATAATATTATTATTCTTTTCTTCGGGTAGTAACTGATAGTCATAGAGGAGGGGTTACAGGGGAGGAGATGTGAGGATGAGCGCTCACTGCAATCTACCTCGCATCGTCCCTCGTTCTCTGGCGCTCTCGGAATCTTGCATAGTGTTCCATGGCTGCCGCAACATAGTCCTCCCGCTTGGATATAGGCAGATCCGGAGGGAAAAGCCTGTTGAAGCGGTCTCCTCTCAGGATGATCCGCTCTTTCTGGTTCGGCTTCTGCTCCATCATAATCGCTTCAACTGCCTCCGGGGTCAGTTTATTTTCTGTCGACAACCGCCTCAGTCTTATGGCCTGTGCGTATGATGGCGTGCAGCCTTCAAGCTCCATACTTTCCCAGATTATTCCCTGCTGGATCTTAGGTATATATGAGAGCTCGACTGCTGGTCTCATGGCGATCTGCCCTTCATCCACCATATCCAGGATTTCTGGTAGAAGTTCAGTAAGACGAATATATCTAAAGATCTGAGTGCTGCTATCAATTGAATCTTTTGCTAGCTCTATCCTAGATCTGTCTAAATTGAGTCCCACTGGGTCTCCATTTCTTGTAGAAGGCCTTCCCGGCAATCTTTTCATTGCTTCCAGCCTCATCCTGTATGCGAACGCTTTCTCTGACGGCAGGATCGTCGTTCTCTGGAAATTGCTCTCCACCATGAAGACCGTTCCTTCATCACGAGACATATCCACTATCTCACACCTGAGCGTATCTATCCCTGCCAGCTGACAGGCTCTCATTCTGCGGTGTCCGGAGAGAAGTTCGTATCTGCCATCCTCTTTCTTCCGGACCGTAGCCGGAGTGAGCACTCCGTTCGTTTTAACTGACTCCACAAGGTTCATCATGTCCTCATCATCCCGGACCTTGAATGGATGATCAGGGAACGGATCGATCTCGTCGAGCGGAATCTCATATATTCTTTTTAGCTTTGCGTCATCCCTCTCTTCCTGAGATGAGAACAGATCATCTAGTGACGGAAGCTTCATCTCTATGTCTCTCGCGTTCGGCATGCTTCATCACCTCCCTCGTCAGTTGCTCATATGCTTTGGCCGGTTTTGAGTCCTTATCGTAGGCATATATGCTCATTCCCGCCTTGGATGCCTCAGCGGCTTTGACCGCCACAGGTATCTGAGTATCGAAGATGCGAATGTGCATCCCGTACTGAGTCCTGATCTTGTCCGTTACCTCCTTCGCCAGATTGGTGCGGTTATCGACAAGTGTCATGACTATACCACCTATCTGAAGTTTGTCATTGGTATGATTGCGGACCATGTCTATGCTCTTCATCAGCTGTGTCATGCCTTTTGCCGGCAAGTACTGCGCCTGCACAGGAATGATCACACTGTCTGCTGCTGTAAGCGCATTGATAGTGATCATGCCGAGCGACGGCATGCAGTCAATGAGGATATAGTCGTAATCCTTCTTCACATCCTTCAGGAGATTTGCCAGTACCTTCTCTCTGCTCATCGCATTCACAAGCTGCGTCTCCATAGATGACAGGTCAAGATTGGACGGAATCAGATCAACCCCTTCAGGATGATGGAGTATCGTATCTTTCACTATCGGCTTGTAGTTCTGCGTTACAAGATACATCAGTTTTCCAAGCGAATTCTCGAGCGCGTCAGCGTCCCATCCTAATGCCGAGGTCAGATCATTTTGCGGATCTCCGTCGACCAGCAACACCCGTTTTCCTTCTCTGGCTAATCCAATACCCAGATTCAGTGTTGTCGTGGTCTTTCCGACACCACCTTTCTGGTTGCATACTGCTATTGTTTTCGCCATCCAACCACCTCCTTAACTGAATCTGTCAGCAAGTTCCACATTGTGCTCGTCGACCCAGCATTCTACTGCGAACCAGTCGATATCTTCCTCCTGCATGAAACAATCTATGAAATACTCGTGGATATCTGAATCGATGCCGGCACAGATATCAAGTATCTCAAGATCCTCAGCTTCTGCTGTCATTCCATGCGAGAAGAAACTCATCTGCAGCATCCTGACTGCATCCACAGGATCCGTCTCCTGAATTCCTGCTATCATCTGCATGATGTCTGAGAACCTTCTGCCGCTGACCATATCAGCAAAGCGTTCTGCCGTCTTGTGTGCCATGAACGACGCTACCTCTACAGCGACATCTTCTGTCTTGCCTCTTTCAAGATTACGGATGATGGATTCGCCGATTTCAGCATCGTCATCAATGCAGATCGCAGTTAACATGACTTCAAGCTCCTTCTGGTTTTCCTTACCGATCTTTCTGTTTCTGAATTTTTTAATCATATTTGTGTCCTTTCTCCGCTCATGCGGCTGCAATTAAACAGGCTCTACACCGTAGCGTGCAGAGCCATGTAAGTACAGCCGGAGCTGAAAGGACTAACCTTAGTCAACGAATTTAATCAGAAGGTCATCTACAGCATCAGTGTATCTGCCTTCTGCTATAAGCTGGTTCTTGAATTCAACCAGCGCCATGACTATGATCCTCACCTCATCATAGGTGAATCTGAATTTTGGTCTGAACATGATGCGATACCTCCTTCTGGATATATTTAATAATCGATCCTCGGATTTTGCAAATGTGTAAATCCGGGCAAAGAAAAAAGGCATTATCTGCTTGTTTCTCGCAAATAATGCCTGATTTTCGCTTAAGTGGGGTAGTCGTAAGTCTTCATAAGTTGTTATATGAACTTGATGGAGACTCGGAACCCTTTCATAAGTCTTTATATCTTGTTATTGCGATGGGGTAAAAATGGGGTAGTAACCGCCTGAATGGGGTAGTAAATCTGCCTCCGGGATCGGTCATTCTAACCGGTTTCTGATACTCCGGATAGTCCTTTTCCGGCCCCTATTCCATTGCTTTTTTAGTACAGCTTTGCTCCTGCCGGGATCCTGTCGTCTACGAGCAGGAGGTTAAGCATTTCCTCTCCGTCATACTCGTTGACTGCGCTGATCAGCATGCCGTTTGAATACTGTCCCATCATCTTTCTCGGTGGAAGGTTAGTGATCGCAATCGCAGTCTTTCCAACGAGTTCAGCCGGATCATAGTACTTCTTGATGCCGCTCAGGATGATCCTGTCTTCGCCTGTTCCGTCGTTCAGAGTGAACTTCAGGAGCTTGTCTGACTTAGGAACTTCTTCGCAGTTTTTGATCTTAACTGCTCTGAAATCTGACTTGCTGAAGGTGTCAAAATCGACAAATTCTTCGAACAGCGGCTCGATCTGGACCTTGCTGAAATCGATCTTAACAGTCTCCTTCTTCTGAGCTCCGCCCTTGCCTTCCGGCTTCATTACAGGGAAGAGCTGTACATCTCTGATCGTAGCGCTGTCTGTGAGCAGCATCACGAGTCTGTCGACGCCGATGCCGATGCCGCCTGTAGGAGGCATTCCTACCTCGAGTGCGTTGACGAAGTCCGTATCCATCGGATGAGCTTCATCGTCGATACCGAGGTCGAGCTGTCTCTGCTGCTCTGCGAATCTCTCGTACTGGTCGATAGGGTCGTTCAGCTCGGAGAACGCGTTGGACATTTCCCAGCCGTTGATGTACGACTCGAATCTTCTTGTGATGCGAGGGTCCTTAGGGTCCTTCTTTGCGAGCGGCGAGACTTCTACCGGGTGTCCGCATACGAAGCACGGTCCGTCGAGGAATCCAGGGATGTCCTCGCAGTAGTCCTCGAACATCTCAGCGATGATCTTGCCTCTTGTCCAGTCAGCCTCGTTCTCGAATGTCATGCCGTACTTCTTGGCAGCCTCGATAGCCTCTTCATCCGAATCGATCTTGTCGAACGGGATGCCTGTCACCTTGATGACGGCCTCTGTCATGTCGATCTTGTTCCAAGGCGGTGTCACGTCGAACTCCTTGTCACCGTACTTGACGATAGGTGTTCCGTTGACGGCCATGGCGCACTTGTATGTTACCTGCTCCATGAGGTCCATCATGGTCTCGAGATTTACGTAAGCCTTGTAAGCCTCCATCGATGTGAACTCAGGGCTGTGGTTCTTGTCCATTCCCTCATTTCTGAAGACCTTGCCGATCTCATATACTCCGTCGAGTCCGCCGACGATGAGTCTCTTGAGGTGAAGCTCCAGAGAGATGCGGAGAGTCATGTCGATGTCGAGGGTGTTGTGGTGTGTCCAGAACGGCCTGGCAGCAGCGCCGCCTGCGATGTTTCCGAGAACCGGTGTCTCTACCTCGATCAGGTCATAATCCTCTTCGAGCACCTTTCTCATGGTGCTGATGATCTTTGCGCGCTTGAGGAACACGTCCTTGACGTCGCTGTTCATGATGAGGTCTACGTATCTCTGGCGGTATCTGAGGTCAGTATCCTTGAGGCCGTGCCACTTGTTAGGCAGCACCTGCAGCGACTTGCAGAGGAGCTTTACTTCCATGGCTCTGATGCTGGTCTCACCTGTCTTGGTCTTGAAGACCACGCCGTTTACGCCGATGATATCGCCGACGTCATATGTCTTGAATACGTTGTATTCGTCCTGGCCGATATTGTCCCTTGCGACAAAGATCTGGATGCGGCCCTGCTTGTCCTGCATGTCGACGAAAGCGACCTTGCCCATGCGGCGGAAAGCCATGATACGTCCTGCGACTCTGACTTCCTGGTCTTCCATCGCGTCGAAGTTGTCTCTGATATCCTTCGACCATGCGGAAACATCAAAGGTCTCCTCGCGGAAAGGATCTCTTCCCATCTCGCGGAGCTCTTCGAGCTTCTTTCTCTTGATCTGTCTCTGTTCGCCGATCTCCTTTTCGCTGAGCTCGCGCTCTTCTGCCTGAGGGGCGTTGTTTTTTACCTGGCTGTTATCAGTCATTATCTCTTGACCTCCAAAACTTCATATCTGGCCATTCCGTCAGGAACCGCGAACTCGACCTTGTCGCCGGCGTGGTGTCCCAGCAGGTGTCCGCCAACGAGCGATGCGTTGGACAGCTTGCCGTTCAGAGGGTCTGCCTCTGTGGTTCCTACGATCTTATATGTAACTGTCTCGTTGTAAGTGAGGTCCTTCAGTACGACCGTACGTCCTGTCTGTACGGAGTCGTCGCCCTCGTCGGATTCCTCTACGATGACTGCTGTACGCAGGATCTCCTCGATGCTCGAGATCCTCTCTTCGGTCTCGGCCTGAGCGTCCTTAGCTGCATCGTACTCAGCGTTCTCACTGATGTCTCCGAGGGAGATAGCTTCCTTGAGTCTCTCAGCGTTCTCTTTACGTACTACGGTAATGAGATGTTCGAGCTCGGCATTCAGCTTATCATAACCCTCTCTGGTCATTTCATTGGACTTGTTTGCTGCCATTTTGTTTTCCTTCTTTCTTTTTTTGACACAGGGACGGTTTTCCCTGTCAACTTTTACTGTTACACGTAAACCTAAAGATTAATTTCTTCTATGTTTATATTCTCGCTCGTCGTCAGCCTAAGTATTGCCGAATACTTGAGCGTAAATCTTACCACATCTCCGACGCGGAGTTCTTCCTTGCAGTCCTCGATGTCGAGTATGGTGTGGTCGCCCGACGCCATCGCGACTTCTGCGCCTTCGAGCTGCGGCAGGATGTCTCCTATGTCGCCGTAGTCGGCACGTCCGACCGCAAGTATAGCGCGCTTTCTGCGTCCCCTGTCAACGTATGTCGCCTTCTGTCCGAAAGCGTCGACTCCGAGTTCGCCTATAGGGTGGGTCGGCTTCGTATTGGTCTCGATGACCTCCGCTTCGAGGACGAAAGCCTCGTCGCTCATCACGTCGACCTCTTCCCTGCCGTAGCAGGTGCGCAGGTCTTCATTCGGTCCGCAGTAGACCACCGCGCCTATCCTGAGCATGTTGATCTTTGAAGGCATAACCTTGTCAAAGAGCGGCATCAGGCTCGATGTTGCGCCGCCCGACACTATCTCGAGCGGTCTGCCTATCGCTGCCTCGACGGTCTCTGCCCAGTCTGCCAGCATCAGCATCTTCTCTTCGGTCGGCTTGACCGATCCGACGCATCCGAGGTTTGTGCCTATGCCCGCGAGGTGCAGGCCGTCAAGCTTCTCTTCGACGTACTTCGCGACGTCGGCAAGTTCTTCCTTTTCGAAGAAGCCTTCCCTCAGGTCTCCGAGGTCTGCCATCAGGATGACATTGTGCGTCTTGCCCTGCTTAAGAGCCTCCTCCGAAGCTGCCTTCAGGGTGTCGATGCTGCTCTGCAGGCTGTATTCGCATACGCGCACCACGTCTGCGATCTCTGAAAGCATCGGGACTCTTATCATCAGCACCGGGATCTTTACTCCCGCTGCCTTTGCCCTTTCGAGCTGCTCGAGCCTCGACGATGCGATCCACTTTGCGCCGCATCTTTCGTAGTCCAGCGCTACCGATGCCATGCCTGTCGTCGCCTTGATGACTCCCGCCACGTCGATGCCGGCTTCGCGGCACCATCCCGTCACGGTGCTCATGTTATAGCGCAGCTTTTCATGATCTACTATCAGTGCCGGTCGTTTAGTCATACTTCCCAACCTTTCCGCGCAGTCCTGTGCTAATCTGCGAGCTTGTTCTCCTCGACGAATCTTCTGATCTTCATTCCTGTCGTCTTGTTGAACTCACTCTTCTTGATGATTATGTGCTTGACTCTCTTCCAGTCAGGCCAGTTGGCGTTGAGCCTGTCGATCTCGCTGCTTATGAGCGACATTACAGCGCCCTCGTCGTCTGCCCTGTCTCCGAGAGCCTCTTTGACGTTTTCTCTGTCAGGACGCAGGGTCACGTAGATGCCCCTCTTCATCCTGTCTTCGTTGTCCTCGTCGGCCCATACCATGCACTCGTCTACGTACGGGCTCCTCGCGATGAGCTCCTCGAGCTCCTCCGGGAAGACGTTCTTGCCGTTAGCGGCGATGATGACGTTCTTCTTGCGGCCCGTGATGTACACGTAGTTGTCCTCGTCGAGGTATCCGATGTCGCCGGTGTGGAACCAGCCGTTCTCCATGCTCGCCGCAGTCGCCTCAGGATTCTTGTAGTATCCCATCATGACCATAGGTCCGCGGAAGCAGATCTCGCCGTTTCCGTCCTCATCCTTGTCGATGATCTTGCACTCGGTAAACTGGAAGAGCTTTCCGGCCGAGTCGTTTCTCATGTACTTCCACTGGTCCGGATTGAGCGCTACCATAGGCGAAGTCTCGGTGAGGCCGTAGCCCTGCAGGCAAGGGATGCCCATGCTTCTGAAGAACGCGAGGACCTTAGGGTCTACTCTCGCTCCGCCCGCGATGAACATGTCGATGTTGCCGCCGAACTGTGCCATGATCTTGTTGGCGATCGGCTTCGCAACGTTGATGCCGAACTTGCTCGTCACGTTGTTGATGGCGAAGAGCGTGTTGACCAGCTTGTCCTGACCCTGCTTTTTGAGGGTCCTCTGGATGGTGTTGTAGAACTTCTCGTAGATGAGAGGCACTGCGAGCAGGAAGCTCGGATGCACCATCTGCATGTCCTTTGTGATGTATTTAAGGCCCCTGCCGAATGCCATCGAAGCTCCCATGAAGAGGCCCTCGATCATTGTGCAGGTGCACTCGTATGTGTGGTGGATAGGAAGCACGCTGAAGAAGATGTCGCTCGGGCAGACCTCGAGATATGTCTGCGCGATGAGGACGTCACAGCAGAGGTTCCTGTGCGAGAGCATAACGCCCTTGCTGACTCCGGTCGTTCCCGATGTGAAGATGATCGAGACCATGTCGGATGCTCTTACCCTTGCGTCCAGATAGCTCCTGTCGCCGGCTTCTACCTTTGCGCGTCCCTCTTCTCTCAGGAGGTTCCACGAGTACAGGCCGTTCGCCGCGTCCTCGTGAGCTTCCTTGTTTACGCCCATGATGATCTTAAGGCCGGTCTTGCCCTCAGCCTTGATATCCTTGAACATGTTGTAGTACTTGTCCTGGCAGCAGACGACCGCGTCGATCTCGCCCATGTCGCAGAGAGTTGTGAGTTCTTCCTTTGAGAGCTCCTTGTCGAGCGGGACCACGACTCCCGTGCCGCCTGTGACTGCGAAGTAGGACTCAGCCCACTCGTAGCAGTTGGCTCCGATGATGCCGATGTGGGATCCTCTGAGGCCGAGGCCCGTGAAGGCTGTGCCGAGAGCTCTTACATCGTCTCTTACCTGGCCGTATGTGAACTCGGTGTAATAGTCATTGCCCGGCATGACCTGGTGATAGAGGACCTTGTCGCCGAAAGCCTCGACGCCCGTCTCCATCATCATCTTGAGATCGGTGATCGCTCTGCCTATGCGGTACATCACCTCAGGCACATCGCTGTTTGTGATCGCGTCGACATAGCTCTGCATATCTGCGAGTTCTGCCGCCTTCAGTTCTTTATATTCGTCATCCGTCATACCGTAAAGGTCGACGTCCTTATATTTTGCTAAAACTTCTTTGTAATTATCCACTTTCTAACCATTCCTATCCTGAGCAGTGCCGGGAAGCGCCCTCTTTTTCGGCGGGCATCCGGCTGCCGCTCTTTTTTATTTTTTAATACAATAAAAAACCGTGGTCCACCTGTGATTCCAATGGTGGCCGCGGAGTATTTTAACATTTATAAGTCGCTTGCGTCAACAGCCGCGCGGCTTCAGCGGCTTCGCAAACCTAAGAAATTACGGGCATTGGCGGCCTGTGGTGATGAGTGGAGTCTCTTGCGCCGTAGTTTCGTGGCGGGGTTGACGCAATTCTGCGCCTTACTTAGTGTTTTGCGTCAACTTTTGGCTGCCGGCTGCCGGATCATGATGGTGAGGTTGACGCAAATCTGCGCCTTATATGGTGTTTTGCGTCAACTTTTGGCCGCCGGCTGCCGGTTTGCAGTGGTGAGGTTGACGCAAATCTGCGCCTTATATGGTGTTTTGCGTCAACAGCCGCGCGGTGCCGTGGAGCACCGTACGCCCGGTCGCCGGATCGCTCTCGACCCTCAGGCTGCCGGCCGGCTGGTGCAGCCTCACATCCACAGGCGATCCGGCCTTCATCGCCAGCCAGATGCCCGCGGCCGCGCTGCCGCTCGCACACGAATTTTCCCAGAAAAGAGTGTCCGCACCCGGCACAAAGACGAGCGGCGTCATACGGCGCGCGCCGCCGCGTTCGGCGGTCCCGCCTGGCGCAGCGCAGTCGGCTGCCGCCTCAGTTTTTTCCGCGCAGCCGTCTGCCGCTTCAGCGGCATCTGGCTGGCCGTCCTGTGCTGCGGCCTGCGCTTCCGGCTCGTCCAGAAACATCATTCCGAGGCAATCCGAGCCGAGCGCGCCGCAACACTCTCTGATGAGGCTTTCGGCCGCCGCCGGATCGTCCTTCAGTCCGAAGAAGCCCGAATCGGGCTCTATGATAATGTGATCTATTCCCTGCAGCCTCACGAGCGGCAGGCCGAAAGCGCCGCCGGCGCCTTCAAATTCTGCTCCATCCTTCGGGCCGGCTCCGTTCCTCTCAGAACACTCAGTGCCGGCCTTCAGCTCCAGTCTTTCTATCCCTATCGCCGGCGGCATCGTTACCGCGGCAGCGTACATGGCGGCCGGAGCCGTTTCATTGCCGGCCGCTCCGGAAGCGCCGCCGGCGGCGCTTTCATCTGACAGTTGGCGGGCGGCCGTGCTGCCCACTTCGCCGGCGGCACGCGGGCTGTCATTTACGGTGCTGCCCGCGCACGCACCGCTGCCCTTTATCTCTTCTAGCTGCACTGTCAGCGGTGCTTCGGCGCCGGACACTTTTACCTTTACGGCGCCGTCCGCCGGCATGCCCCTGCGCTCGGCGTAGAGTGCCGCGGCGCACATCGTGGCGTTGCCGCAGAACTCGCCGCCCGCCATCATAAGGCTGACCGCCGCGTCCGCAGCTTCGCAGGCTGAGTCATTATATGCGACAAAACCGACCTGCTCGACTTCGGGGTGCGCGGCCATTATGCCGGACGCGACGGGCGCGCGGTCAGCCGGCCGCACCTCTGTCTCCACAAGCGCGGTTATGTTTCCTGTCGGATCAAATATGCAGTACTTTAATTCTTCATAATTATCAAATGCCATTTTTTCTCCAAAAAGTTGACAAAAAGAACCGTCCCCTCTGTCAACTTTTTCAGTTAGCGTTCGAATACGCGGAGGAACTGCTTTGTCCTCTCCTCCTTCGGATCGTCGAATACATCGCGCGGGTCGCCCTGCTCCACTATGACTCCGCCGTCCATGAAAATGACGCGGTTGCTCACAGCCTTCGCGAAAGGCATCTCGTGCGTGACGACCACCATGGTCATCTTCTCCTCTGCCAGCTGGCGGATGACCTTCAGTACCTCGCCGGTAAGCTCCGGGTCGAGCGCCGAAGTCGGCTCGTCAAAGAAGAGGATCTCCGGCTTCATGGCAAGAGCTCTCGCGATCGCGACTCTCTGCTGCTGTCCGCCTGACAGCTGGTACGGATATGCGTTCGCCTTATCTCCGATCCCCATCTGCTTCAGAAGGTCCATCGCCGTAGCCTCAGCCTCGTCGCGGCTCACTCCTCTTACGCGCATAGGCGCATCGGTCAGGTTCTTAAGTATGCTGTAGTGCGGGAAGAGGTTGAACTGCTGGAAGACCAGTCCGCAGTAGCTGCGGAAGTGCTTGAGTTCGTGCGGGCTCACGTAGACGGCGTTTCCGTTCTCGTCCGTGTGAGCGGCCTTCTCTCCCATATATATTATCTCACCGCCGTCGATAGTCTCAAGGAAGGTCGAGCAGCGGAGCAGCGTCGATTTTCCGGAGCCGCTCGGTCCTATTATGCTCACGACCTCGCCGCTGTCGACGCCGAAGCTTATATCTTTCAGGACCTCGAGTCCTTCAAAGCTTTTGCTGATGTTTTTCATTTCAAGTATCATGCTGCCACCCCCTACTTATAGTAATCCATGGATTTCTCGATCCTCGCCATGACGATCTCCACCACGTAGTTCGCGACGAAGTAGAAGACGCCCGCGATCAGGAACGGCATGAACGATGTCTGCGAAGCCGAGATCTGCTTGGCCAGTGAAAAGACCTCCTGGTAAGCCAGCGTGAACGCCAGCGAAGTGTCCTTTACAAGCGTGATGACCTCGTTTGTGACAGACGGCATGATGATCTTTATCACCTGCGGCAGGATTATGCGCATGAATGTCTGCGTCTTTGTGTAGCCCAATACCTCTGCAGCCTCGTACTGTCCGGCAGGTATGGACTCGATTCCGCCGCGGTAGATCTCGGCGAAGTACGCCGCGTAGTTGAGCACGAATCCGACTATGATGGCCGGGAATCTCCAGTTGCCTATGTTAAGCCCAAACAGATAATACGGTCCGAAGTACCATACCATCAGCTGCAGCATAAGCGGCGTGCCGCGCATTATGGATATAAAGCCCTTGATGAAGCCGCGCACCGGTGCGAACCTGGATTTTCTCAGAAGCGCGACCACCATTCCGAGAGGGAGCGATCCGATGAGCGTGAGCGCGAAGATAAGGAAGGTCTTCACCATGCCCTGGCTCATCGTTGACAGCATTGTTGAAAAAGTCATTGATTCTCCTTTTGATACCGGGCCGGCCGTATACTCTGGCCGGTTCCCTTACGACACACAAGCCGGCGCAGGCTGCGGTACCTGCGCCGGTCCTTGTCACATATGCAGTTATTACTTTTGGAGGGAGTTGATTATCTGTTTATGCCTTCCGGCAGAGATCTACTTGCCGAGTGTGATGTACTCTTCGATCTCAGGGTACTTAGCCGCGATCTCTGCGACCGTTCCGTCCTCTGCCAGAGCCTTGAGCGCTGCGTTTACCTTCTCGCACAGTTCTGTGTCGTCCTTGCGGAATCCGATGCCGTACTGCTCGCTTCCGAGGTTCTCTTCGAGGCATACCAGCGAATCGTCATCCGCCATAGCCTCCTGGGCTCTTGTTACGTCTACTGCTACAGCATCGATCGCGCCTGCGTTGAGGTCTGTGATAGCGATGGTGTATGTGTCATAGACCTGCAGCTCTGCGAATGTGTCCATGAGTTCCTTCTGGCCTTCCTCGTCATTCAGGAGGTCGTATGCCGAAGTAGCTGTCTGAACGCCTACCTTCTTGCCGGCGAGGTCTGCCAGAGTAGTGATACCCGAGTCAGCCTTTACCATGATCTTCTGAGTGTTGTCGGAATACGGCTCACTCCAGAGGTAGTCATCCTCACGGCCGTTGATGGTGAAACCTGACCAGATGCAGTCACAGCTTCCGGCGTTCAGCTCGGCATCCTTAGCGTCCCAGTTGAACGGTACCGGTGTGTATGTCCAGCCGTAGTATTCGCATACTGCCTGGGCCATCTCTACGTCGAATCCGCCGTTCTCGCCGTTATCATCTACGAATGAATACGGTCTGTAGTCGAGGTCGAAGCCGTGCTTGAATTCATATCCCTCGCCATACTTCTCACCGCTGTCTGCAGCTTCCTCACTGCTGCCGCCACCGCCGCATGCGCTGAATGCCAGCATCGTGAATATCATTGAAAACGCGAGTGCGAGTACTGTAAGTTTCTTCTTCATTTTGCCTACCGTTTTACCTTTCTTTCCTTCCGGCTGTTCCTTTTCAGCCTTTTCCGGAGCCCTGCCCCGTCCCTTCTTGATTTGCTGTTGTACTTTAGCGTGCTAAAGTGTTAAATTGACAAAGCAATAGTAGCATCTGCCGCCTGTAAGGTCAAGCAATTTATTGTTTTCTTGAAGGTACATTCATCTTACCGTACATTCATCTTACCGCGCCCGATCGCAGACAAATACACCGCGCGGCGCACGTTGGCGAGCTCTTCCATTGGGTGCATGCCGCCCGGTTCCGGCCTCGCGACATACGCTGCGACCCCAGTTTATGGGTGCGTCGCGCCGTATCCCCGCTTTGCGACATACGCTGCGACCCCAGTTTATGGGTGCGTCGCGCCGCATCCCCGCTTTGCGACATACGCTGCGACCCCAGTTTATGGGTGCGACACGATGTATTCCAGCTCCTCGACATACGCTGCGACCCCAGTTTATGGGTGCGATGCGGCGTATTCCGGCTCCTCGACATACGCTGCGACCCCAGTTTATGGGTGCGTCGCGCCGCATTCCGGCTCCTCGACATACGCTGCGACCCCAGTTTATGGGTGCGATGCGGCGTATTCCCGCTTTGCGACATACTCCACGACCCCATGCTGTATGTGCGCGTCCGCCTTTTCCCGCCCCGGAGCATGCCCCGCGACCATACTCTGTATGTGCGTGCCAGCCAATTCACGTTCCGGAGCATGCCCCGCGACCATACTCTGTATGTGCGTGCCAGCCAATTCACGTTCCGGAGCATGCCCCGCGACCATACAAAAAAG
>Ga0256404_1006083_pt1 | contig 20427 bp, 19 predicted proteins | sample RumenRJG_01DNA_FD_185990 | JGI IMG/M metagenome (GOLD analysis project Ga0256404, IMG submission 185990) | Bovine rumen microbial communities from Lethbridge, Alberta, Canada - RJG_01 | ecosystem: Host-associated > Mammals > Digestive system > Stomach > Rumen | place: Canada: Alberta | collected...
CAATACGGTCGATGCAGAGATGGCAAAGCCGGGTCTTACCGGTGAATACGATCTGATCTACATCAACGCTGAGGCGGAATACACAGACGAGTGCCTCCAGCTTCTTCGCGAGGGGAATGTGCCTGTCATCCGTGATTTCACGAACTACTGGAAAATGGAGGACCTCGAGTCATACGCCGGAATCGTTGATTACTACTACATGTCTTTCGACGGCCACGACGAGGACGTTCAGGAAGTGCTGAAAAAGTGTGTTCATGAGTATGGCGCAACATTCGCCGTAGGAACCATGGGCATGGACGGATCCTGGGCATACAACGGAAGAAAGTTCTACAGGCAGAAAGCATTCGCGATTAAGCCGGTCGACACACTCGGCGCAGGGGATACGTTCCTCTCGACATTTACTTCACTGTACTTCAGCGGAATGCAGCTCCTTGACAACTATAAGAAGGCAACAGGTTGGGGAAGCGACAATGAGCACGTTCAGGAATGTGAGGACAAGCTGATCGAGCATGCCATGAGTTTCGCCGCAATGGGCGGAGCGTACGCCTGCATGTCCGAAGGATGCTATGGCTTCAGCATGCCTTATGACCACTCTCTTATCAGCAGGAGCAATATCAATATCGACGAAGCAGTCGCATATTTTGACTCGCTCTAATCGTTCATACCCGTTCAGGAAAGGCGACACCCATGAAAGAGACACAACTTTCAATCGGAAACTACACCTATCCTCTGCACTCATTTGATTATTTCCTCAACTCCATGGAGAGAATGGGGGTCAAGCAGATCGAATTGTGGGCAGCGGAGCCTCATCTCTATTTCGGAGATTTCACTCTTACACAGGTCGAGGATCTGGGCAGGAAAATCGCTTCCCACGGGATCAGCGTGACCTGCGTTACACCGGAACAGTGCGAATATCCGATCAATATCTGTGCTTCCAATAAGAACGAGCGCCGGCGCAGCGTGGACTATTTCAAGCGCGCGATCGAAGTGGCGGAGGTTCTCGGAGCGCCGAAGGCGTTTGTCACTGCAGGAAGACATGTTCGTGATGAGAGCAGGGAGGAAGCGTACAAACGCGGAGTGGATTCCCTGAAGGAATTGGTTAACTACGCAAGATATAAAGGCATCTACCTTGTCATTGAGGTGAATCCCTTTGAGCTGGAAGTACCGAACAACGCGGCAGGGCTGAAACAGCTTCTGGACGACGTGGACGGCGGCGACTGGCTGCTCCCTGTGTGGGATATCGACTGCGCAGCGCGCAGCGGTGAATGGGGAGAGGATTATATCAAACTGTTTGGCAACAAGATCGGGAATATCCATTTCTCAGACGGCGTTTGCGAGCATTATAAGGGCCACATCGTTCCCGGCGACGGCACACTGCCGCTTACGAGATGCCTTGAGGAACTGGATGCAGCCGGATATGAGAACACCATCGCCGTGGAAGTGATGAACTCCCGCTACAATGCGGATCCGGATACAGCCATTCAGCGGACGCTTGACTGGTTCAAAGCCTATATGGCACAGCACTGAGGAGGGACAGCGATGAAAAGAGAACAGTTTGCAGTTGGAAACTATACATACCCTCATTTCTCTTTCGAGTACTTCCTCAACTCCATGAATCGGATCGGTATTGAGACGATCGAGATCTGGGGAGCCACACCGCATATGCACTTTGAGGATTTTACGCTTGCGGAAGCGGAGAAATTCGACCGCCAGATCAAGGCACACGATCTGAAGGTCTGCTGCGTTACTCCCGAGCAGTGCATGTATCCGATCAATCTTGGAGCTGCGAACCCGGATACCCGCCGCAGGAGCATCGATGTATTCAAGAAGGCGGTCGATCTTGCTGTGATCTTCGGGGCAGAGAAGGCGCTTTGCACATCGGGACACCGTCTCTACGACGAGGACCCTGCGGAATGCTGGAAGCGGTGCGTGGAATCCTACCAGGAACTCGCTGCTTACGCGAAGAGTCAGGGAGTCTGCATGGTGCTTGAGCCTCTCACGCGCAGGGGGATCGATATGATCGTCTATGCGGAAGAGGAAAAGAGGATGCTGGATGACGTCAATGATTATGACGGCATCAAGGCGATGATCGATACGGATGAGTCCTTCCGTGTCGCAGAGTATCCGAAGCACTTCACCGACCTCTTTACGAAGGAGCAGTTCGGTCATGTGCATATCGTTGACGGTATGCCCGGCGGACACCTTGCATTGGGCGACGGACTTATCGATGTGGACCGCTGCTTCAGGGAACTGGAGGAAGTGGACTATCAGGGATATATGACCCTGGAAGTAATGAACCATCGTTATGAGGACGATCCCGACACAGCAGTCAAGCAGAGTTTTGAATGCTATCTCAACTGGCTTGCAAATCATTAATCTTTTGTATGAAGGAGATTCAAATGTACGATATCGATCTGAACCACTATACGGAAGTTGTTGACAAAGCTCTTGCGCTCAGACCCGAGATCGAGGCTGCTGTAGACAAGATCTGCGAGGAAGGTTACTCCAACATCTTTTTCATCGGATGCGGAGGCACCTATGCCCACTCTCTGCCTATGATGTACTGGCTTGAAACCACATCGTCCAAAGTCGAGGCGTACACAGTCATCGCCGCGGAGTTCATGGCAATGGGCCACAAAAAGTTTTCCAAAGATTCCGTCTGTGTGTTTTCGACCCGTTCCGGCAACACGAAAGAGATCGTTGCTGCCACCAAATTCTGCAAAGAGGCCGGAGCGAGGACGCTCGTCTATGTCTCCAACGACAATACTCCGGTATGTGAATATGCGGATTACAAGTTCTACAGCCCGGCAGAGGACCCGAACCTCTGCGAGGCGATCTATGCGTACTCCATCACCCTTCTGGCCCGTTTCATGAAGAATGCCGGAGAGTTCCCGAAGTATGATGCTCTTGTGGATGGAATGGCAAAGCTCACTCCTTATCTCATCAAGGCGAAAGAACAGTACGATCCGATTTGCCAGGATCTCGCCAAAAAGTTCAAGGATGTGGACTATCACATGGTAGTCGGCGGCGGTATGCTCTGGGGCGAGGCGTATGACTATGCGATGTGCATACTGGAAGAGATGCAGTGGATCAAGACAAAATCCATCCATGCATGCGAGTTCTTCCACGGCACGCTCGAACTGGTGGAGGAGGATACCAGTGTGATCCTCTTCTACGGAGAAGACGAGACCAGACCTCTGATGGACCGCGTTTTCAACTTTGTTACCAAAGTCAGCAAGGAAGTCACCGTCTTCGATACCAAGACGGTAGAACTTCCGTTCGAGGACGAGGAGTTCCGGAAGATCCTTTCTCCGATGGTCATCTACACCATCACAGAGCGCCTCTCAGCGCATCTTGCCAAGGAGAGGAATCATCCTCTCACGACCAGAAGATACTACAGACAGATCGAGTATTGATCCTGAGAAGACCTTAAACAGCAAAAAGCTCCGCTAAGCGGAGCTTTTTCATTATGTAATGAGTTGTTTAATGTATTCCCTTCAGAAGGCTTGAGACGCCGTCGATCATCGCCCCGTTCGCAGTTGTTACGGCTGCGCCGATGACGGCTGTTTTCAGGTCATAGAATCCGAGCGTGAGTACAGAGACGATCAGACCGATGAGGGCTACTGTAGTTCCAGAAGAACAATGGAACGTCTTCGCCAGAACTTCCGCTATGGTGTCCAGTCCGCCGGAAGAGGCATCCGCTCTGAGAAGGATACACTGCCCAAGTGTCAGGGAGATCAGGAAAAATACGATGTTAAGAACGGTGTAACTGGAGATCAAGGAGTCTGTCTGCGGGATCAGAGCCATCATAAGAGGCTGAAGCAACGAAACATAAACGCACCTTACCCCGAATTTTTTCCCGAGAAGCAGTGCTCCGATCGCGAGACAAACGAGATTGAGCACAAGCACGATGAGAGAACTGTTCAGAGGAATGAGTCTCTGGACGATGAGGGACAGACCGGAGATACTGCCCGTGACGATCCTGCAGGGGATCAGATACTGTTTCACAGCGAATGATACCAGCAGCGTGCCGAGGGACAGCGCCAGATAATCGGTAAATGTCTTTGTTTTTGATTCTCTCTTGTTCATGGGGATATTTAATCATGTACACCCTTGATTGTGAACAGCGCGTTTAGCATAATAATATAAGAAAAACTTATAGTGAGGCTCCGATTATGAACTTCAATCAGTTAAAATACTTCGTTTCCGTGGCAGATCATCTCAGTTTTTCTTATGCTGCGGATGAAAACTACATTACGCAGACTGCAATGACGCAGCAGATCAGGGCTCTCGAGGAAGATTTGGGTGTCAAACTCATCGACCGCTCGACGCGTCCCATTTCCCTGACGCCTGCAGGGAATACCTTTATCCTTGATGCACGGCGGATCCTCAAGAGGATGAATGACGCGAGGGAGCGGGCGAGAGAGGCGTCCAGCGGGATCACGGGCACGCTGAGGATCGGATACATCAAAGGGTATGAGCGAAGTGAACTCTCGGATATTCTCAGAGATTTTCACCGCGAGAATCCGGGGATCCTTTTCACCTGCAACCGGAACACTTCTGATCGCCTTGCTTCCATGCTCCAGACAGGGGAATGCGATGTCATCTTTACCTGGGACTCCACCAACCTTCGCGGAGCGGAGGAGTACGAGGCGGTGGAGATCGAGGCTGCAAAACTGATGGCGATACTGTACGCTTCCCATCCTTTGAGTCAGCGGAATACGGTCGAGAGGATAGACTTCAAAGGGGAGCCGATCATCTATATGTCTCCTTCCGAACTCAGTGATAACTACGGGGATTCGCTGTTCATGGATCTGTACAGAAGAGCGGGGTATCTGCCTGAGATCGTATGCAGGTCCACCGACGTGGAATCCATTCTTATCATGGTGGCAGCGGAAGAGGGGATATCCATCATGCCGGATTATTGCGTAAAGAAGATCAACAACGCCGAGGGATTGGTTTTCGTCCCCATGCAGGGAGAAGGGGAGGTGGAGATGATCCACGCAATATGGAAGAAAGAAAAAGAAAGCCTGGCTCTGAGAAGCTTTTTGACCACGATCAGATGAAAGATCCGGTTTTGTGCAATATCACAGGAAAACCGAGGTAAAATTGTGCGACATTTTCGCATAAGACGTTATATAAGGTATTGAACTTTTGGATGGTTTAACGATATAATATTTGCGAAGGATATATAACGTATCTAAAAAACGTATCAAAAATAAAACGAAAGGTGAGAGGTTCAGTTAATGAAAACATTAAAAGAAGCTTATGAAGCGCTTCCCGAGTTTCGCAAGAGACTGGAAGAGATCCTGGACAAGGAACTTCAGAACGGCCTGAGGAACATCTTTCTTGTTGGTACCGGCGGAACATACAGCTATGCTCTTCCGATGACCTACTTTGCAAAGAAGACCTCGGATTTCCCGGTATATGCCGAGAACGGAAAGGAACTGATGACCAATCAGCACAAACAGCTTGGTGAGGGTTCCCTCTGCTTCTATTGCTCCGCAACAGGAAATACGAAGGACATCCTTCAGGCAATGGAGTACACACGCAGCAAAGGCGCGCACAATCTTGCTGTCGTCAGCGTGGAAGACAACCCCATGAAGCCCCTCGCAGATTATGATTTCGTAGTGGATGGCGGATCCGCAATGTACATGACATTCATGCTTCTGATCCTCACCTACGTCTTCAACAAGAAGGGCGAATTCCCAAAATATGAAGAGTTCGCAGATCAGCTCCAGAAATGCGGCGAGTACTTTGACAAGGCGCGTGAGTTGCAGAACAATGACTGCATTTACTATGCAGCACGCAACTCCTTCGCTCCTTTCCATTTCCTCGTTGGCGCAGGCGCTACCTACGGTGAAGCATACTGCTTCGGTATGTGCATCATGGAAGAGATGCAGTGGATGTACACCAAGATCATCAACGCTGCAGAGTTCTTCCACGGCGCGATCGAACTGGTTGAAAAGAATACCCCCTGCATTCTGTTCAAGGGTGATGACGAAGTCTCCAGACCCCTTGTGGACCGTGTTGAGAACTTCCTGAAACCCCTGACCGATGAGATCATCGTATTTGACACTGCGAAAGTTGAGCTTCCCTTGGACAAAGAGTTCCGTGAGCTCGTTACTCCGATCGTTGCTTCCTGCTTGGTAAGCCCGCTCGGCAAGGCTTTCTCCGTGGAGCGCAACCACGATCTTTCTGTCAGACGTTTCTATCGTCAGATGGAGTATTGATACCTTAACTGATTCATTTACACATACTTAGAAAGGAATGAACCATGTCTCTTGAAAATTTTGCAAAATTCCCGGAATACCTGAAGAAGATCGAAGAGATCGTCGACAAAGAGGTCGAGAACGGCCTGAAGAACATCTTCTATGTGGGCACTGGCGGCACATATTCCTACGGTATGCCCTTCAAATACTATGCTGACCAGATCTCTGACATGCCTGTTTACAATGAGGCAGCTCCGGAACTGGTGCACATGAACCACAAACAGCTTGGAAAAGGCTCTCTCTGCATCTGGACATCCGCGACCGGTAACACCAAGGACGTCCTGAACGGCATGGAGTTCACACGCAGCAAAGGCGCTCACAACCTCGCACTCGTAGAGGCGAAAGAGAGCCCGATGGAGCCCCTGGCAGACAATTTCTTCGCTGAAGTACCCGGCGAGGTCATGCATGCTCTCATCTTCTTCGCAGAACTTCGCGCTTTCTTCAAACGCGGCGAGTTCCAGAAGTATGAAAAGCTCGCTGAGCAGTTCGCAAAATGCGGCGAAGCATTCGAGAATGCTCCGAAGGTTTACAATTCCCGTTGCATTTACTATGCAGCCCGCAACAATGATGGCAGCATTCCTCATTTCGTAGTCGGCGCCGGCGCCACCTACGGCACAGCTTATTGCTGGGGAATGTGCGTAATGGAAGAGATGCAGTGGATGAGAACCAAGATCATCAATGCAGCCGAATTCTTCCATGGCGCGATCGAGCTCTGCGAGAAGGACACCCCCTTCATCATCGTCAAGGGTGAAGACGGCGGCCGTGAGCTTTGCGAGCGCGTTGAGCGCTTCATCGCTCCTCTCACCAAAGAGGTCCTCGTATTCGATACAAAAGAGATCGAGCTTCCTGTTGATGACGAATTCCGTCCGTTGCTCTCCTCTCTCGTAGCTGACTCTGTTGTCTACACACTGATGAAGCCCTTCGAGGTCGAGCGCAATCATGACCTGAAGGTCAGACGCTACTATCGTCAGATGGAGTATTAATACCTCCTTCGAAGCGATCCCTATGAATTGTTGTGGCGGGGATATTGTAATCCCCGCCATTCCTTTAGGCAATTGAGGTAATAGGATATGAAGGTTACAAGTTTAAAAGAAGCCAAAGAGATCATTTCTCGCGTTCTGGAAAAAGGAAGTTACACCAACGTGATCTTTCTCGCCTGCGGCGGATCCCATGCTTGTTTTGGAATAGGGGATTATTTTCTCAGGAACAACGCGAAAAAAGTCTCTGTTTACAACATTACTGCCAATGAATTCAACTGTGTACAGCCCGCTGTTTTCGGGAGCGACTCCCTTGTATTTTGCATGTCGCTTTCCGGAACGACTCCGGAGACCGTTGCTGCCGCAAAACTTGCCAAGGAAGCAGGGGCGACAGTGATCGCAGTTGTCGCCGAAGAAGGTGCTCCTCTGGCTTCTTATGCGGATGAGGTCGCCTGGTACGGTATCGAGATCGGAAATCCCTGCAATGTTCAGAACCAGTATGTCGTACTTGCTCTCGCAGTAGAGTTTCTGAATCAGACTGAAGGATTTGACAAATACGACAAGATGATCACCGGATTTTCCAGGATCATCGAGGTGTGCGAGTCCGCGAAGAAGAAGGTGCAGAAACGTGCGCACGATTTCGGTGTGGAGCACAAGGATGAGCCGGTCATCTATACGATCGGCAGCGGCCCGAACTACGATGTAGCCTACATGCAGAGCATCTGCATGTTCATGGAGATGGAGTGGATCCATTCCTCTTCGATTCACAGCGCAGAGTTCTTCCATGGTCCTTTCGAAGTGACAGATCCTGATGTTCCTTTCGTGGTGTTCCAGGGTGTCGGACCCACCAGGCGTTTGGATGACCGTGCCCTGAGTTTTCTCAGGAATTACGGGAAGAAGATCACCTTGATCGATGCGAAGGAACTCGGAATCGATATGCTGGACGAGGAAGTAGTGGAGTACTTTTGCCCGATCCTTCTCTGGACGATGGGACTGGAGTATTCGGAAGGTCTCGCGCAGGCGAAGCAGCATCCTCTTCTGATGCGCAGATATATGGGAAAGGTTCAGTATTAAACAAGAAATGTCTTGCTGAAGATCAATGATTTTCGGCAAGACATTTTGAGTTTTCTTTCAAATTGTAACCAAAAAGTAACGAATTTGTCAGATGGTAAATCTTGTGTGATGCGCTTTGTGCACATCTTACAAAAATACAATTCTTACTTGAAAAAATACCGAAAAATGATCATACTTTATATGTTGACATTATAACGTTTTATAACGTTTAACGAAAAAAATACAAGAAGGGACAGTGAAATGAGCGAAGTCGTTCTTCAAATGAACCACGTTACAAAGAACTTCGGCGGTGTTCACGCACTGACAGACGTCAGCCTGACATTGCACAAAGGTGAAGTTCTCTGCCTCGTTGGAGAAAACGGTGCGGGGAAGTCCACTTTGATGAACGTTCTTACCGGCGTTGTTCAGCCGACTTCCGGAGAGATCATTCTCCATGGGGAGCCGGTTGTAATCAAGAACCCCTCTGACGCATTCAAACGCGGTATCAGTATCGTACACCAGGAACTGGTGCAGATGGGTAAACTTACTGTAGCAGAGAATATTTTCGCAGGACGTCTGCCTACCAAGAATGGTCTTGTCGACTATGATCAGCTCTTTAAAGACACAGAGGAACTGATGGACAGGATCAACATCCACTTCGATCCGAAGGCAAAGGTGCGTCAGTTCAGTATCGCACAATGCCAGTTGATCGAGATTCTGAAAGCTTTGTCATATGATTCTTCGGTCATCGTATTCGATGAGCCGACCGCAGCTCTTACGATCGATGAATGCCAGACATTGTACGGTATCATCCGTGACCTTCAGAAAGATGGCGTTTCTGTTATCTTCATTTCCCACCGAATGGCAGACATCTATGCGGTCGGAGAGAACGTTGCCGTTTTGCGGGACGGAAGAAACTCCGGTACCGGTGTCGTCAGTGAGCTTTCTGAGCAGCAGATCATCTCGATGATGGTCGGCAGACACATGGATGACCAGTATGGTGAAAAGCACAACGTTCCTGGAGACGTTGTCCTTGAGGTCAAGAACCTCAAAAACGACCGCGTTCACGGTGTCAATTTTGAAGTTCGTGCTGGTGAGGTCCTCGGATTCGGCGGACTGATCGGTGCCGGACGTACAGAGATCCTTCAGGCGATCTTCGGTATCGACAAGTACGAAGGTGAAGTATTCCTTAACGGAAAGCCGATACACTGCAAGAGCCCGGAGGAAGCGATCAAACACGGAATCTCACTCGTGTCGGAAAACAGAAAAGACTACGGTTTGATCCTTAAACACTCCATTCTCAAAAATGTCAGCCTGGGTGTCCTTGACGCAACGAGCAAGCACGGCCTGGCTAATAAAAAAGAAGAGGTTGCAATTGCATCTGAATACATGCAAAAGCTTCAGATCAAGGCGAAAAACGGCGACACCAGGGCAAACGCTTTGTCAGGCGGTAACCAGCAGAAAGTAGTTATTGCCCGCTGCCTTGCTTCCAAGCCTGCAGTCTTGTTCCTTGACGAGCCTACCCGAGGCGTTGACGTCGGTGCGAAGGCAGAGATCTACCGCATCATCGATGACCTTGCATGTCAGGGCGTTGCCATCGTCATGGTATCCTCTGAGCTTCCTGAGCTTATCGCTATCAGCGACCGCATCATCGTTATGCGTGAAGGAGATCAGGTCGGAGAGATGCCTTCTAAAGAAGCGACAGAAGAAAAGATCATGGCGCTTTGCGTTTAAAGATCACAGCATGATTAATGAGAAAGGAAATCAATAACGTGGAAACGAAAAAACAATCTTCCTTGATGAAGAAAATTTTACAATCACAGTATGTTAACCTTACCGGTATTATCGTGCTGATCATTACGTTCGGCGCAATCGTATATTTTGTAAACCCGCTGTTCCTCAGCAAGGCGAATATCCTGAATGTCGGCAGACAGATGGTGGTATTTGGTATTATCGCTTGTGCACTTTCTTTCCCGCAGATCGCGGGCAACACGGATATGGGTATTGAGTCCGTTGGCGCTCTTTGCGGAGCAATCACCTGCGAGCTGGTCTCCGCGAACAACCCCGGAATCCTTCCTTGGAAAACACACCCCCTCCTTGCGATCCTGATCGGTGTAGTTATCGGTGCTCTTTGCGGACTTCTCAACGGTGTCCTGATCGCCTACACGACCATCCCCGCATTCATTGTTACTTTGGGAACACAGACAGCACTCCGCGGTGCTACCTACATCGTAACGAACAACATGCCGATTGCTCAGCTTGATGAGCGGTTCCTGTGGTTTTCCAGCACGAAGCTTTTCGGAATCAATATTCAGATCTATCTCCTTGCTTGTTTCTTTATTGTAACCGCATTTATCTTGAATAAGACCACATTTGGGCGTAAAGTGTTTGCGGTCGGAGGCAATGCTCAGGCAGCATATCAGTCCGGTATCAACGTAAAGCGGATCACCCTTATGTGCTACATCATCTGCGGAATCATCGCTTCTCTCGCCGGAATTCTCCTTTCCGCCCGTACAAACTCCGCGCAGCCGACCGCAATGAACGGATATTCCACAGTTGCTATCTCCGCTTGCGCAATGGGTGGTGTACCGCTTGAAGGTGGTGAAGGTTCCGTAATCGGTATGGTGTTCGGATCTCTGATGATGGCAATGCTTACCAACGGCATGAACATGATGGGACTTTCCACAAACTATCAGTACATTTTCCGCGGTGTCATGCTGATCCTGTCTGTCTTCTATGCACAGTGGATCAACAAGAAGACTGCAGCTCTCGCCAGAGAGTAATTCATCCGTGATTGTTCCCGAAAGGGAAGAATATATAACTTTTGGAGGGAAAACATGAAAAAAGTATTCGCATTACTGCTCGTTCTTGTTCTGTCCTTCTCTCTCGTAGCCTGCGGTAACAATGGTGGCGGTGAAACCACACCTACCGATGGTGGCGAGGAAGGCACAGAGAAAAAGATCCGCGTTGCTGCAGTTCCGCAGTATCCGCCGGAAGAGTGGGCACAGACCGTTCTGAACGGAATCCGCGCAGCTTGTGACTATTATGGTTATGAGTGCGACGACTTCGACTGCAACGGTGAGACAGACCTTCAGAACAACATCCTTCAGGACTGCATTGTTCAGGGTTACGATGTCATCATTCTTCAGACCTGCGACGGTACATCCCAGGGTGCTATCGTTCAGGAAGCAATCGATGCCGGTATCGTAGTTGTTGACTTCGACTGCTTGGTCATGCAGGCAGACGGAACATCCAACGCAACCGCTTCTGTAAAGAACAACGACAACCAGGGTGGTGCAGATGCTCTTGAGCTTCTTGTCAAAGCCGTTGGCGAAGATGCTACCATCCTCTATGTTCAGGAGAACCCCGGTGTAGGTTCCGGACTGTATCGTAATACTGGTCTGCGTGCCGCTGCTGAGAAGTATCCGAACCTGAAGATGCTCACCAGCCGTCCTTCTGAGTCCGGCCGTGCTGCATATCAGGCATGGGTTCAGGACTGGATCCTCTCCAACCCTGAAATCAGCGGTGTGTTCTGCTACTTCGGCGATGCTTCCATCGGTGCATACTATGGATGCAAAGAAGCTGACCGTACAGACATTAAGATCGTTGGCTACGATGCTACAGAAGAGCAGGTCAACATTATGAAGGAAGATGGAGCTGATTGCAACCTGATCGCTTCCATCGCACTGTTCCCCGGCGTTATGGGCGGTGTCTGCGTAGAAGCAGCTCATGAAGTTCTTGAGAATGGTTATGAGAAGGGCACACCTGACGAGATCGTCTGGATGGAGAACGGCCTTCTGACTCCTGACAATGCTGCCACATTCGTAGATACTATTTGGTCTGAACCTGTTACCGACTGGTCCAAGTATGGCAAATAATATCTGAATATGCGGATTGATTAGGATCTGATTAACCGGAAAAGCGCCGGGAGCGATCCCGGCGCTTTTTTCAAACATGTGTATAACGTTATAGGACGATTTGCTAGACGTCCTATGAAAGATGAAAATCATTTTACCATTATGGAGGGGTAACATGGCAGTAACTGTAAGGAACGCCTCTGTCGAGTCTGTCAATGAGTGCGCTGAGGCCATTGGCAAGCATTTTTCCGACAAAGGCCTGAAACATATTTATACGGTCGCGTGCGGCGGGTCCAAAGCGGGTCTGTTCCCGATGTTCTATCTGCTTAACGCGGAAGGCAAGTCATTCCATTCTGAAAACATTACGGCGAACGAATTCGCCCTGGCAACTCCCAAAGCATGCGATGATACATCACTTGTTGTCGCAATGTCTGCTGCAGGCGGCACTCCGGAGACGGTTGCTGCCGCGAAAAAAGCGGCGGAATGCGGCGCCTTTGTAGTTACCATCTCTCTTAAGGAAGAGTGCCCTCTTGCGGAGTACAGTGATTTTCACTTTGTACAGGATCCCAATCTTGTCTCTCTTGGCGGACAGGGCCTGTCTGTAAGGCTTGGCTTTGAGTTGCTTCGCATTTTCGACGGTTATGGAAAATACGATCTTGCTGTAGAAGGATTTAAACACCTGGATGAGATCACAACTCAGGCCAGGGAGAAGAGCGAAGAAAAAGCCGCAGAGTGGGCAAAATCCCGTAAAGACGATTTTATCTGCTATACCATGGCAAGCGGCGCCAATTTCAATGTCGCTTACTCCACCGCGATCTGCCATCTGATGGAGATGGAGTGGGTGCATTCAAACAGTATTCACAGCGGCGAATACTTCCACGGACCTTTTGAGGTCACAGATGAACATGTACCTTTCCTGGTATATGTAAGCGCAGGCAGGACCAGAGCTCTTGATGAGCGCGCTCTCGCTTTCCTCAATAAGTACTCCCGCGAAGTCGAGGTCATCGATGCGAAGGAATACGGTGCCGAGTCGTTCGGAGAAGTTGCTGAATATCTTGAGCCCATGGTGGTGGGCGGCGTAGGCCGTACCTATCTGACCAAACTTGCAGAAGCGAAAAAGCATCCTTTCACATGGCGCAAGTACATGTTCAAGGAAGAGTATTGATCAGAGGCGTGGAAGGAGGACAGAATTATGTTAAAAGCAACCAGAGGGGCTGAAGTAAAAGCTACTGCTGAAGCGATTTACCAGACCATGGAAGGAAAAGGCGGGCTGAAAGACGTGTTTTTCGTCGCCTGCGGCGGATCTCTTGCCGCATATTACAGTGCATATTACCTTTTGCGCACTGAGTCCAAAAATGTGGATGCGCAGTTTATGACCGCAAACGAGTTCGTATATGCGACCCCTGCAAGGGTCAACGAGAATGCAGTGGTAGTCGCTATGTCCCTTTCGGGCACTCCCGAAACGATCGAGGCCGCCAAAAAGGCAAAGGAACTTGGCGCAACGACTGTTGTGCTTACAGTGACCAAGGATTCACCTCTTGTTCAGTACGGGGATTACAGCTGGATCTATGGATCTCAGTCCAATGACGCTGCCGACTCCGACGGTGTGGTCGACAAGGAGACCAGCGGGGAAGCGCTTTGCCTGAGATTCGGTTTCGAACTGCTTCGCCTCTATGACAATTATGAGTACTACGATAAAGCGGTGGACGGCTTTGATAAACTGGACGAGACCTGCCGCAAGATCGCGAAGAAGGTCCGTCTGAGAGCGAAAAAGTTCGGTGAGGAACACAAGGACGATCCGATCATCTACACATTGGGAACAGGCCCTTCTCTCGGAGAAGCATATATCGAGAGTATCTGCATGTTCATGGAGATGGAGTGGATCCACAGTTTCTGTTTCAATTCCGGGGAATTGTTCCACGGACCGTTCGAATGCGTTGATTTTGACACGCCGTATATTATCTTTATGTCAGAAGGAAAGACAAGGCCAATGGATGAAAGAGCGCTTCGGTTCCTTCAGAAGCATTCCGGCCGTGTTACCCAGGTCGATGCTAGGGAACTCGGTGTAAGTATCATGGCTCCCGAAGTGGAGGAATACTTCTCCGGACTGATCAACGGAGTTCTTTCAATGGCGCTTGCATCTGCGATCGCATCTGCCAAGATGCATCCGATCCCGGAGCGCAGATACATGCATCGGTTTGACTATTGATTGGAGAGAAATAACGATGCCCAAGATCAAAAGAGAGCAGATCCTCGGTACGAACTTTTCGTACACTGGTCACCGTCTCAGTTACTGGTTCGAGTCCATGAAACGGCTCGATGTGACCAGAGTTGAGTTTTACGGTTGTTCGCCGCACTGCTACCTGTACGACATCACACCCGAAAGGGCGTATTCTCTTTCCCGTCAGCTCAAGGAAAACGGGCTGGAGGTGTGCGTTTTTACTGCTGAGCAGTGCAATTATCCGATCTCCACCGCGATCAATGACTATCGCGTGCGCGAGCGTTCCATCCAGTATTACGAGAAGGCGCTCGATGTGGCTTCCGTACTGGAATCGCCCTACATGCAGATGGTCACCGGAGGAGGCTACATAGGTGATGATCCGGAAGAGAACTTCCAGCGGACCGTGGATGCGATGTACCGCATCATAAAGAGAGCGGAAAAGCTCGGAATCACGATCGTTCTGGAGTCGGATCCGACCACATCAGTTGCCAGCATGGCGGATGTGGAGCGCCTGATGAAGATCATCAACAGCCCCAATCTGGAAGCGCTGATCGACACCAACGGCATCATGGGTTCCGGAGAGGATTTTGAAGAAGTACTGTCCAGATTCGGAGATCATGTAAAGCATATGCACTTTATCGACGCGATCGGTCCTCAGCACTGTCTGATTCCCGGAACAGGCAATCTCCCGCTGGAGAAGGACTTTGAGATCATGGAGAAATACGGCTATACCGGTACATTGACGCCTGAATTGTGGGGCGATCGCTACAACAGCTGGTGTGAAGAAGCGATGCGGCAGAGCCTTGAATTCCTGAGAAGCAGGGCGGAATAAGGAGGGAAAGCAATGAAAAGAGAACAGTTCTACGGATGCAATTTTCACTATACCCGCCATCCGCTTTCCTACTTCATCGATTCGATGAACCGGTTCGATATCCATAAGATCGAGTTCTATGCGGCATCACCCCATATGTATGTTGATGACTATACGCCGGGTGAGGCGAGGGAGATCCGCCGCAAACTGGACCGCGGCAATCTCGAGGTGATGATCATCACCGCCGAGCAGTGCCTGTATCCCATCTCTATGGCTACCGAAGATCCCTTCGCCAGGGAGCGTTCGATGCGTTACTACGAAAGAGCTCTCGAACAGGGTTACGAACTTGGAGCGAAAGCCCTCCAGATCATGGGAGGATTCGCCACATATGAGGAGATGGAGGAGAACAACTACCACGATCTCGTCATGGACGGACTTTACAGAGTCTGCAAACACGCAGAGAAACTGGGAATGAAGGTGATCCTGGAATCCGACTACACCTCCACAGTGCGTGACGGAGCTGCGATCAAGGCTACCATCAAGGAACTCGGACTCCCGAACCTCACAGGTATGATCGATTTCGGCGCGAGCTGGGATGTGGAAGATTTTGAAGAGACCGTCAAGCTTCTCGGTGATGACCTCTATCACGTCCATGTCAACGATGTGAAGGACGGCGCACACTGCAAGATCATCGGAACCGGTGATATCCCGATCAAGGAGTGGTTCGCTACTCTTGATAAGTACGGCTATAAGGGCGGACTTACACCTGAACTTTGGGGATTCCAGTACATCAACTGCGCGGACGAAGCATTTGAGCAGGGCTTGAGATTCTTTGAAAGTTATCTTCTGGAAACCGGCCAGATGAACTGAGAAAAATCGGAATTTAGTAGTTGCGGGCGATAATAATACGTTATATAATGTTTACGGAAAATGCAGCAACTGCTGATAATGCTTTTAAAAGGAGAAATAACATGTTTGATGTCAAGAAAATGGTCGCTGAAGTGCTGGCCAAAACAGAGATCAAGAACATAGCTTTCGTCGGTTGCGGCGGATCTCTGGTATGCTTCCATGCTCCGTATTACTACGTAACACGTGAGGCGGAAAACCTTAACGCATACTATTGCAATGCGCATGAGTTCACCAATGATCCTCCTAAGGGCGTAGGCAAAAACTCCCTCGTGATCTGCTCCTCCCGCCGCGGAACAACAAAGCAGACTGTCGACGCAGCGAAGAAGGCAAAAGAGCTCGGTGCTACAGTTGTCGGCCTTCAGTTCGGCGAGAACGAGACTCCTCTCAAGAATACATGCGATTACACCATTTCCTTCAAGGATGTCGGTGATAACGGTGCAGTTTATGAAGAAGGCAAGGGTGCAACCGCTCTGAAGATCGCCTATGAACTGGTCCATCAGCTGGAAGGCAACGATGCTGTTTATGAGAAGATGGTCGAAGGCATGGCCAAGATGAACGAGCTTCTCCCGAAGGCAGTTGTTGCAATCGTTCCCGAAGCAGTCAAATTCTCCATGGACTATTACAAGGATGAGATCATCTACACGCTCGGTTCCGGTACTGCATGGGGCGCCGCACACGGCGAGTCCATCTGCATCTTCATGGAAATGCAGTGGATCAACTCCTGCGTAATTCATCCCGACGAGTTCTTCAACGGACCGTTCGAGATCACAGAGCCTGAGACCGCTTACCTGTTCCTCAAGAGCACAGGCAAGACCCGCGAACTGGATGAGAGAGCTCTCCGCTTCCTGGAGAAATTCAACCATCACTGCACAGTTATCGATGGCGCAGACTACGGTATGTGCGAACTCGGTGAAGTTTCTACTTACTTCGATCAGGGATTCTATGACGGAGTCCTGGGTGTATACAATGATCTGCTTGCAGACCGCCGTCAGCACCCGCTGAGCTGGAGAAAGTACATGTGGAAATTCGGATATTAATCCCTTTCCCTTGCTGAGCTAATAAATGAGCCCCGGCCTGCATGTGGAGACACATGCAGGCCCGTTTTCTTAAAGAAGGATCGAATGGCTAAAACAGGAAAAACGATCAATAGACAGGTGCTGGGCGTTCTCATTCCCGTTATCCTTGAGAACGCCCTTATGTCTGTATCCAGCATGATTCTCACGGGGTATCTGGGAAGGCTGAATGTCCTGGATATCAATGCATATGGGCTTGAGAGCAGGGTATACGGCATCTATTTCGGAGTGTTTGCCGGGCTGTCGGTCGGTGTGATGATCGAAGCGGCGAAGCGGTACGGCAGTGATGATAAAAACGGATATCTCAGAGTGATGAGGGAGAGTTATCTATTTGCTTTTCCCATTGCTGTCATCGTCGCCTTGCTGATTCTTTGGCAACGCCGTTCGATCTTTTCTCTTATGACCTCCGATCCGGAACTGATCGCGCATTCGTCCAGGCTTCTTGCGCGCATGGCGCTGTTTTTTCCTTTCCGTGCTGTTTTCAACATCTGTGCTTCCGCATTTCATGCGCACGGTGACACCAAGACTCCTATGATGGTCGTGCTTGTAGGCAACGTGATCAATGTGGTGTTCGGTTATCTGCTGATCTTCGGGATAGGGAATTTCATCGGACTTGGAGTGAACGGCGCGGCGTGGTCCCAGAATATCTCGCTTGTCGTTATGGCAGGGATGGAACTCTGGCTCCTTCACGGAAAGAAGGGACTGTTCCGGAAACTCGGGGCGGACGGGGAAGTCAAGAACCTGTATGACCCGATCGAAGTCGCCTCCATTTTCAGGCTGGGAATTCCTGCAGCCCTGGAGGACACCTTATGGGAACTTGCGACCATCATGGTCAGCAAGGTGATCCTTTCCTACGGACAGCAGGCTTATGCCGCCTATCTGATCGGTCTGGAGGGAGAGTTTTTCTGCAACACCATGTCTGCAGGTTTTTTGACGGGAGCGATGTCTCTTGCGTCCATCTCCATAGGGAAAAAAGATAAGGAACTGTATGACGCGTATTTCTCCAGTTTAAAAAAGGTGTGTTATGTGATCACAGTCATAACAATGGCTTCTCTTGTACTGTTTACGCCTCAGATCCTGAGACTGATGACGGATAAGGACGATCTGATCAGGATCGCTTCGGGATATCTGTACGCAATGGTGTGGTCCCAGTTTCCGGTGCATCTTCAGAAAGTTTACGGAGGATTCCTCCGATCCGGAGGATTATCTCGGACTACCTTTGTGATAAGTTTTTCCGGACTGTGGGCGGTGCGTGTCGTTCTGTGTTACGTTTTCGGAATGCTGTTGAAACTACCGATCGAGTCTATCTGGTGGGCTTTTAATATCGATCTCTGGTACAGGCTGATCGTGTCTGCAGTGGTTTTCAGCAAAAAGAGAGAAAAGTTTGATGAAGGAATAGTAGGATGAAAGAGAAGAAGGCAGTTATATTTGACGTGGACGGTCTGCTGCTGAATACGGAGTTTATCTGGCTGGACTGCTGGATGCAGGTAGGTGAAGACCATAACATTCCGGAGTTTGGTCCGCTGTTTCATAAAGCGGTGGGTACGACCGGAAAAACGATTGAAGACATGCTGGACAGGGAACTGTCTTATGTTCCGGAAAATGAGCGTCGTCAACTGATGAATGACGTAAGAAAATACGGAAGCAGAGTCGTAAATGATAAATTGGAAAAAATGGCCGGTGCTGATGTGCTTCTCGACTATCTGGATGGAAAGGGATACAGAAAGGCTGTTGCGACGACGACCAGCAGGGAAATGACGGAGTACCGGCTGAAGAAGATGGGCATCTACGACAGGTTCGAATATGTTCTCTGCGGTGATGAGGTCATCAACAGAAAACCGGATCCCGAGATCTATAAGAAGGTATTGGCAGCGCTTGATATCCGGCCTCAGGACGCCCTTGTACTGGAGGACACCTGCTACGGCGTAGAAGCAGCCAGCAGAGCCGGATGTGATGTAATCATGGTTCCGTCCATCAATCCTCCCACGGATGCGGAGATCAGGCGTGCGTTCGCCATAGTCAGGGATCTTCATGAAGTGAAGGATCTTATGGAAAAAACGATGATTCGTATATAGGAGGATCTGTTATGTTAGAGATATGCGGAAAAAAACTGGAGAGCGGTACGAAACTTCAGTGCTGGCTTGGCCCGGAAGGATATCCGATGCCGGTAACGCTGATCGCAGGAGCGAGGCCGGGTAAAACACTGGTCGTCACCGCACAGATCCATGGCGGAGAATACGCGGGAACACCGGCGGTGATCCGGCTTGCAAAAGAGACCGATCCTGCCGAACTCAGCGGAAATCTCGTACTGTTCCATCTCGTCAATGTTTCCGGTTTTTATTCCGGGAATAACGCATATGTGGCGGAAGATCACGGCAATCTGAACGGATGTTATCCCGGATCTCCGGATGGAACGGTGTCACTTCGTATTGCAGATTTCTTCGTGAAGAATATCATGTCATGCGCGGATGCCCTGGTCGACCTTCACGGGGGCGGTCTAAATGAGAAATTGTCTCCCTGTCTTTTCTATCCCGGGAAGGATGAGAAGACTATGGAGAGATCGCTCCGCATGGCTGAAGCGACCGATATCCCGAACTTCGTCATTTCGCGTTCCGTTACAGGGGAGATGGGATATGCAGGCAATGTGCTGAACATTCCCACTCTTCTGCTGGAAAGAGGTTACGGCGGTCTGTGCCTGGATGAATGGGTTGATGATTACGTCATGGACCTGAAACGTATCATGGCCAGCCTCGGGATCTGCAGCTGTGAGACCGGCAGCGTCTGCGAAAAGTGCAATTATGTGAACGCGGTCTATCTGGAAGCTGAGGAGGACGGGATCTGGTATCCGGCCGTCGTCCGCAACCAGAAGGTGAAAAAGGGTCAGTTCCTTGGTCACGTGGAGGACTTCTTCGGAAAAAGGCTGAACGAATACTATGCCGAAGGAGACGGTGAAGTGCTGTATTTCCGTTTTGCGAAAAATGCGGTAAAAGGGCACAATCTCGTGACATACGGCTTGAATAACTAACCGGCGCATTCTTGTGACTTCAGTCGTGAGTTAGCCGGTTTGTCTGTGCTATTAACTAATGTTAAAGCAGTATAGATATTGTAGGTGAAGACTCAAAAAATCTTTCCATTAATTCGAGTACTGTCCGTACTTTTGGACAGTGGTATTGCTATACTTGATTCAGTGTAATACCACTGGAGGCACTTTATTACACGGACGGAAAGGAGGAGCGGTATGCGCACACAGGTAA
>Ga0256404_1006084_pt1 | contig 20424 bp, 20 predicted proteins | sample RumenRJG_01DNA_FD_185990 | JGI IMG/M metagenome (GOLD analysis project Ga0256404, IMG submission 185990) | Bovine rumen microbial communities from Lethbridge, Alberta, Canada - RJG_01 | ecosystem: Host-associated > Mammals > Digestive system > Stomach > Rumen | place: Canada: Alberta | collected...
ACGAAGCTGAGTGCGTTCAAAGAAATCTTAATACAAACAATGCACTTGCACTTGATTTAGGCGTGAATAATCTTGTGACTGCGGTATCCAGTCAGGGAAAAACATTCATCATTGACGGCAGAAAGCTCAAATCCATCAATCAGTGGTTTAACAAGGAAAACGCTCGTCTGCAGTCTATAAAGGATAAGCAGCACTACGGTAAAAAATCTACGAACAGACAAAAGGCGATTGCAAGAGACCGTAATAACAAAGTCAATGATTACATGAACAAAGCTGCCCGCAAAGTAATAGACTACTGCATAGCTAACGACATAGGAACTCTTATAGTCGGTTACAACGAAACGTTTCAGCGCAACAGCCATATAGGGAAGCGGAATAATCAGAACTTTGTAAACATCCCATACGGTCAGCTCCGCAGCAAGCTTGAATATCTCTGCAAGCTAAACGGCATCGTATTTGTAAAGCAGGAAGAGTCCTATACATCAAAATCATCATTCTGGGACAAAGATGAGATTCCTGTTTACAATGCTGATAATCCAGGAGAATATCAGTTTAGCGGCAAAAGAGTACACAGAGGGCAGTATAAGACCGCAAGCGGGAAAGCAATCAATGCGGATGTTAATGGCGCATTGAACATCATGCGCAAAAGTAGCGTTGTGGATGTCAGCATCCTATACAGTAGAGGCGAAGTGGACACGCCTGTAAGAATAAGGATTGCCTGACTTGTCAGGTGGAAACTTAAATATCAAACTTCTTAAACGGAGCCGTAAGGCTCTCAGAAGTCACCTACCTTTAGGTGGGTGGTAGTTCACGAGATAACTGTGATAGGGGATTTTCTTGTCTATGATATCATCATAGAGTTGTTGTTTATGGTCAATAAAGTCAATCGATGCCTGAATTTCTTGTTGTTTTAAAAGAAGAGCGTCACGTTTTTTTGCCAGCATGGCTTTACGTTCCATAATAGAACTTTCGCCTTCTAGACATAAAGCAATATAAGCCTTAATTTCTTTCAAAGACATCCCACACTTCTTTAAACAATTTAGAGTATTGATCCAGGCAATATCCTGGTCATCAAAGACACGATAATTATGTTCATCACGACTGACATTGGGAATTAGACCAATATTACAATAATATTTCAATGTTTCATAAGATAGATGACATTGTTGACTAGTTTCTCTCATCGAATACATTTTTTTCTTCCTTTCGCTTGACCGGTAGTTACTACCGGGGTGTACAATTCTATTATAGATGAAAGAAAAGGTGAAGTAAATGAAGAAAACATTGTATTTAATGCGTCATGGTCAGACGCTTTTCAATGTTGAACATAAGATACAAGGGTGGTGTGATTCCCCGCTGACAGAACAAGGTATTAAGCAGGCTGAAATTGCTGCACGCTATTTCGATAACAACAAGATTACCTTTGATCATTGCTATGCAAGTACAAGTGAACGTGCATGTGATACGCTTGAAATTGTCACTCACCACAAATATCCCTATACAAGAATCAAAGGCTTAAAAGAATGGAACTTTGGCCGTTTTGAAGCAATGGATGAATTCCTAAATCCAAAATTACCTTATGGTGATTTCTTTGTACAGTATGGTGGTGAAAATCAGCAACAGGTACAGAATCGAATGGTAAAGACTTTAACGGAAATCATGGAAAAAGAAGATCATCATGATGTTTTGGCACTCTCCCATGGTGGTGCCTGTGCAAATTTCGTAAGAGCTTTTGAAGAACATAATATCATGCATTATCGTCGTGGTATCAAGAATTGCACAATCTTTAAGTTTATCTATGAAGATGGCATATTTTCCTGCGTAGATATTATTGAACCTGATTTCAGTGAACTGGAAACAAAATAGTTCTTGAACTAAAGCTGACTTTAGGTTCTATAGTGTTAATGTAGAAGTCATTTTGAAATCAATAAAGGTGGAGTTAGAATAAATGAAGAAAACATTATATTTAATGCGTCATGGTCAGACGCTTTTCAATGTTGAACATAAGATACAAGGGTGGTGTGATTCCCCACTGACAGAACAAGGTATTAAGCAGGCTGAAATTGCTGCACGCTATTTTGATGATAACAAGATTACCTTTGATCACTGCTATGCAAGTACAAGTGAACGTGCATGTGATACGCTTGAAATTGTCACTCACCACAAATATCCCTATACAAGAGTCAAAGGCTTAAAAGAATGGAACTTTGGCCGTTTTGAAGCAATGGATGAATTCCTAAATCCTCCAGTTCCTCATGGTTATGGTGACTTCTTTGTGCAGTATGGTGGTGAAAGCCAGCAACAGGTACAAGATCGAATGATAAAGACTTTAACGGAGATCATGGAAAAAGAAGATCATCATGATGTTTTAGCACTCTCCCATGGTGGAGCTTGTTTTTTCTTTGTGAGAGCTTTTGATGATTATAATGCGGTAATAGATTATTCAAGGGTTGGTAATTGTACGATCTTTAAGCTTGTCTATGAAGATGGCATATTCTCATGTGTTGATATCATTCAATCTGACTTTAGTGAAATAGAAAAGATTTAAAATAAATGAAAGGAGATTTATTATGCAGAATTTTGATTATTGTACACCTACAAGATTAATTTTTGGCGAAGGAGTTGTTGAGAAGCTTCCTGAAGTGATGAAGCAGTATGGTCAAAAGATTCTTTTGACATATGGTGGTGGCAGTATTAAGAAGCTAGGTCTTTATGACAAGGTCAAAGAGCTTTTAAGTGATTTTGAGATTGTTGAATTAGCAGGTATACAGCCTAATCCAAAATATGATCCAAGTGTCCTAGAAGGCGTAAAGCTATGTAAGGAAAATGATGTTGATGTCATTCTATCAGTTGGTGGTGGTAGCGTCCTGGACTGTTCAAAAGCAATTGCAGCTGGGGCCAAGTATGATGGTGATCCATGGGATCTTATTTCTTACAAAGCTAAAGCACAGGCAGCACTTCCTATTGTGGATATTATTACCCTTGCCGCTACTGGTAGTGAATATGACTGTGGTGGCGTCATTTCTAGAACTGAGACAAATGACAAGATTGGCTATGTTGATCCATTGCTTTATCCAGTTGTTTCCTTCTTGGATCCAACATATACATTTACAGTATCTAAGAAACAGACAGCTGCAGGCTGTGCAGATGCGATGAACCATATTATGGAGCAATACTTCTGTGAAGATTCAACATTACTCAATGATGCATTTATGGAAGGAGCTCTTAAGAGTTTAATGATTAATGCTCAGAAATGTCTAGACAATCCAGAAGATTACAAGGCAAGAGCTGAAATGATGCTTGATTGTACATATGGCTGTAATGGAATCTATTCACTAGGTAATAGTGAATCAGGATGGCCATGCCATGGTATGGAACATGCCCTTTCTGCTTACTATGATATTATTCATGGGGAAGGACTTGCGATTATTACACCAAGATGGATGAAACATATCTTAAATGAAAAGACTGTTAATCGTTTTGTGAAATATGGGGTGAATGTATTTGGTATTGATGCTTCTCTAGATGCATTTGATATTGCGAATAAAGCTATTGATGCAACATATAAATTCTTTGAATCAATCAATATTCCAATGCATTTGAAAGATGTAGGAATTGATGAAAGCCGTATTGATGAAATGGCTCATCATGTAGCTGTCAATGAAGGCTTAGAAGAAGCTTGGGCACCACTTACAGAAAAAGATATCGCTGCTATTTTTAGAGCATCATTATAGAAGGGGTTGATACTAATGAAAGAAAAGATTGTACAGACTGCTGGTAGACAAAGCTTAGGAGAATTTGCTTCTGAGTTTGCTCATTTTAATGATGATGTGTTGTTTGGTGAAAACTGGAATAATGATGATATTGATCTTAAAACAAGATGTATCATTACAGTGGTTGCCTTAATGTCATCAGGTATCACTGATTCTTCTTTGACATATCATCTACAAAATGCGAAAGCACACGGCGTGACTAAGAAAGAAATTGCGGCAGTGATTACACATGTGGCATTCTATGCCGGATGGCCTAAAGCCTGGGCTGTTTTCAATCAGGCTAAGGAGGTCTGGAAGGAAGATATAGATGAAAATATGAGCACGAAAGAACAATATCAGGCTTCTATTATGTTCCCTATTGGTGATCCTAATCCATATGCCAAGTACTTTTCAGGCAATAGCTATTTAGCACCTGTTTCTTCCTCACAAGTCAGCATTCACAATGTTACATTTGAACCGGGTTGTAAAAACAACTGGCATGTCCATCATGCCAAGAATGGTGGTGGACAGATATTGATTTGTGTCGGTGGAAAAGGCTATTATCAGGAATGGGGCAAGGACCCTGTGCTTATGCAGCCAGGTGATTGTGTTAATATTCCTACTGGTGTAAAACATTGGCATGGAGCAGCTGATGATAGCTGGTTTTCTCATTTGGCTATTGAAGTACCTGGTGAGGACACATCTACTGAGTGGCTCGAAGCTGTAAAATAGATATTGTTTAGGAAACATTCCATTATACGGCATGTTTCCTTTTTTGTACAATAATGTAAGTAAGTACACACGGCAATAAATTTCATAGGGAAAAGTGTTTATGTAAAAATATTTCATGTTTTTTTATAAAATGAAAGATTTTTACGTTGAAAAAGAATACGCTTTCATATATTATATTCTTTAGAAACATATTGTATTTATGTTTTATCATTTTGTTTATAGGAGGCAATATGATTAACGAGAATTGGGAGAGCGAGTTTAAAACTCGTTTGTTAGAGCATTATGATGAGATGAAGTGGCTTTATACTGAACTGTATAATGATCCACATGCATTCGATTATTTCTGTGAAATGCTGCATCAGTATTACGCAGAAAGAAGTGATTTGTTAAAAGAATGGGACGAAGCAAGAATTGCTGTTCCAAACTGGTACCAGGGAAATGAAATGCTTGGTATGTTGATGTATGTTAAGCAGTTTGCTGGTAATCTAAAAGGGGTCAAAGAACATCTAGATTACGTTCAGGAATGTGGTGTCAACTACTTGCATTTAATGCCATTACTTGAATCACCAGCTGGCAAAAGTGACGGTGGCTATGCCGTTAGTAACTTTAGAAAAGTTCAACCAGAACTTGGTACAATGGAAGATTTATCTGACTTAGCTACTGAATGTCATAAGAAGGGTATGTCTGTATGTCTGGACTTCGTTATGAACCATACATCAGAAGACCATGAATGGGCTAAGCGTGCTCGTGCTGGTGAAAAAGAATACCAGGATCGTTATTTCTTCTTCGATAACTGGAATATTCCAAATGAATTTGAAAAGACGGTTCCACAAGTATTCCCAACAACAGCCCCAGGTAACTTTAGCTGGTGTGAAGAAGCACATAAAGTCGTTATGACAACATTCTATCCATATCAGTGGGACTTAAATTACAACAATCCAACAGTATTTAACGATATGACAGCGAATATGTTGAATCTATGTAACCATGGTGTTGATATTGTTCGTCTTGATGCTGTTCCATATATCTGGAAGAAGCTTGGTACACCATGTCGTAACTTACCTGAAGTTCATACACTTGTAAGATTGATGCGTATGGCTGCAGAAGTTGTATGTCCAGGTACATTATTACTTGGTGAAGTTGTTATGGAGCCAAGCAAGGTTGTACCATACTTCGGTTCAGTCGAAAAACCAGAATGTCATATGCTTTACAACGTTACAACAATGGCATCAACATGGCATACAGTTGCTACAAGAGATGTACGTCTTTTAAAACATCAATTAGGTACAGTCTTTGCCTTACCAAAACAGTACACATTCTTAAATTACTTAAGATGTCATGATGATGTTGGCTGGGGTCTTGATTATGACTTCTTAGGTCAGTTTGGTACAAATGAAGTACAGCATAAGAAGTTCTTAAATGACTACTTTACAGGCAAACTTTGGGAAAGCAATGGACGTGGAGAACTCTATAACGATGATCCAACACTTGGTGATGCAAGACTTTGTGGTACAACAGCTTCATTATGTGGCGTTGAAGCAGCTGTTTATGAAAAGAATGACTGGAAGCTTAACATGTCTCTTGAATTAGATGAAATGTTGCATGCATTCTTATTCACACAATCAGGTATCCCTGTACTTTATAGTGGTGATGAAATTGGTCAGTTAAATGATTATAGCTATCATGATGATCCATTAAAATGGGATGACTCAAGATATTTGCATCGTGGTGATTTAAATTGGGATCATGTCGCAATGCGTAACGATATGAATACACGTCAGGGACGTCTATTCCATGCTTTGCGTAAGTTAGAAAAGATTCGTGCATCACATCCAGTATTTGAAAGTGATGCTGATGCATGGATAGTAGAAACATATAATGATCATGTATTAGGTATTGGTCGTTATTATGATAATGAAAAGCTCATTGCCTTATTCAATTTCTCAGAAGATGAACAGGTTGCATGGATCAATGAAGATGAAGATTATATTGATTTAATGACTGGTTTACAGAGAGATGCAAAAGGTGTGAACTTAGCTGGACATAGCTTTGCATGGTTATTGCACTCTTATCGTGAAAAAGAATACAACACTGAAGCACCAACTCCTGTTGAAAAAAAAACGGAAGCAGTAGATAAGCCAAGTACAAACGCTAAGCCTGAAGAAAAGAAGGCTGAAGTCAAAGCTGAAGCAAAGCCTGCTGAAAAGAAGGCAGAAGTAAAAGCTGAAACAAAGCCTGTTGAAAAGAAGGCAGAAGTCAAAGCTGAAACAAAGCCTGCCGAAAAGAAGGCAGAAGTCAAAGCTGAAACAAAGCCTGTTGAAAAAAAGGCTCCTGTTAAACCTGCTGCGAAAAAAGCACAGCCTGCTAAAAAAACGACAAGAAAACCAGCTGCAAAGAAAACACGTAAGACAACAAAGAAAGCTACTACAAAGAAGGCGACTACAAAATGAAATTAATCTTTGTAGATATTGATGGAACATTAACTGAAGCTGGCAGTAATGTACCTCCACAGAGTGCCTTGGATGCTATTAAGGCAACACAGGCAAAGGGTAATAAAGTTTTCTTATGTACAGGTCGTAATCTTGCAATGCTTTCACCATTACTTAAATATGGTTTTGATGGTGTTGTTGCAAGTGGTGGGGGATATGTGACTATTGGTGATGAAGTCATCTATGATCACCCAATGACAAAAGAACAGACAGAATTAGCACTTGATGTCTTGAAACGAAATGGCGTTTTTAGAACGATTGAAGCAAAGGATGCTACATATGGTGATGAAAGCCTGGGAGATTTCTTGAAAGGTACAAGTGAAGGTAATAGTGAGATTGAAAGATGGCGTAAAGCTTTATCGGAAGATCTTGGTATTATGCCAATGCATGAATATGATGGCAGACCTATTTATAAAGTCGTTATTATGTGTCAGGAAGAATCACAATTAACTGAAGCAAGAGCATTATTAGAGAAAGACTTTAATTTTGCGATTCAGGATGTGGCTGCACACAATTGTTTAAATGGTGATTTAGTCAATCGTGCTTTTGACAAAGGCAAGGGCATTGAACGTGTGGCTGAAAAGCTTGGTGTTGATATGAAAGATACCTATGGCTTTGGTGATTCAATGAATGACTTAGAAATGATTCAGACAGTTGGCGTATCCGTAACTATGGCCAATGGTTCAGACAAGCTTAAAGCTATCAGCACTTATGTCGCTGATGATGTAAAGAATGATGGCTTAGCAAAAGCATTCAAACATTTAGGTTTGATTTAGGTTAGAACTATTCTGGAAGAGTAGTTGTAATAAAAAAGTGTTACGAAAGGGAAAATTTATTTATGGCACTTGATTATGCAAAATGTGCTGCTGAGATCTGGGCAACTCTTGGTGGCAAAGACAATGTTGCAACAGCAGCTCACTGTGCAACAAGACTAAGACTTGCAATAGTTGATATTGACAAGGTTGACTTAAAAGCACTCGAAAACGTAGAAGGCGTACAGGGTGTATTTAGTTCTAATGGACAGTTACAGGCTATCATCGGGACTGGTACTGTTAATCATGTATACGATGAATTCTTAAAGGTTTCAGGCTTAACTGCTGCAACAAAAGATGATGTTAAAGCAGCAGCTGCTGCATCACAGCCATTACCAAAACGTATGGTAAAGACTTTAGGTGATGTATTCGTACCTATCTTACCAGCAATCGTTGCATCTGGTTTAATGATGGGTATCGTCGAAGCTTTAGGTAAAGCTATTCCTGGCTTCGCAGCTACTCCTTGGTATCAGTTCCTTGATATGGCAGCTAATACTGCATTCGCTTACTTACCAGTTATCGTTGCAGTTTCTGCAGCTAGAGTATTTGGTGGTAATATTTTCTTAGGCGCTGTTATGGGTCTGATGATGATCCACTCTAACCTTACTAATGGCTGGAATGCCGCAAATGGTTACAAAGTATGGTACATGTTAGGTAAGGGTATTCATTTTGGTAACTACTATTTAGGTCAGATTAACGTTCTTGGTTATCAAGGTCACGTTATCCCAGTTATTATCGCTATCTGGGTAATGTGTAAGTTAGAAAAATGGCTACATGACCATGTTCCTGCAGTACTTGACTTATTCATTACTCCACTTACTACAGTTATCTTAACAGCATTACTTACATTCATGGCTATCGGTCCAATCTTCTCAACACTTGAAACTTATGTATTAACTGGCGCAAAATGGTTAATTACAGTTGGCTATGGTGTTGGTGCAGCAGCTATGGGTGCTATCTATCCAGTAACTGTTGTCATGGGCTTACACCACATGTACAACGTTATCGAAGCAGGCTTACTTGCTTCTAAAGATTTCGGCAACTTAAATATCTGGATGCCAATCGCATCTGCAGCTAACTTTGCACAGTTTGGTGCCTGCTTAGCCGTTGGTATTAAGACAAAGAGTTCTAAACGTAGAGCTATTGCCGTTCCTTCTTCACTTTCAGCAGCATTAGGTATTACTGAACCTGCTATCTTCGGTGTTAACTTACGATTAATGAAACCATTCGTATTCGGTATGATTGGTGGTGCAGCTGGTGCATTAGTTGGTGAATGGATGGGCTTAGGTGCTACTGCTTATGGTGTTACTGGTATTCCTGGTTTCTTAACAATCAATAAACCAGTTCAGTATTGTATCTTACTTGCCGTTGCTGGTGGTATCGCATTTGCACTTACATTCACATTATGGCATGAAGATCCAGATGATTGGGATAAACCAGCAGCAGAAGAACTTCCAGCTCCTACTACAGTCGCTATTAAGACTGAAAAAGGTGACGTTGTTCAGCCTGTCAATGGTACAATCGTTCCTGCTTCAAAGATTCCTGATCCAATGTTCGCAGCTGAAACTATGGGCCCATCAGTAGGTATTGAACCAACAGATGGTAATGTCTATGCTCCATTTGATGGTACAGTACAGATGGTCTTCCCTACTAACCATGCAGTTGGATTATTATCAGATGATGGTGTTGAAGTTCTTATCCATGTTGGTGTTGATACAGTTAATATGGAAGGTGAAGGCTTTGCCGGTTTCGTTACACAGGGCGACAAGGTTACTAAAGGCCAGAAGCTTCTTACATTCGATCGTTCTGCAATCAAAGATGCAGGCTATTCTGATACAGTTGTTCTTATTGTCACAAACAAAGATGCAGTAGGAAAAATTGATAAAGCGGCATAAAAACTAAACAGGGTATCTCAGATACCCTGTTTTAAGAAAAGAGGACAAGAAATGAAAGAATTTACTTATACGATTCAAGATCCACAGGGTATGCATGCAAGACCTGCAGGTAAAATTGCAGCAATTGCTCAAAGCTACCCAGGTAGAGTTACACTCTGGAAAGGAGAAGAAGGTGTTGATGTGAAAAAGCTTCTTCCCTTAATTGGTACAAATCTTAAGCAGGGTGACACTGTTATCATTCGTGTTGAAGGTGAAAATGAAGAACAGGCTGCTTCTTCTATGGAAGCTGCTTTCAAAGAAAATATCTAATCTGAGAGCATCCTTAAGGGATGCTCTTTTTGTTGTAGTACATGCAAAGCTTGTATCTAGTCTTTAGACAGTTGAGTGTACGTAGCACGTGAAACAATAAACCACCCGCTATGCGGGTGGATGGCAAGAAAGTTACACAAAAACATCACCGTTCCCTCTATAATGGTAAGTGTTCAAGATCCCTTAATCTCCAGTATGGTACGACGCAGGTTGATCGCTTGTTGTTCCTGATTGGCCAAGGGTTAATCGCCACTATAAATGCATATACTTGCCTGACTTATATGGAATCAGGGGTTTTTGCCTGCTATCGCAAGACAATGACTTATGATGAACGTAAGAATGGCTGTGCACAGTTTGCGGAACTCATAAAAGAGGAAACAAACATGTGTAATCTTTCTATCAAGTGGTCTGTCTATGCCACACCACGTAAGGAATAAACGGTTGATGAAATTATTGAAAAGATAAACTATGCCTTATCAATAATACATGCTAATAGTTATCAGGACTATGTTGAATTTGATCATAAAATGGTTGACCAGATGGAAGAAGAAAAACGTATTGAAAACATCTTTGATATAGCACTTAAGAATCATGAAATATCAGTATGATATCAACCTAAATATAATAGTCATACAAAAGAAATCGTAGGTACAGAAGCGCTAGCTCGTTGGAAACAGAAAGATGGCAAAATAATTTCTTCATGAGAATTTACATCTATTCTAGAAAAGAGAGGGAAGATTTGTAAGTTGGATGGCTATGTCTTTGAAGAAGTTTGTAAGATGGAGATGAAACTACTTGAAGAAGGTCATGCTTTGCCTATTTCAGTCAATTTATCATGTGTGAGTGTCTATGATGATAATGTCGCTGATGCTTATGATGATATGGCTATGAAGTATGGCAATATTATCAAGTATTTACCAATCAAGATAACTGAAAATGCGGCTGTTAGTGATGTGAAAATTCATAAGTTAGCTCAGAAAATGACTAAGTATGGTTTTGTTCTGTATATGGATACATTTTGGGGCTGGTTTTTTTACTCTTGCGGCATTAGAAACACTTCCTTTCACAACACTCAAGCCAGATAAATCACTCGTTGATTTAATTGGCAAGAAGGAAGCTGAGTCATTATTAAAACATACGGTTGCCTATGCAAAAGAAACGGGTAAGTGTGTTGTTGCGGAAGTTGTGGAAAACGAGGGATAATATGATTTTCTTACACAGATTGGCTGTGATATGATTCAAGGATTCTATTTTGCTAAGCCGATGGATGAAAATATGTTTAAGAAATGTGTGTTAGAAAAGGTGGTTGGTATTCATGAATAATGCATTTGAACCCAATGTTTTTGAGGATATACCTGAGGAATATGCAGTATTCTAATTAATATACAATGAGAAGAGAGATTGCGTTATCGATACAGAATATGCTTATGTGAATAGGCGTTATTGCAAACTGGGGGATACAACACCAAAATAGCTTCTAGGCAAATATTTCACTAAAATCTATCATCAAGTTGAATTAGAATGGCTTGATTATTGTTCAAAGGCAGATCAAGAGAAATAGATTATTTATGATATCCTCTATTCACCAGAAATAGGACATTGGCTTTCTTTTGCGGTTGGTCCAACAAGCACACCGGACTATATTGCTTATACATTTACTGTCGTTGATCATGAACATGAAGAAGATGTCATGAATAAACAAACAAGATTTACAAACAATATTGTATTGAGAGTATGAACAATACTCAGTAGCGACCAGGGCTATAATGAAGCTATGTCAAATGCTTTAGTGGCATTAAGTGAAACAATTCATCCTGATCATCTCTATATTCTTGAAACAGAATTAAAAACCATCAGCAATACTTTTGAATGGTGCAAAGAGGGCATTACAAGTGAGATGGATACCTTACAGAATCTCAGTTATGATGAATATATGCTGGTTTGGGAAACTTTTCTTGAGCATGATACAATGGCTTTTATTCCTGATATTGAGATGTTGAAAGAAGATTATCCGTCTGAATATCGGATTTTAAAACGACAGGGAATCTATCGTTTAATAGCTGCTCCGTTATATCATAAAGGGAAGCTTACTGGATATCTTGGGGCTGATAACTTTGAATTCTGAGACCTCATTAATACCCGTATTATTCTAGAGATGACTTCCAAATTATTGGAGTAAGAATAGCTAATCATCATATGATCCAGAAGCTTCATCATCTAAGCAATTATGATAGCTTAACGGGTGTTCATAACCGTAATGCCCTCCAGCAATGAATTGCCAAGCTAGAAAAGACCAAAGGATCTCAATGGTCTTAAAACTATCAATGATTGTTATGGCCTTGCAGCTGGTGATGCTGCATTATGTAAAGTTGCTTCACTGCTTTCAAGACAAGTTGGCAGTGAAAATATCTATCGTGAAGGAGGCGATGAGTTCATCGTACTGCTTCTACTCATGAGTGAACAGGATTTCTTAGAAGCTAAAAAAGCTATACAAAGAAAACTCAGTGAAACAAAAGAATGTGTTATTGCGGTTGGGTTTGCATATACTGAAGATATGATGCAAATAAATGAAACAATAACACTTGCAGATAATAAGATGTATAAAGATGAAGCTGAATACTATCGTATACATGATTGGCGTAAACGAAGTTAAGTTTATGCATTTTTTAACGCAAAATGATTGTATTTTCATGCAAGATAGTTGATAATAAAGGCACAAAAAGAAATAGGAGGAAATAGTCTATGAAATGGGTTTGTGATGTTTGTGGATTCGTATATGAAGGTGACGAATTACCAGAAGATTATGTATGTCCAGTTTGTGGTGTAGGTGCTGATCAATTCTCACCTGTAGAAGACGGCGAATAATAGATTATTGAGTACTAGCTCAAGTTAGTACTCTTTTTTTGTGCTAAAATAAAGCTATGAAAGAAGGTTGAAATTATGGAAATAAAGAAAATTGTGATTGCAGGAGCAGGGACAATGGGCTATTCCATGGCTGATATTTTTGCGAAATATGGCTATGATGTTGTGCTCTATAATCATCGTCAGGAAACACTAGATAAAGCCAAAACAAAGATCTCTGAGGATTCAAGAGAGAAGATTGCTTATACTGTCGATATGCAGGCGTTTGGAGATTGTGACTTGATTGTTGAAAATATTATTGAAGACTTTGATAAGAAGTTTGCCTTCTATCAAGAACTTGATCAATATGTCAAAGACGATACTATCATCGCAACCAATACATCAGGATTATCCATCAACAAGCTCTCTGAAGCTGTCAGTCATCCAGAACGCTTTATTGGCTTTCACTGGTTTAATCCACCAACACTCATTCTCTTAACAGAAATCATTAAGAATGATCATACAAGAGATGATGTAGCCAAAGCTATTTATGATTTAGCCTTATCCATTGACAAGAAACCAGTTCTTGTCAATAAAGATGTCTTAGGCTTTGCGGCTAATCGATTACAGTTGGCTGTGGTAAGAGAAGCGTTGAGTTTAGTTGATGCTGGGGTTGTTTCTAAAGAAGGTATTGATGATGTCATGAAGTATGGCTTAGGCTTTAGATGGGCTTGCTTAGGTCCACTTGAAACATTGGATTTTGGTGGCCTGGATACGTTCTATCATGTCTCAAGCTATCTCATGCCAGATTTAGAAGATTCTCATGATATTCCTAAAGAACTTGCTGAACACTATGAACGTGGAGAACTTGGCGTAAAGACGAAAAAAGGCTTCTATGACTATGCCAATGGCAAGGACGTTGAAGCGACAAAAGCTCGTGATACAAAGCTTCAAAAACTCTTTGATGCTTTATATAAAGAATAGATATTTAGAATAATGCAACACAATAATTGTATATTTATGGTTACAGGAAATAAAAAATCAAAAAAGTTATTGACAGTTGAAAAGAGTTAACGTATTATGTAGCCAAGTTAAATAAAAAAGCTTCGACCAGGAGAGTAGCTTTTAGGAATTCTTTAGCGAGGTCATACAGAGTGAAAGGTGACTAGATGAACTAGGAGTGAAGCGCACCTGTGAGTGTTCCTTTGAACTTAGTAGGAGGAAACGTGAGCCTGCGTTAAGGGATTGAGTTGGTTCATATATTGATATGAGCAACTAGAGTGGTACCGCGTATAGAACGTCTCTAGAATATTTCTAGAGGCGTTTTTTTGATGAGGAGGCAATGATATGAAAGTCCGACGAAGAGAGTTAAGTTTTGATTCATAAATAATAAAATAAGAAAAGTAGAGGAAAAAGATTATGGAAAAGAAATTTAATAAAGTTGTTTTAGCTTATTCAGGTGGTTTGGATACATCAATTATCATTGCTTGGTTAAAAGAAAATTATGGCTGTGAAGTTATTGCGGTAGCAGCTGATGTTGGTCAGAAGGATGAACTTGAAGGACTTGAACAAAAGGCCTTAAATACAGGTGCTGATAAATTCTATTGCTTAGATTTAAAACATGATTTTGTTTATGACTTCATTTTCCCAGCTATTAAAGCGAATGCGAAATATGAAGATAAGTACTTACTTGGTACTTCACTCGCAAGACCTATTATTGGTAAGAAGTTAGTAGAGATTGCAAAAAAAGAAGGCGCTGACGCTATCTGTCATGGCTGTACAGGTAAGGGTAATGATCAGGTCAGATTTGAACTTGCGATTAAGGCCTTTGCCCCAGATATGCCAATCATTGCACCTTGGAGAGTATGGGATATCAAATCAAGAGATGACGAAATTGATTATGCAGAAGCAAGAAAGATCCCACTTAAAATCAATAGAGAAACAAACTATTCCAAAGATAAGAACTTATGGCACTTATCACATGAAGGATTGGACTTAGAAAATCCTGCTAATGAACCAAAATATGATGAAATTCTAGAATTAGGTGTTTCTCCAGAAAAAGCACCTGACACACCAACATATATCACAATTACTTTTGAAAAAGGTATTCCCGTTGCTTTGAATGGTGAAAAGATGGATGGTGTGGCTTTAATTGAAAAATTAAATGAAATCGGTGGTGCAAACGGAATTGGTATTATCGATATGGTTGAAAACAGACTTGTTGGTATGAAGTCTAGAGGTGTCTATGAAACACCAGGTGGTACTATTCTTTATAAAGCACATGCTGACTTGGAAGAAATCACTCTTGATAAATATACACAGCACTTTAAACAGAAAGTCAGTCTTGAATTAGCTGACATTCTCTATAATGGTTATTGGTATTCACCTTTAACAGAAGCCATCAATGCCTTTGTTGATAAGACACAGGAAAATGTCAACGGTGATGTAAAACTGAAGTTATATAAAGGCAATATTATGGAAGCAGGTATGACTTCACCAACAACACTTTATTCAGAACAAACAGCATCATTTGGTGAAGATGATGATTATAATCAGGCTGATTCAGCAGGCTTTATTAATCTTTATGGATTACCAATTAAGATGATTGCAAAAGCTAAGGAACATAAATTATAGGAGGAAAGCATTATGGCATTATGGGCAGGAAGATTTAGTAAAGAAATAGCAGAAGACGTGAATGCGTTTAATTCATCAATATCATTTGATTGCCGTATGTATCGCCAAGATATCAAAGGCTCTCTTGCCCATAGCAAGATGCTTTACAAACAAGGTATTATTGATGAACTAGCTTACAAAGAAATCCAGCAAGGACTTAAAGAGATATTAAAGGATATTGAAGAAGGCAAGTTACTCTTTGATCCCAATGCAGAAGATATTCATATGTTTATCGAAGCAGAACTGACAAAGAAATATCCCGTCTCAGGCAAGAAGCTGCATACCGGCCGTTCGAGAAATGACCAGGTTGCTCTTGACTTAAGACTCTATGTACATGATGAAATCAAAGAAGTGAAAGAACTTCTTCATCACCTCATCACAACACTAACAACTATTGCTTCAAAACATACCGAAACAATTATGCCAGGCTATACGCACATGCAAAGAGCTCAGCCGATTACCTTTGCCCATCACTTGATGGCTTATGCAGAAATGTTTTTAAGAGACATGGATCGTCTCAACGATATTGATGAACGTACAAATGTCTCACCTCTAGGCTGTGGTGCTCTTGCGACAACGACCTATCCATTAGATCGTCAGTTTGTAGCAGAAGAACTAGGCATGAATGATATTATGTATAATTCACTTGATGGTGTGAGTGATCGTGATTATGCGATTGAATTCATTAATGCTTTGGCTCTTATCATGATGCATATGTCAAGATTCTCTGAAGAAATCATTCTTTGGTGCAGCTGGGAATTTAAGTTCATCGATCTAGATGATGCTTATGCGACAGGTTCATCCATCATGCCGCAAAAGAAGAATCCCGATATTGCTGAACTTGTAAGAGGAAAGAGTGCAAGAGTCATCAACAGTGTCTCTACACTTCTTACAGTCATGAAGGGTATTCCTCTTGCATATAATAAGGATATGCAGGAAGACAAGGAAACACTCTTTGATGCCTTGGATCAAGTCAAACTGTGTTTGCCAGTCTTTGATGAAATGCTGGCAACTATGACAGTACATAAAGACAAAATGAGAGAAGCAGCTGCTAAAGGCTTCATCAATGCAACTGATTGTGCAGATTATCTGACAAAGAAGGGTATGGCTTTTAGAGATGCCTATAAGATTACAGGCAAGCTTGTAGCTTACTGCATTGAAAATAATGAAACACTTGAATCATTACAGCTCTCTGAATTCAAACAGTTTACTGATATGTTTGAAGGTGATGTTTACAACGCTATTAGCTTAGAGACATGTGTCAAGAATAGAGCTGTTGTTGGTGGTCCAAGTCCAGAAATTGAAAAGACCAATATCGCAAGAGTGATTAAGAAAGCTGGTGCATTATTATGATCAAGGCGGGAATTATTGGGGCAAGTGGTTATGCTGGAAGTGAAGTATTAAGATTCTTGCTGAACCATCCTGAAGTTGAAGTTGTAGGCGTGAGTGCGCATTCTGATGCCAACAAGAAAGTTTCAGAACTTTATCCATCTTTCTATCAAATCTGTGATCTGCCATTTTTAGAAGATGAAGATGAAGTGATTGAAAGAGCAGATGTCATTTTTGCGGGATTGCCAGCAGGCATCAGTGAACCCTTTGCCAAAAAAGCACTAGATCAAAACAAGAAGTTTATAGATTTAGGTGCTGACTTTAGACTCGATAACCCAGAAGACTACGCTTTCTGGTATGGCAAAAAGTATGAAAACAGTGCCCTTCATCAACAACAGGTCTATGGCTTACCAGAAACACACCGCAACGAAATCAAACAGGCTAGTTTAATTGGTAATCCAGGCTGTTATCCAACAAGTGTTCAGCTCGGTCTCTATCCAATTATGCTTCATCATCTCTATGCTAATAAACATATCATTGTCAATTCGGCATCAGGAGTAACTGGGGCAGGAAAGAAACTGACAGAAGATACGCACTTCACTAAGACGAATGAATCCTTTCATCCATATAAAGCAGGCAACCATCGTCACACACCTGAAATAGAGCAGGAGCTCACAAAGATGAGTGGGGAAGCCATACATATTACCTTTGTACCACATCTTTTACCAGTCAATAGAGGTATTGTTTCAACAATGTATATTGATCTCAAAAAAGATATTAAACTCGAAGATATTTATAAGCTTTATCAAGAAACATATCAAGATGAACAGTTTGTGCGTGTCTTACCATTAGGTAAGCAAGCAGATCTTAAGTTTGTCACTTATACAAACTATTGTGATATTTCATTACATATGGATGAAAGAAATCATACACTTATTGTCGTTTCGACAATTGATAATATGGTTAAAGGAACAGCTGGCCAGGCTATTCAGAATATGAATTTAATGTTTGGCTTAAAAGAAAATACAGGACTGAATTATGTCGGCCCTTCTTTCTAGGGGGAAATAAGATATGAGAGATATAACTGGTGGTGTTTGTGCACCAGAAGGCTTTATGGCCAATGGGATACATGCAGGAATGAGAAAGAATAAATCAAAGAAAGATTTATCCTTAATCTATTCAAAAGAACCATGTATTGCCGCAGCAACCTATACACAAAATAAGGTAAAAGGAGCACCATTAATTGTCACAAAGAAACATTTAAAAGATGGTATTGCCCAGGCTATTATTTGTAATAGTGGGAATGCGAATACATGTAACAGTAATGGTGTTGAACTTGCAACGGAAACATCAGAACTGCTAGCTAAGGAACTTGGCATTAAGGAAGAAGATGTCATTGTCGCTTCAACAGGTGTGATCGGCCAGCCCATGGTCATTGATCCATTTAAGGAACATATGCATGAACTTGTGGTAGGTTTGAAGAAGGATGGCTCTGATGATGCCGTCCAGGGTATTATGACAACGGATACAAAGCCTAAAGAATATGCCGTTGAGTTCGTTATTGATGGACAGATTGCCCATATTGGAGCAATTGCGAAAGGCAGTGGAATGATTCATCCCAACATGGCAACTATGCTGGCATTTGTGACAAGCGATGTTGATATTTCCAAGGAAATGCTGGATATCATGATTCATGAAGTTGTCAATGATACATTTAATATGGTCTCTGTTGATGGTGATACATCAACAAATGATATGCTTTGTGTAATGTGTAATGGTCTTGCAGGCAATAAGAAAATCGTCTTCAAAGATCATGATTACCAGGTGATGGAAGATGCGCTGTTCTATATTTGTGAACAACTTTCAAGAGATATTGCGAAAGATGGTGAAGGTGCTACAAAGCTGCTCACATGCAAGGTATCCCATGCCAAGTCGGTCTGGAATGCGAAAGCTGTAGCTAAGAGCGTTATTACGTCTTCGCTCTTTAAAGCAGCCATGTTTGGCAAGGATGCCAACTGGGGACGTATTCTTTGTGCCATTGGCTATGCACCTGCCGATGTTGATGTCAATAAGGTTGATGTTCACTTACAATCAACAGTAGGGAATCTCTACGTCTGCCATAATGGCATGGGTGTTGAGTTTGATGAAGAGTTTGCGACTAAAGTGCTGAGTGAAGATGAAATCATTATTGCGATTGATCTCAATGATGGTGACTATTCTGCTACAGCATGGGGCTGTGATCTCACTTATGACTATGTCAAAATTAATGGTGACTATCGAACATAGGAGGGAGGTAGATGGCTACGGATGCAGTACTAAAAGCCCATATTCTTTCAACAGCCATTCCATACCTTCAAGAATATCGTGGTAAGGTTGTTGTTGTGAAATATGGTGGTAATGCGATGATTGATGAAGATCTCATCAATAATGTCATTGATGATGTTTGTCTGATGAATCTTGTGGGCATTAAAGTTGTGCTTGTGCATGGAGGTGGTCCTGAAATCTCCCATGCCTTAAAGCGTGCCCATATTGAATCGAAATTCATCAATGGCTTAAGATATACGGATGCTGATACTATTGATATTGTCCAGGAAGTATTAGCTGGCAAGGTGAATAAGAATCTTGTCAAAAGAATACAAGCAAAGGCTAACAAAGCTGTCGGGCTTTCCGGTATCGACAATATGCTTCTTGAAGCTAAACCTGTCAGTGAGGAGCTGGGGTATGTAGGAGAAATTACAGCTGTTCATAGTGAATTAGTGGAAGCGTTGTTAGACAAAGGGTATATTCCTGTTGTAGCAAGTGTCGGCATGGATACGAATGGCAACTCCTATAATATCAATGCGGATACAGCTGCTGCGGCCATTGCGGCTGAATTAGGCGCTGAGAACTTATTAGTTGTATCGGATATACCTGGCTTGTTGAAGGACAAGGATGATGAAGCATCTTTAATATCAGAGGTTACAATTAGGGATGTTGATAAGCTAGAGGAAGCTGGCGTGATAGCTGGCGGGATGATTCCAAAGGTGGAATGCATTGTCAATGCACTAAAGGGTGGTGTGAAGAAAGCTGTCATTATTGATGGACGTCTGCCACATTCTATTCTTATTGAAATCTTTTCAGATGAAGGATTTGGTACGTTATTTAAAAGGGCATAACTCTTTTTCGTATACTAAGAGCTAGAAGTGATCAATTGCTTCTAGTTCTTTTGTTTTAGGATAATATTCCATAATTTTGAAATAATATGTAGTCTTTATAAAGTTCCCGACAGAAAACCCACGTGCCCTTGGGCCGTGGGATGAATGTCGGTTAGGAATATGATATAATATACATACAGGAAATCCTATTTCCGAGTCTTTAGAAAGGAGAAAACCGTATGCATCTTACCGTAAAACAACAAGTAAAGCATCTTTCAAAGGAAGACTACAAAACTATAAAAGAACTGTGCCATATAGCAAAGAATCTTGTCAATGAAGCTATCTATAATGTGCGCCAGTATTACTTTGCAGAAGGCGAGTTTCTAAAATACGAAAAGAATTACACGCTTTTAAAGAACAGCCCTAATTACAAAGCGTTAAACTCCAACATGGCGCAG
>Ga0256404_1006085_pt1 | contig 20423 bp, 19 predicted proteins | sample RumenRJG_01DNA_FD_185990 | JGI IMG/M metagenome (GOLD analysis project Ga0256404, IMG submission 185990) | Bovine rumen microbial communities from Lethbridge, Alberta, Canada - RJG_01 | ecosystem: Host-associated > Mammals > Digestive system > Stomach > Rumen | place: Canada: Alberta | collected...
CACAGCGCCGCCTACGCGCTTGTCGCGTGGCAGACAGCGTACCTCAAGGCGCACTATCCGCAGGAGTTCATGGCGGCGATGCTCACGAGTGTCATGGATACGGACAAGGTCGCGGGCTACATCGAGCAGTGCCGTCGCATGGGCATTCCCATCCTGCCGCCGGACATCAATGCGAGCGAGGCGTATTTCACCGTGGACGGCGCGGCCATCCGTTTCGGCCTCGCGGCCGTGCGCAACGTCGGCGAGAACGCGCTGGCGGGCATGGTCGCGGAGCGGCAGGCGGGCGGGCCGTTTTCTTCGCTCGTCGATTTCTGCTCGCGCGTGAGCACGCGCACGCTCTCAAAGCGCGCGATCGAGAGCCTCATCCGCTGCGGCGCGTTTGACTCGCTCGGCGCGCGCCGCAGCCAGCTTCTTGCGGTGCTCGACAAGGCGCTCGGCGAGGCGGCGCGCAAGCAGCGCGATCTCGCGAGCGGCCAGATGGGCCTTTTCGGCGAGGAGGTGCTCGACGAGGCGGCGGAGCTCGAGCTCCCAGACATCCCGGAGGCGTCACCAGAGGAGATTCTCGCCTGGGAGAAAGAGACGACGGGATTCTACATCACGGGCCATCCGCTCGATCACTACAAGGGCGTGCTCGAACAGTTGCCAGGCCTCCGCACGCTCGCAGACGGTGAGGTCAAGGACCGGCAGGTCGTGCGCGTCGGCGGCATGTTCACGGAACTCAAACGCATCACGACACGCAAGGGGGAGACGATGTGCTTCGCGACGCTCGAGGATTTCACGGACAGTCTCGAAATTACGGTCTTTCCGCGCGTGTTCTACGATCACGTGAACCTGCTCGCCGTCGACACGGCCGTCGTCGTGCAGGGGCATGTGGACATCACGGACGACGGCGTGAAGCTCCTCGCGGACAATCTCTGGCCGCTTGCGTCGTATCAGCTCACCTACTACATCAAGATCCCTGAGAGCAAGGAATCGCAGGAGACGCGCGACGCGCTCAGAGAACTCTTCCAGGCGTATCATGGCGACCGCGTCGTCTATCTCCAAATGGGGGGACGCTGGCAGAAGACAGGCGCGAATTACTGGCTGCGCGAGGGCGACGATGTGCGCGCAGCGTTCGAGCAGCTGCTCGGCAGCGATACGGTGCACCTGCGGTAAGAGATCGCTGCATCCGCAGCTTCACGGCGCTCTATTTGTACGGGCCTTTCCGTTTACGGAGAGGCCCGTATGTGTTAGAATGAATTATATTTGATATTTCTGAGAACGAGCCGGCGGCGGGAGAAAGGCAAAGCGCGCTGGACATCTCAGGACAGGAGGTCGTTTCATGAAAATCAGTGGACGCAGCGTGGGAATGTGCGCGCTTTTTGTCATCATTGGCGCGATTGCTGGCGGCTTGGTCGGCGAACTCATGAAGAGCATCGACGCGTTTTCCGGGCTCGTGCCGTATCTGACGGCGGGGAGCGAGATCTTCACCATTCATCCGTTCGACATCAATCTCTTCGTGTTTCGCCTGACGCTGGGCCTCTCCTTCACGCCGCATCTTCTCTCGGCGCTCGGCATGGTGCTCGGCGTCGTCGCGTTCAAGAAATTCTGAGGAGGGATGGGGATGGCGAAGCTGATACTCGCGTCCGGTTCGCCGCGGCGCGCGGAGCTCCTGCACCAGATCGGCGCAGCGTTCGAAGTACAGGTGAGCGAGGCGGAGGAACTGCGCGACGCCGCGACGCCGCGCGCGCTCACCTGCGCGAACGCGCGCGCGAAGGCGGAGGCGGTCGCGCGCCGCTATCCGGGCCGTGCGGTGCTCGGGGCGGACACCGTCGTCGCGCTCGATGGGAAAATCTATGGCAAGCCGGGCACGCCGGAGGCGGCGTGCGCGATGCTCGGCGCGCTATCCGGGCGCAGCCACACGGTGACGACGGGGCTTGCGCTCATCAATGCACGCGGTGAGGTCTTTACAGACGCCTCTTCGACCGAGGTCGTTTTCGCGCCGCTCTCTCGTGAGGATATCGCGGCCTATGTCGCGACGGGCGAGCCGCTCGACAAGGCGGGCGGCTACGCTGTGCAGGGACGCGCGGCCGCCTTCATCGAGGCGGTGCGCGGTTCGTTTTCTGGTGTTGTCGGGCTGCCGCTCTGCACGCTGGCGCAGCTCGCGAAAAGAGCAGGAGTGGATCTTTATGACAGTCATGGTGCGGGATCTGCCCGCGGATGAGAGGCCGCGGGAAAAGCTTTTGACCTATGGCGCGTCGAGCCTCGGCAACGCGGAGCTCCTCGCCATCCTGCTGCGCACGGGCACGCAGCAGGCGTCCGTGCTTCACATCGCGGAGGAGGTGCTCGCGCGCTATCGCGACCGCGGCATCGTGGAGCTCGTCAACATGGCGCCGCAGGAACTCGCCGAAATCAAGGGCGTCGGCCTCGCGAAGGCTGCGACAGTCGTCGCGGCCATCGAGCTCGGGCGCAGGCTCTCCATGAAGGCGGCCGAGCACGTCGAGGCGGTGCACGGCCCAGAGGACGCGGCGCGCTATGCGATTCCGCGCCTGCGCCATGAGCAGAGGGAACATTTCGTCGCGATGCTGCTCGACAGGAGGAACCATATCCTCGCGATGCGGGATGTCTCGATCGGCAGCCAGTCGGCCTCGGTCGTACATCCCCGCGAGGTCTTCCGCCTGGCCATCCAGCATTCGGCGGCCTCGCTCATCGTGCTCCATAACCACCCGAGCGGCGATCCGACGCCGAGCCAGGAGGATGTTGCTGTGACGCAGCGGCTCGTGGACGCGGGGAAGATCATGGATATTCCCGTGCTGGACCACATCGTTCTCGGAGGCGATAAATTTATTAGCCTAAAAGAGGAAGGTATGGTACAATGAAGAGGCTTGTGGTAAAATAAATCAATGTTGCATAGGTTCATTTTATTCCTGGAAGGGAGTTTTCAGATAACATGTGGAGTCTTTTTGGTGGTTTGTCGCATGATATGGGGATTGATCTTGGCACAGCGAATACGCTCGTGCATGTGAAGGGGCGCGGTATCGTGCTGCGCGAGCCTTCCGTCGTCGCGATCAAGAGCGATACGGGCGATGTCCTCGCCGTCGGCGAGGAGGCGAAGCAGATGATCGGCCGCACGCCGGGCAATATTATCGCCATCCGCCCGATGAAGGATGGCGTCATCGCGGATTTCGACGTGACGCAGGCCATGCTCAAGTATTTCATCCGCAAGGCGATGAACACGAAGTCCTTCGTGCGCCCGCGCGTCGTGGTCGGCGTGCCGTCCGGTGTCACGGAGGTCGAGAAGCGCGCTGTCATCGACGCGGCGCAGCAGGCGGGCGCGCGTGAGGCGTACCTCATCGAGGAACCGATGGCGGCGGCCATCGGCGCAGGTCTGCCGGTCGAGGAGGCGACGGGCAGCATGGTCGTCGATATCGGCGGCGGCACGACGGAGATCGCCGTCATCTCGCTCGGCGGCATCGTGACGAGCCGCTCTATCCGCATCGGCGGCGATGAGATGGACTCCGCCATCGTCCAGTACATCAAGCGCATGTACAACCTCATGATCGGCGAGCGCACGGCAGAGGAAATTAAGATCAACATCGGCACAGCTATCGTGACGCCGGAGACGCAGAGCAGCATGGACATCCGCGGACGCGATCTCGTGAGCGGCCTGCCGAAGACGCTCACGATCAAGGCGAGCGAGATCCGCGAGGCGCTCGACGAGCCGATCTACAAGATCATCGAAGCGGTGAAGAACACACTTGAGAAGACGCCGCCGGAGCTCGCGGCCGATGTCATGGATCACGGCATCATGATGACGGGCGGTGGCGCGCTGCTCACGAATCTCGATAAGCTCCTCTCCAAGGAGACGGGCATGCCGGTGCTTGTGTCGGAGGACGCGCTCTCCTGCGTCGGAGAGGGCACGGGCAAGTCGCTCGAGAACATCGGCCTTCTGAAGCGTGTCGTGATGACCTCGAAGAAGTTGAGACAGTAAGATGGGAACGAGACTGAGACGGGATGGGCACAAGAAAAGCCGCACTTGGGCGCTCCTCTTTGTTTTCGTGAGCGTTTTCTGCATCATTTTCTTTGCGGCGCAGGGGCGGTTTCAGGCTCCTGTACTCGCGAAGTCTGTCTCTACGGTTGCCGCACCCTTCGAGAAAGCCATCTCCTGGGTCGGCAGCCAGCTCCGTTATGTGACGAGCAATATCTGGGAGATCGCGACCGTGCATGAACAGAATAAGATGCTCAGAAACGAGGTCGACCAACTGCGCATCCAGAATCTCCAGGCGAGTGAGTATGCAGCGGAGAACGCGCGTCTGCGCGCTCTGCTCGGCTACAAGCAGGCCGCCATGCAGTTCGATCTCGTGGCGGCGCGCGTCATCGGCCGGGAAGCGGATAGCTGGTCGCACATGATCGTCATCGACCGCGGCACAGCCGATGGTGTCAAGGAGAACATGGCGGTCGTGACGGAAAAGGGGCTCGTCGGGCACGTCATCGAGGCGGGACCGAACTACGCGAAGGTCCAGCTCATCCTCGATCCGCGTTCGTCCGTCGGCACGCTCGTGCAGCGCGCTGAGTCGCGCGTTGTCGGCATCGTCGAGGGGGATCCGGCGAACCCTATGATGCCGCGCATGATCAATGTGCCGAAGAACGCGGACATCGAGGAGGGAGACATCATTGTGACGTCGGGCTTCGGCGGCATGTATCCAAAGGGACTCGTCGTCGGCCTCGTCTCCTCGCTCGAGAACGATGAGGCGGGCTTGCTGAAAATCGCCCTGCTCGAGCCCGCGGTCGATTTCCAGAAGCTCGAGGATGTCGCGGTCATCGTCAATTCACGCGAGGCGCCGCCTGAGCCCCTCAAGACGCCTGTGCAGACGCCCGGCACGGAGACGGATCCCGCGGCGGAGAAGAAGGCGCAGGAGGCGCAGGCCGCCGACGGGGAGAACACGGCGCAAGAGCAGGATATGCAGGCACAGGCAGGTGAGAGCGATTGAAGGCGTTTTTGAAATGGGCGCTTTTTGTCCTGCTCCTCTATGTGGTGCAGACGTCCCTGCTGCCGCTCATCGCGTTTCACGGCGCGTCGGCGGATTTTCTGCTGCTCTTCGCCGTATCCTTCGGCTTCATCCGCGGCATGCGGCTCGGCGTGCTCGCGGGATTTCTTGCGGGGCTGCTGCAGGATCTGCTGTCCGGGACTTTCCTAGGCATGAATACGCTCACGAAGATGCTTGCCGGTCTCATTGCCGGCGCGCTTTCCGACCGCGTGTTCAAGGAACAGATGTTCCTGCCGGTCGTGTCTTCCGTCATTGCGGCTGTTGCAAATTATTTCCTGCTCGCCGTGCTCATGCTGCTGCTGGGCTATCGGTTCAACCTGCTGGAGAATGCAGAATATATCCTCCTGCCGCTCATCGTTTATCAACTCGTATTTTCCTACCCTGTACACAAGCTCACGCGGCAGGTCAATGAGTGGGCGGCACAGGAAGGAAAATAGACCATGAGAACCGCTGAATGATGCTTAGGGAATCACTGATTAATTCGGCACTCCGTCTTCACGTGTCTGCGTTGTCCTCCCGTCGTCGACAAATCCTCAGCGTAGCCCGCTACGCCTCCGGTTTGTCTCCTAGGGAGATACAGCGCATCCGCGTAAATCCGGAGCACCTCATTTAATCAGCGGTTCCTTAGAGGTCAGTGGTTCTTTGTTCATTCTGGAAAATAGGAGAGAAGTTCTTTGGTCGAAAGAGATGGCTACGACGGCTTCAACCGCCGGCTCCGCGTGCTCGGTATCCTCATGGTGCTTGTCATTGCCGTGCTTATCGGGCGCGCGGGGTATCTGCAAATCTATGAGGGGGAGTACTATGCGGGGCTGGCGGACGGCAACCGCATCCGCATCATCCCCGCGGTCGCGCCGCGCGGCACGTTTTATGACAGGAACGGCCAGCTGCTCGTGACAAACCGTCCGGGGTTCACCGTGTCGCTGCTGCCGCTCACATCTCCCATCAAGGAAGAGGTCATCGAGCGCCTTTCCGCACTCGTGCATGTGCCGGTGGAGGACATCAAGGCGAAGATTGCCGGTCACAGCGGTTTCGATCCCATCCGCATCAAGGCGGATGTCACACCCGATATCGTCTCCATCATCGAGGAGCAGAAGGAACTCTATCCGGGCGTCATGATCGAGAACACGCCGATTCGCGACTATGTGCTCAAGCAGGAGGGCGCGCATACGTTCGGCTACGTGAGCGAGATCAACGACGAAGAGCTCAAGGAGAAAAAGGCGGACGGCTATAAGTCCGGCGACATCATCGGCAAGTTCGGTCTGGAGAAAATCTACGATACGTATGTGCGCGGCGAGGACGGCGGCGACCAAGTCGAGGTGGATGTCTCGGGCAAGCCTGTCAAGCGCCTCGGCCGCAAGGTGCCCGTGCCGGGCGACGACCTAGTGCTGACGATTGACAAGGATCTGCAGACGGCGGCGGAAAAGGCCGTTGACGACCGGCTCGCGGCCATCCATGCCTCGGCGGCCGCGGCCGTCGTCCTGAATCCGCAGACAGGCGAGGTTCTCGCGATGGTGAGTCGGCCGGCGTTCGATCCGAACCTCTTCGCGCATGGCATCTCCTCGAAGGATTGGGCGAAGCTCAACAACAACCCGTTCCATCCGATGGACAACAAGACGATCTCCGGCGAGTATCCGCCGGGCTCGACGTTCAAGATCGTCACGGGCACAGCAGCGCTCACGGAAGGGAAGGTGGCGCCGGAGGAGAAGATCTTCGACAGCGGCCATCACTGGATCATCCCGAAGGGCAATGCGGAGGGCGAGGCACTCGGCTGGATCAATTTCCAGGAGGCGCTTGCACACTCCGATAACGTCTATTTCTACGAGATGGGCAACCGCCTCGGCATCGACCTGCTTGAAAAATACGCGCGCATGTTCGGTCTCGGCCAGCGCACGGGCATCGATCTGCCGTACGAGGCGAAGGGACTCGTCGCGAACCGCGAGTACAAGAAGAAGAATTTCGAAGACGGTGACTGGTATCTCTCTGAGACCTTCGACGCTGCCATCGGACAGGGCTTCAACCTCGTGACGCCGCTACAAGCAGCGATGGTCATGGGGGAGATTGCGGCGGATGGCAAGCGCTACAAGCCGCATCTCGTGAGCCGCATCCAGACGCAGGACGGCGATGTCATCAAGGAGTTCCAGCCGGAACTGCTTTCAGAGCTCCAGGTTCCTGCAAATGTTATAAAACTTGTTCAGGAGGGACTGCATGACGTGACGAAGTTTGGCACGGCGGCGAGCACGTTCCGAGGGTTTCCTGTGGACATCGCGGGCAAGACGGGGACGGCGGAGAACTCTCAGGGACGCGACCACGGCTGGTTCGTCGCCTACGGGCCGTTCGATAACCCGAACATCGTCGTGGCCGTCATCGTCGAGCAGGGCGGCTTCGGCTCACAGTCGGCTGTGCCGATCGGCCGCGAAATCCTCGAGGCGGCGTTCCATGTCGGCCGCTACGCGCCGGACGCGCAGCAGCAGGACGCATCAGCGGGGAAGTGAGATGCCGGCAGTCACTGGCAGGGGAGAAACGGGATGGATTTGTCTAGCTGACAGGAAAGGACATGCAGGAATCATGAGTGAGGAGATAGTCAGAATCAAGGGGACGAAGGCGGGGCTGCAACTGCTTTTTGCTGCAGGCGCCACTTATGCCGCCATTGAGGCGGAAATCCGCGAGAAGCTCGCGGCGGGTTCCGGATTTTTTTGCCGCGGCACGGTCATGCATGCGCTTGCTGGCTCGCTCCCCGAGGAGGAGATGGAGAAGCTGCGCCGCCTTTTCCATGAGAACGGCGTGATCTTCAGCGTCTCCCGCGCGCATTTCGCGCCGCAGGCGGAAACGCAGCGGCCGTCGCCCGCGCAGGAGGCCGTACAGGCGGCATCGTCACAGACAGCTGCTGGAGAAGAGACGACGCAGATGGTCGTCGTGAACAGGACGCTGCGCGGCGGGCAGGAGGTGCGCACGAAAAGCTCCGTGCTCGTCTGCGGCAACGTGAATCCGGGCGCGCAGATTATCGCGGGCGGCAGCATCGACATCCGCGGTACCTGCCGCGGCATGGTCCATGCCGGTGCCTACGGCAACCAGGAGGCTTTCGTGATCGCCGACTGCCTCGTGCCGACGCAGATCCGCATCGCGGATCTCATCGCGCGCGCGCCGGATAAGACGCCTGCTGCGAGTGAGCGGCCTACGCGTCCGGAGCGTGCCTCCATCAAGGATGGCCAGATAGTCATTGAACCGATAGAAAGGTAGGATACCAGATGAGTGAAGTTATCGTAATCACATCCGGCAAGGGCGGCGTAGGCAAGACGACGACGACGGCCAATCTCGGCATGGGGCTCGCGATGCGCGGCAAGAAGGTCGTGCTCGTCGACACGGATACGGGCCTGCGGAACCTCGACCTCTTGCTCGGCCTCGAGAACCGCATCATGTACGACCTCGTCGATGTGACGCAGGGACGCGTTCCCTACAAGAAAGCCCTCGTCCGCCACAAGAAGCAGGAGAGTCTCTTCCTGCTGCCGACCTCGCAGGTCAAGGACAAGACAGCCGTCAACCCTGAGGCGCTTGTAAAGCTCTGCACGGAGCTGCGCAAGGAGTTCGACTATATCCTCATCGACTGCCCCGCCGGCATCGAGCAGGGCTTCCAGACGGCGATTGCCGCAGCGGATTGTGCGATCGTCGTGACGATGCCGGAGATCTCCGCCGTGCGTGACGCGGACAAGATCATCGGCGAGCTCGGCCGCGCCGACAAGGAGAACGTGAAGCTCGTCGTCAACCGCATCCGTCCACAGATGGTGGAGAAGGGCGATATGCTCGACATGGATGACATCAACGATATCCTCTCTATCGAGTGCATCGGCCAGGTGCCGGATGATGAGATGGTCGTCACATCGACGAACCGCGGCGAGCCCTGCATCATGATGGATCATTCCATGGCAGGTCAGGCATATCGGAATATCGTGGGACGCATCCTCGGCGAGAAGGTGCCGTTCATGACATTCCCCAAAGAGGGATTCTTTTCGCGCCTCAAGCGTGTTTTTAATTTGTGATGGGAGGGAGAACGCATGCTGGATGCACTCATGAAGATTTTCGGCAAGAAAGAGCCGTCGGGGAAGGTCGCCCGTGACCGGCTCAAGGTCGTGCTCATTCACGACAGGGCAAGCGTCTCGCCAGAGGTTATGGAACATCTCAAACACGATATTCTGGAGGTCGTCGCCAAGTACCTCGATATCCGTCCGCAGGAGATGAATATCTCGCTCGCGGATGATGACGATTCCGTCGCGCTCGTCGCGAACATCCCCGTCACGAGCATGCGGCATGGTGGGAAGCATCTTGAATAAGAAACTCTTCAAACGCATGGACATGCCGCTAATCCTCGCGGCTGCGGGCATCCTTATCATGAGCCTCGTGATCATCGGCAGCGCGACGCATATCAATACGCCGAGTGATGAGCGCTATTGGTTTGTCCAGCGACAGGGCATCTTCGCCCTCATGAACATCGCTCTCGCGGCCTTTCTCATGAACTTCGATTACAAGATGCTCGCAGGTTTCCGCAAGAAGCTCTACATTTTTAATATCATCATGCTCGTCGCAGTCATGGTCGTGGGGCAGTCGGCGCTCGGCGCGCAGCGCTGGATCGTCATCGGTCCCATCAGCCTCCAGCCGTCGGAGTTCAGCAAGCTCATCATGATCGTCTGCCTTGCGGGCATGCTCGAGGAGCGCGTCGGCCACCTCAATACGCTGCGCGATCTCCTGCCCGTCGCTGCCTACGTCGGCGTGCCGTTCCTGCTCGTCATGAAGCAGCCGGATCTCGGTACGTCGCTCGTCTTCATGGCGATTTTCTTCGGCATGATTTTCGTCAGCGGCATCCGCATGAAGCTCCTTGGCAGCATTTTTGCCGCGGGGCTTGCAGCGATGCCCGTGCTCTGGCATTTCCTCAAGGATTATCAGAAGATGCGCATCATGGTCTTCATGGATCCGAACGTGGATCCGCTCGGCTCTGGCTACCATATCATCCAGTCGAAGATCGCCATCGGCTCGGGCATGCTCTTCGGCAAGGGGCTTTTCCACGGAACGCAGAGCCAGCTGAACTTCCTGCCGGAGAACCATACGGATTTCATCTTTGCTGTCGTCGGCGAGGAGCTCGGCTTCATCGGTGTGGCGTTCCTGCTGCTTTTGTATCTCGTCGTGCTCTGGCGCGGCGTGCAGATTGCGCGGGATGCGGCGGATACGTTCGGCCGCCTGCTCGCCGTCGGCATCACGTCGATGATCGCGTTCCACGTGCTCGTCAACGTCGGCATGACGATGGGCATCATGCCCGTCACAGGCATCCCGTTGCCGCTCATGAGCTACGGCGTCAGCTCGCTTACGACGAACATCATGTCCATCGCGATACTCTTGAATATTCACCAGCGAAAACAGAAGCTGCTCTTTTGATGAGGAGGAAAAAGAAGTTTTATGGTCACACTGGATCCCAGCATCCTGCAGTCGGTTGAAAAGCCCGCGCGCTATACGGGCTCGGAGTGGAATGCCGTCTGCAAGAACCCTGACGAGGTGCGCTGCACTTTTGCCCTCGCGCTCCCCGACGTCTATGAGGTCGGCATGAGCAACCTGGGGCTCGCGATCCTCTATGAAATCCTCAACGGCCGCGCGGATGTCGCGGCCGAGCGTGTCTATGCGCCTTGGACGGACATGGAGGCCATCATGCGGGAGCGGCAGCTGCCGCTCTATTCGCTCGAGACGAAAACGGAGATCCGCCGCTTCTCATTCCTTGGTTTCTCACTGCAGTATGAGATGATCTACTCGAACGTGCTCAACATGCTCGATCTCGCGGGCATCCCGCTCCACGCGGCGGAGCGCACGGAAGTTGATCCCTTCGTCGTCGGCGGCGGGCCCTGCGTATACAATGTCGAGCCGATTGCGGATTTCTTCGATTTCTTCGTCGTGGGCGAGGGCGAGGAGGTGCTCCTCGAGGTCGTCGATGTCTATGAGGCGTGGCAGGCGGAGGGCATGCCAGATGGGCGTCAGGGATTCCTGCGCCGCCTGCTCGCAGTCGACGGCATCTATGTACCGTCGTTCTACACGCCGCGGTACGCGGCCGATGGGAGCTTCCGGGCGCTCGTGCCGCGCGCGGAGGAGGCGCGTCCCGTCATCTACAAGCGCGTTGTGAAGGATATGGACAAGGTACCGAGCGTCGCGCATCCCATCGTGCCCTACATGAACGTCGTGCACAACCGCGTCATGCTCGAGCTCTTCCGCGGATGCTCGCGCGGCTGCCGCTTCTGCCAGGCGGGCATCTGCTACCGCCCCGCGCGCGAGCGCACGGAGGAGCATTTGAAAGAGATGGCGCGCGGGCTCGTCGACAGCACGGGCTACGACGAGATGAGCCTCACCTCGCTCTCCTCGGCGGACTATTCCTGCCTCGGCCGCCTCGTCGACGATCTCATGGACGAGTTCCGCCACGAGAAGGTCAGCTTCTCTCTGCCATCGCTGCGCATCGACAGCTTTTCCATCGATCTCGCGCACAAGATGCAGCAGGTGAGGAAGTCTGGCCTGACGTTCGCGCCGGAGGCCGGTACGCAGCGCCTGCGCGACGTCATTAACAAGGGCGTCACGGAGGAAGACCTCATGACGGCGTGCGGCGCGGCGTTTCGTCAGGGGTGGAAGCAGGTCAAGCTCTATTTCATGATGGGCCTGCCGACGGAGACGGACGACGATGTCATCGGCATCGCGCGCCTCGCGAAGAAGGTCGTCGACCTCTACACGGAGATCAAGGGCAAGCGCGGCGTCAAGGTCACTATCTCCGTCGCCTGCTTCGTGCCGAAGCCCTATACGCCGTTCCAGTGGTTCGGCCAGGTGCCGCTCGCGGAGTTCGAGCGGCGGCAGCAGCTGCTCAAGGAGCACATCAAGGATCGCGCAATCACGTTCAACTACCATGACGCGCGCCTCTCCGTCATCGAGGGCGCATTCGCGCGCGGCGACCGCCGCCTCGCGCGCGTGCTCGAGCAGGCGTGGCGCGACGGCGCAAAGTTCGACGGCTGGAGCGATCTTTTTAGGAGCGATATCTGGCACGCTGCATTCGAGAAATGCGGCATCGACATCCGCGCCTACAGCGAGCGCACGCGCGCGTTTGACGAGCCGCTGCCCTGGGAGGTCACCTCGCCGGGCGCGAACAAGGAATTTTTCCTGCGCGAATGGCAGAAGGCCATGCAGGGCGCGCTCACGGAGGACTGCCGCCGCGGCAAGTGCAGCGCCTGCGGCATCTGTCCGAACCTCGGCGTCCACGTCATCGACTACAAGAAGCAGGAGGAGGCGCGCGGCCCGCTTGAGGAAAAGTATGTCCCACAGCCCATCCATCCGGAGAAGATGGACGGCGCGCAGCCGCCCGTCTACTGGTATCGCGCGCGCGTCACGAAGGACGCGGCCGTACGGTTCGTCTCTCACCTCGAGTACGCCGACGTCTTCGTCAAGGCGTTCGACCGCGCGAAGCTGCCGATGGCGTATTCCTCAGGATTCAATCCGCATATGAAGCTCGCGTTCGGCTCCGCGCTCGCGGTCGGCGTCTCAAGCGAGGCGGAGTACATGGACTTCGCACTCAAGAAGCCCCTCGCGCAGCCGGAAGTCTTCGATCGGCTCTCAGCGCAGCTCCCGCCGGGCGTGCGCGTGCTCGCCCTGCGTCCCATAAGCGGCAAGCATGTCGCGCTCATGGCGCAGGCGGATGCCGCACATTACCGCGTGCGCGTGCCGCTCAAGGGCGGGGATAAGGCTGCGGCAAAGGCGCAGCAGGCGTTTGACGCATTTGCGGCAGCGCCGGAGGTCTTCGTCACGCGTGTGACGCCGAAGAAGACGCGCAAGAAGGAAATCAAGCAGTATCTGGGCGGCCCGCTCCAGGCGGCAATCGCGGACGGCGTGCTCACGCTCACGCTCACGACGCGCATCCTTAGGGACGCGGGCAGCGTCAAGCCGGGCGAGATCCTCGCGGTGCTCGCGGACGAGTTCGGCCTGCCCGTCGCAGTCTCTGAGGCGGACATCCACCGCACGGCGCTCACGGGTCGTGGCCGCGACCTCATCGACCTCGTCGGCTGAGGGCGCGGCGGGGACGTTCCGCGTGGGGTATGCCAGATGCCTGCGGCGTGTCTGCGCGGCGGTGAGATGCGTTCGGAGGGGCTAGTCAGTGGCGTCTTTGTTCCAACTGCACATGATAGAGGGCGCAGGATGCTGGGAGCCAGGCAGACTGGGAACTGCCAATTTTTTCGCTGGTCGAGAGGGGAAGAGAGGAGAAACCGATGAAGCAGATTCTCGTGAATATCGTACCCGAGGAAACGCGCATGGCGTGCGTTGAGGATGGGGAACTCGAGAGCGTGCAGGTGGAGCGCGCCTCTCATGCGCACCTCGTCGGCAATATCTACAAGGGTCATGTGCAGAACGTCCTCCCAGGCATGCAGGCGGCTTTCGTCGACATCGGCCAGGAGAAGAACGCGTTCCTCTACATCGGGGACGGCCTGCCGCATGACGCGCCGCAGGGACTCGTGCTGCCGCATCAGAAAATCCACATCGGGCAGAACCTGCCCGTCGAGATCATCAAGGATGCGACAGGCATCAAGGGGCCACGCGCGACGACGCATCTCACGCTGCCGGGACGTAATCTCGTGCTCATGCCTACGGCCGCCTACATCGCGCTATCCCGCCGCATTGAGGATGAGGCGGAGCGCACGCGTCTCCATGCGCTTGCTGTGCGCTATGCGCCGAAAGGCATGGGGCTCATCGTGCGCACAGCGGCGGTCGGTATCACGGAGCAGGAGTTCCGGGAGGACGTGGCCTATCTCGTGCGCCTTTGGGATGCCATCACGGCAAAATACCGCCACAGCCGCGCGCCCGCGCTCCTCTACCGCGACGCCGACCTCATCATCCGCATTGTGCGCGACCTCTTCGGCGGCGATGTCGACGAGCTCATCGTCGATGATCGTACCGTCTATGACCGCGTCGTAGAACTCGTAGAGCTGCGCCTGCCGGAGCTCGCGCCGCGCGTCAGGCTCTACGAGGGCCGAGAACCTCTTTTCAGGAAATACGGCATCGAGCAGGAGATCGAGCACGTCGGCGCGCGCCAGGTCGCGCTGAAGTCAGGGGGCTTTCTCGTCATCGACAAGACGGAGGCACTTACTGTCATTGATGTCAATACCGGAAAATACGTCGGTAAATCCAGCCTCGGTGATACCGTCTATCAGGCGAACCTCGAGGCAGCGGCGGAGATCCTCAAGCAGATTCGTCTGCGCGACATCGGCGGCATCATCATCGTCGATTTCATCGATATGGAGAAAGAAAGTCAGAAGGAAGCGCTGCTCGCCTATCTGCGCGAGGCCGTCAAGCACGACCGTGCGAAGACGAACATCATCGATATCACGCCGCTCGGCCTCGTCGAGATCACGCGCAGGAAGTCGCGCTCCAACTTCGAGAGTATCATCTACAGCGAGTGTCCCACCTGTCAGGGCCGCGGCCGCATCGAGTCGCCGGAGACCGTCGCCATCCGCATCAGCCGCGATATCCGCCGCATGGAGCACAAGTCGCACGCCGCGAACGGCTACGAGATCGAAGTTCATGAAAGCGTCGCGGAGGAATTGCGACAAAGTCAGCTCATGATGAATCTCGCGGCCGAATACGGCACCGATATCAAGGTCGTCGTCCGCCCTGGCATCCATCCGGAAAATTACGCCATCCTCCAGCAGAGTTAAGGAAGCGCTGATTATATGAAGTGCTCCGGATTTACGTAGATGCGCTGTACTCTTCGGAGACAAACCGCAGGCGTAGCCGCCGAAGCTACGCTGAGGATTGTCGACGACGAGAGGACAGTGCAGACGCATGAAGACGGAATGCTGAATTCATCAGTGGTTCCTTAAGGCGCCGCTGGTTCGTCCGGCGGTTCTTGGGGGACGCTTCATCGGCAAAAAAGCAAGCCGGTGGCTGCGCGAGCGCAGCATGCGCTCGTACCGTCACCGGCTTTTTTGCGCGTCATAGCCTCCGTACATGATGTGCGATAGAGGAATATCATCTCAAAGCGGATGTTCGAACCATTTATCTTTCGCGAAAATCTGGAAATCGTACCAGAGTACCATGCCGTACCGCGAGGTCAGGGTCTGGCGCTTCTCAGGATCCCAGACCACCTCGATGATGCGTCCGTCACGCACCACGCACATGAGACTGCGTCCAAGCGTCACGCAGGGCTTCCAGCCCCGCTGCATGAGATAACACTCGAATTCGTAGACATCGCGGAGCCGTACGAGTCCGAACCAGCCAAACCGCTCATGCTCTGCCATCAGGCGTTTCTCTTTGCGTGCGCTTGTTTTCATGGGAACCATCCCTTCCATATTTGCGGCAGGCCGGGGCGTATTCCTCCAGCTGAGGCAGCGGCGCCTATGGCTCCCGCATTCAGTTGACAGCTCTGTTCTTCGTTCATCATAGCATAGCGAGGAGGGGGGAATGAAAAAATTTTTGTAAATTTTGTGTTATGGAAGTGCCAGATTCTTCAGAGACGTTTGCGTCTGTGATAGGTTGATGCTATCACCGACAGCCGCATTTTTGTATTTATCGCGAGAGCGCATTTCTGCTATACTGGAATGCGAGTGGAGACGGGCGCATGTGTGTGCGCAGGACGCCGGGCAGTACAGAGAGGCGTTTTTGCGGCGCAACTTGCAAAATCGGCCAAAACAAACTAAAATGAACGTTAGTATCGTGGAGTTATCATATCCATTTGATTCGGAGGTACTTATATGAAGCGGATTTCCATTGAGCTCGTGCCGCGTGATGAGGCGGCGCTGCGAGAGTCGCTGGCTGTCGTGAAGCAGCATGCGGCGCACGCGGATGTCATCAACATCCCTGACCTGCTCCGACTGCCCATGCGGAGTTATGAGGGCGCGGCTGTGGCGAAGGAATATTTCAAGGCGGCGATGCCGCACATCCGGGCGATGGATATCGATCTCTCTGCGGAACTGCCGATGAAGGACTTCCTGCGTGCGCAGGAAATCCGCGAGGTGCTCGTCATCCAGGGAGATCCGCCGCAGGATATGACGAAGAAAGTCTATCCGACGACATCGACGGATGTCATCCGCAAGTTCCGCGAGGAGATGCCGGAGGTCAAGGTCTACGCGGGCATCGACCAGTACCGCGGCTCGATGAGCGATGAGCTTTACCGCGTGAAGCGGAAGCTGCAGGCGGGCGCGGCTGGCTTCTTCACGCAGCCGTTTTTCGACCTGCGCTATCTCTCCGTCTATGAGGACATGCTCACGGGGCTCGATGTTTACTGGGGCGTCGCGCCCGTGATGTCCGAGCGTTCCCAGAGCTATTGGGAGCGGAAGAACAAGGTCGTCTTCCCGCAGGAGTTCGCGCCGACGCTCGACTGGAGCATCGAGTTCACGCGGCGCGTGATGGCGTTTGCACAGGAGCGGGACGAGAGCATCTACATCATGCCGATCAAGGCGAATCTCGAGGCGTATCTCGCGGGCATCTTTCCCGTTGCGTGAGCCGTGCGCTCGCGCGAGGGGCGCAGAGTGCGGTGGGATTTGCGGCAGAGGTGGTGCATGGTGTCCGCACGTCGGATACCTGTGCATCGAGGCACACAGACAAGGAAGAATCAATCGTAGGAGAGGCCGGGTCGGTTTTCCGCCCCGGCAGGAGGAGGAGCCATGTACGAGATTTTGAAAAAGGAAGAGCTTTCCCCGCATGTCTACGCGATGGAGATCGCTGCGCCGCGCGTCGCGAAGAAAGCGGAGCCGGGGCAGTTCATCATCCTGCGCGTCAATGAGGAGGGGGAGCGCATTCCTTTGACGATTGCGGATTTCAACCGTGAGACGGGACGCATCCTCATCGTGTTCCAGGTCATCGGCGCTTCGACGATGGAGCTCGCGGCGCTCGAGGCGGGGGACAGCCTGCTCGATTTCGTCGGGCCGCTCGGCCACCCGTCCGAGATCCGGAAGCTCGATGGTACGATGGTCGTCGTGGGCGGTGGCATCGGCGTCGCGCCAACGTATCCGATCGCGCGCGCGATGCATGAGGCGGGCAACAAGGTCATCGCCATCATGGGCGCGAAGACGAAGGATATCCTCATCATGGAGGAGGAGATGAAGGCCGTGACGGACGAGGTGCTCGTGACGACGGATGACGGCTCGTACGGCATCAAGGGCTTCGTGACGAACGCCGTGGAGGAGCTCGTAAGGCGCGGCGAGAAGATCGCGCAGGTCACGGCCATCGGCCCTGTCATCATGATGAAGAGCGTCGCGGAGGCGACGCGTCCGTACGGCATTCCAACGGTCGTCTCGCTCAACCCCATCATGGTGGATGGCACGGGCATGTGCGGCGGCTGTCGCGTGACGGTCGGCGATGAGACGAAGTTCGCCTGCGTTGACGGGCCGGAGTTCGACGGCCATGCCGTCGACTTCCCGGGGCTCATGAGCCGCCAGCGCATGTACCGCGATCTGGAGGCTGTGGAGAAAGAACACGTTTGCCGTATTGGCCTGGGGAGGAAATGATCATGGCTCTGTCACTCAAGAAACATCCGATGCCCGTGCAGGCGCCGGAGGTCCGCGCGCATAATTTCGAGGAGGTCGCGCTCGGCTACGACGAGGAGACGGCCGTCGCGGAGGCGGAGCGCTGCCTCCACTGCAAGGTGCCGCAGTGCCGCAAGGGCTGCCCGGTCTCTGTCGACATCCCCGCGTTCATCGCGAAGATCAAGGAACGCGACTATGACGGCGCCATCGAGAAAATCAAGGAGACGAACTCCCTGCCTGCGGTCTGCGGCCGCGTCTGCCCGCAGGAGAATCAGTGCGAGAAATACTGCATCCTCGGCAAGAAGGGCGAGCCGGTCGGCATCGGCCGTCTCGAGCGGTTCGCAGCGGATCGGGCGCTCGCTAAGGAGATGCCGGATGCGCCTTTCGCCGCAGCCCCAGATGCGCAGCGCGTCGCGGTCATCGGCTCCGGCCCCTCCGGGCTTTCCTGCGCGGGCGATCTCGCGAAGCGCGGCTACAAGGTCACGATTTTTGAGGCGCTGCACAAGGCTGGCGGCGTGCTCTCCTACGGCATTCCAGAGTTCCGCCTGCCGAAGGACAAGGTCGTGCAGAAGGAGATCGAGAACCTCGAGAAGCTCGGCGTGACCATCGAGACGGACGCCGTGGCGGGCCGCCTCTACACAGTGGACGAGCTCCTCGGCGAGGAGGGATTCGATGCGGTCTTCATCGGCACGGGTGCCGGCCTGCCGCGATTCCAGAACATCCCGGGCGAGAGCCTCAGCGGCGTCTACTCCGCCAATGAGTTCCTCACGCGCTGCAATCTCATGAAGGCGTACCGTTTCCCCGACTACGCGACACCGCTCAAGGTAGGCAAGACAGCCGCCATCATCGGCGGCGGCAACGTCGCGATGGATGCGGCGCGCACGGCGCTGCGTCTCGGCGCGGAGCATGTCTACATCGTCTACCGCCGCAGCGAGGCGGAACTGCCCGCGCGCGCAGAGGAGGTAGAGCACGCCAAGGAGGAGGGCATCGACTTCCGCTTGCTCACGAACCCCGTCGCCATCGAGGGCGATGAGAACGGCTGGGTGAAAGCGATGCGCTGCATCCGCATGGAGCTTGGAGAGCCGGATGCGTCTGGACGCCGTCGGCCGATCCCCGTCGAGGGCTCGGAGTTCTCCCTCGCGGTCGATACGGTCATCGTCGCCATCGGCACGGGGCCGAATCCTATCATCGCGCAGACGACGCCGGGGCTCGCGCTCACGAAGCGCGGCAACATCGCGGCGGACGAGGAGACGGGCGCGACGTCGAAGCCTGGCGTCTTCGCGGGCGGCGACATCGTGACGGGTGCGGCGACGGTCATCCTCGCGATGGGTGCGGGGCGCAAGGCGGCCGCGGCCATCGATGCCTATCTCAAGGAAAAGAAAGCGGAAAGGGACTGAGGCGCGCATGGACTTTGCGGCGATTGATTTTGAGACGGCGACAGCGGCGCGGGACTCCGCCTGCAGTGTAGCCGTCGTCGAGATAAAGGACGGCAGAGTGCGGCAGAGCTTTTCCGCGCTCATCCGACCGCCGGAGAACCGTTATAACGCGTTCAATATCAAGATCCACGGCATCACGCCCGAGGATACGGAGACGGCACCAGACTTTGCGGGCGTATGGCCCGAGCTCGCCGCTCATTTGGAAAACAAGATCGTGGTCGCACACAACGCGCGGTTCGATATGGGCGTTCTCGCCTCTTGCCTGGCAGGAGCGGGCCTGCGTGCGCCGACGTTCTTCTATGCAGATACCGTCGCCATCGCGCGCAAGGCGTGGCCGGAGCTTGCGAATCACAAGCTCGATACCGTGGGCGCGTTCCTCGGGCTCAAATTCCAGCATCATGATGCGCTTGAGGACGCGCGCGTCTGCGCGGCCATCCCGCTCTGTGCTGGGCGTGAGCTCGGCACAGTGGACGATTTCCCTGCGCTCGTGCGCACGCTCGGTGTGCGGCTCATTCCCTTCGGAGAGGCACGCGCGAGCTATGGTGCCAGGCGAGGGGGTTGGCGGCGATGATCCTCGTCAGTGCTTGTCTCCTCGGCCATCGCGTCAAGTACGACGGTGGCACGAACACGCATGACCTCATCATGCAGTATCACGAAAGGGGACAGTTCCTTGCCGTCTGCCCAGAGTGCTTCGCCCTGCTGCCTGTGCCGCGGCCGCCCATGGAACTCTGCCATGTGACGGGCGCAGCCTTGCTGGTCGGCAAGGGGAAGGCTGTCGACCGGAATGGGCTCGATACGACGGAGTACCTGATTGCGGGGGCGCAGAAGGTGCTGAAGATCGCTGAAACCTACGAGATCAGGACGGCCATCCTCAAGGAGAGCAGTCCTTCCTGCGGCGTTCACGTCGTCCATACCGGCGATTTCGACGGCAGGAAGCAACCGGGCATGGGCGTTGCCGCCGCGCTGCTCACGGCGCACGGCATCCGCGTCTACTCGGAAGAGGATCTGACGCAGGCGCTTTTAGAGCAGCTCCTCAGAGAGGACGCGGCAGCTAGGCGGCCCTCTTGAGGAACTGCCCCCTGCCACTACACTCCTTTCCGCCGCTGTCATTTGGATGATATTCTGGCAGCGCGTCACGAGCTGTGTCTTTATGGGGATTACCGGGCGGTTTGACCCGTTTTCCATTGCCTGACCAAAAAGCCATGAGGCATGGGACAGGCAAGATAGAAGTGCTTTTGAGAAATTTTTGGAGGTATGAACATGAAGAAAATGAAACGCATCGCAGCTATGACACTTGCGGCCAGCCTGCTCACCGTGCCGGCCCTCGCGGCACCGGTCAACCAGATGGCGAACCATGAGACGGCCATCGGCGCCAACACGAAAGGCGGATATATCGAGCACAAGGTCACGGGCAAGGCGACCGTCGGTTATGAGTACAT
>Ga0256404_1006086_pt1 | contig 20416 bp, 18 predicted proteins | sample RumenRJG_01DNA_FD_185990 | JGI IMG/M metagenome (GOLD analysis project Ga0256404, IMG submission 185990) | Bovine rumen microbial communities from Lethbridge, Alberta, Canada - RJG_01 | ecosystem: Host-associated > Mammals > Digestive system > Stomach > Rumen | place: Canada: Alberta | collected...
TACAACTGGCAGCAGTTCTTGCACTTTTTCATATTTTCTTGGCATAGCAATACCCCCTATGTAGTTCTTTTATTTTCCTACATAGGGGGTGTTTTGTCTATTGTCCGTTTTTACTGGTTCGGTTCAGTGCTCTCATGCTCGTTTTCTTTTTCAGGTTTTCTGCGTGCCTCGCCGGCCGCCCGTTTCCTCGCGGAAAACTTCTCAGGTTCCCAGGTACGCTTCTTTCACGGACGCGTCGTTAAGCAGCTCCGCTCCGGTTCCCTGCTTTGTAATTCGACCGGTCTCCAGGACGAATCCCCAGTCGGCAATCTTCAGTGCCATATTTGCGTTCTGCTCAATAAGAAGCACCGTAGTGCCCTCCGCGTTGATCGTTTTAATAATATCGAAAATTCCGCGGACCACCAGCGGCGCAAGGCCGAGGGAGGGCTCATCCATCATAATCAGCTTCGGGCGGCTCATGAGAGCCCGCGCCACGGCCAGCATCTGCTGCTCGCCGCCGGACAGAGTCCCTCCCGCCTGCCATTCTCTTTCCTTCAGTCGGGGAAACAGGGTATACACCCGTTCCATGTCCTGCGTCAGATCGTCCTTCCGCAGATAGGCGCCGACTCGAAGGTTTTCCGCGACCGTAAGATCGGGAAAAATTCTTCTTCCCTCCGGGACCAGCGTAATGCCCTTGGAAACGATATAATTCGGTGCTTTCCCCGTGATATCCTCTCCGTTTAAGCGGATCTTTCCCCCGCTGGGCTTGACAATTCCCGCGATAGATCGCAGCGTGGAGCTCTTTCCGGCTCCATTCGCCCCGATCAGCGTAACGATCTTTCCCTGCGGCACATCAAAGGAAATTCCCTTCACCGCCTCAATACCGCCGTAATTAATCCGCAGGTCTTCAATCTTCAGCATTACATCACTCATCGTCCGCTACTCCCAGATATGCATCAATAACTCTCTGATTGTTCTGTATCTCCGTCGGGATCCCCCTGGCTATCTCACTGCCGAAATCGATAACATGGATGAAATTGGAAATCCGCATAACCAGATCCATGTGATGTTCTATCAGGAAGATGGAGAGGTTGTAATTATGGAGAATCTCCTGAATAAAGGAAGCCAGCTCCTGCGTTTCCTGCGGATTCATGCCGGCTGCCGGCTCATCCAGCAGAAGCAGCCGGGGCTTCGTCGCCAGGGCTCTTGCGATCTCAAGCCGGCGCTGCAGGCCGTATGGCAGGCTGGTGGCAAGTTCATTGCGGTACTGGAGCAGATTCTGCTCTTCCAGAAGTTTTTCCGTTTCCGCCCGCATCTTCTCCTCCTCCGCATGGGAAAGGCGGAATGTCGCCGTGAAAAGGTTCTGCTTTGCACGCATGTGCTTTGCCGTAAGAACGTTATCAAAAACCGTCATGCTTTTCCAAAGCCGGATATTCTGGAAGGTCCGCGCAATGCCCATTTTCGTTATCTTGTCCGGGGAGAGCCGAACCACCGGCTCATGCGCATACTTCTCCGCGTTCTCTCCCAGGTAAAGCTTTTTCATTTTGCCCTGCGGATGATTGCGGACAATCGGTTCCCCGTACAGTTCTACCAGTCCGTTTGTCGGTTCATAAACGCCGGTGATGCAGTTGAATGCCGTCGTTTTGCCTGCGCCGTTCGGCCCTATCAGGGCGGTAATTTCGCCTTCCGGTACATCCAAGGACAGGTTGTTGACCGCCACAACTCCGCCAAACTGCATCGTCACGTTCTCCACATGCAGCGCAATTTTCTTTTCTTCGCTCATTTGGAGTCACCTCCGCTTACAGCCGCCTTTTTCTTTTTCCCGCGGAAGGCGTTGAAAATGCGATCCCAGTTAAACTCCTTGTCTCCCATAATTCCGTTCCGGAAGAACAGAACCACGATCATCAGAATCACGGAAAATACCACCATGCGGAAACCGGTCTTCAGCAGCGGCACTTTAAAGGTGCCGATGTACTGTACCTGATCCAGAGGCCGCAGCCACCATTCCCTCGCCGCAATGACGAGGAAGGCGGAAATAATGCTTCCGGTAATGCTTCCCATGCCTCCGATAACGACAATCAGGAGAATAAAGTAGGTCACGCTGATGGTAAAGGTCGTCGAGGAAATAGCCCCCATGTACATCGCCATCAGCGCTCCGCCGATGCCGGCAAAAAAGGAACTTATGATAAAGCTCATCTGCTTGTGCCGGGGAAGGTTTATCCCCATTGCCTCGGCAGCTATTTCATCGTCCCGTATCGCCTTGAAAGCCCGTCCGTACGAGGAATTGATCAGCAGGGCAACCAGTGCAATGCACACGGCGACGACGATGAAGATTCCGTAGTAGGAACTGTAGCCCGGAATCGCGGTCAGCCCCATGGATCCGTTTGTAATCCGGTTCAGCGGGGAACTCGCCACCACAATCCGGATTACCTCCGCAAGGCCCAGCGTGGCAATTGCGAGATAGTCGCTCTTCAGTCGCAGAACCGGAGCTCCGACGATAGCCGCCACCAGAGCCGCCATCAGACCGCCCAGCAGAAGCGCTACCGTCAGCGGCAGCTGCACATTGGACAGCCAGTCTGCAACGCCGTACAGATAGTACACGCTGGCCCGCTGGCTTACAGGAATCGTAAAGATCGCATACGTATAAGCTCCCAGCGTCATGAATCCAGCCTGCCCCAAAGAGAACAGCCCCGTAAAGCCGTTGCAGAGATTCATGGATACGGCGATCAAGGCATACACCGCTCCCAGCTGCAGCACCGTACGCAGGTTCGACCACTGGGATCCGCTCTCCGGCGTAAATTCGCCGACAACCACAACCAGCGCCGCCAGAATAAGGAGCGATACGGCCGACAGAAGGAATTTTTTCTTCTTGCTCATAATCACACCTTCTCTTCCAGCTTCTCGCCGAACAGGCCGGTCGGCTTAATCAGCAGCACGACAATCAGGATAATAAAGGTCACCACATCACTGAATTCCGAAAACGCGCTTCCTTTTACAAAAGTCTCGCAAAGTCCGATTAAAAATCCTCCGACCAGCGCGCCCGGAATGGATCCGATGCCGCCGAAAACCGCTGCGACAAAACACTTCAGCCCCGGAAGGGAGCCGGAAAGAGGATAGACGCTGGAGCGCGGGATAAAATACAGAATGGAGCCCAGAGCAGCCAGGCCGCTCCCGATGGCAAATGTAAAGCTGATGACCGCATTGATTTTGATTCCCATCAGCTGGCTTGTCTCAAAGTCCCTGGAAACTGCCCGCATGGCAATGCCCATTTTTGTCTTTTTAATGAGAAGAAGCAGGACAAGTACCAGAAGGACCGTCAGAATCGGCGTAATAAAGGTGACCATCGTAGTGGAAAGATTTCCCAGCTGAATCTTCTTGCTCAGGAATCCCATCTGATCGTAGGGATAGGACCGCGGCTGCGCCGTAAAAACGTAGGTCGCAAAATTCTGCAGGAAATATGATACGCCGATTGCGGAAATCATGATGGACATTCGGGGCGCATCCCGAAGAGGTTTATAAGCAATTCTCTCTATAAAAACACCGAGTAAAACGGTGGCTATGATCACAAGAATAACAGAGATATACCAAGGGATCAGCAGGTCGGTCATGCAAATAATCATGAAATAGCCGGCCATCATAAAAATATCGCCGTGGGCGAAATTGATCAGGCGCAGAATACCGTAGACCATCGTATATCCGATGGCGATCAGCGCATAAATGCTGCCGATTGATATACCGTTCAAGCAGTTTTGCAGGAACGTATCCATAAAGTTGTGTCTCCCTCCTTACACGGCAGAACCTTTCTCCCTCGGGAACGATTCTGACCAAGGCGGCTCTCCCGTCGGGCCGCCGCGCACCGGCCGGCGATGCCGCGGTGCCATTCTCCGTCTATGCAGATACGGGATTCTGCATCCGTTTAAAAAGAACAATTGGACAAACCGATAGAATGCTACCGGTCTGTCCAAACTGTTTCTAGTTTCCTTCGCTGTACTTCATGCCGCGTCCGCTCAGGCAGCGGTGAAGGTGCCGTCGGTTTTCTGCGTGCCGATGAACTTGAACTGTCCGTCCCGGATTTCCTTGATGAAGGCGGTATCCTTCAGGGAGTCGCCGTTTTCGTCGAAAGCGATGGTTCCGGTTACGCCCTCAAAGTTCACTTGCGTCAGGGAATCGCGGATCGCTGTTCCGGTAATCTCCCCGGAAACGCCTTCAATCGCCGCGCAGGCCGCCATGTAGGCGTCATAGCCAAGCGCGGAGACCGCCGCGACGGTATCGTTGCCGCCGTTGAGCTTTTTCGCGTCGGCGTTGGAGTTGATGTACTCTTTGAATCCGTTAACGAAATCGGCCGCCGTCGGATCGTCCGGTGAGAAGAACGTGGACAGCGCTACGCCCTCGCAGTTTTCCGCGCCGGCGTTGTCGATGATGGTCTGGTTCTCCCAGGTATCTCCGGCCATAATGCGGCAGGTGATGCCCATATCGCGTGCCTGCTTGATGATTAAGCCGGCCGTTACGATTGAGGACGGAACAAAGATAACATCCGGATTGGCTTCCTTCGCCTTGGTTAGAATCGCTGTGAAGTCCGTCTCATTCGTATTGTAGGTTCCTGTGTAGACGACCGAGCAGCCGTCCATCGCGCTGAATGCGTCCTTGAAGTAGTTCGCAAGGCCGGTGGAATAGTCGTCGCCGTTCTGGTTGATGACGGCCGCCGTGGAGCAGCCTGCCGTCTTGGCATAGCTTGCCATGACGCTGCCCTGGAACGGGTCGAGGAAGCAGACACGGAAATAGTAGTCGTTGCCGCTGGTGACCTGCGGGTTCGTGCAGGAGCAGCCGATAGCCGGAATCTGTGCCTCCTTGAACGTGGAGCCTGCGGCGATGGAAACGCCGGAGCCGTAGGAACCCAGAACGACGGACACGCCCTGACTGATCAGGGACTGCGCGGCTGTGACCGCCGCGGACTTATCCGACTGGTTGTCTACTTCAACAAGCTCAATGTTGTACTCCTTGCCGTCGACGGTGACGGTCGGCTTCACCGAATTGGCGTAGCGGATGCCGATGACCTCCTGCTGTCCGCCGGCACCGTTTTCTCCCGTTGCCGGTTCAAACACGCCGATCTTAATGGTGTCGCCGGCAGCGGCACTGCTGTCGGACGGAGCCGAGCTGCTGCTCGTTCCGCTTGTGGAACTTCCGCAGGCGCATAGTGCAAAGACCATGCACAGCGCCAGAAGAAGCGCAAGTATCTTTTTCATTTCGCAATCTCCTTTGCTATTCAGTCTCCGCATTTGTCCACTCTCAATGGACAAATGTTCATGAGGACATTATAAACCGAACCCGTTGGATTTGCAACTTAAAATGCAAAAAAATACAAACCCGCAACATGTTAAATTTTCAACACGGGCAACGGCTTCCCGCGCTTTTCCGCTGTCCGCGGAAAAAGCGGTGAAACGCATAAATATCCTATTCCTCCCCTGCTTTCTCCCCACCTTCAAGGATCCAGGGGTGCATTCGGAAATCCCCGCCCGGTTCCGGCAGTCCGTCATACGCCAGTGCGTAGAGATCGTGCGCATCGGACCCCAGCTGGAAAATCCGCACAGCGCCGGGATCCCCCATTCGGTAGACCTCCGCGGGCTTTGTCAGTACGGGGATCCGGCCTTTCCCCCGCAGCGCAGCCAAAGCGTTCTGCCCTGCCCCGCTGCACGCCAGTACGCGGAGATAGGGAATCTCTGCCCGGGCATCCTCCTCCCGGAGGTGCAGCGCCGTCTGCATCAAAGTGCGGCGAACTCTTGAAAGCGGGTATTTCTTGGATTTCGCTGCGGAAAGGATCGCCTGCAGCGACCGTTCTCTTCGTACCGCTTTCGAAAGCGCCATACCCACTCCTCCTGCCCCGCCGGGAGACGCTGCGTACGCTTCCGGGGGCTGGGATCGAAGAACCGCCAGAAGCGGCTTTTCCATCCCCTGCATCGAAACGGGTCCGCGTCCGGAGGACATTTCCGCTTCAAAAATTCGGCAAGCCGGCGCCGGAACGAAGGAGGACCAGTCCCCGCCCCGCAGACACAGAGCGCGGATTTCCGCGCCGGATCGTATTATTCCCCGGCCTTCCGGCTCGTCATGGCCGGCGCCGGACCGCGGGACGGCAAGAACCTCCCAGGATTCCTTTCGGCGCTGCATCGCCTTGAGATATTCGATAGCCAGGATATTGTTCGGCCGGCTAAGAATTTCCCGGTACGCGGGAAACCGCTCCGCAACGACCTCCTCCCTTGCCGCCGCATAGGAAAGGGGACCCCCGAGACGGAGCCGAAGCTTCCTCTCGAACTCCTCCGTCAGGAGATACGCCGCAATCTCTTGCAGCGGCCTGCATGTGGATTCCTCCATGCCGAACGCGATCTGCCGCACACCGCCCAGACCCGCCAGCACGGCAACGGCCCCGTCGCCAAAGCCTTCGGCGGAAGCCAGGCTCCGCGGGAGCGGAAGCTCCAGCACCAGGTCCGCGCCGCAGGCCACCGCGGCACGAGCCCGGGCGAATTTTGAAAACAGGGCGGGTTCTCCCCGCTGGACGAAATCTCCAGACAAAACGCAGCAGAGCACGGCGCTGTCCCCGGCTTTTTTTCTTACTTCCCGCAGGAAATGAGCGTGGCCCAGATGAAACGGATTGAATTCCGCTGCAATTCCGACGATATTCACTCTCTTTGCACCTTTCGCAGTTGAAATAGGGCTTGTAATTTCAATCGAATGGATTAAAATCGTTAAAGGGCAGCGGGACACGTGTTCCCGCGCAGATACTCCTATTATAATCTTGTAATTCCAGGAAAAGAAAGGATTGCATTATGAAAATATTAGTCATTAACGCAGGAAGCTCTTCCCTGAAGTACCAGCTGATTGACATGGACAACGAGTCCGTTATGGCCAAAGGTCTTTGCGAGCGCATCGGCATTGACGGCCATCTGAAGCATACGCCGCTGGTCGGAGGCAAGCCGGTCTACGATGAAAACCTCTCCCTGCCGACACATTCCGAAGCGATATCCGCCGTTATCGACAAGCTCACCAGTGCGGAGTACGGCGTTGTTTCCTCCATGCAGGACATTGATGCAGTCGGTCATCGCGTCGTGCACGGCGGGGAAAAGTTCGCTTCCTCCGTGGTCATTACAGATGAAGTCATGGATGCCATCCGCGAATGCATTCCTTTTGCACCTCTGCACAATCCGGCCAACATCACCGGCATCGAAGCCTGCCGCAAAGTCATGGGTGACGTTCCCATGGTCGCCGTCTTTGACACTGCTTTCCATCAGAGCATGCCGGGCAAGGCTTTCATGTATGCCGTGCCATATGAATATTACAAAAACGACGGAATCCGCCGCTACGGCTTCCACGGAACTTCGCACCGCTATGTTTCGTCCCGCGCCGCGGAAATACTCGGCAGGCCCATCGAAGAGCTCAAGCTCATCTCCTGCCATATGGGCAACGGTTCCTCCATCTGCGCCATCGAAAACGGCAAGAGCGTAGATACATCCATGGGCTTCACGCCGCTGGTCGGCCTTCCCATGGGCACCCGCTGCGGCGATCTGGATGCGGGCGTGATCCAGTTCATCATGAACAAGTACCATATCAGCATCGACGAAATGCTGAACATTCTGAATAAAAAGTCCGGCGTACTGGGCGTTTCCGGCGTAAGCTCCGATTTCCGCGACCTGGAAAAAGCCGCGGAGGAAGGCAATGAGCGCTGCCGCCTGGCCCTGGATATGTTCTACTATTGGGTTGCGAAGGTCGTCGGCTCCTATGCCGCAGCCATGAACGGCACCGATGCCATTATCTTCACCGCCGGCATCGGGGAGAACAGCTCCTCCACCCGTTCCGCCATCGCTTCCTATTTCGGATATCTGGGCGTCCGGATCGATGAGGAAGCCAATAAAAAGCGCGGCGAGGACATGGTGATTTCGACCCCGGACTCCAAGGTGACCGTACTTGTCATTCCGACAAACGAGGAACTGGTAATCGCACGGGATACGAAGAAGCTTGTAGGCTGAGCCGCAGGCGCCTCCTCCCTCCGGCAAAGACTGCGGCATAGGCCGCTTTGTGCGTAGAAAGCGCTTTCCGGAGCGGACGGAATATGTTCGATATTCGATATTCGAAATTTTTCAAGGCAGGAGCGAGTTTTTCTTGACTTTGCTCCTGCCTCGCTGTAAACTAATCTAGCCGCGTTGCGCAGGCTTTCTGAAATGCCTTTGGCTGCCTGCACAAGCGAGACCTTTTGAAAGGATTGAAGCACAGCATGAAGCAGGCAGTTATCGTGACGGGAGGAAAGCAGTACACCGTTGCGGAAGGCGATACGCTTTTCGTGGAAAAGCTTCCGACCGAAGAGGGCGAAAAATTCACCTTCAGCACGGTTCTGGCAGTCCTTGACGGTGACAACACCGTCTTCGGCACTCCGGTTCTGGAAGGCGCCAGTGTTACGGCGAGCGTTGTAAAGAACGGCAGAGGTCCCAAAATCCGCGTTTATAAGATGAAGCCGAAAAAGGGGTACCGCAGAACCCAGGGCCACAGACAGCCGTACACGAAAGTTCAGATCGAATCAATTCAGGCCTGAGTACAGCGAACTGCGATGGAGGTGTAAACTATGGCACATAAAAAAGGAATGGGCTCCACAAAGAATGGGCGCGACAGCAAATCCAAGCGCCTTGGCCCCAAGAGAGCGGACGGACAGTTTGTCCTTGCGGGCAACATCCTGGTTCGCCAGCGCGGAACGAAGATCCATCCGGGCACAAACGTCGGAAAAGGCAAAGATGATACTCTGTTTGCCCTGAAGGACGGAAAAGTTAAGTTTGAGCGCATGGACAAGGACCGGACAATGGTTTCGGTGTATGAAATTGCGCAGTAAGAAAAACTGAAACGACGGGACGGAAGCTTCTTCCGTCCCGTTTTTTCCATTGCACGGAAGGAAAGCCCGCGCCGTTGCAGGCGGTTTGCGCGCTGCACCGCTATGCCAGCGCGGCGGGATTTCCGGGGGCAGAAAAAATAGGAAGAGGGAAGGCGCCTTGAAAAATTTGGGCTCCGGAAGCGGAGAAGGCTTTCCCATGACTAGGAAACGGCAAGGAAAGGAGGAGCCACTCAAAGAACAAGCAGAGGAAACCCCCGGCTTGTCCGGCAGAACGGAGGCATGCGGCAGGTCTATTGCATCCCATTTTGAGTGGCAGAACGTATGGCAAGCGGATTTGTAGACCGAGCAAAGATTACCATACAGTCCGGCAACGGCGGCAATGGAGCGGTTGCCTTTCACCGGGAGAAATATGTGGCAGCCGGCGGACCGGACGGCGGCGACGGCGGCCGAGGCGGAAATATTATCTTCACGGTCAAGGATACAATGACGACGCTGATGGATTTTCGCTACAAAAGAAAATACCGTGCGGAAGACGGAGCGAATGGGTCTAATAAAAACTGCTCCGGCAGGGACGGAAAGGACCTGTATATCTCGGTGCCGCGCGGAACGCTCATTAAGGATGCGGCTACGGATACCGTCATGTGCGACATGTCTTCCGGCAGAGATTTTATCGCCGCGCGGGGAGGCCGGGGCGGCTGGGGAAACCGCCATTTCGCTACGCCGACCCGTCAGGTTCCCAACTTTGCAAAGCCCGGACTCCCCGGAGAAACCAGGGAGATCGTGCTGGAGCTGAAGCTTCTGGCCGATGTCGGTCTCATCGGGTTTCCCAACGCGGGAAAATCGACGCTTCTCAGCGTGGTGAGCAAGGCGCATCCGAAGATTGCAAATTATCCTTTTACGACTCTATATCCAAACCTGGGCGTCGTTTATCTGAACGAGGACACAAGCTGCATCATGGCAGACATTCCGGGTCTGATTGAAGGGGCATCCGGCGGGGCCGGCCTTGGCTATGATTTTCTCCGGCACGTCGAACGATGCCGTCTGCTTCTGCATCTCGTGGACGTTTCCGGTTCCGAAGGCCGCTCCCCTGTGGACGATTTTGAGGCTATCTGCCGGGAGATTGAGTGCTACAGTGCTGTACTGGCGGGACGCCCGCGCATCGTTGTCGGAACGAAGTGCGATCTTCTCGAGCCCGGCAGTTCGAACGCGGAAGCCCTGCAGAAAGCCGCCGAAGCGAAAGGCTATCCCTTCGTACGGATCTCCGCCGTTTCCCACCAGGGCATTTCGGAGCTTCTTTCCGCCATTGCGAAAATCTGGCCTTCCCTGCCCCCCGTGCAGGAATTTGAAGCGGACTACCAGCCGCCGGAGCCCTCCGTCGACACTTCCGGAAACGTGGATATTCAGAACCGGGACGGCATATGGTATCTGGACGGCAGCTGGCTGCAGACGCTCACCCGAAGCGTGAATTTCAGCGACATGGAAAGCCTGCGTTGGTTTGATCGAATGCTTGAATCCTCCGGACTTTATGATCGGCTTCGCGCCATGGGCATACACGACGGAGATATCGTTGATATCTACGGCTACACTTTTGCCTTCGAAGACTGACTTTTCGCCTCTGCAGTCGCAGGGGCTTTTCTTTTGCAACAATTGTCTCAATAGTTTGAGACAATTGTTGCAATTTGACGAATCCTGCACTATAATTTCTCATATATAGTAGTATTTTTCGCAGACAGGACTCAGAAAGCCGGGGAAGGAAGCGTCATGGCGGAAGAGAAATTGGATTTGGAAACCCTGAAGGAAATCTGGGCGGAATATATTTTTGAGGGCAGGCTGGACTCCCGCGTCCGTCCGGAGATCGCAGACGGCTGGCGCAAGTGCAAGGAAGCCGGCGTCGATCCCAACGGCGGCCGGGGGCATGCCGTAGATCCCTCGCTGCAGCAGTCCATCTTTTCGGAAAACAAGACGCTGATTGATACAGCCCGGCCGGTCATGCAGAGTGTTTTCGAGATCGTGGAGAGAACCCACTTCCAGCTGGTTCTCACAGACAGCGTCGGCTATATTCTGGAGTCCATCGGGGACCGGGAATCCATCAGCCGAACCGTTGAGCTGAATTTCGTGCCCGGCGCCCTCTGGTCCAATCTCGCCGTCGGTACCAACGCCATCAGCGTTGCCCTGGACTGCGATACGCCCATACAGATGCGCGGTGCGGAGCACTTCTGCCGGACGCATCATGTCTGGACCTGCTCGGCTGCGCCGATTCACGGAGCCAACGGCGACATTATTGGGTGCATCAATCTCTCCGGCGATGTGCACGAAGCCCATGAGCATACGCTGGGGCTTGTCATTGCCGCCGTATACGGGATTGAGGGAAAGCTTTCCATTCTTCATTCCGCGGATATCCTCCGCACCGCGCTGGAAGGAAGCACGGACGCCATCATTCTGCTGGATCCGAACTACCACGTTGCATGGTTCAATTCCGCCGCGCAGAAGCTTCTCGGCTATACGCTCAGCGAACTGAATGAACAGGACTTCCGTCCCTTCATCCCCAGCATCAACTGGGCTTCGCATCACTGGCGGGAAGGAGAAAAATATTTTTCCAACGATGTAAGCGTGCAGACGACGCAGGGGGCCGTGCGCTGCAGCGCATCCATCGGACCCTCGGCGGAATACGGCGGAGGGTCCCTGACCATTACCCTGAAAAAGCTCAAGCACCTCATTGACTCCGTCAACAAGGTATCCGGAAACCGTGCGGTATACACGTTTGATGATATCGTAACCGAGGATCCCGCGATGCGGAAAACCATCGCCATGGCACAGAAATACGCCCGGTATGACGGAAATATTCTCATTGAAGGCGAATCCGGCACCGGAAAGGAACTGTTCGCGCAGGCAATTCATAACAGCGGTGCGAATGCGAACGGCCCCTTCGTTGCCGTCAACTGCGCCTCCATCCCCCGTGACCTTCTGGAAGCGGAAATGTTCGGCTATGAAGCCGGCGTATACACCGGCACCGCCGCGGAGGGAAATCCCGGGCGCTTCGAGCTAGCAAACCACGGCACGCTGTTTCTGGACGAAATCAGCGAGCTTCCCCTGGACTTCCAGTCGAAGCTTCTGCGAGCTGTCGAAACGCATATTATTACAAGGCTTGGAAGCGGTCAGGAAGTTCAGCTGGATATCCGCATTATCGCCGCGACGAACCGGAAGCTGGAGCGCTGCGTCGTCAACGGAAGTTTCCGGCAGGACCTGTATTACCGCCTGAACGTTCTCCGGCTCGTCATTCCTCCCCTGCGCAGCCGCCCCGCAGATATTGCGAAAACAGCGGATTACTTTCTGGATAAGCTGAACCAGGCACGCCCGAGCATGGCGAAGGTCATGACCCCGGAATTCCGCGCTGCCCTCCTCGAGTACGACTGGCCCGGCAATGTGCGGGAGCTGCAGAATGGGATTGAGCGCGCTTTCTACTCCGCTACGAACGGCACCCTCGACCGCAGCAGTCTGCGGTATGCGGTCGAAAATCTCAATGTGGAGCCGGAGGAGGCCACCGGGGAAGCCGGCGAAATTCTCTCCGCACTCACCGTCAGCGACGGCGATGTGGGACAGGCCGCCGACAAACTGGGCATCAGCCGCGCCACGCTTTACCGCCGTCTGAAGAAATATTCCATCCATCCAAAGGAACTGAAAAAATCTCAATCTCAACCCTGATTGAGATTTTCTAATGCAATTTCTCAAATTCTGAGACTTGGCTCCCCAAGTCTCAGAATTTTTTTGTCATTAATTTAACAGTTTTGTGAAACCTGCTCCGTTTCCAGGGCAGAGAAATAGAAAGATTTCCGAATTTTTGAGAATTATAAAGGAGATATTGAGAATTCTGTTTTACGATTTTATAATAATTGCAGTGGATGCATAGACATGTCTTACAAATTGTCGTATTTGTGAGACAGGAAGGGATTCAAATGAAAAAAATGAAAAAATTCATTGTTGAATTCGGTCTGGGGACCGATTTGCACGGGCAGAATGTGACGAAAGCCGCCTGCAAAGCGGTCAAGGATGCTGTGTCCAGAAGCTGTCTGTGCGGTCTGCAGGAAATTCTCGGCATTGCGGATGCGGATTTTCCGCGCCGTGTATACATTCAATGTACGGTCGGTGTCTCAAGACCGGAAGAGGTCGATCTTGAGGCTGTCGCGTCCATGCTTCCGGTGGGTACTGCGGAAGTAAAAGCGGTTCCCGGCGGCCTTGTTGCGGACGGCGTATGCATCCGCAATTTCGGGGACAAGGAAAAAAGCGTGGAAGCTGCCGTCGCCGCCGTTGAGGTTTTCATTCGGGAATAGTCTGTTCTTTCGCCGCTACCCAGCAGCGGCGGCGATTTCATACAGGTCCAAAATGTGAAAAGGAATTTTTAAAGGAGGTCTTAGAATGTCAGCAACAAAAGAACAGATGAAAGACATCTATCTCCGCATGCGCCGTATACGCGACTTCGAAACGGCCGTTTCCCGGCTGTTTGCCGAAGGCAAAGTATATGGATTCGCCCACCTGTATCTGGGTGAGGAAGCCATTGCCCCGGCCGTATGCGAATGCCTGCGGGATGATGACTACATCACTTCCACGCACCGTGGCCATGGCCACATTATCGCAAAAGGCGGCGATATGAACCTCATGATGGCAGAGCTGTTCGGACGCTATACCGGATACTGCAAGGGCAAAGGCGGCTCCATGCATATTGCCGATCGCGATAAAGGCATCCTCGGTGCAAACGGCATCGTTGGCGCAGGGCAGCCGATATCCTGCGGCGCCGGACTTTCCATTGTTCTTCGGAAGACGGATCAGGTCTGCGTCTGCTTCTTCGGCGACGGCTCCACGAACCAGAGCACATTCCATGAATCCCTGAACCTGGCTTCCATCTGGAAACTCCCCATCGTGTTTGTCTGCGAAAACAACCATTACGGAATTTCCATGAGCCAGTCCCGTCACCAGGCAATCAAGGATATCGCCGATCGCGGCGCCGCCTACAACATCCCCGGTGTTTCCGTGGACGGCAATGACCCCATGGCGGTCTTCGAAGCGGCGGAGGAAGCCGTTGCCCGCGCCCGTGCAGGCAAGGGTCCGACCCTGATTGAATGCAAGACGTATCGGCAGCACGGACACTTCGAAGGCGATCCGGCTACCTACAAGCCGCCCGAGGAGCAGGCAGCCTGGATGAAGAAGGACCCGGTGCCGAACTACACGAAGTTCCTGGTGGAAAACGGCGTTATGACGCAGGCGGAAATTGATGAGGTCGACAAGAAAGTTGCCGGCGAAATCGATGCCGCCATCAAATTTGCGGATGCGCAGCCGTATGCACCGGACGAAAGCGTGGTCGACGATGTCTATTCGGATATCAAAGAGGAGGTGCGCGTAAGATGAGTACAATGACTTATGGGCAGGCCATCCGTGAGGCAATGAGCATCCGGATGCGCGAAGATCCGGGAGTAATCCTCTTTGGTGAGGATGTAGGTGCCTTTGGCGGATGCTTCGGCGTCAGCGCCGGCATGTTTGAGGAATTCGGCGCGGATCGCGTCCGCGACACCCCGATTTCCGAAGGTGCGATTATCGGCACGGCCGTCGGCAGTGCCGCGACCGGCATGCGGCCGATCGCAGAAATAATGTTCAATGACTTTCTTACGGTTGCTATGGACCAGCTCGTAAACCAGGCCGCAAAAATGCGCTTCATGTTCGGCGGCAAGATCGATCTTCCGATGGTCGTTCGTCTGCCCGCCGGCGGCCGTACCGGCGGCGCCGCCCAGCACAGCCAGAGTCTGGAAGCATGGCTTACCCATGTTCCCGGTCTGAAAGTTGTCTATCCCAGCAATGCGCAGGATGCTCTGGGTCTTCTGCTGACATCCATCGATGACGACAACCCCGTAATGTTCTTTGAACATAAGCTTCTTTACGCCGTAAAGAGCGAGGTAACCAGCATGGACCCGATTCCTCTCGGAAAAGGCAAGATTGTCCGTCCGGGCAAGGACGTCACGATTATTACCTATGCAAAGCAGGTCTTTGACGCACTGGATGCTGCCAAGACGCTTGCAGACGACGGAATTGATGCGGAAGTCATCGACATCCGGTCCCTGTATCCGCTGGATAAGGACCTCATTGCCGAGTCCGTCGCCAAGACGCACAAAGCGATTGTCGTCACCGAAGAAGTCAAGCGCGGCGGCTACGGCGGAGAAATCAGTGCGACCATCAGCGAAGAAATGTTCGACGATCTGGACGCACCGGTCGCCCGTATCGGCGCTCTGAACACGCCGGTTCCCTTTGCTCCCAATCTGGAAGACGTCTATCTTCCCAATGCCACAGACATTGTTCTGGCAGCAAAGAAGATGTTCTGATGAATTTCGGAAGGAGATTCTCCTCCTTCCCCTCCTCCTCCTTTGTTCAATGAACAGAGGACTCGCATCCCGGGAAGATGCGGCCGGATGCCCTGCCTCCTAATCCCGACAGGGCATCCGCAATCACCGCGGCGGGCGGAGTTTCCGTCTCCGAGTCCCGCCGCGGCTGTACTGCAGATACATTTCGGAGAAAAATTATGGCAAGAATTGGAATTATCGCCAATCCCGCATCCGGCAAGGACATCCGACGCCTGGTATCCTATGCAACAACAATCGACAACAGTGAAAAAGTCAATATCTGCAAACGTGCAGTACTCGCAGCTGAAGCTCTCGGCGTGCGGGACGTTGTTTTTATGCCGGACACTTTTACAATCGGCTACAGCGTTCAGTATCAGCTCGAAGACGACAAGGTACTGAATTCCAATATAGAAGTACTGGACTTCCTGATGGATGGCTCCGTGAAGGACACCGAATACGCAGCCGGTCTCATGGAGGATATGGGCGTGGGCTGCGTGATCGTGCTGGGCGGAGACGGGACTTCCCGGGCCGCCGCGAAGAAGCTGAAAAAGACGCCCCTTCTCTCCATATCCACCGGAACGAATAACGTTTATCCCACAATGATGGAGGGAACCGTTGCAGGCATGGCTGCCGCGGCTGTTTCCCGGATGGAGGATCCGTACAGCGTATGCATCCGTGATAAGCGGATTGAGATTTATGTCAACGGCGAATATCGGGACATGGCTCTGATTGACGCCGTTATTTCCGATGATACCTATGTCGGCGCCAAAGCGATCTGGGATCCGAAAAGAATGAAGGAGATTATCGTCTCCCGCTGCCATCCCGCGGCCATCGGATTTTCTTCTGTTCCCGGCGTGCAGCGCATTGTTCTGGACTCGGACGATTTCGGCTATGCCGTTTCGCTGGGAAGCCCGGGGCAGAAAGTCGTCGCACCGATTGCCGCCGGAGTTCTCTCTCCGATGGAAATTTCGGATGCGCGGCAGCTCGAATTCGGCGAGCCCTGGGAATATCATGCGCAGCAGCCCGCCATGATCGCATTGGATGGAGAACGGGAAGTCAAATTATTCGCCGGCGACACGGCGCAGTTCGTAATTCAGAGGAACGGCCCCTGGAGAGTTCTCCCGCGGGAAGCTCTGGCAAAAGCCGCCTCTCTAGGTATGTATAAACGACCCTGAGCAAAATTTCGAATTCAAGTAGATAGGAGGGCTACTATGGCAAAAGTAGTTGTAATGCCAAAGCAGGGCCTTACAATGACCGAAGGCACTGTGAGCAAATGGCTGAAAAAAGAAGGCGATGCGGTCAAGGAAGAAGAGCCCCTGCTGGAGGTTGAAACGGATAAGCTGACGAATACGATCAACGCTCCTGCAAGCGGAATTCTGCGGAAAATCATCGTGCCGGAAGGCGAAACCGTTCCCGTTCTGGCGAATATCGCCATCATTGCGGAAGCGGATGAAGATATCAGCGGTCTGGCGGGAGATTCCGGCGCTCCGGCCGCGGAAGCGCCCGCAGCGGAAGCTTCCGCACCGGCGGCAGCCGCCCCGGTCCATAAAGCCGGAGAGCGCATTCTTGCAAGTCCCGCCGCCAAGAAGCTTGCAAAAGAGAAGGGCATCGATCTTGCCATGATCCAGGGCACCGGCCCCAAGGGAAGAATTACCGAGGAGGATGTAAAGAACTATACGCCTGCTCCCGCTGCTCCGGCCAAGGCACCCGAACCGGGTGTAAAGGCATCCCCTCTTGCCGCGAAAGTTGCAGCCGACGCAGGCGTCGACCTGAAGGACATTCCGACGCATAAGCGTGTTCTTGCGCAGGATATTCTGGACTACCTGAAAAGCACTCGGGAGAAAGGCCCCGAGGAAGCCCGGGAAGAAACCGTCGCAATGAACGGGATGCGGAAAGCCATTGCCAAAAACATGCTCAATTCGCACATGACTAGTCCCACGGTTACTTTCAATCTCGGCATTGACATGACGCAGATGAAGCTCTGGCGCGAGCAGCTGAAGGCAAAGGACATCCGTGTCAGCTATACCGATCTTCTGGTTAAATTCGTCGCCAAAGCCCTGACGGAGTATCCTCTTCTCAACTGCTCCGTGGAAGACAATAAGATTGTCTATAAGCACTACGTAAATATGGGCGTTGCCGTCGCACTGGACAACGGACTTGTCGTTCCCAATGTGCGGGATGCGGATAAGAAAAGTCTGACGCAGATCCACGAGGAAGTAAAGGATCTGGCAGAAAGAGCCCGCAGCGGAGGCCTGGGCATGGATGAGCTAACGGGCGGCACATTTACAATTACCAATCTTGGAATGTACGGCATTGAAAGCTTCTCTCCGATCATAAACCAGCCGGAAGTTGCCATTCTGGGTGTCAACACCATGGAGGACAAAGTGGTTGTGCGCAATGGAGAGATGGTCATCCGGCCGATCATGAATCTGTCGCTGACGGCAGACCACCGTGTAGTAGATGGATCGCTTGCCGCGGAATTTCTGCAGAGAATCAAGACTCTGATGGAAAATCCTGCGCTGATGCTGGCATAAGGAGGCGCTGAAAATGGGAAAAGTTGTAGTAATGCCGAAACTTGGCCTTACCATGACGGAAGGCACAGTGGACGAATGGAAAAAGAATGAAGGAGATGCTGTGCAGGAAGGCGAAGTGCTCCTCACGGTATCCACAGATAAACTCACGAACGACATTCAGGCGCCGGCGAGCGGCACGCTGCTGAAAATTGCCGTTCCCGCCGGTGAAACCGTTCCGGTTCTGGCTCCCATCGGATTTATCGGAGAGCCGGGGGAGAAAGTCGATCTTCCGGATGCCGGTGCTCCCGCAAAGGAGAGCGCTTCTGCACCTGCCGGGGCGGCCGCGGCACCGGCTGCCGGAGGCACCGTTCTGGTTGTCGGCGGCGGCCCGGGGGGCTATGTGGCTGCGATTCGGGCTGCCCAGCTGGGAGCCAAGGTAACGCTGATTGAAAAAGCGGAAATCGGGGGTACGTGTCTGAATCGCGGCTGCATGCCGACCAAAGCCATGCTGCACTGCTCCGAAGTTTATGAAACGGCTACGTGCAGCGAGGACATCGGCATCAAAGCGGAAAAAGTCACGGTCGACTGGAGCAAGGTACAGGGTTTCCGCGCTTCCATCGTGGAGCAGCTTACCAGCGGCGTACGTGCTCTTTGCAAGCTAAACAAAATTAAAGTTGTTGAGGGCAAGGCTGTATTTACAGGTCCGAAAACCGTTTCTGTCGACGGCACGGAATACTCCGCGGATAAAGTGATTATCGCTTCCGGTTCCTATCCCATCATTCCGGGCATCCCCGGTGTAAAGGATTCCAAGGCATGCATTGACTCTACCGCCTGCCTTACCCTGGATCACATTCCGGAGAGCCTTCTTGTCATCGGCGGCGGCGTCATCGGTCTTGAGCTTGGCAGCGTGTATATGCGCTACGGTACCAAAGTAACCGTTGTGGAGATGCTTCCGAAGCTTCTGCCGCTGATGGACGGAGAACTTACCGGCATTCTGCAGGGCAAGCTGCAGGGACAGGGCATGGAGATTCTGACTTCTTCTCAGGTGGAATCCGTGCAGGATACCGCTAAAGGCGCCGACGTCAAAGTCAAAACGCCGGACGGAGAAAAGACCTTCCAGGTTGAAAAGGTTCTCCTATGCGTCGGGCGCGGTCCGAATACCGAGGGAATCGGGCTTGAAAAGACCGGCGTTACGATAGAAAAAGGCTTCATTCAAGTCAATGACAAGATGGAAACCGGCGTTCCGGGCGTCTATGCCATCGGCGACTGCACCGGCAAGCTGATGCTGGCCCACGCGGCTATGGCGATGGGCGAAACGGCGGCGGAAAATGCCATGGGCGGTGACAAGACCTTTGATCCGGATATGAGCCCCAGCTGCTGCTACGTAGGGCCGGAGTTCGCAGGCGTCGGCTATACCGAGGAGAAAGTCAAGGAACTCGGCATTGACTATAAAGTCGGCAAATTCCCGACAAGCGGCAACGGCCGGTGCCTGGTCGCCGGCTGCAAGGACGGCATGATCAAGGTAATCGCAGGAAAAGAATACGGTGAGATTCTCGGTGTGCACATCCTTGCCCCGAACGCAACGGAGCTGATTGAAGAAGCCTCCCTCGCACTGAAGCTGGAATCGACGCTGGAGGAGTTCACCGATACCATTCACTGCCATCCGACCGTATCGGAAGCCGTCCGCGAGTGCGCTCTTGCCGTAGACAAAAAGGCCATTCACATTCCGAATAAGAAGTAGGAGGTATCCTTATGCTGGAAGCTGCATTTATCTTTATAGCCGGCGGAGCGGATCCGAAAAAGGACCGCAGCACAGTGGTCACCCCGACGGTCCGCCTGACTGCCATCGGCGTCTCTACATATGCGCAGGGCGTCGAAGCGGCAAAGGAAATGGCGGATGCCGGCTGCAAGGCAATTGAGCTTTGCGGAGGGTTCGGAATCCGCGGCGCCTATCTTGTCGAACAGGCAGTATGGGGAAAGGCAAAAGTCGGCGTCGTGCGTTTTGACGGACATCCCGGTCTGGAAAACAAGTCCGGCGACGAGCTGTTCTGAGGCCGCAATTCCTCGTTTCGTCCCGGCGGACTGCCCCTGCGGCAGTCCGCCGTTTTTTTGGTTCTTTGTCATGCTTCCGATTCGTACTTTTCCCAGGACTCCGTAAGATCGGAGGCTCTGCAGAATTTAAGAAAAGTTTCTGCAACGGAAGACAGAATCCTCTCCCTGGAAACGGCAAAGCAGCGCTGCGTTCGCAGCTCGTTTCCTTGGATCGGGCGGCAGCAGAACTCCCCTTCGTCAAAAGCATCGTGCGCTACAAGCACCGCGGCGGTCTGTCTGTCTTCCGCCCACATTTTCGCTATCGTACGCGATGAGGAAACACAGATAAAATCCGGTGCAAACCCCGCATCAAGACAGGCGTCCGTGAAACGCCCGCGAAAGCCTTTCGGAATGCTCAGCGGAATGCCTTTCAGCGCTTGAAAAGTCCGGCGGTGCATTCTCGTGTCTTCAGACATGAGTAAGCCGCCGTTTTGCTTGTATCCGGTGGTGCCATATAGTATAATATAAACATGGATAAAAATATTTATAGTATTAATAATCAAAGTTTGACATATGGTCGCGGATATGTCTATTCGATACAGTATCATATCGTCTGGTGCACCAAATATCGGAAACCTGTACTT
>Ga0256404_1006087_pt1 | contig 20412 bp, 14 predicted proteins | sample RumenRJG_01DNA_FD_185990 | JGI IMG/M metagenome (GOLD analysis project Ga0256404, IMG submission 185990) | Bovine rumen microbial communities from Lethbridge, Alberta, Canada - RJG_01 | ecosystem: Host-associated > Mammals > Digestive system > Stomach > Rumen | place: Canada: Alberta | collected...
TCCGCTCTCGAGGAATGCCGCGAGGAAGCCTCCCCAGAACGAATCGCCCGCGCCCGTGGTGTCGACGGGGGAGACCTTGAAGCTCGGAACCGTCTCGGCGCCCTTGGCGGTGCACACGTAGGCGCCCGCATCGTCGAGCGTGACGACGCAGACCGTCGCGCCGCCTTCGACGATGGCGGCTGCGGCATCCTCAGGAGCTGCGAGGCCGGTCAGAAGCGCGGTCTCCTCGCCGGAGATTTTCACGAGGTCCATGTAGGGGAGGATCGAGCGCATCTGCTCGCGCGCGGCATCCTCGCCGGCCCACAGGCTCGCGCGGTAGTTGGGGTCGTAGCTCATGACGCAGCCTGCAGCCTTCGCTGTCTCGAGGGCGTGGATCGTCGCGCTGCGGGCGGGCTCGTCGGTGAGGGAGAGCGATCCCACATGGAAGACGCGGCTGGCGGCGATGAGGTCGTCGCGAACCTCCTCGGGGGCGAGGCAGGTGTCCGCACCGGGCTTGCGGGCGAATGAGAAGGAGCGCTCGCCGTCCTCGGAGAGGGCGACGAAGGCGAGGGTGGTGAAGTAGTCGGGGCTCATGACGAGGCCCGAGCAGTCGATGCCGTCGGCGAGGAGGGTGTCGCGGAGGAAGCGTCCGTGCATGTCGTCACCGACCTTGCCGATGAAGGCGCCGGAGTGGCCGAGGCGCGCGAGCGCGACGAGCACGTTGGCGGGCGCACCGCCCGCGTTCTGCTCGAAGAGGCGCTGCCCGTGCTCGGACATGCCGGAGAAGGTGAAGTCGATGAGGAGCTCGCCGAGCGCGCAGACATCGGTCATGATGGAGATCCTTTCTATACGAGATTCCATGCTGTCGCTGTTGTGCAGGGGATGTTCGAGGCGACCGTCATGCGATCCGCCTCGGGGAACCAACGAGTCGAGAAGACCGTGCGCCCTCCGTCGAGGTAGATCTCGACGGTGGAGCGGTCGACGATGACGCGAAGGCTCGACGCCTCCGCAGGGAGCGCAACGCTGCGCGAGGTCCGGCCGGAACCGACGGCATCGTCGGCGAACGAGACCGTGAGCAGGCTGCCGTCGAGGGCGATGGAAAGCACGTCGTCGAGGACGAGCGCGCCCGCGCCCGCGATGCCTGCAAGCTCGATGTCGGCGAGATGGTCGGGAAGCGCGATGCTCTCCTCGCCGAGCGCACCCGCCGTGCCGCGCCTGGCATCGAGCTCGTGGACGGGCCTCTGGACCAGGTATCCGTCGGCGCCGAGGGCGAGTTCGCGGGGAAGCGTCAGGCAGTGGCACCATTCGAGATCGTCCGGCGCGGAGTTCCATGCACTGTCGAAGGCGCCCATCCAGCCGATGAGGATCGTGCGGCCCTCGCCGTCGACGAAGACCTGCGGTGCATAGAAATCCCATCCGAAGTCCCACTCGCGGAAGAGCGTCTCGTCAACCGTCTCAGCTTCGACAATCTTCCCGTCCACGGGGAAATAACCCGCCTGCCACATGTTGTGGCGGCGCAGCTCCTCGCTGTCCAGGCCCTGCGGGCAGACGGCGAGGAACTCGTGGTCGTCGAGCATGACGACGTTGGGGCACTCCCACATGTATCCGAAGGGGTTCAGGCTGCGGATGGTGTGGTGGTGCTTCCAGGAGATGCCGTCATCCGAGCGGTAGACGAGCACCTGGCCGTGATCGTCGAGGTTCCGGGCGCCGAGCACCATCCAGTACTCGCCGTCCTTCTCCCAGACCTTGGGGTCGCGCACATGGAGCGTGCAGTCGGCGGGGTAATCCTCCGGGCGCAGCAGGACGCGCTTCTCAGAGAAGTGCCGCCCGTCGGCGCTCTCGTCGAGGATCTCGTTCGCCTCGCGTCCTTCGTGGATGCGATCGTAGGGACCGTCGTAGACGACGTTGCCCGTATAGTAGAGCTCCATGCGCTCGCCGTCCTCGGTGACGAACGCGCACCCCGAGTAGACGCCGCAGCGGTCCTCGGGGATGTCGGGCGCGAGCGCGACGGGGAGCTCCTCCCAGGTGAGCAAATCATCGCTCACCGCATGGCCCCAGGAGCGCAGATCGCTCTCTCGCCAATTGAGGGTGTACTGGAAGAACGCATGGTAGCGGCCTCGGAAGAAGCAGAGTCCGTTGGGGTCGTTCACCCAGCCGCGCTCGGGCGCGACATGGAGGAGGGGCCGCCATTCGGGATGGGTCATCGTATCTCGCCTTCTATCCGCAGTTCTTGAACGTGAAGGAGCCCATGTTCCAGGCTCGCGTGCTCTCGGCCGCGAACGTGGAGGTCACGGCGAGCTGCTCGATGTCGAGCGGGAACCATCGCGTGGAGAGGGTGACCTCGCCGCCGTTGATGTAGAACTCCACGACGGAGGTGTCGATGATCGCGCGGATGCTCTCGACGCGTCCTGCAGAGAGCTTGGAGAGCGGGAGCCTGCGCACGCTGCGGAAGCGGCCGGCATGGGAGAGGAACGCCAGCTCGCAGGTATCGCCATGCACCATGAGCTCGAGGTCGCCGTTGAGCATGAGGCGGCCCTCGCCCTCGATGCCCGAGATCTCGACGTCGCCCGTGCCGTCCGCGAAGCGAGCGCCGATGGCGCCCTCCATCTCGAACATGTCGTAGTCGGAGGAGCCGATGGTGCCGGTCGAGCGGTGCGCCGCCTCGGTGGAGAAGGCGACCTCGTCCTTGCGCAGCGCGTCCATCTCGGGGATGGGCTGCTGGCAGATGCGGCCCGCGTCGTTGAGCGAGAGCTCGCGGAGCATCGTGAGCGTGTGCGACCACTCGCGCGTGGGCACGTCGTACTGCGTGTCGATGTCGGGCAGGCCGATCCATCCGACGAGGATGTTGCGGCCCTTCTCATCGGTGAAGATCTGTGGAGCGTAGAAATCGAAGCCGTAGTCGAGCTCGATGAAGGTGGACTCGTCGACGCAGGGATACGGGCTGTCGGCATCCGCGAGGCCCGGGTCTGCGCCGAGCAGGTCGATCACGCGGCCCTCGATGGGGAAGTAGCCCGAGTTGTAGATGTTCTGGAACGCGAAGTCCTGCTTGGGCACGCCCTGGGGGCACACGAAGAGGAACTCGCGTCCGCCGAGCATGACCACGTTGGGGCATTCCCACATGTAGCCGAAGGGCTTGCCGGAGGTGCCGGTGCAGCTGCCCTCCATCTCCCAGGCGAGGCCGTCGGGCGATCGGAACAGGAGGAGCGCGCCGTGGTCGTCCATCGTGCGGCAGCCGAGCAGCATGTGCCAGGCGCCGTCCTGGTGCCAGACCTTGGGGTCGCGCACGTGGTTGGAGCAGTAGGCGGGATGCGCCTCGTCGGACAGGACGAGGACCTTCTCGCCGAAGGTGCGGCCGTCGGGGCTCTTGACGAGCATCTCGTTGGCGTGGCGGCCGGAGTAGTCGTAGTCATGGTCGCCCGGATCGAGGACGTTGCCGGTGTAGTAGCACCACATCTCGCCATCGCGGATGACCGCGGAGCCGGAGTAGGAGCCGTTGCGGTCGAGGGGCATGTCGGGGACGACATCGCCGCCGTGGAACTCCCAGGTGAACAGGTCGGAGCTCGACCAGTGGCCCCAGCCATGGGCACTGTAGGGCCAGCGCGGGGAGTACTGGTGGAAGATGTGGTAGGTGCCGTCGAACTGGCAGAGGCCGTTGGGGTCTGACAGCCAGCCGATGGGGGTTTGCAGGTGGAACTTGAAGCGCCAGTTGTGCTTCTGGTCGAGATTGAGCTTCATGGCCATGGAACCGGACCTCCTTGGAGCGGATGCAAGGGGCAGAAAGAGAGCCCGGCCAGGGTGCTGACCGGGCTTTCCCGATGCGGTCTACTTCGTGACGGTGCAGAGCTTCTCGCCGGCCTTGACGGGACCGAGGGAGGGCTCGATGGAGGAGAAGTCGTCGGTGTTGGTGATGATGACCATGGTGGCCGTGGGCTTGCCTGCGGCCTCGATGGCGGCAAGGTCGGCCTCGATGAGGAGCTGACCAGCCTCGACGCGGTCGAACTGCTTCACATGCGCGGTGAAGGGCGTGCCGCCGAGCTCAACGGTGTCGACGCCGATGTGGATGAGGATCTCGATGCCGTCGTCGGTCACGAGGCCGATGGCGTGCTTGGTGTCGAAGAGCATGCCGACCATGCCGGAGACGGGGGAGTAGACCGCGCCGTCGGTGGGCAGGACCACGGCGCCGTTGCCGACGGCGAGTGAGGCGAACATGGGGTCGGGAGCGTCGGTCATCGCGACGCACTCGCCGTTCATCGGGGAGGCGAGGATGCCCGCCTCGTCGATGGCGTCGACCTTCTCGGCCACGGGAGCGGCCTTGACCGCAGGAGCGGCAGCAGCTGCAGGAGCGGCTGCGGCAGGCTTCTTCACGACGTCCTCCTCGCGGTACAGGATGTTGGCGATGAGGAAGGAGACGCCGAAGGCCACGGCGAAGACGATCGTGTAGTGGAGCGCGTTGTTGGTGATGAGGTAGCCGAAGAAGCCCGTGATGCCGTAGGAGATCGAGGTGAGGCCGAGGAACGACGACACGGCGCCGCCGGCGGCACCGCCGCAGATGGCGGCGATGAAGGGCTTGAACGCGGGGAGGTTCACGCCGTAGATGGCGGGCTCGGTGATGCCGAGGAGCGAGGAGATGCCGGAGGGAAGCGCGAGGCCCTTCTTCTTCTCGGACTTGGTGCGCAGGAACACGGCCAGGCACGCAGCGCCCTGGGCGATGTTGCAGGCGGAGATGATCGGGTTGAAGGAGTCGGCGCCGGCGGCGACCATGGAGGCCTCGAGGGCGTTGAACATGTGGTGCACGCCGAGGACCACGGTGAGCGGGTAGATTGCACCGGATATCGCTCCACCCAAGCCGAACGGTATGGCGAGCAGGAACTGGAAGAAGTGCAGGACGAGCTCCTCGAAGGCCGCGAACACGGGGCCGATGATGGTCATGGTGAGGAGTCCCGTGAGCAGCACGGTCACGAGCGGGGTGACGAAGAGGTCGAGCATGTCGGGCACGTGCTTATGCAGCCACTTCTCGATGATGCACATGATGAAGACCGCGACGACCACGGGGATGACGTGGCCCTGATAGCCTTGGAGCGTGACGTTGTAGAAGCCGAAGAGCTGGACCTGCGGGATGTGGCCGGAGGCGATGATATCGCCTGCGGTTCCGTTCACGCCCACGAGCTGGTAGGCGGACTCGCCGAACTTCTCGATCGCGCCCGGGATGTTCCAGGCGTTGATGAGGGCGGTGTGGTTCATGATCATGCCGATGACGCCGCCGAGGAACTCGTTTCCTCCGAAGACGCGCGCGGCGGAGAAGCCGATGAGGATCTGGAGGAACACGAACGAGGCGTTGGCGAAGGTGTGGATCAGGTTGTACCAGGGATTGAGGTCGAGCGCCCCGCCCATGGCGCTGTTGATGCCCTCGGTGAGGCCCATGAGGAGGCCGGAGGCGACGATGGCGGGGATGATGGGCACGAAGACGTCGCCGAGGAGCTTGGTGGCGCGCTGGATGGGGTTGCCCTTGGCAGCCGCGGCTGCCTTGGCGTCGGCGGTGGAGCCTGCCGTGATGCCCGCGAGGGCCACGAACTCGTCGAAGACCTTGTTTACCGTGCCGGTGCCGTAGATGACCTGGAGCTGACCGGCAGCCTGGAAGTTGCCCTTGGCACCTTCGGCGTCTTCGACAGCTGCCATGTCGACTTTGGTGTCATCCGCGATGACGAGACGCAGGCGCGTTGCGCAATGGGCGGCAGAGACGATGTTGTCCTTGCCTCCCACGGCTGCAAGAATCTGCTCCGCAGCTAGCTTGTGATCCAGTGTTCCTCCCATAGAATAAGAAATCCCCCGCCGCCGCACGTGCAGACGGCGCGGTGCTATGATAGCACACAGGATATGGAATCGTTCTCACAAATCGGTGTCGTGTTTCCGTCAACGCGTGCTCGCGCGCCGCATGACCTCGTAGCCCATCATGAGTTGGCGCGGCACGCGTTCCCCGGCCTCCATGGCGGAGATGAGCATCTGCGCGGCCTCCTCGCCGCTCGCGCGGTAGTGGAAGTGCACGGTTGTGAGCGAAGGGAAGGAGATCGAGGCGATCGACCCGTCGCCTACGCCGGTCACCTGCACATCCTCGGGCACACGGCGTCCGTATTCCCGCATGCAGGTGATGGCCCCGAATGCCATGTCGTCGTTGGCGCAGACGATCGTATCGATCCCGGGGCACCGCTCGAGCAGCTGCTCGGCGCAGGCGTAGCCCGAATCGGTCGTGAACGACCCGAGGGCGAACGCTTCGGGCGGAACCTCGATTCCCGCATCTGAGCAGGCATCGACGAAGCCCTGGCGGCGCATCCTGCCTGCGGAGACGTCCTTCTCGTTGAACCCGATGAAGACGGGGTGCGAATCCGCGTCGACGACGGATGACGTGATGTCGTATAGGGCATGGTAATCGTCGTGGTACACGCAGTTCAGGCCCCGTATCTGCTGCCCCAGCACCACGGCGGGAACAGAGAGGCTCCCGATGGCGCGCCGATGCCCGGGTGTGAAGATGGTCGAGAAGAGGATGATGCCGTCGACCTGGTTTCGCTCGGAGAAGACCGAGAGGTAATCGAGCTCGCGGCGCTCGTCGTTGTCGGTTGCGGCGAGCAGTGCCTGGTAGCCGTATTCTCCGAGGCGCGTGGTGATGCCGGCGACCATGAGCCCCACGGAGTACGAGCTGATCTTGGGGATGACGATGCCGACGATGCCGGTCTTGCCGGTGCGCAGGGTCTGCGCCTGGCGCGAGGGGACGTAGCCCGTCTCCTCGATGACGCGCGCGATGAGCAGGCGCTTCTCCTGTGAGACGTAGCCGTCGTTGAGGAAGCGCGAGACCGTTGCGCGCGAGACCCCGGCCTTCTGGGCGATGTCGTTGATGTTCATGGTGCCCCCGATGTGGTCATAATATGAAACCGTTCTCACAATACGCTCATATTTGACGCAGAGCAAGCAGGGTCTCCCCGAACGGAGCGGGATGCCGCGTGATGGCGGAGGGGCCCGCATGACGCGGGCCCCTCCGGAACGTGCTCGTATGGAGTGCGGTCTACGCCGCGGCGTCGGTCTCCGCCTCGCCCTCGGCCTCAGCCTCGCCTTCTGCGGCGGCGTCGGTCTGGTCACCCTCGGTCACCGTGCCCGCCTCGGCCATCGCCTTGATGGTCTCGTTTCCGTCGGCACGTGCGCAGTCCTTGCACGGACGGGAGAGGCCGTGCTCGTAGGCCGCGGCAGCATCGCCGGAGTAGATGGTCTTGGAGTTGATGATGTGGTGGCAGTTGGGATTCAGGTGGTACACGGTGCCGTGCTCGGTCCAGTACACCGTGCCGTCGCCGAGCTCGATGGCGTTCTGCTGCATCGCCTCGAGGTCCTCGGAGGACACGGGGTTGAAGTCGGCGGAGGTGCCGCCGCCGATGAGCATGGCGACGAGCGCGACGGCAACCGCGATGATCTTGGTGCGCTTGTCGGCGTTCTTGTCGGTGAGCGCGATGATGACGAACGGGAGGAACGCGACGATCGAGAGGATGGCGCCGAGCTGGGTCTTGATGAAGAACTCGGCAGCGTTCTTCTCGGACGGCGGGTCGATGTGGTTGGCGCGCTTCCAGAGCTGGCCTGCGATGATGACGCAGATCAGGTCGAGGACGAGGAAGGCGACCATCCACACGAGCGGGTTGCCGGGAAGCTTGCCGTAGAGCGGGCTCGACTGCATGAGCGACATGACGGCCAGCACCTCGAACAGGATGGCGGCGACCCAGAGCACGATGGCGATCGTGCGCTTGTTGCCGACCTCCTCGCCGGCGATGACGTTCTTGACCTCGACGCGCGTCGCGACGTCCTTCGCGTCGGTGATGACGGTCTGTTCCTTGATCTGCTTGCCGGTGTCGGCATCGATGAAGACGCGCTTCACGGCGCGCTTCTCCTGCTTCTCCTCTGCCATGGGCGAACCTCTCTCTCGAGCGTGTGCGATACGGGTCCGTTTCGCTGTCTCAATGATACCCGTAACGGCGGAAACGCCGGCAAAAATCGCCCGTTTTGCCCCCGAGCGTAACAAAAGGCAGCTCGATGGAGGATGAGCACGCGGAAGGGGCGGGGATTGTTTCAGATCTGCTCTGCAGGCTCGGCACACGGAGGTTGGCGGCGGGCTTTGGGCTATGCTTGTGTGCGTCGGTCCGGACGGAAGGCGGTGCATGATGGCCGAGATGCGCGTCGAGCGCGACTCCATGGGGGAGATGCTGGTTCCCGCAGATGCGCTCTGGGGCGCCCAGACGCAGCGGAGCCTCGAGAACTTCCCCATCGGCGCGGAGACCATGCCCGCCGGCATCATCGCCGCGTTCGGCATCCTCAAGAAGGCCGCCGCCCAGGCCAACGTCGAGCTCGGTGTGCTCGATCCCACCGTCGGGACCCTTATCGCCGATGCCTGCGACGAGCTGCTCGCGGGCGACCTCGACGGCAACTTCCCGCTCAAGGTCTGGCAGACCGGTTCGGGCACGCAGTCCAATATGAACGTGAACGAGGTCGTGGCCGCCCGTGCAAACCAGCTGGCGGCGGAGCGCGGCATCGCGCTCGAGCGCCCGATCCATCCTAACGACCACGTCAACCGCTCGCAGAGCTCCAACGATACGTTCCCCACGGCCATGCACATCGCCGCCGTGCTCGCGCTCTCCCGGACGGTGCTGCCCGCCGCGCGGGCGCTCATCGCAGAGTTCGAGCGCTTGGAACGTGAGAACGAGGGCGTCGTCAAGAGCGGCCGCACGCATCTCATGGATGCCGTGCCCATCGCATTCAGCCAGGAGATCTCCGGCTGGCGCGGCCTCATCGAAGCCGCTGTGGACGATATCCTGCTGGCAGCAAAGCCCCTGAGCCTCCTCGCGCTCGGCGGCACGGCCGTGGGCACGGGCCTCAACGCCCCACCCGCCTTCGACGCGCTGGTTGCCTCCAAGGTCGAGGCGCTCACGGGCGAGCGCTTCCTCACCCATCCCAACAAGTTCTCCGCCCTCACGGGCAAGGATGCGATGGTCTTCAGCCATGGGGCGCTCAAGGCGCTCGCTGCCAACCTCATGAAGATCGCCAACGACGTGCGGTGGCTCGCATCGGGTCCGCGCGTGGGCCTCGGCGAGATCTCGATCCCCGCCAACGAGCCCGGTAGCTCCATCATGCCCGGCAAGGTGAACCCCACGCAGTGCGAGGCCCTCACCATGGTGGCCGTGCAGGTCATGGGCAACGATGCTGCCATCGGCTTCGCCGCCAGCCAGGGCAATTTCGAGCTCAACGTCTTCATGCCCGTCATCGCCTACAACTGGCTGCAGAGCGCGCGCCTGCTCGCCGACGCCATGGAGTCGTTCCGCGCCCGCTGCGCGTCCGGCATCGTGGCCGATCGCGCCAAGATGGCGGAGAACCTCCACAGGTCGCTCATGCTGGTGACCTGCCTCAACCCCTACATCGGATACGACAACGCCGCGCGGGTCGCCAAGAAGGCCTATGCCGAGGGCACGAGCCTCAAGGATGCCTGCGTGGCGCTGGGCTATATGACAGAGGAGCAGTTCGACGAGGTGTTCCACCCCGAGGAGATGATCTAGATGAGCACGAGCATCGGCACGCGTTGCGTCCAGGGCGGCTACCAGCCGGGCAACGGAGAGCCCCGCCAGGTACCCATCATCCAGTCCACCACCTTCAAGTACGCGACGAGCGACGCCATGGGCAAGCTCTTCGACCTCGAGGCGCCGGGCTATTTCTACACGCGCCTGCAGAACCCCACCAACGATTACGTCGCCGCCAAGATCGCCGAGCTCGAGGGCGGCACCGCGGCCATGCTCACGAGCTCGGGTCAGGCCGCCTCGTTCTTCTCGATCTTCAACATCTGCGAGGCGGGCGGCCACGTGGTCGCGAGCTCGACCATCTACGGCGGCACCTACAACCTGCTCGCCCACACGATGGCCAAGATGGGCATCGAGACCACCTTCGTCGCACCCGACTGCAGCGCCGAGGAGCTCGAGGCGGCCTTCCGCCCCAACACCAAGTGCGTCTTCGGCGAGACCATCGCCAACCCCGCGCTCACGGTGCTCGACATCGAGAAGTTCGCAACCGCAGCCCACGCGCACGGCGTGCCCCTGATCGTCGACAACACCTTCCCGACGCCCGTGATGTGCCGTCCCATCGAGTGGGGCGCCGACATCGTGACCCACTCCACCACCAAGTACATGGACGGCCACGGCGCTGCCGTGGGCGGCGCCATCGTCGACTCGGGCAACTTCGACTGGATGGCGCATGCCGAGAAGTTCCCTGGCCTCACCACCCCCGACGAGTCCTACCACGGCATCGTTTACGCCGAGAAGTTCGGCAACGCCGGCGCCTTCATCACCAAGGCGACCTCGCAGCTCATGCGCGATTTCGGCTCTATCCAGAGCCCGCAGAACGCGTTCCTCCTCAACCTCGGCCTCGAGAGCCTGCACGTGCGCATGCCCAGGCACTGCGCGAACGGCCTCGCCATGGCAGAGTTCCTCTCGGCCCATCCCAAGATTGAGAGCGTGCGCTATCCCGGGCTTGCGGGCGATCCGTGCTACGAGCTCGCGCAGAAGTACCTGCCCGACGGGACCTGCGGTGTCGTGAGCTTCTGCGTTGCCGGCGGACGCGCGGCTGCCGAGCGCTTCATGGCCGGCCTCAAGATCTGCGCGATCGAGACGCATGTGGCGGACGCACGCTCCTGCTGCCTGCATCCGGCGAGCTCGACCCACCGCCAGATGACCGACGCGGAGCTCGTCGCCGCGGGCATCGCACCCAACATGGTGCGCCTGTCGTGCGGCCTCGAGGCGGCCGACGACCTCATCGCGGATGTGGCGCAGGCGCTCGAGCTGGCCTAAGGCTTTTTCTTCGCGTCGGGGATGAGGCCCTTCTCGGAGAGCCTGATGTAGACGCGGTCCACGAACGTGCCGGGCTCCTCGCCCATGGCCGCGCAGAACAGGAACGATTCATGGAGGGTCAGCTGGCGCTGGCCCTTCTCCGTCTTGCTGACGGTCGATTGGGTGAGCCCCATGGATTCGGCGACATCGGCCTGCGTGAGCTCGTGCTCGCGCCTGACGCAGGCGAGCACCTCTCCGACGACCCTGTTGCGTTCGATATCCATGCCATGAAGGTAGGGATGCGGAGACGATAGTCCAAATCAGAATATCCAGCTGCCCCGTAGCGGAACCACCGCGTCCTTCCGCAGCATAGACGGGGGATTCCGAAGCGTTCCGAACGCACAAGCGCCTAAAGCGAACCTAAATCTGTCGAGTTTGTGCCGCTTGGCCCGTGGTGGGGCGTATGGGCGATGGCATGCGGCGAATCGGGGGTACAGTCACGTTGTACGTTTGTTCCGCGCTGGGAGGCACGAGTATGGAATTCGAGAAGGACAGCAACGCCGGGACCGATCCTGCCATCGAAGCGGACGGGATTCCGCAGATCCCAGACCCATCATCCGAGGAGACCACGCTGCAGCTCGATGCTGCGCCGGAGGCCATGGACGGGCGTCCATCGTCGGAAGCGGACGATACGGTTCCGCGGCCTCAGACCGCCTACGAGCGCAACTACGGCTACACGCCGCAGACGCCCAGCTACCCGTACGCATACAGCGCCCCCGCGCCCGCTCCGGCAGCCATGCCGTCCGTGACCCCGGCGAAGACCGTCGGTCGCGGCGGATCGTTCGGCTGGGGGCTGCTCGGCGGCATCATCGGCGCTGCGGCTGTAGCCGCCGTGCTGGTGCTCTCAGGTCTTCTCGTCCCGCGCCAGGGATCGCGGAGCACCGATAACGGCATCGCCCTGCCGGGGCAGAGCTTCTCGATCAACCCGACGTCCGAGGACGTGACCGTGGCGAACGCCGTCGCGGCCAAGGCGCTCCCGTCCGTCGTCTCGGTGCACTGCACCCTCGCCGGCGGCATGAGCACCGGCTCGGGTGTCATCCTCGACGCATCGGGCAACATCATCACCAACAACCACGTGGTCGAGGGCGCGCAGTCTATCTCGGTCACGATAGAGGGGACCAGCTACGACGCCGTCGTCGTGGGGACCGACCCCTCGAGCGACATCGCGGTGCTCAAGGCAGATCTCGGCGGAGCGCAGGTGACGCCCATCGAGGTGGGCGACAGCTCGGCGCTGCGCGTGGGCGACTGGGTCATGACCGTGGGAAGCCCCTTCGGCCTCGACTCGTCGGTCTCGGCGGGCATCGTGAGCTCGCTCTTCCGCAGCGAGCTCATGTACGGCGAGTCGGGCAACACCCTCTACACCAACCTCATCCAGGTCGATGCCGCCATCAACCCCGGCAACTCGGGCGGCGCGCTCGTCAACGCGCGCGGCCAGCTCGTCGGCATCTGCACGCTCTTCTCCTCCGACACGCAGTCGTTCGCAGGCATCGGCTTCGCGATCCCGGGCAACTACGCGGTCGAGATCGCCGAGAAGATCATCGCGGGCGAGCAGGTCACCCATGCCTACATCGGCCTCACGATGATGACGGTGAATTCCGAGGTCGTGAAGGCCGAGGGCCTCTCCGTCGACAGCGGCGCGCTCGTGATCGAGACCATTGAGGACGGTCCCGCCGAAGCGGCGGGCATCCTGCCGGGCGATGTCGTCATCTCGATCGGGGGCGAGCGCATCGACTCCGCCGACAGCGCGGTGCTCGCGGTCCGCAGCCATCGCATCGGCGAGACGGTCTCCGTGACCGTCATGCGCGGAGAGGAGCGCCTCACCTTCGACGTGACCCTCTCGTCCGACGAGAAGCTCCAAGAGATCCAGCGCCAGCAGCGCGAGCAGCAGCAGAAGGAGCAGGAGCAGCAGAACGACTTCTGGAGCACCCCCGACCGCAACGGCATCGATGACGAGGAGGTCCAGGAGATGCTCGAGTGGTGGTGGAACCAGCTCACGGACGGCGAGGGCCCGTCCAGCGGGGACTCGCTCCACGACATCTTCGCTCCCGATAAGGATCCGCGCGGCTAGCAGCCACGGGATACTCCCCGCGCCATCGTGTCCGGTGGATGGCGTAAGCTTGGTACCGTGAGAAGAGATGCACGGGAGGTTGCGCCATGGCGGAGATCAAGTGCCCGCATTGCGGCAAGGTGTTCCAGGTCGACGAGAGCGGCTATGCCCAGATCGCGTCGCAGGTCCGCGACGCCGAGTTCGCTCATGCGCTCCATGAGCGCGAGGCGGCGCTCGCCGAGGCGGAGGGCCGCAAGCGCGAGCTCGCGCTCGCACGTTCGCGCGAGCAGGCGGGCGAGGCGATGGAGCAGCTCCGCGCCAAGGCGGCGGACGACCTCGCCCAGCGCGAGAAGCGCATCGCCGTGCTCGAGGCGAGGATCGAGGGCGCCGATGCCGAGCGCAAGGCGGCGGTGGGGGAGGCCCAGGCCGAGCTCCGCAGCACGATCGCAGACCGCGACGCCGAGATCGCCGCGCTCAAGGAGCGCCTCGCCGGTACCGACGCCGAGAAGCGCCTCGCGGTCAAGGAGGCCACGGAGGAGCTCTCGGGCCAGCTCGTCACGCTCAGGAGCGAGGCCCAGACCACCGAGACCTCCCTCAGGACGCAGCTCCTCGAGCAGCAGAAGGCCCACGACCTCGCCCTGCGCGACAAGGACGCCGAGATCGAGCGCATCCTCGACCAGCGCTCCAGGCTCAACACCAAGCTGCTCGGCGAGTCGCTCGAGCAGCATTGCGAGATCGAGTTCAACCGCATCCGCGCCACGGCGTTCCCGCGCGCCGAGTTCACCAAGGACACCATCGCCGTGAGCGAGGAGGAGGACGACCGTCCCACCAAGGGCGACTACATCTTCCGCGAGTGCGACGAGGACGGCACCGAGATCGTCTCGATCATGTTCGAGATGAAGACCGAGCAGCAGGACGCCACGCGCCACAAGACCAACGACGCGCACCTCAAAAAGCTCGATGCGGACCGCCGCAAGAAGAGCTGCGAGTACGCCGTGCTCGTCTCCACGCTCGAGCCCGAGAGCGAGCTCTACAACGCCGGCATCGTCGACGTCTCCTGGCAGTACGAGAAGATGTACGTCGTCCGCCCGCAGTTCTTCATCCCGATCATCGGCATCCTGCGCAATGCCGCCCTCAATGCGGCGTCGTACAAGTCCGAGCTCGCGCAGATGCGCCGTGCGAACCTCGACGTCACCCATTTCGAGGAGGCGTTGGTCGACTTCCAGGAGCGGTTCGGCAAGGATTACGAGCGCGCCGGGAAGCGCTACGCGGAGGCCATCGAGAGCATCGACAAGGCGATCGCCGACCTCCAGAAGACCAAGGAGAAGCTTGTCGCCTCCGAGAACGCCCTGCGCCTCGCCAACGACAAGGCGCAGGGCCTCACGATCCGCAAGCTCACCCGCGACAACCCCACGATGAAGGGTCTCCTCGACGAGGCGCGCGCGGCTGCGGCGAGCGTGGACGAGGACGCGTAGCAGGTCGTTTGCCGAATTTTCGCCGCACTAGCCGAGCGTGGTGAATAGCGCAGACCCAGACGGGTATCGAGCATCGTAGCCTAGCCAGTATCAGGGGATTGGAGAAAGGGACCTACGATGGCTCACGACGTCTTCGTCAGCTATTCGCACAAGGACAAGGTGGTCGCGGACGCGATCGTCTCGTATCTGGAATTCAAGGGGAGCCGCTGCTGGTATGCGCCGCGCGATATCGTTCCCGGCGCCGATTGGGCTGCGTCCATCATGGATGCGATCAGGAGCGCCAAGGTCATGGTGCTGCTCTTCACGGATTATGCGAACACCTCGACGCAGGTCGCACGCGAGGTGAACCTGGCCGTGAGCAACGGCGTGACGATCATCCCCTTTAAGATGACGAATTCCATGCCCACGCAGGGCATGCAGTACTACCTCTCGACCGTGCATTGGCTCGACGCGATGTCATCCCCGCTCGACCAGAGCATCAAGCAGCTCGACGCGCGGGTGAGGGGGTTCCTCTCCGGCGCGCCGGTCCAGCAGATGCCCGCGAGCATGCCGACCATCGTGGTCGAGAAGAAGCGCCCCGCCTGGTTGATCCCCGTCGTCGCCGTCCTCGGGGTGCTTGCGCTTGCCTGCGCCATCCTGCTTCCGCGGCTCATCGGCGGCTCCGGCAGAACCGATTCGGACGTGCCCGAGACGGCGGCAGAGGCGCCGGAGGAGGGCGAGGCCTCCGGTCCGATCGAATCCATCGCCATCCCCACCAGCGGCAGCGCGCAGATCGAAGATCCTGCCAACACCGGCACGCAGGGCAACTTCCAGGGCAACTACCAGAACGATGCCTTCGCGGCATCCGACGGCGAGTGGTTCTACTTCCGCGGCAGCGACGGCTGCCTGTACAGGATGCGCCTCGACGGTTCCGAGCGGACCCAGCTCAGCGATGAGCGCTGCAGCTCCATCGGCGTGATCGACGGCTACATCTACTACAGCACCGTCGGCTCGAGCGGCTACGTCGAGAACATCTGCCGCATGAGGACCGACGGTTCCGAGCGGACGACGCTCTACAACGGCATGTTCGAGGAGTTCATGATCGTGGGTGGGCGCATGTACTTCAAGAACTCGCTCGATAGCCTCAAGCTCTACAGCATCGCCCTCGACGGCACCGACCTGCGCTGCGAGGGTTCGACGACGGGCCTCTACTACCTCACGATCTGGGACGGGAAGATGTACTGGGCCAACGACGAGGACGGCCGGTGCCTGTACCGGGCCAACCTCGACGGCAGCGAGGCAACCAAGCTCACCAAGAACGGCGTCGATTCCATCACGGTCTGCGACGGATGGATCTTCTACAACGACCTCGGCGACCACGGCTTCCATATGCTCGATGCCGAGACGCTCGAGGACCGCACGCTCATCATGATGGGCATCTACGATCCCGTGGTCAGCCCGTACGGTATCGTGGGCATGAGCTCGCTCGAATCGCTCCACCTGTTCCGCTCCGAGCTCGGAGTTGCGGGCGGCACCGTGCTCACCGATTACAAGATCGACGACATCAGCGTGGTCGAGGGCTTCATCTTCTTCACCAACGAGGACGACGGCAACGTCTACATGATGGACATCTACGGCGGCAACCTCATGAAGCTGTAGGGGTGCTGCGATGGACCGCGCGACGATGGACGCCTACACCCGTATCCTCCGCGAGGAGCTCGTCTGCGCCATGGGGTGCACGGAGCCCATCGCCATCGCCTACGCGGCGGCGCTGGCGCGCGAGACGCTCGGGTGCCTGCCCAACACCGTCGACCTGTCCGTGAGCCCCAACATCATCAAGAACGTCAAGAGCGTGGTCGTTCCGCATACGGGCGGGCTCAAGGGCATGCGCGCCGCCGCGTCCGCCGGCATCATCGCCGGCGATGCCGCGGCAGAGCTCGAGGTGCTGGCGAAGATCTCCCCCGACGACCTGCCCGCCATCTCGGCGTTCCTCGAGCGCGCGTCGTTCTCGCTCGAGCCGACCTCGGGCGAACCAGTGCTCGATATCCGCATCCGCGTGGAGACGGCGGGGCATAGCGCATACGTGCGCATCGCCGGCGCGCACACCAACGTGGTCCGTGTCGAGCGCGACGGTGAGGTGCTGGTCGACCGGTCCGTGGAGCAGGCGGACAGCGGAGACCAGACCGATCGGAGCGTCCTGTCCATCGAGGGCATCGTCGAGTACGCGGACACCGTGACGCTCGACGAGGTCGCCGAGGTGCTCGAGCGGCAGATCTCCTGCAACACCGCGATCGCCGATGCGGGGTTCACCGAGCATTGGGGTGCCGGCATCGGCAGGGTGCTCATGGATGCGTACGGCGGAACCGTGCACAACCGCGCAAAGGCTGCTGCAGCCGCAGGGTCGGACGCGCGCATGAGCGGGTGCGAGCTGCCGGTGGTCATCAACTCGGGCAGCGGCAACCAGGGCATCACCGCCTCGCTTCCCGTCATCGTGTTCGCGCGCGAGATGGGGGTCTCCCACGAGCTGCTCCTGCGGGCGCTTGTGGTCTCCAACCTCACCACGATCCACCTCAAGACGGGCATCGGGCGCCTCTCCGCATACTGTGGCGCGACGAGCGCGGGGTGCGGTGCCGGCGCAGGCATCTGCTACCTCCATGGGGGCAAGGCCGACGAGATCGCCCACACCGTGGTCAACGCCGTCGCCATCAACTCGGGCATGATCTGCGACGGCGCCAAGCCGAGCTGCGCGGCCAAGATCGCCTCCGCCGTGGAGGCCGGTCTTCTGGGCTGGCAGATGCAGGTGCGCGGCGAGGAGTTCTTCGGCGGCGACGGCATCGTGGTCAAGGGCGTTGAGAACACCATCGAGGCGGTGGGCAGGCTTGCACGCGACGGCATGCGCCAGACCGACGAGGAGATCATCCGCCTCATGATCGGCTCCCCGAACCGCTAGCGTTTCTGTCAAAGGGACAGGTTATTTGACAGAAACTTCTCATGCTGTTTTGGAATTCCTGTCAAATAACCTGTCCCTTTGACAGAAACGTCTCGTAACGTTGACATATACCCCTAGGGGGTATAGTATCACAGTGGGAAGCCACGGTGAGGAGGATCGGCATGGCCCAGGAGACTTGCTGCTGCGCGCACAAGCACACCCCGCGCTCCGACGAGCTCAAACGCGATATCGAGAAGCGCATCAACCGCGCCGTCGGACAGCTGAACGGCATCAAGGCGATGGTCGTGGACGACCGCTACTGCGGCGATGTCCTGACGCAGCTCGCCGCTGTCGAGAAAGCCGTGAAGGCGATCTCGCGCGAGATCATGCAGGACCATCTCGAGACCTGCGTGGTCGAGCAGGTCCAGGCCGGCAACACCGAGATCGTCGGCGAGGTCATGGACCTCCTGAGGAAGTTCTCGTGACCTGCAATTGGGGACGGTTCCTTTTTCGCGGTTTTCCCGGAAAAAGGAACCGTCCCCAATTGCAGGTTCGGAAAGGTTTGGAATGAAGGAGACGTTCGACATCACGGGAATGACCTGCGCGGCCTGCTCGGCGCGTGTGGGCAAGGCGGCATCATCCGTCGAAGGCGTCGAGGAGGCCAACGTCAACCTGCTCAAGAACTCGATGGAGCTCGTCTATGACGGCACGGATGCGACCTGCTCCGCGGTCATCTCGGCCATCGAGCGCGCAGGATACGGCGCCATCCCGCGCATCCCGCACGGAGCATCCGAGCACGCGGGGACCTCCCGCTCCACCGCATCGGCACCCGACCCCTCCAAGATCGCGAACGAAGCCATCGAGGAGAAGCGCCGCCAGCTCATCATCTCGGCAATCTTCGCGGTGCCGCTGTTCTACGTGGCCATGGGCCCCATGTTCGGCTGGCCGCAGCCCGCTGCGCTCTCCGGGCACGAGGGCATGATGGCCGCGGCGCTCACGCAGCTGCTCCTCTGCGTCCCCATCCTCTTCGCCAACCGCCGCACCTTCATCACAGGCTTCAAGACGCTCTTCCATGGCTCCCCCAACATGGATTCGCTCATCGCCCTGGGCTCCGCGGCGTCTGCCATCTGGAGCATCGTGGGCCTCTACCGCATGGCGATCTCGCTCGGACACGGAGACATGGAAACTGTCCACGCCGCGTTCCACAACCTCTACTTCGACTCCGCGGGCATGATCCTCACCCTCATCACGCTCGGCAAGTTCTTCGAGGCGCGCGCCAAGGGCCGCACCACGGGCGCCATCACCGCGCTCATGGACCTCGCCCCCAAGACCGCCACGGTCGTCCGCGACGGCGTCGAGCAGACCATCCCCACGGAGCAGGTGCGCGTGGGAGATCGCGTCATCGTGCGCGCGGGTGAGTCCATCCCCGTCGACGGCATCGTGGTCGAAGGCGCCGCATCGGTCGACGAGAGCGCCATCACCGGCGAGCCGATCCCCGTGGAGAAGACCGTCGGTTCGCAGGTCACGGGAGCAACCGTCTCCACGCGCGGATGGTTCGCCATGGAGGCGACGGCGGTGGGGGAGGATACGACGCTGGCGGGCATCATCCGCCTCGTCGATGAGGCCACGGGATCGAAGGCGCCCATCGAGCGTCTCGCCGACAAGGTCGCCGGCGTGTTCGTGCCCATCGTGATCGGCATCGCAGCCATCACGTTCATCGTCTGGACCATCATCTCCCGCGACTTCGCCACCGCGCTCACGCATGCGGTCTCGGTGCTCGTCATCAGCTGTCCGTGCGCGCTCGGCCTCGCCACGCCCACGGCCATCATGGTGGGCACGGGCCGCGGGGCTGCGCACGGCATCCTCATCAAGAGCGCGGAGTCGCTCGAGACCGCCTGCTCGGTCGGGACCGTCGTGCTCGACAAGACCGGAACCATCACCGAGGGAGTGCCCCGCGTGACCGACGTCGTCGCCGCCGACGGCGCGCCGGAGCACGAGCTCCTGCGCGTGGCGGCCGCCCTCGAGCGCAAGAGCGAGCATCCGCTCGCCTCCGCCATCATCTCCTATGCCGATGCGAAGGCGCCCGGCTGCGATGACGGCGCAGCGGTCGAGGGGTTCGGCCAGATCCCGGGTATGGGCCTCGCCGCCATCGTGGACGATGCGGAGGCGCTTGCGGGCAACGCGCTGCTCATGTCCGAGGGCGGCGTGGACGCCTCTCCGCTCGAAGCTGCCGCGGAGCGTTTCGCCGATCAGGCGAAGACGTCGCTCTTCTTCGCGCTCGACGGCCGTCTGCTCGGCCTCATCGCCGTCTCCGATCCCGCCAAGGAGACGAGCGCTTCGGCGATCGCGCGACTCCATGACCTCGGCGTGCGCACCGTCATGCTCACAGGCGATGCAGAGCGCACCGCCCGCGCCGTTGCGGCCGAGGTGGGCGTCGATGAGGTGGTCGCGGGCGTGCTTCCCGACCAGAAGGAGGAGAAGGTCCGCGCGCTGCAGGCGGACGGGTCGAAGGTCGCGATGGTGGGCGACGGCATCAACGATGCGCCCGCTCTTGCCCGCGCCGATGTAGGCATCGCCATCGGAGCCGGCACCGATATCGCCATCGAATCCGCCGACATCGTGCTCATGCGCTCCGACCTCTCCGATGCCGCGAACGCCATCGAGCTCTCCCGGGCCACCATGCGCACCATCCGCCAGAACCTGTTCTGGGCGCTGTTCTACAACGCCATCTGCATCCCCGTTGCGGCGGGCGTGCTCGCACCCTGGGGCATCACGCTGAACCCCATGATCGGCGCCGCCGCCATGGGCTTCTCGAGCGTCTTTGTGGTCACGAATGCTCTGAGATTGAGGCTGTGGAAACCAGCGGCGTGAACAAAGGGACGGGGGATTTGTTCACGCTGGCAGAGAGATGGCAGTGTTTGCTGGAGCAATTATCCCGCGGCGTGAACAAATCCCCCGTCCCTTTGTTCACGCCCGAGAAGAAGGAGCCAGCTATGGATTTGTCAACAGGCTAGACCCACAGATCTCGAGTTTCGCAGCACCTTGACAACCGGATATGGAACGTTGTTTTCCGGCATGCTGGGCCAGGCGGCCGAGGGTCGCCCT
>Ga0256404_1006091_pt1 | contig 20407 bp, 10 predicted proteins | sample RumenRJG_01DNA_FD_185990 | JGI IMG/M metagenome (GOLD analysis project Ga0256404, IMG submission 185990) | Bovine rumen microbial communities from Lethbridge, Alberta, Canada - RJG_01 | ecosystem: Host-associated > Mammals > Digestive system > Stomach > Rumen | place: Canada: Alberta | collected...
TATTATGATGAAAACCATAAACAGGCTGTCTGTATCGATTTTGAACATGATCATGGAGGTGTTCAACCACACAGACATGTGTATTTAAAACACGATAAGAATGCTCCAGGAGTTCCACCTACAGCTGAAGAACAAGTTTTGATTCAGCAGATTATTAAAGAGTTTCAGTTATCATGAGAAAAAATGAATATACCAGCCTTGAAGAGTTTACCTCTCAGTATGTTGGAGAATGGGGACCATCAGATGGTCACTGGTTTGGGCTCGATTTTGAGTATAAAGGAGAGGAATATAGATTGCATACATGGAATATGTATGCTGATGAAAAGGATGCGCTTTTCGGACTGCATCACAGGAAAAAAGAGGCTTGCAAGGGTGAGCATCAGTACGAGTTGCTGGGCAAGTATGACAGCATGGACGAGCTTCTTGAAAGCAGGGTAATCGGCAGCCGTCCTTTCCGTGAGGTGATTATGGATGATGATACGGTGTTGCTTGGACAGGACTGAATCTCATGGCGGATCCAAGGTTTATCTGAGCAATCAGGCAGACGGTCAGTGCCATGCGTGGCAAAAATTAAACAGGAAGAGGCAGGAATTCCGAAAATAAATGGTCAATCAATTTTCTATGTGGCGTGAGACTCAAATCTATGCCATAAGTGATTCAATAATAGATGGTAGACTGTCACTAGGGAACCGGTAAAAGGCAGGGGACATCATGAAAAAATTACCTATCGGCAAACAAGGATTTGACGCAATCATAACCGGAGATATGGTCTACGTTGACAAAACTGATGTCATATACCGGATGATTGAAAACAATGACCAGTGTTTCATCTCCCGCCCGCGCCGGTTCGGAAAGAGCCTTCTGGTGTCAACTCTTGAAAGCCTGTTTTCTCGCGGCACTGAAATGTTCAAAGGCCTTGCCATTGAGAAGCAGTGGACGGATAAAACCTACCCGGTCCTGCGTTTTGACTTCTCTGGGCTTGAGTGCGGCAGCGTTGAAAGTTTCCAGAAGGATGCGGTTGAAAAATTTCTCGATGTTGCCAAAAAAGCTGACGTCCTTGGATGGCAGGAGACACCTGATAAATACAGAACCATAAAAATTCTGATGAATAAAATCTGTCTTATGGCAGAGGTTAATTCAATGGTCCTGCTGGTGGATGAGTACGACAGCCCGCTGAACACGAATCTAGGAAATCAGAATATTCTAAACGATATCCGGAAGGCAATCCGTGATTTCTATTTATCAGTTAAGGAAAACAGCGACAAATTCCGATTTATTTTCGTTACCGGTGTATCCCGCTTCAACAAGGTAGCTCTGTTCAGTGCAGGCTCAAGCATTGAGGATCTGAGCCTTAACCCTCTCTATGGCAGTATGCTCGGATATACTGAGGATGAGATAAGGCATTATTTTGCCGACTATCTGAAGGCGGCAGCCTCTTCAATTTTTGGTATAAATACCGATGCAGTGACCGACGTGCAGATCAGTCAGGTTATGGATGAGCTCAGAGTGCATTACGACGGGTACTGCTTTGACGAGGACGCGTCAATCCATGTGTACCAGCCATGGTCAGTTCTAAACTTCCTCGCTCCCAACGGGAGGCACAAATTTTCGGATTACTGGTTCAGGGACAGCGGTGTCAGCACGCTGCTGAATAATTTCCTGACAGCTGCCGGAGGTGTCAGCAGGGACGATGAAAAGCCTCAGCCTGTACTTCATGATGAATTTGTAATGAATCTTGACCTGCAGAGTCCGGCAGGAAAAACTGTGATTCTGGCACAGTGCGGCTACTACACTATAAAGAAAGCAGATCCATTCTATTTCTATTTCGGACTTCCCAATCTCGAGCTCAGGCATGCATGGGCAAGAATCCTTTTGTCTGACACTTTCAAAAAGTGCGATCAGAAGGGAGTTCAGTCACTCAATCAGTCTGCTTATGTGCTCAACAAAACTGATGTGTCTGACAATGACATCGCGCTTCTCTTCAACCGCACATACAAGATTCTGAACAGCCTCCACAAGGCTCAGAGCGAGTACGCAGTATGTGATGCGCCGCTTCTTTACTGTCTGGGTGTCGGCTACGATGTCAGGAGCGAGGTGTCAGAGAACGGCGGCAGGGCTGACCTGACATTTGAGATGCCAGGCAGAAGGCTGATCATTGAGATGAAATGCGCCCGCGAAGGCGAGTCTCCTGAGAAGAAGCTAGAGGAGGCCAAAGCGCAGATCATGAAGCACGACTACGGCAATTACATTCCGGTCAAGGAAATCCGCCGCTTCGCCATGGTTTTCTCGGTTCCTGAACAGAAGATCGTGCTCACGGAAGAAGTTTGAGGCTGGCCTTCGGTAATCGGCATCCTGTGTTCATGAAAGGGTAAAATACAGCCGTTTTTGATAGATCCGGCTGTTGCCGGAGAGTTTTTCACGACACCGTATTTTCCGGTGCCGGCCCCGGAGACCATGCATGCGCTTTGACTTTGTTATTTTCGACCTTGACGGAACCATCTACGACTCCCTGCCTGTGGCCATGAGCGCGCTCCTGCGCGTTCTCATGGAGGACGGGAACAATACCGTCACGATGTCCGATCTGCAGGCCTGGGCGGGCGTTCCGGGGCACGTGACACTGAGCGAGCTCGGCTACAGGACGCCAGAGCGGATGAAAAGCGCCGCCGACAGGTGGCTCCGTTATGTCCTGGAGCAGGGCAGCGCTCCTGTATTTCCCGGCATGCTTGACGCGGTCGGCGAGCTTTTCGCGAGGGGAGTCAGGATCGGGATAGTAACCTCAAGGGACAAAAAAATCGCCCATCTCCTCGGAGGCGGCAGCGGCGTCTGCCCGAAGGAGATTGAGCCCTATGTGGAGACATCTGTTGCCTCCGGCGACACGGAGAAGGGCAAGCCCTCGCCTGATCCGATACTCCTCGCCATTGAAAGGCTCGGCGCGGAGAATGATAAAACGCTCTATATCGGGGACGCCCCGACCGATCTCGCCGCTGCTCACGCGGCGGGCGTCAGGTTCGGCCTCGCCTCGTGGGGAGCTGCCGGAGAAGTTTCAGGAGCGGACTATGAGTTCAAAACCCCTTCAGACATAGTCGCTCTTGTGGCCGGAGTGCAGGAGAGGCCGCGGCAGAACCCGGAGTTCCTCTATGACGATGTCGTCTTTGATCTGGACGGCACGCTCTACGACTCGCTTTCCTACTGCATGGGGGCGCTGTGGGAGCTCCTCGGGAGGCACGGCATGAGGGAGAACGAGACCCCGGAGTCGGTCATGCGCTTTGCCGGCATGCCGCTTTCAAGGACTCTCGCCATTCTCGGCATAAGTCCTGAGAAGGTTGAGGAGACCGAGAACGAGTGGTGTGCCCTTGTGAGGGAGCTCTCCCAGGGCAGGAGCCGCATGTTTGAGGGAACCCTCGATGCTGTGAAATATCTCCACGGTAAGGGCATCAGGATCGGGCTTGCGACATCGCGCGACTGGAGCTGGGAGGTTCTGGTCGGCCCGGTCGGGATCCGCTTCCCGGAGGAGCTCAGGCCCTATGTGAGCCTCGCGGTCTCGGCGGACCTAACCGAAAGGCCAAAGCCCTCTCCGGATCCGCTCCTCTACTACCTCAGGAAGAACAACGCTGATCCGAAAAGGACGCTCTACGTAGGCGACGCTGCGACTGACGGCGAGGCCTCGGAGAAGGCGGGGATTGATTTCGCGCTCGCCGGCTGGGGCAGCAGGGAGCCCGGGGAGGTCAGGGCAAGGTTCCGTCCCTCAAGCCCTGAGGAGCTTATCAGGATGATTTCAGTCAGGAAGCCTGACTGAAGCGCCTTGCCTGAACTCTGAGCAGCAGGGAGGAGAGCCCAGCCTCCCTGCCGGGTTCTAAGATCCTTTCTCAGCCGAAGGAGAACTCCTCTCTCTCCGTGAGCCTCTCCCTGAGGCAGCTGCTGCGCCTGGTCTCCTCGCCGGCTGCGCGCACGATGACATCCTTTGTCCCGATAAGGGTCAGCCACTTCCTGGCCCTCGTGATGCCGGTGTAGAGCAGCTCCTTCGTCAGCACTCTGTTGTACTCAGAGGGCGTAACCATCAGCGTATGTGTGAACTCCGAGCCCTGCGACTTGTGAACAGTTATGGCCAGCGCCGTCTCGGAGTCCGGAAGTAGCGTGAAGGGGATGAACCTCGGCTTCTGCTCGCTGTCAGGGAATACCGCGTCCCAGCCGCTCTCGGTACGGAGGATTATGCCGATGTCGCCGTTGTTGACTCCGAGGTTCCGGTCGTTGCGGGTAATCATGATGGGTAGCCCCTCGAAGAGCGGGATTTCATCCGCAGACAGCTGCAGCCTCTTGTTTGCACTTGGGGTGCCGAACTCACGCAGGATTTCGATGGAGAGGCTCCGGTTCAGCTCGATAGTTCCCGTGAGACCGTTCCTGTTGCTGCAGATTATCCTGAAGTCATCGAGATGCCTGAAGAGATTTCCGATGAACTTTCCGTCTTCAAGCTTGCAGTATTCCTCCCGTTTGAGAGGCCGGCGCACTGTCCCTCCAGCTGCCTTCCCGAGAGAGTCAACAAGATATGCAAAATAATTCCGGTAGTTATGAACAGAGCCTTCCTTGCTGCCGTCCTTGCTCCGGAGCTCCCCGAGCGCCGCCGAGATTGCCATGTCATGGATGGCCTGCTCTGGGTTTGCGCAGTTTTTCGCCGCATAGATGGCAACTGCCGCTTCGCCTGACGGATTTTGCGGCAGCTTCTCCGCTCTGTCGGAGAACTCAGTGATGTGCCGGTCATCGCTTGGTCTGAAAAGAACAGATCCGTCACTGCCGCTGAACGACAGGATCTCATTTCTGAGCTTTCCGATGCCGGAGTCATCTCTGAAGCGGTGGCTCCTTGTGAACTCCACGGCGTGGCGGCCGCATTTCTCCTGCGGCCTGTCTCCGGATTCAGCCGGATCGAAGCCTGCAAGCATCCTGAGCGTTTCCCGGGTGCCTTCGTCCAGGCTTTCATTGAGGAGCGATGAGATGTCGCCGAACACCGAGCCGGTCTCGACCGACGAGAGCTGGTGGCTGTCGCCGAGAAGGATGAGCTTTGTGTTTGTCCTGAGGTCGATCGCATCAAGGAGCTTTGCCATGATGGCAAGGTCAACCATCGAGGTCTCGTCGATTACGATGATGTCTGCCGTGAGCGGATGCTCATGGTTTCTGAGCGCCTTGGCGTTGTTCGGCACGGCCTTGATCATGGAGTGGATGGTCATGGGCACAGTGAGGAGCGCGCTTTCAAAGCCAATCCGGTCAATGCCGGTCTCATCAGAGAGGCTCTGCAGGCTCTCGCTGAATTTCCGCGCGCTTTCACTCAGCGCGTTTTCCGCAGGAGCCATGGCGTTTGCTATCGACTCCTTAAGCCTTGCCGCGGCCTTTCCCGTGGGTGCGGCTAGGAGAATCCTCAGATCCTCATCTTTCCCGCGGAGCGCTCTCTGGAGAAGCAGGATCTTGGTTACGGCGAAGGTCTTTCCGGTACCGGGGCCTCCGGTTATGACCGTGAGGTCCGAGAGGACCGAGAGGGCGGCTGCGGTCTTCTTTGCAAGGAGGTCCTGCCTGTCAGCCTCGTCCTTCTCGCCTGAGGGGTCAAAAAGGATATCGAGGTATTTTTTGGCATTTCCGAGATATTCGTCTCTGCTATCCTCAGGAATTCCGCTTTTCGCGGCAAGCCTGCCGAGCCTCAGAGCGGCATTTCTCTCATAGTCCGCATAGCGGCGGTAATAGAGATGATGGCTGTAGAGCTTGAGCGGGGTCTGCGACTCCTCATCGTCTGACACGGCAGGGCTTTTCCTGAGGAGCTCCTCGATGTCCCCGGAGAGGAGCCTCGACCTGATGAGATCACAGCAGTAAGCGAGTTTGTAGTTCCAGGGCTGTCCCGAGATGTCAAAGTTCTCGTCAATGAAATCACCGAACTCACCGTCAGCGCCGCCTTCAAGCGGAAGGCAGGAGTCCTGCCTTGCGTAGGCGGCGGCAAGTGCGGCTGCGGCTGCGCGGAAGGCTTCGGCGTCATCTCCGTTGAGTCCAGAGAGCCCTGTAAGGAAATCCGCCATTTCAGGAACTTCGGGTCCGGTTACCCTGTTTCCGGCAAGGACGTCAAGGGCATGGCTTACGCTGATGGAGAGCCTTTTGCCGTCGCTGCTCAGGAAAAGCAGCGGCTTTTCAGTCCCGCTGGATTTCGCGGCCGCTATCGTGCTCTTTTCGACCGCAGATCTGACATCAGCGCCGTTCAGAATGGAGGCTGCCGAGCTCAGCATCTCCTCGTCATCCCTGTCATGTGCATCCTCAGCCTCACGGATATACCGGCCGAGGAACTCCGCAGTGCTTTCACCTCCAAGCGGCAGGAACATGCCGGTATCCCCGCCTGCAAGGAAAAGCGCAGTGAGCGCAGCGCGGAGCACTCCGGCATCTCCGGCGGAGAGGTTTTGCCCTGCATAGCCGCAGAGCTCCTCGGCGAGGGCCCCGGCGGCACGGAGCCTTGAGTGGAGATCTGCCTGGGATCCCTGAGGCCCGGCTGACATGCCGTAAGCCTGATTGTCCATGCTATTCATGTTTCGCTGCCTCTCCGCTGAATTTACTGTCAAGATCCTCAATAAGCTCCCTGCTGAGCTTCAGGAAGCGCACTCCGGGGCTGCCTTCCTCACCGCTGCCTTCTCCTTTCATTCCGCGGAGGAAAAGGTAGATGATCCCGCCGATATGGGTGCTGTAGTCATAGCCTTTTATCCTGTTCTTAAGGAAGCGGTGCAGGGCAAGCGTGTAGCTGATGAACTGCACGTCATAGCGGCTTTTGATGATCTCGTCATCGAGGTGCTTCCGGTCATAGGACTCGAGGAAGTTTGACTTGTAGTCGACCACGTAGTACTTCCCCTTATGCTCCATGAGGAGGTCTATCTCACCGGTCCACATGCCGCGGAGCGCTGTATCTTTCTCATCCATGTCGATGGTGTTGAACCTTTTGACAAAATCATCATCTGTCCTCTGCCGCTCGGCCTTCACCGCGCTGTTGTAGTCCGCAGTGCTGAAGTCTGCCGGCATGACGAACTTGAGCTCGGAGAGCCGGTGCTCACCGGTAATGTCCGAGAGGCTGGCGCCATTGGGCAGGGGCGTCGTCACAACGTTCCTGAGCCATGACTCGATGGCGCTGATGCCGCTTGAGGTGTTCCATTTCATCTCGGCAGACTCGTCACCGAGTGACTTCCTCATGAGCTGCTCCCGGATGATCCTCCGGCATTTCTCCGCTGCCGCGCCGTTGCTCCCTGACGCGGCCATTTCAGGAAAGTCGATGAGCTCAAGCACCTTGTGGAGGAAAAGTCCCGGGAAAGTGCCTCTGGGGAAGCTTTCGGGGGAGAGGAACGGCTTTATGGCAGCGGCCTCCTCTTCTTCCGCTGCACCGTCAGCTTCAGAAGGCTCATCCCTCTCCGCCTGTTCGATGCCGTGCCCGCCGCGGCTGTTGTGGGTAACCGAGGAGAAGGAGAGCCTGTGCCAGCTCCGGTCGATGCTTCCGGTGAACTTCTGGGCGGAAGGAGCGCCGGCGCCGGCTGCATCATCCTGATCTCCGTTGCCGTCGCTTTCCTGTTCCTGCTGCGTCTCTGCTTCTGTCCCAGTCACGGAGTCCTCGTCCTCATCGAAGCTTTCCAGGTCAAAGAGGCATTCAGGGAGCTGTGACTCCTTATTCATCTCCTGATCGCGCTTTGCCTTATCCGGCTTCATCCCGGCAAGGTCATCAGCTGAGGCAATGCCGGCGCTCTGCAGGAGGACTGACCAGGGCGACTCAGCCTGTGTCTCATACCTCGCGGCAAAGATCCAGTTGAGGTATTTAGCCCTGGTAAGGGCAACATAGAGCTTCCTGATTTCCTCGGCAGTCTCCTCCTCCTTCGCCTTCTCCTCTGTTTCATGATCGCTCATGGTGCTGTAGCTTCCAGGAAGCTTGGTGTGTTTCTCCCCTCCGGTGTGGCTGGTATGGAACCTGGTCTCTTCAGGGACAAGCTTCCGCAGCTCGGCTGATACGAAAGGGAGCAGCACGATGGGGAATTCCTGACCCTTCGCGATATGTATGGTGAGGATTTTTATCACGTTGCTCTGGGCTGAGTCGAGGCGCAGGCGCTGGCTGTCAGAGGAGCGCTCCGCAAGATCCCCCATCAGATCGCGCAGACGGTCGATTTTCTCATCAACGGAGTCCAGTCCCTCGAACTCGTCGTTCAGAAGCTCGGCTAGCTGCAGGAAATTCACGATGGTCCTCTCTCTTTTCCTGTCGGGACTTCCGTCTGATTTGATGATGGAGTCAAGCAGTGAGCCGTCAGGGCTGAACACTCCTTTCTCGGTGATGAACCTGGTGGCGGCCTTCATGATCCCGCCCTGGCTGTCGAGGTCCCTGCGGCATTTTTTGAGGAGGTCCGTGAGATTGATGATCCGTCCTTCGTCCTGCAGGATTGCCATGGTCCCTTCAAGAGTGAGTCCGGAGATTTTCTCCGCGGCAATCGAGCGGAGCGTCCTGAAGTCGGAGGGATTTTTAAGAGCGCTGAGGAAGAACAGCATGCTCTGTGCCTCGGGCTCGCTGTATACGGAGCTCCGGTCGGAGTAGTAGACGCCCCTGAGCCCGGCATCAGCGAGTGACCTGATTACCGCCTCGGCCTGGTACTGCGTGCTGACGAGCACCGCTATGTCCTCAGGCCTTACCTCCCTGCCGGAGAGCAGGTACTGCTCATCCGCGCCGTTTTTCCCGTGTCTGAAGAGTAGCCTCCTCACCTCGGCTGCGGCGGCTTTCGCGGCCTTTTCGAGAAAAACAGTTTTCCGGGACTTCTCTGGAATGCCAGAGCTCATGATCTCAAAGGGCGGCGCCGTCCTTGTTTCCGAAGGAGTGCTGATCATGAGTTCCGATTCCTTCAGGCTTTTGATCTCGTCGTAGCTGATCCCCTCGCCAAGTGGGGTGCTGCCAGTCTTGTCTTTGAAGAGCAGGTTTACTGCCTCAATGACATCAGCGCTCGAGCGGTAGTTCCTCTGCAGGCTGTAATGGCAGCCTCCCTGTCCGGCAATGTCCCTTCCTAGGCTGTTGTAGGTGTAGACATCGGCGCCGCGGAAGGAATAGATTGACTGCTTGGGATCGCCTACGATGAAGATCCTGGCATGCTCCTCGGCTGCCTGCCCGGAGAGGTAGATTTTCCGGAAAATCTCAGACTGGACCGAGTCCGTGTCCTGTGACTCGTCGATCATGGCGACAGGGAGGAGAGAGCGGATCCTCGCGGCAAGCTCCTCGCCATGCTCCCTGTCCATGAGCGCATCCCTGAGATCCGTCAGGAGGTCGTTGGTGGTAAGTGAGCTCAGGGTCTTCAGCTTCTTCTGGAACTTTTCCCGAAGCGCGCGGACAAATGACATTCGGAGCTCATTCTTTTTCCGGGCAGCGCGGCACGACGCGTCTGCAAGCGCAGGATTCTGGCTGAGATCAAGCACCTCCTGCTGCCAGTCCTTCAGCTCCCCGGGCTCCTCGCCTTTCTCCTCTGCATCGCTCCGGGCCTTCGTTATTTCATCAGCAAGGGAGAAGACGGTCTCCCTCAGCTCAGAGACGGATTTCATGACGGCAGTGCTGTCTGTCTCCTCACGGAGACCGGCGATTATGTCCCTGATCCTGTTGAAGTCTCCCTTCCGCTGGTAGCTGCTTTTGATTTCCGGGATGTTTTTCACCGCATCAGCGAGACCGTTTCTGCTGCTGTCAGTCATACGCTCAAGGACTTCTCGTGGGGTGAGATACCTGCCGTTTTCTTCAGGGCAGTCCGCATTGAATTTCGTCCCGTCGGAGAGCCCGGTGTCAAGCCTGCTGAAGAGGGCTGCCATGCTGTCAGGGCTCCCGAGAACCTGGTGCACGAGCCCTGCAGCCTTATCATCAATTCCATCTTCAGTCCCTCTGGGGTAGAAGTTTTCCCTCCATACCTCCCTTGAGGCCTCAGTGAGGAGCTCTGCGGTATCCTCATTGACCTGCAGCCCGAAGAGCTCACCTGACTCGAAGGCGTTGGCCCTCAGCATCCTGCTGCAGAACCCGTGAATGGTGAAGACTGAGGCCTGATCAATATCGCTGGCTGCTGCGGTGAGGATTTTCAGGATCCTTCCGGCATTTTCCTCACTGCCTATTTTTTTGATGAACTGTGTCTCGAAATTGCCGGGGTCATCGTAGATTTCCGAGATTTCGCCTTCGCTGAAGCGCCTGGTCATCCTGACTACGCTCACGCGTGAGATGAGTGAGTCGATTCTTTTCCTGATGTCCCTTTTGAGGTCCGCGGTTCCCTTTTCGGTAAAGGTGACGACAAGGATCCTCCTCAGATCGAGCGGCGCGCCGCCTGCACTGCCATCATCTGAAAACGTTATGCTTTCGGTAATGAGCCTCGCGAAGAGGGCTGTCATGCTGTAGGTCTTTCCTGTCCCTGCGCTTGCCCGGATGAAGCCGTTTTTCCTCAGATCTATCTCGTAGGGTGAGCTGATGTTCACGAAAGAGCTCTCTTTCATTGTCTCTGCCTTTTCTGTCATTTCTCTTCTGCTCCGTCTGAGGATGCCTTCTTTTTCCTGGCAGGAGCCTTTTTCCCATTGGACGATGCCTTCGTCGAGGTTTTTCCCGACGGTTTCCCCCGCGATTTGGCCGTGCTTTCTATGGATACCTTTTCGCCTTCTGTCATGGCGTGGAAAATTATGCTTGTCCGGATGATTTCATTTTTGTCGTCTTCATGGAGAGTGCGGTTCCGGAAGGCATTTGCAAACACAGGGTTCTGGTCATCTGCCGCGGCAGTGGCGAAGCCCTTGAGGAACTTTATCTTCACATCGATCAGATCTTCGATCTTCTCTGCGGCCTTTTCCCCGGCATTTTCGAAGCTTTCGGAGAGGAACTTCTGCGTGTCCTTTCTGCCTGATGCGCCATCGCGGTATGAAAGCATCATGCCGAGCAGCTCGGTCATGCTCTTGAACGGTCCTTCCTTTTTGCTTATGAATTTTCCCTTGTTGTTGAGGAGTATGTCGCCTGAGAATGAGTCAGATCCGCTGAAGCCCCCCGAATGCTTCCCTTCGAAGATATCAGGGCCGTCAGGCTGACTGTCCTTACGGAAAGTCGGCTCGAAGAAGCGGACCGGCCTCGACTGTCCTTTGACGAAGAGCTCCAGGAGTTCTCCGAGCAGGTTCTTGCTTATGGATGAATCCCCATCGTAGCTTTCTAGCCTGTCGAGCCTTATTGCCCCCTTGTCCTTTGTCCCTGCGTAGGCAATGACGCTGCCTGACTTGTTGCAGAGCACCCTGTCTATAAGGGAGATGGTGAAAAGATGCCTTTTAAGCCTCGCCGGCTTTGATACGGGATTGATCATGAAGAACACGTCGCTCTGGCCGGATGCATCGCTGTAGTGCTCCGGCATCTCTCCCGATATCCGGTACCTTTTTCCCTCATAGGCAAAGCTTCCCGACAGAGGAGCGGACGGGACAGGCCTGAGCCCGGCTGTATTATCCCTGACTGCCCTAAGTATGCCGCTCTCCTGAATGCTGCGGACGAGCTCTCCGGTCTCGCTGTGCCCGAAGCTGCCCTCGGCGCTCTGCCCCCTGAGCGCAAAGAGCCTCAGGGCTTTCTGCGTTTCGGACCCGGGGTCTTCGGTGCCGAGGCCGGACTCAAGATCCTTAAGCCCTGCCTTTACCAGCTCCCCGGCGAGCTCCTGCCTTTCGATATAGTCGTCATCAATCGAGAACTTCTCGCTGTCCGGCAGCTGCCTCTCGTATATGTCGAAGACGATGCCGTGCTTTTTGTAGAAAAACTCCACAGGCTTCTTCACGAAGCTGAGGAGATCGCCAATATCAACGTCAACAACCTCGGCGATCTCATCCTCCTCTGCCTGAGGCAGAGCGGGCTCTGATGCCGGCGCGGGGCACCACTCGTTCCTGTATGAGCGGATTATGCCGTTCCCGCCTCCGGTGAAGTTTTCCTTCTGGTAGGCGAACCTAGGCTCTATGACGGAGAGCTCATCGCGGACATTTGCCATATTCTGCCCGACGGCGTCCACCATCTCCTTGATGCCTTTGTCCCTTGCCTTCCGGAGCTCCTGGTCCGTTCCCGCGCCGCTTTGAGCGCTTTCCGCGATTTCCCGGGAATTTTCCCTGACTTTTTCCCGGAGAGTGCTGAGCTCATTTTCCATCTTCTCCGACATGAAGGTCCTGCCGCAGTAGTCGATAAGCTCCGATACAAGTACCGAGGGCTCAAGCTCCTGGTTGCTGTGCATGTCCCTTCCCACATAGGAGATGGTGAGCGACTCCCTTGCTGAGAAGATCGCCTCGAGGAACATGTAGCGGTCCTCATCGCGCCGGTCGCGGTCGCCGCGCATCCGGTGCCTTGCCATGAGATCAAAGCCTGAGGACTCCGAGCGTCTCGGGTAGACATCCTGGCTGAACCCGACAAGGAAGATGTGTTTGAAGGGAATGGAGCGCATGGGGATCATCGTGCAGAAGCAGACCTTCCCGGTGATGAAGGCCGAGCCGGAGGGCTCCCTCCCGAGACGGTCAGTGAGGAAGGTGCGGAGAACCTCAAGCGGGATCAGCGGATCGCCCGGCGCCTTTCCGCTCAGGTCAAAGGCGGCGCCTGAGTATTTCGCCATGTCTCCGACGGCCTCGGTGAGGAGCATGAAGTCCTCCTCGTAATCCTTTGTGCTGAAAAGGCTCCGGACCATGCTGCCTATGAAGGACTGCCAGCCGGAAGCGGTTCTTTTCGTCCTGAGATCGCTTACTGCCTGTGAGAGCGTCCTCACGAATTCCCTGAACATTGCGGCGGCCCTTATGCCGTTTCCCTCGATGCTGCTGTACGGGAGAACCTCGCCGCCGGCTTCTGCATACGGCTCCTCATCAGGCATTACGGCGCCGAGCATCATGCGCTCAAGGCCGTAGGAGAAGCTGTTGAATCTGCTGAAGCTGCGCGACGGGTCAAGCCCGGTATCCGCCCTTATACCAGACTCCTCAGCCCAGGCGGTTATGACGCGGCAGTCCTCCTCGGAAAGCCCGAACCTGTTCCTCACCGGCTCGGAGCTGAGGATCCCGCTTACCGCCGGGAGGGAGAAGCTTCTCTCCGGAAGCTCCAGGATTTCAAGGAAGGTCTTGAGGAACGGGCTGCTCTGCACTGCGTTCCTGTCGCAGATGCTGAAGGGGATCTTCCTTGACAGCTGGTTCTCAGGAACCGAGCCGAACACCGAGCTGATGATCTCCGCGTATTCGCTTATGTCCGACACCATGACGACGATGTCCCTGGGCTTGAGCTCCGGATCCTTGTTGAAAAGATCGAGGATTTCGTCGTAGAGAACCTCAATCTCGCGCTCCTTTGAGCTGCAGACGGCGATGCGGAAGCCCGCAGGCGGCGCTCCTGCACCGTCTTTCCTGTAGTTCGAGAGCTTTGAGGGACGGAGCGGCACGTCCATCGGATCATTGTCGGTGACTGTAAGGAGCGGCTCTGTCAGCGTGTGGATATCGTACTTGACTGCATCAAGGAAGGAGAAGTTCTCCGGGGAGAAATCGCTTCGGGCGGCACTCAGCGTGGTGTCCCTGATGTCGTGGTCGAAGATGAGCGAGAGGAAGTCGCGCTCGACGCGCCCCATGGAGGAGAGCAGTGCGTTCATGCTCGAGACGTCCCTTCCTTCCCTTGCGGCCTCAGCGCTCCTTTCCGAGAGGATTTTTCCCTTGCCGAAAGCCCCGTCCGGGAGCTCCTCTCCCCTGACGAGGCTTGCAAGGTCAGCCTCTGAGAGGCTTGCCGCATTCTTCGAGTCAATGGTTATGCAGTCAGCGAGCCTGTCGAGGTCAATGAGCTTCCTTGCGGCCTCTCCCTCTGCTGTCTCCTCTGCCGTAAGGTCGCCCCAGTACTCGCGGCAGGGGTTTAGGACCATGAGGTTGACCTCTGCGTAGTGCCCGAGCATGTCGAGCAGATCAATGAACATCGGCGGAAGCGAGTTTATGCCGAAGACCGTCACGCGGTAGGGTAAGGCAAGCGACTTCCGTTCCTCATCGTTCTCAAGGCTCTCCATGAACGCGAGAAGGCGCTCGGAGAGGAACACGCTGTTTCTGATCTTCTTCCTTAATCCGCTGATGCTGCCGTTATTTTCAGTGTCATCTTCCTGTATGCCATCCTCAATGCCATCCTCAATGCTCTTCAGCGTCTCGAGGTAGCGCAGGAGGAGAAGCGGCTCCCAGGAGAATCGCCGGAGGAAGCTGCGCCAGCTTTCCGAAAGGCTCCCTGCCGATACTTTTGCCTTCCACTCCTCAGGATCAAGCTTTTCCGCATCGTGCCCGTAGCCGGTGCCGAGCCAGAGGAGGGAAAGGAGCCTGAGAGGCACGTTCTCGGAGCTCAGGGGAGTGCTGTCATCCTTCCCGGCGGAAGAGCCTTCAGAGACGTCTCCAAGCGCCTCGCTGAAGGCGTCATTCCCGAAATACAGGAGGGACTGGTCCGAGGGTGTCATGGCAGCCTCCCTCAGTGTTCTGAGCCAGCCCGGGCGGTAGACAGAATAGTCGTTGAAAAGGCCGGCTGCTGATTCTGCGAGGCCGAAGAGCCTCGCCTCGTCGAATTGATTTTCCGGATCTGACCGATCTTTCCTCAGCACGTAATCCGCAGCAGGCTTCATGCAGACGGAGAACGGGTTCGGCTTTTCAGTGGTTCCCGGCTCGCAGAGCGTCCTGAGGAGCGAGTAGAGCGACCAGGTCATGTTGTCAGGCCTGGTGTACTCGTAGAGGCTGTCTATCCTTCCTCCCTGGTTCGTAAGCTCGTACATGTACTTCCACGGGAGCGCGAATTTCATATTGCAGGCGACGCCGAGCTCTCCCGCAAGGTACTGCCTGAGGTAGTCCTCCATGCCGGGATTCTGAACGAGGAAGATCTCCGGCTCGATTATTCCGGGCTGCGGATCGGCCTTGAGGATCTTCGCTGTAATGGCTGCGAGATCGTCAAGCCTGTCCGAGCTGAAATAGTTCATTTTCATTGTCTTGTTTTTACTGCTCTCGTTCATGTTCTCTCCACAGAGGCTCTCCTGCCAGGCTGCGCAGAGCCCCAGGGGCTCCCGTCCTTGCGCATCATCCGGAGGTGTTTCGCGGCATAGCGGTTTCTCACTATTCTACATCCGGGGCCGGGGTTTTCCTGGGAAAACCTGATTTCAGCTGACTTAAAAGATCTGATCCTGAAAATTTCTCCGGAACGCTGCAGGATGCAGTGTACCTGCTTCATGATTCAATTACATGTCATTTTACGCTGATGCGGCCCGTTATGACATGCGATCTCAAATTGACCACGGATATGCTCTTCCACATTCATCCCAGCGGCAACTAAAATCAGCTGTAAGTGAAAGAGGGCAGAGAGGAGATACACGGAAAAGAAGCGGCGCGGACCTGCGGGCTGGAGCCCGGAAAAAAGACGATGACCGGCAGTGAGTTTATGCCGGTGTGCAAGAAAAGACAGAGCAGAGGATAAAAGAGATGATGATGAGAAGAGATGGCAGCTGTGCAGGGACAAAGGCTGAGGAGAGGAAGGTTTTCGTGTACGGTCACGGGCTGCAGGCAGTCGGTGACGGAAAAAGGAAGGACCGCGGATTTTACGGCCGCGGAAAGTGCCCTTTGAGCGGAGAGCGCTGCCGCTTCTCCGGGAGTCTCGGCAGAAGGGAGTCCGGGGTGTGCTTCTTTGGAGAGTGCCTGACCATGGACATCAGCCTCGGCACAGTGATAAGGGCCCTTGCGCTTCCGGTATTTCTCTTCCTCATCTGATCCGGTGCCAGGCATCTGCTGAGACCGGGCTTCCTGATACGGGAAAAGGCCTCTGCCGTCAGCGGAGGCCTTGCAGTGCTTTGCGTCTGTGAACCGGAACTGAAAAGGCGGCCTGCGGCTTCGAAAAAATTTTTACTGCAGCTGAAAAATTTGCGCGGCCGCAGTTTTTTCACAAAAATCCAGCCGTTTCCTGTGCACTTTTCTAATGCGGTTTCATTTGAATGGTGCAGAATCTTCATTTTGAAAAAGCATTGCCTGGCACGGGGTGCCGCGCCGGAGCGCTGCATTGCAGCCTATCTTTCAGACAGACAGCAGGCTCTGCTTATTCAGGAATATTTTCCGGGAAGGCCGGATTCTGCAGCTATCGAAAATTTCTGCAGAGTGATTTTCATGGGCAAAAAAATCCGGCGGCACTGCTGATACCTCCGGACCTTATAGGATTAGCGCAATGAATTCGTGCGCTGAAACAGGATGTTACGCAGCTGCAGAAAGGGGAATGAGCTTGGATGCGTGAATGCCTTTCTCCCCGTTCTCAGTCTCGAAGCTCACAGGCTGACCGGGCTTCAGGGTCTTGTACCCCTCCTCCTCGATGCAGGAATAATGAACAAAAACATCCTCACTGCCGTCATCCGGGGTTACAAAGCCGAAACCCTTGGCGTTATTGAACCACTTAACCTTTCCGCTTAACATAATTGCCACCTCTTCGCTGTTTTTATTTTACTGCATAATAAGCAGCTCCTCAGACTGCAAAAGCATGATCTGTGCCACAGAATTTCCCGATTGCAATTGAGGTGGTTTTACTTAATAATGCTTTTCCCGGACAAGGTTTAAATCAGTGCTCCGAGTCCCCATATAAGGGCACGCAGACAGATGCTGTAACAGACAAGGGCTTCAGCGAGCCAAGAGGTTTATTTTGGATTCATCGTACAGAAACGGTTCAGTAAAATATTCTCCTGACGTCAAGGAAAGCCTTGATTTTGCTGTAAGTCTTGCGAAAAAATCAAGACATTCCGGCGTGTCGGTGGAGCATCTCATGGTAGGCCTCATAGAGTGCAGCCAGGATTTCCGGAACCTCGCGAAAGGTCTCGGGCTTGATCTCGAGAAGTTCCGCTCGGCGCTCGACGACTGCCTCGCAGATCCAGAGAGATGCCCTTTGATTAAGGACGGTGAAAGCTCCGAGCCCAGCTACACTGTCGCGCTTGAGAGGCTCCTGAAACGCGCCGAGTTCAGGACCTCAACCATGTCCGGCGCGTCGGTCACCGCATCAGAGATCCTCATCAGCGTCTACTACGAGAAGAACAGCTCGGCTGCCTCGTATCTCACCTCCTCGGCAGGCCTCACGCGCAGGAGCGTCCTTGAGTACCTCGCGAAGAAGAAGAAGGATTTTGCCTCAAGGAGGACAGGCGCCGAGCCCGAGGACAGCGGCCTTGAGATTGAGTGGCGTCCTGCCCCTGAGAAGGGCAGGGCATCAGAGCCGCAGCAGGGCAGCGGCTACGGCGAGCATGAATACCTCAGGAACCTCAATGAGGCAGCGAAGAACGGCGAGTTCGACCGCCTCATCGGGCGCGAGAAGGAGCTTGACCGCATCGAGGGCGTGCTCCTCAGGCGCCGCAAGAACAACGTCATCCTGGTCGGTGACGGCGGAACCGGCAAGACCGCCATCATCGAGGGGCTCGCATCGCGCATTGCCAGCGGCAATGTCCCGCCGAGCATCAGGAACATGGTGATTTTCGAGGCTGACATCACCGGCGCTCTCGCAGGCTGCGAGCTCAGGGGCATGTTCGAGGAGCGCCTCAAGTCAATGCTGGAGTTCATCATCCAGGATCCGAACAGGATCCTCTTCATCGATGAGATCCACACGATCATGACTTCGAACTCCGGATCGGGAGACGCGTCTGACGGCGGATCATCAACGGCAGTCGAGATCATGAAGCCGTACCTGGTCTCCGGCAAGCTCCACTGCATAGGCACCACGACATTCCAGGACTACCGCCAGACCTTCATGGGCAATCCCCAGATCCAGAGGCGCTTCGAGAAGGTCGAGGTGACGGAGCCTTCCCCCGAGGAGGCTGTTGAGATCATCAAGGGATCGATCGAGGCCTACGAGAAGTTCCACAACGTCAGCTTCGCTGATGATGTCCCCGAGGAGGCGGTGCGCCTCTCGCAGCGCTATATAACCGGGCGCCGCCTCCCAGACAAGGCATTTGACATCATCGATGAGTGCGCGGCTGACGCAAGGCTCAGGAACACCGGTGACGGGAAGGACGCTGACGAGCCCTTGAAACTTGACACTGCCGCCATCAGGAAGACCGTGTCACGCATGATCGGAATGCCTGTCGAGAAGCTCGGGACAAGCGAGAAGACCGGACTCCTCAACCTCGAGAAGACCCTGAAGAGCACGGTGTTCGGGCAGGACGAGGCGATTGCAAGCCTTGCTGACAGCATCTACATCAACAGGGCCGGGCTCAAGCCGGCGAACCACCCGATCGGAGTGTTCATGTTCGCGGGCCCGACCGGCGTCGGCAAGACCGAGGTTGCGCTCCGTCTTGCAGACGCGCTCGGGCGTCCTGTCATCAGAATCGACATGTCCGAGTACAACACCAAGTTCTCAGCGACCAAGCTCATCGGCGCGGAGCCCTCGTACACCGGTTTCCGCGAGGGCGGCACGCTGACGAACCAGGTCCTGGAGAAGCCGTACTCCGTAGTTGTGCTCGATGAGATTGAGAAGGCGGATCAGGCCATCCTCAACCTCATGCTCCAGGTGTTCGACAACGGATCGCTGCTCGACGGCCGCGGGAGGAAGGTTGACTTCACCAAGGCGATCATAATCATGACCACCAACGCAGGCGTCAGGGAGACCGTGAAGAACTCCATCGGCTTTGCGCAGGATGAGAGCGGCGACTCGGACAAGAGCAGGGCAATGGTTGAGATCAAGCGCCTCTTCACTCCCGAGTTCCGCAACCGTCTCGACGGCATTATCTGGTTCCACAGCATCACGAGGGAAATCATCCTCAACATCGTGGACAAGTTCATCAAGGAACTTGAGAAGCAGCTTCTTGAGAGCAAGGTCAGCATCGATGTGTCCGACGAGGCAAGGCATCTTCTCGCGGACAAGGGCTACAGCCGCACGATGGGCGCAAGGCCCATGGCGAGGACCATCCGCGAGGAGCTCAGGAGCCCCATCTCGAAGGAGATGCTCTTCGGCGAGCTCGCAGCAAGGGGCGGCTCAGTCCATGTCGGGGCCGAGAACGGCAGGCTCACCTTCTCCTACCAGAAGGGCAGGGCGCAGAAGAAGCGTGCCGTGGCTCCTGCTGTTACTCCTAGGGCCGAGCTCATCAAGACCGAGGGAACCCCGAAGACAGTAGTCTGACGAAAAGCCTGAAGGCTTCAGGAAAAGGAGGCGGATCCTTCGGGGTCTGCCTTTTTTGTTATGGTTCTGCTCTGAGACTCCGGGCAGGCAGAGGCTCTGCGGAGCTCCTGGAGAGGACTCTGAAGCAGGCTGGCTCAGAGACAGATTCAGGGCAGAAAAAGCCCTAAGAGCGCGGCAGCGCCGCGGCTCTGGATGGTGATGGATTTCTCTGAATTTCCGGCAGACAGCAGCGCATGTGCCGCACTGTCACATCTGAATGGGCACAGAGAGCCTCATCTCCGGAGGCGCCGGTTATCCTTGGCTGAGGTCCGGGGCAGGAAATTCAGAATAAAAAGCTATCTTGAACGGAAAACGATGCGTCCCTTGGTCAGATCATAGGGGGTCAGCTGTACGGTAACCTTGTCGCCGGTAAGAATTCTGATGTAGTTCTTTCTCATTTTGCCGGAAATGTGGGCGATGACGACATGGCCGTTCTCGAGCTCGACGCGAAACATGGTGTTAGGCAGAGTCTCGAGCACGGTACCCTGCATTTCAATAGCCTCTTCTTTAGACATTTAATCCTCATATGAGTCATCAGACATCTTAATGCCGCTGCATGCCTGACAGAAAAATATCGGAGCTTCCCTGGCGAGGAATCCCCGAACCTCCGTGCCGGAATTTTTATCATCCGGCGGATCTGATAATGATACGGCTCACAGATCCGGCGCTATTTTATCAGGGTTGCAAAGACAGTGCTGAAGGAGAGGCAAAAGAGTCAGCCTGCAGCCGGATACAGGAGCCTGTTCTGTTCCGCTGTGAAGTGAGCAGGAACGTCAGCTGCCGGGCAACAGAAATAAGTCATTAATGTGTAGTTTGGCCAGTGATTTGTTATTTTGATAAGACATAAAGAAGGAAACCGTTCATTACAAGCTGCATGAAGGACAATAAAACTATCCATCTGTAATTGTCCGCTATAAGCTTCTCGATCCGGTTCATTGCTGACATGTGCTTTTGTGTTTCCGCTGACACGAGTTTTGCGATGTGTGAATTGATGTCTGACTCAAAATTCTTGAGCTTGCTGTCAGTTAGCTGGCTTATTTTCTGCTGCTGTGAGCTGTAAATTTTGGTCAGTCTGGCATCAAGATCATCCAGAACCTCTGAGAGATCCAGCTCGAAGTCCTTGATCAGCAGCTGCTGCGCAGCCAGCTGCGCAACTGCCGGATCGGACGGATCCAGTTTTCTGCCGGTGTGCTGGTAAATCTTGTTTACCCTAAAACTCGTTTTATAGTCACACGATATAGCACTTCTGCATACTGC